>Ga0187852_1002014_pt1 | contig 17555 bp, 10 predicted proteins | sample June2016WEW_6_40_FD_134511 | JGI IMG/M metagenome (GOLD analysis project Ga0187852, IMG submission 134511) | Peatland microbial communities from SPRUCE experiment site at the Marcell Experimental Forest, Minnesota, USA - June2016WEW_6_40 | ecosystem: Environmental > Terrestrial > Soil > Wetlands...
AACTGCCCAAGCGTCGCAAACCTCGTTAGCTTGCAGCAACTTGGACGTAAAGCGTCACTCCGACTCAATGGTGAACACCCGCTTCAGCCTCCGGGACCAGATCGAGCGCGCGACCGTGTCGATATCCAACAACATTGCGGAAGGGTTCGAGCGTGGCACAACCCAGGAGTTGCTGATTTTCCTCTATATCGCGCGCGGTTCTGCCGGCGAAGTTCGTTCGATGCTGTGCCTGCTGGAAAGTCTTCCGGCCTTTTCCAATTTGAAATCTGAAATTTCAAATTTGAAATCAACTGCCGAAGGCATTTCTCGTCAATTGCGTGCCTGGGCCGATTCTCTGCAAAGCTCAAGAATCAAAGGGCAACGTTATCTGACCGATAAAACGCGCCAGGCCGAAAAAGCCACCCGCCAGCGCAAGGAGTTCCTTGAAAAGCTTCGCCAAATCAGGGAACAGGCCAAGCAGAGTTCGCCAAACAGCGAATCCCAGCCCACCTGAAACGGTTCAAATCCCCTCCGCCACAAACCTCTCAGCGTGCTTTTTCAGGTGGGATTTGAGAAACTGCGCTGTCATGAGCTGCTTGTCTTGTAGCGCCGACTTTCTTGCCGCCACCGGCGGTGCTGACCTGAAAATCAGCGCTACCTCACTGCCTTGGCTGACGCCGCCGCTACGCGTTCGAGCGCCTCGAGGAACCGCTGGTTTTCTTCGTGCACGCCCACGGTGACGCGCAGAGAAGTGGGGAAGCCGTAGAGCTTCATGGGGCGCACAATCACGCCCTCGTGAAGCAGCCGGATGAAATCTTCTTCGCAGTCGCGGCCCGTCTCGATCAGCAGGAAGTTACCCACCGAAGGCGTGTAGCGCGCTCCCATCAGGGTCAATTCCTGGGTCAGAAACTTCATTTCCGTGGCATTCATTTCCACCGAGCGTGCCACGTGCTCGAGGTCGTCGAGCGCCGCCAGGCCCGCAACCTGCGCCAGGCTCGAGGCATTGAAGGGCGAACGGATGCGGTTCAGACATTCAATCAATTCCTGGTGACCCATGCCGTAACCCAAGCGCAGGCCCGCCAGGCCATGCACCTTCGAGAACGTCCGAAGCACCAAGATGTTCCGGCCCGCCCGCACACAGTCCAATGAACGGGAATAATCGGAGCGCTGCACGTACTCGAAATAGGCCTCATCAAGCACCACCAAAACCTGCGGCGGGATCGAGTCGAGAAAACGGGCGAGCACCTCAGCGGTGAACATGGTTCCCGTGGGATTATTGGGATTGCCGAGGTAGACTAACTTGGTTTTCTGAGTAATGGCGTGCGCCATAGCGGCGAGATCGAACGCCGACTCGCGCATGGGCGTGGTCACCACTCCCGCTCCCATCTCCTCAATCGCCTGCCGGTACATGTAGAAAGCCGACTCGGACGTGACCGCTTCGTCACCGCCGCCGAGAAACGTCTTGGCCACCAGTTCCATCAAATCCGTCGAGCCTGCTCCCAGGATGATCTGGTCGATGTTCAACTGGTGGATTTCCGCCAGTTTCCGGCGCAGGTAATGCCCGCTTCCGTCGGGAAATGAATGGATCCGATTCAGGTGGTTTCGAATGGCTTCCTGGGCCTTTGGGGAAGGCCCCAACGGGTTTACGTTCGATGCGAGCTTGATGGCGGTGCGTCCCAGTTCGCGTTCGACCTCCTCCACCGGTTTGCCCGGCGGATAGGGCCGGATGCGGCTCGACCAGGGCGGGAGTATGTCGTAAATGATGGATCGTGGCATGATATTTTAGGGAAGCAGGTTTTTCGCCCTCTCCCTTGGGGAGAGGGTGTCCCGCTCCACTCGCCGCCCCCTCCCCACGGGAGAGGGCTTTGTTCTCGGGTGTACACCCTTCCATTCCTTCAAGCGTGCCACTTCCTCGGCCCTCAGTTCACGAAACTGGCCCGGGGCCAAACCATGGTCCGTGAGAAAGGCAATGCGCACGCGCTTCAACTTTAGCACCGCTTGCCCGATGCGCTCAAACATCCGCCGCACCTGGTGGTATCTTCCTTCGACCAGGGTGATTTCGTACCAGGGTTTTTCACTCGAGGGAAGGGGGCGGATTTGGCACGGGGCGGTGCAACGGCCATCCAGAACGATCCCCGCTTCCAGCTTTTTTATGTCTGCTTCGGCTGCCTGGCCTTCCAGCTTGACGTGATAAGTGCGGGGTACGCCGGATTTTGGGGACATCAGAAAATTGGCCAACTCACCGTCGTTCGTGAGCAGCATCAGACCGGAGGAATTGAAGTCGAGCCGTCCCACCGGATAGACTCTCTCCTTGATGGCGCGCACCAGCGAGATAACGGTGGGGCGGTGTTGCGGATCGCTAACCGTGGAGACATACCCGGTCGGCTTATTCAGCAGAAGGTACAACCGCCGGTGGCTGCGCTTCAATGGCTTTCCGTCCACCGCGATTCGGTCGCGCGCCGGGTCAGCCTTGGACCCCAATTCGGACACTGCCTGCCCGTTCACCGAGACGCGGCCCTGCACGATGATCTCTTCGGCCTTGCGCCGCGAGGTTATACCCGCCTCGGCAATAATCTTTTGAAGTCGTTCTTGCATGTGCATCGATCGGAGACGTACACACCCTGTCATCCTGAGCGAAGCGAAGGATCTCGACAGTTAATCCTTCAGGCAACGAGCGGAGATCCTTCGCCGCCATGAAAACAGCGAACCGGAACCCCCTCACCCGACCCGCGCCAGCTGATGACAGCGCCGTCGCGGGCCACCCTCTCCCCCAAGGGGGAGAGGGCATTTTGATGAACCGTGGCGAGCCGGAGGCGACGGGGAATCTCGCAGTGCCTTGAAAATGCGCAGAGCGAGATCCCTCGCTGCGCTCAGGATGACAGCGAAGGGCTCAAAATGACAGCCCGAAGGAGGTTCTCACTCGCACTCGACAGCAGTCCCGTACTTTATTCTTCGTCGTCTCCTGGAGGCAGTGGCGAGGGACTTCCACCGTCACTGGCCACACTCTCCGACGGCGACTCCGCCACCGCGGAAGCCTCGGCCGCCGCTTCGTTTTGCGGTGCCGCTTCAGAGGCAGGCGGAGCACCCGCCTCAGAAGTCTCGGCTTCCACAACCGGCGGAGCTTCTAGCTGTGGGGTCCCGGCCTCCGCCGCCCATTCCGAGCCCAGGGCTTGCTTGGCCATTTCTTCAAACTCTTTCAGGCTGGGAAGCTCCCCGACGTCTTTCAACCCGAAGTGCACCAGGAAGTCGCGCGAGGTCCTATAAAGGATCGGGCGTCCTACCACGTTCTTCCGCCCCGAGGTGACCACGAGTTTCTTTTCGAGCAAAGTGTGGATGACGCCGCCGCAGTCCACTCCCCGGATTTCGTTAATCTCGGGCATGGTCACGGGCTGGCGGTAAGCGATCACCGCCAGCGTCTCGAGGGCGGGCTTCGAGAGCCGCACGGGCGGCTTCAGGCTCTTCACGAATTTTCGCAGCACGTCGTGATGCTCCGGCTTCGAGAAGAATTTGTAGCCGCCCGCCACTTCGCGGATTTGAACTCCGTGCTGCGCCTGCTGAAAATCCGCGATCAATTCCTCGAGTTTAAACTTCACTCGCTCGCGCTCTTCTCCTTCCAGGGCTTTCAGGAGCGCCTCGAGCGGCACAGGCTCCTGCGCAACGTAGATGATGGCCTCGATCAGGGCTTTTAACGTTTCGTCGTTGAGCATTTAGAACTCTGTCCGTAGTCCGTTGTCAGTTGTCCGTTGCCAATCGTCCGCCCTCAGTTTTTGTTGTGCCCGACTGTCATTCTGAGCGAAGCGAAGAAGCCCTGTAGTGCGTTCGGTTGCAAGAGCGAACTGCGGAGATTCTTCGCTTCGCTCAGAATGACAGCGAAGGGCTCGGATTGACACCCTACGACGGACAACGGACCACGGACAACTGACAACCGATTGCTACCCAAGACTTTCTTCCAAGCCGGTTTGCAACGCCGCGGCATTCGTGGCAGAGAGAATCTCCTCGAACCGCTTGCCCTTGGAAATCGCGATCGGAGCGAACAGCTCCTTTTGCCGCAGCAGGATCGCCCGGACTCTCACGAGCTCGAGCAAGGCCAGGAAGATCGCGATGAGGGCCTCCCTCCAAAGGTAGCCCGCGATCAGTTCCTCCAATGAAACGGGGCCTGACCTCGAGTGGAGCACTTGCTTGATGTGCTCGACCATCTGCGCCACCGTCACCCCTTCGCGCCGGATCTGAATCTGCGGACGCTTCTTGGCGCGCTCGAGGATCTCGCGAAAGGTCGAAATCAGGTCGAATGCGGAAACCGCGAGGCCGGGCTCATCTTCGGCCTCCGCGAACTCGCCAATGCCCGGCGCCGACCACATCGCCTCCTCGACCATGCGCTTCGACTGGAGCATCTGCGCCGCGTTCTTGAACTGCTCGTGCTCGAGCAGCCGGTGCACCAGTTCTTCGCGCGGGTCTTCCTCCTCTTCCGGCGGGGCGTTCGGATCGGGCGGCAAAAGCATCCGCGATTTGATGTGGATCAGCGTCGCAGCCATGAAAATGAACTCACCGGCCACATCGATGTTCAACTCCTCGAGCATGTGAAGGTAGTCGAGGTACTGTTGCGTGATCCTCGCGATTGGAATGTCGTAGATGTCGATCTGCTGCTTGCGAATCAGGTCGAGAAGCAAGTCCAGCGGGCCCTCGTACATTCCCGCCTTGATGGGCGGCGGCGGCTCCCCGCGATGCGTCAGGCGCTTTCGCGTCGGCGCTGGCTCACCTTCCGCTGCGACCTCGGCCGGCTGTTCTCCCGGCGCCGGTTCGATCGGATCTGCGCTCGCCTCGACCGCATTCGCCAGCGAGTCGTCGGCCGCGGTTTTGGGCTCTTCGTCAGTCATCAAACGACACCTTGCGGAGCTCAGTAGCGCTGACCTTCAGGTCAGCAGCCTCAGTGCCGACCTGAAGGTCGGCGCTACGAGTGAGCTACGTCAACTTCACCGCTGCTCGCACTTCTTGCATCGTAGCCTGGGCTACGGCGCGGGCTTTCTCAGTCCCCGCCTCGAGAATATCCCACACCTGCTGCGGATTCTGCTCGTACGGTTTGCGGCGCTCCTGAATGGGCGAGAGAAATGCGTTCAGGTGCCCGGCTGCAAGCTTCTTGCAATCCACGCAGCCGATCTCCGCCGTGCGGCACTCGCGATTCACGCGCTCGATCGTCTGGTGAGCCGAGAAAACTTTGTGCAGGTCAAACACCGGACATTTATCGGGATCTCCGGGGTCGCTGCGGCGCTTGCGGGCCGGGTCGGTCATCATGGTGGCGAGCTTCTTCGAAACTACATCGGGCGCGTCGGTCAGGAAAATCGCGTTGTTGTAACTCTTCGACATCTTGCGGCCGTCAGTCCCCCGCAGGCGCGGAGCGGAGGTGAGCAAGGCTTCAGGTTCAGGGAATATGGGTTCTAATACCCCTAGATCGCGATTCAACAAGTCAGCACGACGTTCAAGCGAAGATATGTAGTACCGGTCGGTCCAGAACCGCTCCGCATCGACGGTAGGCGGCGGAGTCAGTTCCCTCGTTGCGTCTCCCCACGCAAGCCATTCTTGCAAGGAACGCTTCCCCACTTCTAATTTGCCGAACACCAGGTTGAATCGCCGGGCGACTTCTCGAGTGAATTCGACGTGCGGCACCTGGTCCTCCCCCACGGGGACAGCGTGCGCTTTGTACATCAGAATGTCCGCAGCTTGCAGCAGGGGGTAACCCAGGAAGCCGTAGGTGTGCAGGTCACGGTCCGTGATGTTTTCGAGTTGCTCTTTGTAAGTCGGGATGCGCTCCAGCCAGCTCAGCGGCGTCACCATCGAAAACAGCAGGTGCAGTTCCGCATGTTCCGGCAGGCGCGACTGAATGAAAAACGTGGCCTTGTGAGGATCGAGCCCGCAGGCCAGCCAGTCGGCTACCATCTCCCAGGTGTCCTGGCGCAGGTTGAGTGTGTTTTCGTAGCCCGTGGTCAGCATGTGCCAGTCGGCCACGAAATGGTAGCTTTCATACTCATCCTGCAGCTTCACCCAATTCTCGAGCGCTCCCACCAGGTTGCCCAGGTGCAGTTTGCCGGTGGGGCGCATGCCGCTTAATATCCGCCTCCGTTGGTTGATTGCTTCGCTCAAGGGATGTACCTTCGGAATTCTAAGTGAAGATTGCCCGCTGCGCTGAGACCCGGGTCTCGAACCTGCGCCATTCGCCATCCTAGCACAGGTGGAAGGAAAGGCGAAGTAAGCGTCGGTAGTGTCCAAGTTTGGGCGTAGCGCTGGCCTTTAGGCCAGCATCTGCCGACCCTTCGCTCGGCTCGGGGCAGGCTCTAAAGGTCGGCGCTACGACTCAGATCAAGACACTACCCGACAGCGGGCGGGTCGCCCGCGCCACATGGAAGCCTGTTATAATTATCTGGTTCAGGGTTTGTGAGATTGGAAAACTGGAGGTGCGCGTGAGCAGATTCAAGATCGCGTTCGTGTTTGGATTGGGGCTGTTCCTCTTGTGGAGCGCCTGCAATGCGGGCGAATTACCTGCCGCGAAGATCCAGGTGGGAGAGAAAATGGCGGATTTCACGCTCCCGGATGTCAACGGCAAGCCGCACCGGCTATACGATATTGCGGGCAAGAAAGCTGTGGTGGTTATTTTCATCGCCACCCGCTGCCCTTACTCGAATGCCTTCACTCATGTCATGGCGAGCTTAGCGCACGAGTATGAAAGCCGTGGCGTAGCGTTTGTCGGGATCAATGCCAACAGCACGGATTCCGTGAGCGAGGTGGCGGAGCACGCGCGGGCTCATGGCCTCGACTTCCTGGTGCTCAAAGACGAGGGGAACCGCGTTGCCGACCAATTGGGGGCCCACGTAACACCTGAAGTATTCCTCACGGACAGTACGTGGACGCTGCGGTACCACGGGGCGCTTGGCAACAGTCACCAGCCCACTAATAATCCCGACAAAACCAATGCCGATGAACTCCGCCCGGCGCTCGAAGACGTCCTCAACGGCAAGCCCGCTGAGGTGACCGAAACAAAGGCGTTCGGCTGTTCGATCAAACGCGTCAAGGTGAGCTAACGGGATGCCGCGATCTATAGCCTTGATTTCCCTCCTCGCAGGAGCAGGGGGAAGGGGGTTGTGGGCACAAAGCAAACCCCAGGGCCAACCACCCCCCGCCCCCTCCCTTCCAAAGAGGGGAATCGGGTTAGTGTCCCGTCTCAGTTTATGGCTGAGAACAAGCCGACTGGCCGGAACCCCCTCACCCGGCCCGCCCCGGCTGAAGCAAGCGCCGGCTGCGGTCCACCCTCTCCCCCAAGGGGGAGAGCGACATCGTCAGGGATTATGAGGGAAAAGACACTAGCGATGCTCGCTTCAGCCCTGGCTGGGCTGCTTCTTAGTGCGGGCTGTTCGCGCTCCGTGATTCCCGCTGAACCGCCCCCGCCCAAGGGAATTGTTGATCTGGACGAAGCCGGCTGGGAAAAGGTGCGAGCCCAGCAGCATGGCCGGGTTCTGCTGGTCGATTTCTGGGCTACGTGGTGCGATCCCTGCAGGGAAGAATTCCCCAACCTCGTCCGCCTTCACAATGCTTACCGCAGCCGCGGCTTGTCTCTAGTGGCGATCTCCATGGACGAGCCGGAATCCGTTCCTGCCGTTCAGCGCTTCTTGCAGTCGCAGGGCGCGGACTTTGGAAGCTATCGGCAACATTTCAATGATTTCGAGGCGCTGGTGAACTCGATCAATCCGCGCTGGGGTGGAGGAATTCCGGCCACGTTCCTCTACGACCACGAGGGGAGGCTGGTGAACAGTTGGGAGGGTGCGACGACGTACCAGGAATTCGAAAACGCGGTCAAGCCGATGCTGCCCTAGTCGAGAGTCTAAAGCCTACAGTCGAAAACACCGCCGATCTGCCCTGAAAATGACTCCCCCCTCCTCAGCGGGAGGAGGGGCCGGGGGTGGTGGGTGGTTGGTCAGTAGCGCGGCAACCACCCCTGACCCCTCCTTAACTAAGGAGGGGAATCATTTTCATCGCACGTGGCCCGCGTGGTCAATGATCGGGAAAAACTCTCCGGCGTTTTGCCCTTGACACGCCGCGAGAGCGATTATAGGCTAGTTTGCTGGACATATGGATAAGGCGGCGGCAGAGCGCGCCAAAGCGGTGGAAGCCGGCCGGCGGGCGGCAGGAAACGGCCGGAGGACGCGGAAGATCCTTCTGATTGAAGACGATCGGGAAGTCGCGCCCGCGCTGCTCGAAAGCCTGCGCGGCGAAGGCTACAACGCGGAATTAGCTCCGGATGGAGAAGCGGGGCTGGAACGCGCCACGCGTGATTACTTCGACTTGATCATCTTGGATCTTGCGCCCCCGGGAAGAAGCGCCCTCGAAGTCTGCCGGGAACTGCGCCAGCAATCAATCACAGCGCCCATTATAATCCTGAGCGTGCGCAGTCAGACGATCGATAAGATTCTGGGTCTGAAAATCGGGGCGGATGATTACGTTACCAAGCCCTTCGATACACAGGAATTGCTGGCCCGGATCGAAGCTCATCTGCGCCGCGCTCCCGGCGGGGGAGCGGCGCCCGGGGCGATATATCAATTCGGCGCCATCCGCGTGGATTTCCGCCGCGCCGAGGTTTTTCGGCACGGAACCCCGGTGGCTTTGTCGGCGCGAGAATTTCAATTACTCAAATACTTCGTCGAACACCGCGGCGCCACCTTGTCGCGAAAGGAGCTTTTGAAGGAAGTTTGGGGGTACGGCGGCGCGCCTTCGACGCGGACCGTAGACGTGCACGTCTTCACTCTGCGGCGCAAACTCGAGGCTGACCCTAGCCAACCACAGTTTTTTCAGACTATAATAAGGCTCGGCTACAAGTTTCTCGGATGAGCTCCAAAAGCACGCCAGGCTAAGAGCCGCGGGATGCGGGTAGTAAGGGAGTTTGATGCCAACTCGATCCCGCATCTGCGGGATTGCGTTGCGTACTCAAGGGCGCTTGAGATCGCAACGGCATCAATGTATGAGCCGGTGCGAGGCACGCGGCGTGGCGAGCGTCGCCAAGTAAAGCCTAAGGTCCGAATAAGATAACTACAAGGGCCTTGAAACTCCTCCCCATGTTTGGAGGTTGCAGAGGAGAGGGGAAGCGGAAGGTGCCAAAGGGTCGGTATTAAGTTAGTGTAAGTAAATATTTACACAAACCTAACAAGAGCCGGGATAACCAGTCTCTGCTTATCGCCTTCCAACGAGTTTACAACACTATTGATTCCAGTATTTTGACCCAGTCGCACATTTTATCCCTGTCACTGGGTCCCGGTTCGGGCTAAAATCGATAATTTGCCCCACCGGGCTAAAGCGTCAGAGGAGTATTCGAGTCGAAGCGGCGCCGCCAGGGCTAGGAGAGTGAGCGCCCCACGGCTGAGTAAATCATCACAACGAAGAACAGGTTCAGTCTTAGGCAAGAGCCAAGGAAACGATAATGTAACCGTATTAGGCGTCGAACTGCGCGTGCGTCCGGCGTACTCGGCCGCAAGGGGTTACTGGAGGAATCTTTGACACAAGCGATCTCAAGATTCATTAGGTTGATACAAACGGGTGGCTTCCTGCTTTGTATAGTCTTCGGGTGCGGAGGCGCGTTGGCGCAAGTCGATTCTGGATCCGTCACAGGTATCGTTAGAAATCCTGCCGGTGACGGAGCCAACGGCGCTAAGGTCTTCCTAAAGAACGAAGCGACTGCCATCACGAAATCTACCTATGCTCGAGCAGACGGCACTTACATATTCGCGCCTGTCAAGATCGGCACTTATACCGTGTCCGTCGAATTGCAAGGGTTTGTGCCTGCCTTTCAGTCCGGCGTGGTGGTCGAGATCCAGCACCAAGCGGTGGTCGATTTCCGCCTTGTGGCTTCTCAAGCCGCGAACGGCGCCACCGTTTCTTCAGGATCGACTGCGTCTTACACTTACGCGGCAGCGGATAAAGTATTGTCCCCCTTGGCCGTTGATACTCTGCCCGTGTTCAGCCGTAACTTCACCGATTTGGCGCAGTTGTTTGCGGGCGTAGGGCCCATCGCGCAGTTGGTTCCCGAAACGCCTTCCCCTGCACAGTTGCTCACGGGCAAAGGGCCCATCGCCGAGGTGCCGATTAATCTGGCGGCGACGGGTAGTTTCGTGGCCAACGGAGTTCCGTCTGCGCAGAACAACTATATCCTCGACGGAGCCGATGACAACAACCGCTTTCTCGATTTCCTTCCCAACACTGCCTACCAAGTGCTTCCCGCCATGGACGCGATTGACGAGTTTCGCGTGCAAACCATTTTCGGCGCGGCCCTCGGCGGAGCGGCGGGAGCAGTGGTCAACGCCACTACAAAAGCCGGAACAAACGAGGTCCATGGGAGCGCCTGGGATTACTTCAGCAACGACTACACGAGTGCGGCGGATTACTTTGATAACGCTGTGGCCTTGCGGAAGGCGGAACTGCGCAAGAACGTATACGGCGCGACGCTGGGCGGTCCTCTAAACATCCCCAACGTCTACAATGGCAAAAACCGGACTTTCTTCTTTGCGGATTATCAAGGAACGAAGTATCGACAGGGGATCCCTTTTGTGGGGACGGTGCCGACGGATGCTGAGCGAAGCAGTGGGTATACGGACTTCACGGATTTGACCAGCGGCCAGCCGAAATGCACTACCGGTCCGGATGTGCTGGGGCGCTCTGTGCCCTGTGGAACAGTTTTCGACCCTGCCACGACACGCCTGCTGGCAACCGGCGAAGCTGACCCGATTACGGGATTAACCGCCAGCACCACAGGCTACGTGCGGGATCCCGTTCAGTGCAAGAGCGTGGCCAACACGGTCTGCGCGAATCGCGTGGACCCGGTGGCAGCGGGGCTCCTTAACCTGTATCCTACCCCCACCATTCCGACGATCTACAACAACTACACCACCAACAGGTTTAGCCGCGGCGATTCCAATCAGTTCGATGTGCGCGTCGACCATCACTTGAACGATCGCAATCAGTCGTTTGTGCGTGTCAGCTATCTCAATAATCCCGAGTTACAGTTGGGCCCCTTCTCGGGCTATGCAGACGGCGGGGGTTACACGCAGACCGACACGGCAGTGAACGCCGTCGCGAGCCTCAACCACGCCTCTTCCACAACGCTGATCCACAACATCCGGCTGGCGGCCAGTTATGTGCAATTGCAACGGGTGCAAGCCTACGCCAACGACCTCTCAGATATTCCAGCCCTGCTTGGAATATCCGGAGTTCCCCAGTTCACCGGCAATGGCGGCCTGCCGGCCATCGATGTCGGAATTTATTCGCCCCTGGGAAGCGCCCCGTATACGCCGGCTATCGACTACAACCTCACCTACCAACTCAGCGAGGGTTTCACCAAGACCCGGCGGAACCACACTATCACAGGCGGAGCTGAAGTTATCAACGTCAGGAACGCTGTCAACCAGCCGCCTTACTCCCGCGGCGAGTTTGGTTTCTCGGGCAACTTCACTTCCATCGCCAACTCCCTTGATCCCTCCACAGGCGGCGCGCAGTTTGTTCTGCTCCCTCAAGCCTCCACAGTCCGTTTCGGGCTTAATAATGTCGGCGGACCTAACCGGGTTTATGGCTCCAATATCAGCGCCATCGATAATGACAACTGGCGGCTCTATTACGCGGCTTACTTGCAGGACGAGTGGAAGTATCGCCCTGACCTGACCTTCACCATCGGCGGAAGGTGGGAATATTTTCAACCTTGGAAAGAGAACTTCAGCGCAGAGGCGAACTTTCTTCCGGGAAGCCAAGGGCAGGCTCAATACCTGATTCCTGCCGGCCGCGGGTTTGATACCCTTCCTTGCGGCGCCTTGTATCCCGTCACCTGCACATCCACTTACATCAACACGCTTTCCACCAGCTTTACCAGCACGCTCACGAACGACAGCATCTCGCTGAACTACCCACACCGGGGCGGCATTATCGATGCGCAACGGCTCAACATCGGCCCGCGCATCGGTTTCGCCTATCAGTACAACCCGCAGATCGTGGTGAGGGGCGGCTACGGACTTTTCTATGGCGGGATGACGAACGAGGGTAGCCAGGGCACTCTGAGCGGCAACTACCCCTTCCAGGTCAATTACCAGTACAGGAGCCTTGATGACGGCACGCCCATCACCTACCCGTCGACGTTCTCTTACGCGACCTTAGAGCAGGGGCTAGCACCTGTTCCACTCACATCTTTGGCGGCTTCCGCAACTGACCTCGTGTTGCAGGGCATCCAACGCACTTTCAAGAATCCCTACACGAATAATTTCAATCTTAACGTGCAGGATCGACGCTCGAATAATGATCTTTTGGAGTTCACCTGGGTGACCACCGTCGCCCACCATCTCTTAATAAACCCGGGAACGAATGAGGTCGGAGAACTGCTTCCGCCCTTCGAACAGGCCCAGGCCTATGAGCCTTACCTCAGCTTTGCCTATGGTACGAGCTACCTCGAAACGGAGGGAGACAGTAAGTACAATGCCGGCCAGGTGCAATACACGCATAATTTCGGGCACGGGCTCAGTTTCCTTGGCAACTATACCTACAGCACGACGCACACGGATGCTTTGGACTTTTTCAACCTCAATGGCCAACAGGCCTACCGCGCTCCTTCGGTTCAGACCATCGGCATCAGACGTGACTATCAGCAAGCGGATTTTGCAGTTCGGCACTTGGGGCACTTTAGCGGCAACTACGATCTCCCCTTCGGGCCGGGAAGACAATTCCTGGGGCAGAAGGGTGACATCAAGGGGAAGGTCGTCGGCAACTGGTCCCTCAACTGGATCTTCACTTATGCGAGCGGTCAGCCCTTGACCATTCCCTGCACAATTACCACCGCCGCCGGCCTTGGCTGCGACGCTTTGTTGGTTCAAGGAGCGCACCCGAGCAGCGGCCCGCACGACGCAAGTCAGTTCTGGAACCCTGCGTCGTTCTACAATCCGCCCGTAGTCATTACGTCGGGGCAGGGCAACACCGCCCCTATAGGAGGCGGTCCCGCGCAGGTCTACGGCCCGAACCTTATCCGGCTGGATGCGGCTGTGCGAAGGAGCTTCCAGGTCAGGGAGAACGTTCGCGTTGAGTTCCGCGCGGAAGCCTACAACGTTTTGAATCACCCGTTCTTTGCACAACCCACCAACCTGGATTTTCTGAACCTTACGAATTTCGGACAGATTAATTCTACGCGGGACAACCCGAACGATGCGCGCGCTTTACAATTTGCAGTTAAACTCTACTTTTGAACCCGAAGGTGGCTATGCTGAGTCTCTTTTCCTTACTGATTTCAATTCTCCTCACTGTGTTGAGTCCCGGGGGCAATAAACCCGCCGGGAAACCGTCGCCTGCCGAGAGTTCGCGGATGACCAAAGCTCAAGCTTGGAAATCCTACGGCGCACTGCCCATGAGCTTTGAGGCGAACCAAGGCCAAGCGGACTCAAGCGTCCGTTTCGTGGCGCGAGGCCCGGGCTACACGATCCTGCTGAGTCCGGACGAGGCGACGCTCGAGCTCGAATCCTCCCGGCCTGATCGGCGGTTCCCGGAAAAGTCCCAGCCAAAGCCATCCACTCGCGTCTTTTCAATGAAAATCGAAGGTGCAAATCCTTCTGCCGCTGTCCATCCTCTCGACCGGCTTCCCGGGGTGAGCAATTATTTCATCGGCAACGACCCCAGCCAGTGGCATACCAATATTCCGACCTATAAAAAGGTCCGGTTCGAACAAATTCGTCCCGGGGTGGACCTGGTTTACTACGGAAATCAGCAGCAACTCGAGTACGACTTTGTTCTGTCACCGGGCATCGCGCCGCAGTCCTTGGGGATGAGCTTCGAAGGCAGCGAGGCGGCAATCGACTCACACGGCGATTTGGTTTTCAGCTCGACTGATGGCCAGATGACTTTTCATCGGCCGCTTGCCTATCAGACCGACCAAGCGAAGCCGGCCGAAAAGCATTACGTTCGAGCGTCGTACGTGCTGCGGGGGCACAACCGGGTTGGCTTCAAGGTGGCCAATTATGACCCGCGTCAGCCGCTGATTATCGATCCCTCCCTGTATTATTCAACCTATCTGGGCGGAAGCGGAGGCGATACCGGAAATGCGATTGCCCTCGACGCCCTCTTCGACGCGTACATAACCGGGAGCACGTCGTCTACCAATTTCCCCAAGGGTGGTTCGCCCCCCCCTTATCAAGGGTCCTATGGAGGCGACACAGACGCATTCATCACCAAGCTGAGGTATGACGGCGAAGCGATCATCTACTCGACGTACATAGGGGGCAACAACTACGATATCGGTCAGGGGATCGCTGTAGATTCGTCGGCGGATGTCTACGTCACGGGCAGCACGTCCTCCGCAAACTTCCCGACCACAGCCAGCGCCTTTCAGACCACCTACGGCGGTAATTCGGACGCCTTCGTGTCCAAATTGGATCCTAGCGGTTCCAAACTGCTGTTCTCATCCTATCTCGGAGGCAGTGATATCGATTACGGGCTGGCCTTGGCTATAGACCCCTCGGGGAACGTCTTTGTGACGGGCTCCACGCAATCGACAGATTTCCCCACCGTAAAGCCGGTGCAGTCCGGTAACGCCGGCAACGGAGATGCCTTTGTAGCCGAGATCGACACCAACCTGCCGGAAACCCAACAGTTGGTCTACTCAACCTATTTGGGGGGAAGCAGCGCTGACTCAGGACAAGGGATCGCCGTGGATTCTGGCGATAATGCCTATGTGACCGGTTTTACCTTCTCCACCAACTTCCCCGTCTACAATGCTTTCCAGACCGCCAACGCCGGCAGCGTGGATGCCTTCATCGCCGTGGTGAGTCCCGGAGGCGGGAGCTTGGAGTTTTCGACCTACCTGGGTGGAAGCGGGGACGATAGAGCCTGGGCGATCACCCTGGACAGTTCAGACAACATTTACATCGCGGGAAGCACCTATACCGCGTGTACTCCCGCAACCACGATTACGACGCTGTGCAATCCGATTTCAACTTTTCCCACCACTCCCGGCGCGTATCAAACATTCACCACCAAGCAAGCTCCGGGGTATCCTGTGGCCTTCGTAGCCCAGATGAACCATTTCGGCACTTCGCTCCTTTATGCCACGCTCCTGGGCGGCAGTTATTCAGACGTGGCTTCCGGAATTGCCGTCGACAGCGCAGGGGACGCTTACGTGACCGGCTACACGGAGTCGAGTGATTTTCCCACCGCCAACGCCATTCAGGCGAGTTACATTGGCGGTTCATGTGGGGCGAATCCTTGCCAGGATGCTTTCGTTACTGAATTCAATCCGCAAGGCACCTCCCTGGTGTATTCGACCTTTCTTGCGGGTACGAACGGAAACTTTGGAAACGCAATCGCCGTGGACACCACCGCCAACGCTTACATTGCGGGGTCCACGTTCTCTCAGAATTTCCCCGCTATCGCCCTCGCTTATCAAGGGCAATCGGGGAACAGTACGGGTCTCTCCAGCGTCTTCGTTTCGCAGATTTCTCACAATAACGTTCCGGCAGTTGCCTTGACCCCGCAGAAGATTAACTTCGGAAATGTAACCGAATTCACCACCGAGAATGTTACCAATGAGAATGTCCCTGCCGTTGTAACTGTTCTGAACGCCAGCACCGCCCCGCTCCAGATCTCGGGGGTGGCGACGACCGGCGATTTTGCTGAGACCAACAATTGTGTGGGAACACTCCCGGCGGGTGGCGGTACGTGCACGATCAACGTCACTTATACTCCCACGGTGTTGGCTCCCGAGACCGAGTTGCTCACCATCACCGACAATGCCGCGGGCGAGCCGCATCTGGTCTCGCTCACCGGCACCGGTGTGACGGGCATTGCGCAGGTACAGTTCTCACCCAGCAGCCTGGTGTTCCCCGCCACGATCTTGAACACCACCAGTGCGAAGCAGTACGTAACGATGACGAACAATGGCGAAGTGCCTTTAACGGTCACGAATATTGCGGCCACCGGCGACTTTGCGGAAACAAACACTTGCCCTGCATATCCGTTCACCATGGCGGTGGGCGGCAGTTGCACTTTCCAGGTCACTTTCACGCCGACCAATACGGGCGTTCGCAAGGGGAGTCTGACCGTAACTGATAACGTGACCAGTGGCTCCTCGAGCATCGCTCTAACAGGAACTGGAGACCCCAACTTCACCCTGAGTTCGCCGACCACCACGCAGTATCTCCCCATCGGCACTACGGCGACGACATTTACTATCAATATGTCTGCGCCCCCGAGCTTGAATTTCACGGATACTGTCGCTCTCTCCTGCTCGCCCGGCACGTGCTCCTTCAACCCATCCAATATCGCTTTGAACTCGACCACCGTGCCGAGTAGCAGTATCTTAACGCTCGCGGGACTCTCGCCTACCAGCCCCAACCCCTACATCTTCACCGTCAATGGAACTGACGTCACGAGCGGTAACGAGACATCGACCCTCTCCTTGTCCGTGTACTTCGGGGATTTCTCGATCTCGGCCACTCCGTCCGTCAACACCATAACCTCCGGAGCAACGTCCATCTATTCGGTCACGGTCTCGCCCGTCAACAACTTCAACCAGGCAGTCACGCTCAGTTGCGTTAAATCGACGCTGCCGCAGGGCGCGCTATGCCTTGCTAACCCGGCGTCATTGACGCCCATAAATGGCGCTGCGGTCAGCTCTCAGCTCTCGATCAGCACTACGGCGCAGTCGACCACGACCAACGGTCACCTGCTGCCCCGAGCCGCCCCTCCGCGCACTCCTCCGCCAACTCCGATGATGTTCGCTTTATGGGGAGCGTGCAATCTGGTGCTGATCGCTGTCTTTCTGATTCGTGGGAAACTGAGGCGGCGCGCACCCGGCAGCCGGCGCAGGCTCATCTTCGCGGAATTAGCTTTGGCTATGCTGGCTCTTGCGGCGGTGTTCTGGGTGAGTTGTGACGAGCAGATCTATACGAATGTCATTCAGCCCTCGACGATCAACGGCACTCCGACAGGGAATTACACCATAACGATCCTGGGTACCTATACCGGCTCAACCGCGGGCGTAGGAATAACCACTGGAACCCAGACGACTGTCGTCCGTCAAACGGCCGTTAACCTCGTAGTGCAATAACCTGGCCCGCCGTTCTCGAGCACGTGGGCTCCAGAGGCTGTAGGGGCGGTTCGCGAACCGCCCCTACTTGCTGAGAAGGGTAGCGCGGACCCCCGGCTTTGGGGTCCGCGGCTCGTCCGCAAGCCCATCGAGAAGTCGCGCACCCCAAAACCGGGGGTCCGCACAACAAGATCGCCGACTCAGCCCTGGTGAGAAATCCAGCTCTGAAAGAAACAACTCCCCTCCTCGCTTGAGGAGGGGGCAGGGAGTGGTGGGCCGAGTGCTCAACCACCCCCGACCCCTTCTTAGAAAGGGGTGGAACCATTTTCATCGTTTGTGTGTGCCCGTCAGCCGCCGGGCATGAGCGACTGCTCTGAAAATGCGTAGGGGTAGGGCTTGCCCTCATAAGCGTTTACTTAAGGCGCCGGGACTTCGAAAGCCGCGGAGCGGCGCCAGAAAGTAGCCCACGGCGTGAGCCGTGGGACGGAACGTGGCG
>Ga0187852_1002020_pt1 | contig 17510 bp, 14 predicted proteins | sample June2016WEW_6_40_FD_134511 | JGI IMG/M metagenome (GOLD analysis project Ga0187852, IMG submission 134511) | Peatland microbial communities from SPRUCE experiment site at the Marcell Experimental Forest, Minnesota, USA - June2016WEW_6_40 | ecosystem: Environmental > Terrestrial > Soil > Wetlands...
AAGGAGGACAACTGGGCGTCGGAAAGGCCGTCAAAAGCGCTGTTGACGGATCGGGCAGACCGGTTGACACACCGACCGCGGGTCAGCTGCCCAGCCTGGTTTCTTACTGTCTGAATCGCAGTGTATAATAGCTTCATGAATGTCGTTAAGAGCCTACTCTTCGGCATGCTGTCACTTATAGCGGTCGGAATACTCCCGCTGGTCACAATTGCCACAATACTTACTCTGGGTATCCAAACGTCTGCAGGAAGGACGGCCATAGGCATCGACGTCGTCTCCTTTGCGAAATCGTCTCCGCTTGTCTGGATCTTAACCGTCCTCGCATTTGCCCTCGGGTTCCACTGGGAACACAGGCGGCTCAAACTCCGTCAAGCCACATAACCACTAAGGAAGTTCCTCATGAATCGGCGCCGCTTCATCAATTCTCTAATCGGTGCGAGTGCGGCTCTTCAGATTTGGCCCACGCCTGCGGCGGCGCAGCCCCGCATCGCTTCTGCAGCAAACAGAAAGCCCGCCACGCCGAGCGCCGACCAAGCCGCCTGGCAAGACCTCGAAGTCGGCATGTTCGTTCATTTCGCGCCCAACACCTGGCAGGACAAAGAGTATGATGATCTTTCCACTCCTCTTTCCGCCATCAACCCCGCGCAGTTGGATACGGACCAGTGGGCCCAGTGCGCCCAGGGTCTGGGAGCAAAGTACATCGTCGCTGTGGCCAAGCACGCGGGCGGATTTTGCATGTGGCAAACCGAAACCACAGATTACGGCATTCGCAACACTGCCTGGCGCGGCGGGAAAGGCGATGTCATAGCTGATCTCTCCCGCTCCTGCCACAAGCTGGGCCTGAGGCTGGGAGTCTACCTTTCTCCTCAGGATCGCAAGTTCGGCGCGGGCACGGGCGGCCGGTGTAAGACTCCCGAGTTGCAGGCGAGATACAACACGATATATCTCCGCCAATTGACCGAGTTGTTGTCCCGATACGGTGAGATGGCCGAGGTCTGGTTTGACGGCTCGCTGGCGACACCGCTGGGTGACATTCTCAAGAAATGGGCGCCGCACGCCATGATCTTTCAGGGACCCTTCGCAACCATCCGCTGGGTCGGCAATGAGGATGGGTTTGCGCCCTACCCTGTCTGGAACGCCGTCACCAAGTCCGACGCCGCGACCGGCATTGCCACCGCGCTGCACGGCGATCCTCAGGGCGATGTGTGGCTGCCTCTCGAAACGGACGTTTCACTTCGCCGGCCTGATTGGTTCTGGAACACCCACAATGAACGAAAGGTGCTCTCGCTCGACCAACTCCTCGAGATTTACTACCGCTCGGTGGGCCGCGGAACGCAGTTGCTTCTCAATATCCCCGCCGATCGTCGCGGCCTGCTGCCTGACGCCGATTGCGCGCGCGCCCGCGAGTTCGGCGATGAAGTCCGCCGGCGCTTTGGCCGGAGCGTCGCCCAGGCTCGCGGTTGGGGAGAAGTAACGGTTTTGCCGCTTCCATCCCCGATGCGCGTCGACCACATGATTCTCGAGGAGGATTGCTCAACAGGCCAGCGTATTCGCAGCTACAGGCTGGAAGGTCAAGCACAGGGAAAGTGGGCCGCGCTGGGAGAGGGAACGTCCGTCGGGCATAAGAGAATCCAGCCTTTCAACCCCGGCGTGTTCGAAGCCGTGAGGCTCATTATCCCCTCGAGCGTTGGCGATCCGTCGATCCGCCGCCTCGCGATATTCGATACGGGATCACCACCCCCTCGAACCTGGGACGCCCCTGCACCGGCCTGGGCCGACGATTCTGTGGGCGAATGGAAAAACTATCGTTTCAGCGTAGATCTTTCCAAGAAGATCACCGCAGCCGGCACCTACCAACTGCGCTTCGTGCCGCAGGGAGACGGTGAGGTCTCCATCCGGGATGTCGAGTTTCTGCTGGAAGGAATTCCCCAGCCGCACCTCGTGCGCCGCGTTCCGCGCTCCTCGAACGTCCTGATCCTCACCCTGCCTGGGATTGGCCAGAAGGCTGAAGTCAAAGGGCAAGTGCGCGGAGCAAACCAGGGCACCATCCTGCTCCGCAGATATTGACGTTGCTGCGGTCGGGGCGTAGACTGAAAGCGACATGGGAACAACCGAAAAAAACGCGTTGCCGCTAGTGTTGCGCCGCGCGACTCGCCGAAAGGCGGGCCTTAAGGGCGAGGACGAGCCGGGGCCCAAATCAGAAACTGGGATGACCACCGCCTCGCGCAAGGATGCTGTTGTTGGCGATGATTACACGCCCGCACAGCGACAGATCATCGATGCCCAGTTAACGGAGGCCCGCAAAGGCCCGTATCATGGGCCGTTCCAGACCGCTGAGGAAGCTATCAGGTTCATCCGCAAAGAGGTCAGGGAACGGAAGGCAATCAAATCGAAGTAGTCCCCCTCCCTCATGCAAGTTCTCCTGTCGGATCGTGCGATTGAGTCCTTGAGTCATGCTCCTCCGGATGTCCGACGAGCTTTTGAAAAGCAATTGCGGTTCTTGCTGACCAATCTACAACACCCTTCCCTGCACGCCAAGAAGTACGACGAGTCGAAGGACCTGTGGCAAGCGCGAGTCAGCCGGAACTGGCGCTTTTATTTCACGATTGTCAGAGACACCTACCGCATTGAAGACGTAATTGCACATCCCAAGTGAGCGCCAGCCAGTTGCGAAGGTCACGTGCCGTAGCGACCTTACCGCACTCCAGGCCCGCCTTCATGGCATTTTCCGGTAAGCCTGTCGGCCCGCCTCGCCCGCCCACCCCGAATGGAAAGGCAGGTCCACAGGGCAGGCGCGTTCGGAATAAGAATTGGGAGTTAAAAGCCTTCGCGATCTAAGAAAAGTTTGCGCCGGCGTGGGTTTTTGGCTAAGGTGACGGGATGCAGGTAAGGGAGGGCTGGACACGATGGATGATACGGGACTTCGAACGTTGCTGGTCAAGTTTTTTGCCCGTGGTACACTCTCGGCGCTCTTGGCAATGGCTGCCTTCGGCCTTTTGACAGCCTTGCCTGCGCTTGTCTCGGCCGGCAAGCCCGCAACGCATCGCCCACCCATCGTTGGGATCGCGCATATCGCGCTGAAGACGGACAACCTGGCTGGGGCGCGTGAGTTCTATGGGCGTACTTTAGGATTTCAGGAACCGTTCTCGGTGCGAGTGGCGAAAAACTCCCGCTCTGATCTCGCGGGCTCGCCGGGCGATCTCATCATGACTTTTTTCAAAGTGAACGATCATCAGTATATTGAACTCACCCCCGATTTGACGAGTCCAACGGAAGACAGGCTTTCGCACATCGCCTTCGAAACCACGGATATTCGCGCGTTAAGAGACTACCTTGCCGCCAACGGAATGGAAGTTCCCGCTACGCTCAAGCCTGGAACGGCGGGCAACCTGAGCTTTGCGGTTAAAGATCCGGACGGTCACACCGTCGAATTTGTCGAGTACATCGAGGGCTCGCTCCACAGCCGGAATTTTGGCAAATTCCTCCCGGACACGCGCATCTCGCAGCACATGATTCACGTGGGAGTCACGGTGCGAGACCGGGCGGCGGCGGACCACTTCTACAAGGACATTCTAGGCTTCCAGTCGATCTGGTACGGCGGCATGACGGACGACCGGGCGGATTGGGTGGACATGCGCGTCCCCGATGGCACCGATTGGCTCGAGTATATGCTGAACGTCCGCGATCCCTCGCCGCGCACTCTGGGCGTGATGCATCACTTCGCACTGGGTGTTCCGGACATCCACGCGGCTTACAAGGAAGTCATGAGCCGTGGGTATAGAGCGGAAGAGCCCAAAATCGGACGTGACGGCAAGTGGCAGTTGAATCTTTATGACCCTGACTACACCCGGGCGGAATTGATGGAGCCCAAACCCGTCCGGAAACCCTGTTGCTCACCGATCATAGGTGAGTAGCGCAGAGGTGGGCGCATCTAGCCCTCCTCTACGGCGCTTCCTGCCATGCGAACAGCCGCGGAGGAACGCCAAGAACGCGTACCTCCGCGCTACTCGCATCACTCTTTAGAACAGTCCATTCGCCCCAAAAGGGAACACGAGCCAGGGCGCGGAGAGCACTCCCGTTCCCTCGATAGTCGTGCAACCTTTGTTTCCAGGCCCGCCAAAACAACCCCACCAGTTTTCCGTGGCGTTCACCGTACCTGAACCGATGTTGTCGAGGCCGACGGCTCCATAGCCAAGAAAGCTATTCAGATGCGCGTTCACTTCGGCATCGGTGTTGATCACAACATCGAAGGCTTCGTTGTCGACTACGTTCTGCGAGATTACCGTACCGGTAATGGGATATGCGCCGTAGATATTTATCCCCGCCGTGCCGGGGGTCGCGGCATCCTCAGTATCCGCACCATTGCCGGCGATTTGGTTGCCGATGATGACATTGTCGTTGAGAACTTCGCCAGGTCCCCCGGTGTTGTGCGCGTGGAAGGCCACTCCGGGCAGGCCATTGTTCATCAGCCGATTGTTAATCACCACATTTCCGGATACCGTCGCGCCCGGCAGAAAGCCGAATATGCCAACTCCCGCGCCTGCGCCGGGGACCTGATAACCATTGTGCAACGATAAATTATTGGCAATGGTGTTGTGAATGATACCCGAGGTTGTACGTGAGTATGGAGGGTGGGAGGCGAGTGTGATTCCGCAATCGAAGGGATTGTTCTGGACGAAGTTTCCCATAATCAGGTTCTCGTCGGTCTCTCCGGTCTCATCGGTGAGCAGGATCCCGCCTGAGTTATTCTCCGAAGAGTTGTTGGCCAAGATGGAGTGATCCACCGCGTCGAGGTGGATCCCCTCGCCGCAATCCTCGCCTTCCGCTGTTTCGAAGGGCGGTAGGCCGGGACAGGTGGCAGCAGAAATATTCAGACTCAGGTCGTTATGGGTCACCACATTGTTCGCGATGGTAACGAAAGAGGCATTGGTTACCAGGATTCCTTCGAAGTTGGCGTTCTTGACCGTAAACCCGGTCACCACCACGTTGCTCAGGCCGGAATTGTCGAGACCGTCGACATAGACGCCATTGGGAAGGCCAGTGGCATCAATGACGGTGTTCCTCGGGTTCGTTCCCACCAGCGAGAGCGGTATCCCGATAATCACGTCTTCTTTATAGGTCCCCGGAGCTACGTTGACTATGTCATTAGCCATTGCCGCTGCAACCGCGGACCCAATCGTCGCCTTGCACCCATTGGTTCCCCCTGGATTCACGCACCAAGTCGTGCCGCTTGCCGGCATCGCCAAGCCCGCGAACAGCCCCACGCAAAGTACAATAGTTGCTGCTACAGAACGGATGTTCCCCTTCATAGCAATTCCCCCTATTTTGTTTTTGGAGTTAATTCCCGGAAGAAGAATCATATCACCGCCGGTTGGAACACGAAAAGAGAAATAATAAGAGGTGGCCTGAAATGGCTCAAAGCGCTTGTGTCTCTTTCGCTTCGGTATAAGACCTGGAATGGGAGGTGCGCGTGGAGGACGCGGTCCTGTCCTTCTGACCTTTGATGACTGGTCATATAACTGGTCATATGCTAGGCTCGAACCGTTATGAACACCAAGGGAAAGACGCTCACCGCAACCGAATTCAAGGCAAAGTGCTTACGGATACTGGATGAGCTTGAACCGCAGGGTATTATTATCCTCAAGCGCGGTCGCCCTGTGGCGAGGGTTACACCCATCTCCAGCAGAAGGAACCGGAAACTGATCGGCCTCATGAAGGGAAAGATAGCCATCAAAGGCGATATCTTTTCCACCGGTGTAAAGTGGAATGCTCAACCTTGACACTCACGTCCTCGTCGCGATCCTTAACGACGGCCTCACCCCGCGCGAGGTTGAGCTGGTGCTGAAGAGCGAACTGGCCATTTCGGGAGTGGTTCTCTGGGAGCTTGCGAAGCTGATTCAACTCGGCCGGCTCGATCTGAATCTCGACAGCGCCCAGTTCCGGCAATGCCTCCGCCAAGTCTGTACGGTCCCCATTACGCTCGAGATTGCCCGCGCCAGCACCCGGCTTGATTTCACTTCTGATCCCGCTGACGAGATCATCGCCGCCACCAGCATCGTCGAGAGAATTCCTCTGCTTACCCGCGACCGGCGAATCCTCAAGTCCCGCCTGGTGCCGCTCGCAAAGTAGCTGTCAGCCATCAGCTTTCAGCGAACAATCCGCACTTGCTGAAAGCTGATAGCTGACACCTCTGCCCCGACGCCCGGCGCCTGAAACTTACTTCAGCGCTGCTGCCAGCAAGGGCACCATCACCTCGTGGTGGCCTGTGAGCGCATAGCCGTGGCTGCGGTCCCGGCCCTTTCCGGCCCCTGCCGTCGGGCGCAAGACCACGTTTTGCATGGGGCGGTAGTGCTGGATGAAATCCATATTTACGGTGGTGATGCCGCGCGGCGCCCGGCCGAGGTTGGCAGCCAGGCTCAGGCATTTCAACAGCACTTCAGGGAGCAGAACGGCGGAGCCAACGTTCAGGTAAACGCCGCCGCGATCAAGGTTCTTCACCAGCGCAGCCAGCAGCAGGAAGTCGCGGTGCGTGGCCGCGCCCAGCGCCCGCGGATCGATAGCAGGATGATTGTGGATTATGTCAGTTCCGATGGCCACGTGCACCGTGGCAGGAATCCGCAGCGTGTAAGCTTGTGCCAGCAGGCTGAAACGGCGGAATCGCGCCTCCCGGCGTTGGGCAAGAAAGCGGCCGATAGCTTCTCCCACGCCCAAATCTTCCCGGTCGCCCGCCGCGATGGTTTCATTAACGATGCGGCCGGTTTCCTCCGCCATGCCGAATTTCCCACGGCCCAGCACTGCCGGAACGTCTTCGGAAGTGGCGCCCGCCAGGCCGATTTCGAAGTCATGGATCATGGCCGCGCCGTTCATCGCTACGGCGGTGAGGTAACCGCGACGCATGAGGTCGATCAGAATGGGTGCGAGGCCGCATTTAATCACGTGCCCGCCGATTCCCCAGATAATCGGCTTGCCGCTGGCCCGCGCCCGTTCGATGGCCGCCACCACAGCGCGCAGGTTTTCCGCGGCCAGTATGTGGGGCAGTGAATCGAGCCACGCGCGCACGCCGGTTCCGCGCCGTGCGACTCGCGCGAAGTCTTTAACCGTAACTTTGCTTGCCCTCGAGGCCAGCGGGTAGGTGTTGACCTTATTGAGCTTGAGCGGCTTTTGTTGGTAAATTGTCATCTAAGCAATAAGGTTGCTAACGGCCACGATCACGGGCGCCCTTGGTTCCTGGCGGCCCGTAGGTCCCGCTCCGTAACAAAAGCCCGGGGCATGCGCGCACGCAATGAGCGCACCTGCGCCAGAAAATCCTCGGGGTCCAAGCGATTGCCGAAGAGGGTTTTTTCGAGACAGGAAATAGCCTCTGCGTTGACACTGCGCCGGTGCCGCGCGGCGCTTTCCTCAAGCCGCTGGTACAGCTTCTCGGGAATACTCCTGATCGTCAGAGTTGCCATTCTAGGCATTCAAGCACCCCGAACCGAAACATCAAGAAAGCATAGGGCTGAGCCATGGTACGTGTCAAATGCGCCGGCTTTCTTTGCGTCCTTTGCGTTCTTTGCGCCTTTGCGTGAAACCGGCGTTTGAGGTTTTGCAGTTTTTGCGCGAGAATGCTTGCCGTGACTGAGAACGAGATCGCCAAGCACATTGTCGATGCCGCCTTCAGAATTCACACCTCACTTGGCCCGGGACTGCTTGAATCCGTCTACGAAGCCGTGATGGCGGAAGAATTGGCACGGCGCGGGCTGCACGCAGAGAGGCAGCAAGCGCTTCCTGTGGTGTGGCAGAACGTCCATCTGGAGGCAGGTTTCCGAGTTGACCTGATGGTAGAGAATAAGGTCATCGTGGAGATCAAATCCGTTGAAGCCATTGCACCCGTCCACAGGAAGCAGTTGTTGACCTACCTCCGCCTTGCTAACAAGCGGCTCGGAATTCTGATCAATTTTGATGTCGACCTAATTAAGGATGGCATTGCGCGCGTGGTGAACGGGTTGGCAGAGTGAGAAGCGCGGCGGAAAGACGGCCGGTTTCACACAAAGGCGCAAAGCTCGCAAAGGTCGCAAAGAAGATATCTATTGTCGCCCATTATTCAGCACGGCTGCGAGGGCCTGGCCGGTGAAAGATTTTTTCACCCGGGCCACATCTTCCGGAGTGCCTTGGGCGACGATCCTGCCGCCCTCATCGCCGCCTTCGGGGCCGAGGTCAATGACCCAGTCCGCCTGTTTCACCACGTCCAGGTGATGCTCGATGATGATGATAGTGTTGCCGAGGTCGGTCAAGCGATTGAGGACCTCGAGGAGTTGTTTGACGTCGTCGAAATGCAAGCCCGTAGTGGGCTCGTCGAGGATGTACAGCGTGCGGCCGGTCTGGCGTCGGCTCAACTCGCGTCCCAGCTTGATGCGCTGGGCCTCGCCGCCGGAAAGCGTTGTAGCGGGCTGCCCCAGGTGGACGTAACCCAGCCCAACATCCACCAAGGTTTGAAGGCGCAGCTTGATTTGCGGAATATTCTCGAGAACGGGCAAAGCATCGCGAACCGTGGTTTCAAGCAAGTCGGCAATGGAATAACCCTTATACTTCACCGCCAGGGTCTCGGAGTTATAGCGGCGCCCGCGGCAGACCTCGCAGGTCACGAAGACATCCGGCAGGAAGTTCATCTCGATGCGTCGCAAGCCTTCACCCTGGCAGGCCTCGCATCGGCCGCCTTTGACGTTGAAGCTGAAGCGCCCGGCGCGATAGCCACGCTCGCGCGATTCGGGCAGCATCGCGAAAAGTTCGCGGATGGGCGTAAAGACACCGGTATAAGTGGCGGGATTGGAGCGCGGCGTGCGCCCGATGGGCGACTGGTCAACCACCGTCACCTTATCCAGGTGCTCGAGTCCCTGGATGGCTTTGTGCTCGCCCGGCTCTGCGACGGCCCGGTAGAGCTTCTTGGCCATGGCGTGGTAAAGGATATCGTTCACCAGTGTCGATTTGCCGGATCCCGAAACCCCCGTCACCACCGTGAGCAGTCCCAACGGGAAATTCACGTCGATGTTCTTCAAATTGTTGGCGCGCGCGCCGAGCACGGAGAGGCATTTGCCGTTCGCCCGGCGCCGCTGCGCCGGAACGGGGATGCGCAGCTTGCCCGAAAGGTATTGTCCGGTTAGCGAATTTGCGGCGGTCTCGATCTGCTTAGGCAGCCCGGCGGCCACCACGAATCCGCCCTGGTTGCCGGCCCCCGGCCCCAGGTCAACCACGTAATCCGCCCGCCGGATGGTTTCCTCATCATGCTCAACCACCAGGACGGTGTTTTGCAGGTCGCGCAATCGCTCCAAGGTCTCGAGCAGTCGCAGGTTGTCGCGCGGGTGCAGGCCGATGCTCGGCTCGTCGAGCACGTACAGCACGCCGCGCAGTTTCGAACCGATCTGCGTTGCGAGGCGAATTCGCTGGCTCTCGCCGCTCGAAAGCGTGGCGGCGGAGCGGTCGAGGCTCAGGTAGCCCAGCCCGACGGCGTCCAGGAACTCGAGCCGCTCGAAGATGGCGTTCAAGATGCGCTGTGCGATGAACGCCTGGCGCTCCGTCATGTGCAGTTCTTTCAAAACGGTCTGCGCGCGGCTCACCGGAAGGGCCGTGAGGTCGGCGATGGAGAGGTTCACCACGGTCACCGCCAAGCTTTCCGGCCGCAAGCGCTTGCCGTGGCACTTCGGGCAGGGCACTGCGGACATGTACTGGCTGTACCACTCTCGATAGTTTTCGGAAGTGCTTTCTCCGTACCAGCGCTCGAGCTGCGGAAGGACGCCGGGAAACACCGAATGGGCCTTGGGCTGCTCCGGGTTGCGCCCGTAGAGCACCAGGTTCTGGATCTTCACCGGAAGACGCTCGAAGGGAGTCTTAAGATCGAACCCATAGTGTTCGGCGGCGCGCATTAACCCGCGCTGAATGACGGTCGACCCCGCGCCCGGCCCGAGACCCCCTTCGAGCAGCGGCCGCGACCAATCGGCGATGACCTTGGCGGGATCGAACGTATATAAGCTGCCCAGACCCCGGCAGGCGGGACAGGCGCCGTAGACGCTGTTGAAGGAAAAGGAGCGCGGCTCGAGCGACGGCACGCTGATTCCGCAGTCCACGCACGCCCACTCCTGCGAATAGAGCTGCTCCTCGCCATTCACCACGGCGATCTGCACAATCCCCTTCGCCAGCTTCATGGCCGTATCGATGGATTGCCCCAGCCGGCTTTCGATCCCCGGCTTTAACAGCAGGCGGTCCACCACCACTTCAATGGTGTGGTTGCGCCGCCGGTCGAGCCGGATTTCTTCGTCCATCTGGCGCAACTGCTTGTCTACACGAACGCGCACGAACCCTTGCTGCGCAAGCTGCTCGAAGAGTTTGCGGAACTCTCCCTTGCGGCCGCGCACCACGGGCGCGAGAATCATGATGCGCTGCCCGTCGCCATTTCCGCCCTCGCGGTCGAGTTGGTGCTGGGCCATGATGGAGGAGACGATCTGGTCCGTGGTCTGGCGGGAAATGGCTCGGCCGCACTGGTGGCAATGCGGCTCGCCGATAGAGGCATAAAGCAGGCGGAGATAATCGTAGATTTCGGTGATCGTCCCCACGGTCGAGCGGGGGCTGCGGCTGGTGGTTTTCTGCTCGATTGAGATGGCCGGGCTCAGGCCCTCCACCGTGTCCACATCCGGCCGCTCCGCCTGGTCGAGGAATTGCCGCGCGTAGGCCGACAGCGTCTGCACGTACCGGCGCTGCCCCTCGGCATAAATCACGTCAAACGCCAGGCTGGACTTGCCCGAGCCGCTTAAACCCGTCACCACCGTCAGGGCGAGCCGGGGAATCTCCACGTTGATGTTTTTCAGGTTGTGCTGGCGCGCGCCACGAACCGTAATCCGCTCGATCATCGCCCAGAGCCCCACAGTGAGCAGTTTTGAGGAAAAGCCAACCTACCATGATAACGGCTCAAGCCCAGACCCGTCAAGCGTATCTCTGTACCGCGCCTGGTGTAGAGCTAAGCTCTGCGGTCTTGAGGCATGATAATCCAGCGAAGCGCAGAGCTAAGGCTCTGCGCCAGCCACGGCGGCGCGCAGAGATGCCAAAGGGCCGTACGCCCCGCACCCTCCAAGGTATATAATGGAGAGGTTATGGCCAGGCTTGTGATTGACATCTCGGAAGCGGAGGCGACCCGCGACTTCGGGTCCCTTCTGGTGCGAGTGCGCGCCGGGGCGGAAGTTGTCATCAAAGACGGTTCACAGCCCATCGCCGTCGTGCGCCCTGCCGAGCCTCCCATCCGTCGGCTCTCGGAATCCCTTCAGCTCGCCCGCGAGCATGGCTCGACTGCAACGCCCGATGAGAACTTCGCCAAGGACGTGGAAGCCGCCGAAGCCGATCACAGACACTAACCGCGCCACCCACCGCAACTGGTAGTTTGCGTCGCCCCAAAGCTGCCTCTTGCCTCCATTGTCTGTTATTATCAAGCACTTCGTAGTATCCTCTAACCAGGAGCGCGAAACTCGATGAAGGCCTCATACCTTGGGCAGGTGATTGAGTACTTCGACCCCATGCTCTCGCTCGACAGCCGGCATGCGGAATGGTACGTCGAGCGCCCGGACAGCCCCCACCTCGAAATGAAAGCCCTGCTGCTGAACACGACGGCCGATTCGAAAATTCTCTTCAGCGGCCACCAGGGCTCCGGCAAGACTTCCACCCTGAACAAACTTGCCTCTGACCCGGACGTCAAACATAAGTTCTTCATCGTCCAGTTCTCAATCAAGGACGAACTTAACATCGCCGACCTCTCCTACACCGACCTGCTGGTGGCCATGGGAGCGCGTTTGTACGCAGAGGCGTCTAACTCCTTGCGCCTGAGCGCTAATCTTAAGAGGGACCTCGATAATTGGTCTGCCGAAGTCTCGCATGTCTGGGCGAAAACCGACCAGGCCGAGGCCAAGGTTGAAGCAGGCATCAGCGCCTTCTTTTTGAAAGCCACGGGCTTGCTCAGGACCGGCTTCGAGGACAAGCGGGAATTTCGTCAGAAGTTTGAACCTCGTATTCCCCAGCTCATCGCGTACATCAACGAGATCATTCGCGCCATTGAGACCCATGCCGACGCCGGAAACCAGGAAGTACTGCTGATCATCGATGACCTGGACAAACCCACCGTGGACGTGGCGCTTGACCTGTTCGTCACCAAAGGCCCCATTCTGGCGCAACCCCAGTGCAAAATCATTTTCACCGTTCCCACTTCGCTGGTTTATTCCGGCCAATATAACGTTGTAAAGCGGAGCTTTGGCGAGCCGTTCATCTTACCGAACTTCAAGGTCAAGGAGAAGAATGGCGACCGCAACGATGAGGCCTGGGCGTGTATGCGCAAAATCGTGGAGCGGCGGCTGGACAAAGAGCTGATTGCGACGGCAGCCCTTGATTATGCTGTCGAAATGAGTGGCGGAGTTGTTCGTGAGTTGGTGCGGATTGTTCAGAGCGCGGCGAGCCGCGCAGTGGCCACCCACGCCAATTCCCTTCAGCCGACTCACGTCGAACATGCCGTCGAGAAACTCAGGATGGAATACAGTTTCACTCTGACGCGTCAGCAGTACATCGACATTTTAAAGGAAGTTCATAGGACCAACGTGCTTAGGTCTGACGATGAGAAGCCACTTCTCGACCTGTTGCACAATCTCTTCATCCTGCAATATCCGAATGGTGAAAGCTGGTACGGAGTGAACCCCGTTGTCCTCAAGCTTATCGGAGTTTAAGCCGGTGCCCCCTCAGGCCTCGCTGCTATCGAATGCAGACAGGGAGCGTATTGCTGAAATCGCTGCGACCATAGCTGCCACTCACCAGAATGGCTGCATCTACTTCGGCATCTGCAATAACCGCATGAAAATCGCGGCGATCGAAGAATCGCTCGACGGCCAGTTCGCTGCGAAGGGGATCACCATTTCCCGCGTGGTCCTGGCGGAGAGGCTTGAGTCTGACACTGGGCCGCAGTACAGGGCCCACATTTCAGATCCCGTCGCTAATCTGATCGACCGTCCCGAGCGGAGCCACACTCTTTTCTTCATCCACGGCTTGCCGGAACTTATTCGCGCCCAAACCGACGGCGATTCTTCCAAAGTTGCTCCCGTTTCCCAGCTTCTCAACTATCGACGCGAGCTTTTCCACGATCGTGCCCTCTGCGCTTTCTTCTGGCTCGACCTTGAAACTGTGCCCTACCTCAGGCGGAATGCGCGCGACTTCTGGGCTTTCCGGTCCGGAACAGCGTACTTCCTCGAAACGGAGGCCCCGACCGATCGGGTTTCCGGCGCCCTGAGACAGGAGAAGGAACCTACCCCGCGTTGGTCCGGAGATCTTGAAGAAAAGCTGACTCAGCTCGCGGCCTATCGCAGAAAGTCCCCGCCGGACGACAACGCAATCGGGAACCTCCTCCTCGATATTGGCAGGCTGTACGCTGAAAGGCATGAGTTAGAGAGGGCACTAGAGAAGCTTCACGAGGCCCTGACGATTTTCGAGAGTCTGGCGCTTGAAGACAAGGTCCGCGACGCCAAGGTGTGGCTCGCCGGTACTTTTAAGCGCGCTGGCAGGCTGGACAGGGCTGAAACAATCCTCCAGCAAGCCATCAGAATCGATGAGCGCCTGGGGAATGAACCGAGCCTCGCTGTCGAATACAACAACCTGAGCCAGATTTACAAGGCGCGGGGCCAGATGGAGGAAGCGGAGAAGTGGCTGCACAAGGCCATCGAGATTGGTGAGAGTCTGGGGAACGAACCGAGTTTAGCCATCCACTACTCCAACATGAGCGGAATTTACTATGCACGGGGCCAATTGGAGGAAGCGGAGAAGTGGCTGCGCAAGGCCATTGAGATCGATGAACGCCTAGTGAATGTACCGGGCCTTGCCATCGATTACAACAACCTGAGCCAGATTTACAAGGCGCGGGGCCAGATGGAGGAAGCGGAGAAGTGGTTGCGCAAGGCCATCGAGATCGATGAGCGCCTCGGCGACGAACCGCACCTTGGCATGGCCTACAACAACCTGAGCCAGATTTACGACGCGCGGGGCCAGTTGGAGGAAGCAGAGAGGTGGTTGCGCAAGGCCATCGAGATCGATGAGCGCCTCGGCGACGAACCGCACCTTGCCATGGCCTACAACAACCTGAGCCAGATTTGCCACACACGAAGCCAATTGGACGAGGCGGAGCAATGGCTGCGCAAAGCTACCGAGATCGATGAGCGACTGGGGAATGAGCCGAGCCTCGCGGTCGAATACAACAACCTGAGCCAGATTTACAAGACGCGGGGCCAATTGGACGAAGCGGAGAAGTGGCTGCGCAAGGCCATCTCGCTCGTGGAACCGAAAGGGCCGTCCGCAATTCTTGAGGACCTCAGAGGAAACCTGGACACGTTGCTAAAAGAGCGCCAGGATCAAACCGTTGCTAAGTCCTAAGGCCTAAGTCCCGCCATACTCCGTGGGTTCACGCCGGCAGGCGCGGTCTTCCGGCCTTTAGGAGTCTGCGGTTCTCAGTTCTTCCCGCCGGGTCGGGCCCTCAGTTCTTCTCTGAAATGCAGACCAAAAAAGCAGAGCTATGCGCCGGCCCGCATCGTGAAGCAGTTTCACGGCTGGGCTAGTGTAGTGACAAGTTGTCCTCTTGACAAAAACTGCCGGCGTGATAGCCTATATCTGTGAAAGTCCCGCCCTTCGAGGAAAGCCCTTCCTCGTTCACCCAGCCATATCAGGGGAGAACTCTGTTTGTGGGTTGCGGATGTCTGGATTCGGGTATCAGGTGTGGTCATCTCCGTACGGGGAGTCAAGGGGCAATTCAAACTGTCGTTTTAAACTGGCGTTTGAGCGAAGCCCTGACTGCGGGACATTCGAGTTTTCACGTGTTGGCTCGAAAAACTGGCGGAACAAAGCGAGAATGTCTATGAAAACAAAGGATCGGTCCAGAAATCAACCACCCCTTACTCCTCTTTATCCAAGGAGGGGAATCACCAGGCTCCCCTCCTCAGATGAGGAGGGGTTGGGGGTGGTGGGATCCTGGCTTGAGTCCGCGTATACGGCATCAAGTAAAGGGAACAAAGCGAGAATGTCTATGAAAACAAATGACAAGGTCAAAAAGCCCGGAAACTTGGCAGGTGAGAAGCCGGGCCGTCGAGGGAATTACGCAGTCTAAACCGTAGGGGTAGGGCCTACCCACGTCGGGGCCAGCAGAAACGTGGGGACGGCAAGCCGTCCCTCTACGGCAGGGGGGTTATCGAAGGATTGGGAAGCTACCCTTTTCCGTTGACGTCTTCAACCCGGAGCTGCTAGAGTCGCACGCCATGAAAATGACACGCAGAGAATGGTTGGCAGGGGCAGCGGCGAGTTCGCTGGCCCTGATTCCGGGGAAAGGGATCGCCGAGCGCCTGGCGATCAACCCACCACCCCCTACCCCCTCCTCAACCGAGGAGGGGAATCAATCTTCGGGCGGGCGGCTGAGGATTGCACTGGTCACCGGGATCATGTTCAAGTACGCGCACTCGCAGCATTTTGTGGATCGCTTTCTGGAGGGTTACGGCTGGAACGGCACGTGGCACAAGCCTCCCATGGATCTGGTCTCCCTCTACGTGGACCAGGTCGGTCCGGGCGACCTTAGCCGCGAGCGGGCGGCGCGTTTCCCCTCGATGAAGATCTATCCGACGATCGCCGAGGCGCTGACTCTCGGCGGCAGCAAGCTGGCGGTGGATGGCGTAATTCTGATTGGCGAACATGGCAAATATCCGGTGAACGAGAAGGGGCAAACAAAGTACCCCCGCTACGAGTTCTTCCAGCAGATCGTCGCCGTGTATCGCGCGAGCGGGCGCTCCGTGCCGCTCTTCAGCGACAAGCACCTCTCCTGGAACTGGGATTGGGCGAAGGAGATGTACGACACCTCGCGGAGCTTGGGCTTTGCCTTCATGGCCGGGTCGAGCCTGCCGGTCACCTGGCGAATCCCGTCGGTCGAGATGCCGCTGGGCACGCGCATCCGCGAGGCAATGTGCGTGGGCTACGGAGGGGTGGACAGCTACGACTTCCACGGCCTCGAAACGATCCAGTGCATGGTGGAGCGGCGGCAGGGCGGCGAGAGCGGCGTCGAGTGGCTCCAGGCTTACCGGGGCGAGAAGTTCTGGCAGGCTTATCAGGACGGCGTGTGGTCGCGCGAGTTGTGCGAGGCCGCGCTCTGCCGCAGCCATACGCTCACGCCGGCGCAAGCGGGCTTTAACGACATCTTCCCCACCCTGGACGATATGCGCCGGCTCGTCAAGGACCCCGTCGCTTATCATTACGAGCATGCCGACGGCCTGAAGTGCACTCTGCTGCTGATGAATGGATTGGTGCAGGATTTCAATTTCGCGGCGCGCCTCGAAGACCGCAAGAAGCCTTTCTCCACCCAGATGTACCTGCCCATGCCGCCGGATCGCACCACGCTCGCGAACTTCTTCAGCCCCCTGGTCAATAATGTGGAGAAGATGTTCCTGACTGGCAAGCCCACTTATCCCCTCGAGCGCACGCTGCTCTCGACCGGGCTTACGGCCGCCGGCGTCGAGAGCCTGTACCGCAAACAGGCCCGCTATGAGACTCCGCACCTTGCCATTCGATATCAGCCGACGCGGGAATCGACGTACTGGAGAACGTGATTAGCAGGTGCCAGGTGTCGGGTGTCAGGTGTCAGGGAAGGCAGGTGTCAGGTGTCGGGCGTCCGGTGTCAGGGGAAACAGGAGAAAGGTGTCAGGTGTCAGGGAAGAGTTGTCAGCCCTCAGCTATCAGCAAGCAGACGGCCAGAAGTTCATTGAAGGATCGAGCCCGCGGAGCGGGCGGCAGCGTGTAGCCCACGGCGCAGGCCGTGGGGTCGCGCGACCCAACCCTCACCCCTTCCCCTCTCCCGCCCAGCGGGAGAGGGGTGCCGAAGGCGGGGTGAGGGCCATCCAACCCAGGGCTTGCGCCCTGGGCTACTCTATGCCGCCCCTGACGGGGCTGCGAGGAACCGGCGCACATGCGAAGGACTTTCCTGACGAAGTTCTGGCTCAGGATACTGGGACTTGTACGCTGAGAGCTGATAGCTGACGGCTGACAGCTATTCGGGAGTTCTCATGAAACAAATTGCAGTCATCACCACCGTCTATCGCTACCTCTCGCACGCGCAGCACATGGCGGACCGGTTTCTGGTGGGATATCCGCACAACGGCGAGTGGCATCGGCCGGACATGAAAGTGGTCTCATTGTACGTCGACCAGAAGCCGCCCGACGATCTGAGCACGGAGCGGGCGGAGGAATTCGGCTTCCGCGTCTACCCGACGATTGCTGAAGCCCTGCGCTGTGGCGGCGACCGGCTGGGGGTGGACGCGGTTTTGATCATCGGCGAGCACGGTGACTACCCGCGCAACGAAAAGGGGCAGATCCTTTACCCGCGCTACGAGTTCTTCAAGCAGTGCGTGGAGGTGTTCGAGAAGGACGGGCGGGCCGTGCCGGTCTATAACGACAAGCACCTCTCCTACAGCTTCGAGAAGGCGAAGTGG
>Ga0187852_1002022_pt1 | contig 17504 bp, 18 predicted proteins | sample June2016WEW_6_40_FD_134511 | JGI IMG/M metagenome (GOLD analysis project Ga0187852, IMG submission 134511) | Peatland microbial communities from SPRUCE experiment site at the Marcell Experimental Forest, Minnesota, USA - June2016WEW_6_40 | ecosystem: Environmental > Terrestrial > Soil > Wetlands...
GCGGTTGGAGATGCGTTTGAGCAGCTCGTAGGGCAGCGGCGTCCAGTCGGCGGTCATGCCGTCTTCGGAGTGCACAGCGCGGATGGCGCAGGTATACGCGTAGGTGCGCTGGTCGCCCATCACGCCCACGCTCATCACCGGTAGCAACACCGCGAAGCTCTGCCAGATCTTGTTGTAGAGCCCAGCGGCCTTGATCTCGCTGACCACGATTTCGTCGGCCTCCTGCAGCAGGGCGACGCGCTCGGGAGTGACTTCGCCCAGGATGCGCACGGCGAGGCCGGGACCGGGAAACGGCTGGCGAGCGAGAATCTCCTCCGGCATGCCCATGTCGCGGCCGATGCGGCGAACTTCGTCTTTGAAAAGATCGCGCAAGGGCTCGATCAACTTGAGCTTCATGCGCTCGGGCAAGCCGCCCACGTTGTGGTGACTTTTGATGGTCTGGCTTGGGCCTTTGACGCTTGAGGACTCGATCACATCGGGGTAGAGCGTGCCTTGCACCAGCCAGTCCACACCTCCCGTCTGCTGCGCAATGCGCTGGGCCTCATCCTCAAAGACGGCGATGAACTCCGCGCCAATGCGTTTTCTCTTGATCTCCGGCTCGGTCACACCGGCAAGCTTCTCGAGAAATCGCGCGCTCGCATTCACCGCGACGATATTCAACCCCAGCTTGCCGCGTAAATTCTCCTGCACGCTTTGGAATTCGTTTTTGCGCAGGACGCCATTGTTGACGAAGATGCAGGTCAATCGATCGCCAATGGCCTTGTGCACGAGCATCGCGGCCACCGAAGAATCCACGCCACCCGAAAGGCCGCAGATCACGTGGCCGTTGCCGACCTTTTCGCGGATCGATTCTACCGTAGATGCAATGAAGTGGGCCGGCGTCCAGTCGCCGCGCGCGCCGCAGATGCGGAGAAAGTTCGCGAGCAGTTGCGCTCCCAGCGGCGTGTGGTGCACCTCGGGGTGGAATTGCACGGCCCAGATGCGGCGCTCTTCGTTGGCGATCGCGGCCAGTGCGTTCGCGGTGGCGGCCACGCGGCGAAAGCCCTCGGGCAGCTCCTGCGCTTCGTCACCGTGGCTCATCCACACCTGAATCGATTTGGGCAGGCCGGCAAACAATTGCATTGAGCTGTCTTCAATATCGACTTCGGCATGTCCATATTCGCGCTTGAGCGCCGAGCGCACTCTGCCGCCCAGGTGATGCACGATGAAGTGCAGTCCGTAGCAGACGCCGAGGGTGGGCACGCCGAGCGAGAGCACAGCGGGATCGGCGGCCGGGGCGTCGGCATCGTAGACCGACGAGGGACCGCCGGAAAGAATCAGTCCGATGGGTTTGTAGGCTTGAATCTCCCTCAAGGGCGCCGTGCACGGCAGCACGACAGAGAAAACGTCCTGTTCGCGGATGCGGCGCGCGATGAGCTGCGTATACTGCGAGCCGAAATCGAGGATAACGACGGTCTGAGTGTCCACGCTCCAGTGTGGCAGGCGGGTCGGCGGGATGTAAAGATTGGAAAAGCCGGTCGAATTCGGCGGTTATTCGTAGTCATTCCGCGCCTGCAGGAAGTCGATCCGCCCAGCGGTCGCGCGTCACACCCGCCAATGCTTTAGAGTGGAGGTATGGGAAGTTATTCCGCCAGTCCCCCGCCTGAGGTGCTTCCTCCGGACGGTGCAACTGCACCGCCGCCTCCGCGGCCACGACGCCGATGGGTTTCCGCCCCGGCTACCTATCTGCTCGTGGGCATCAATAGCGCGGTGTTTCTGCTGATGGTGCTGCGCGGCGTCAGCATGTGGAACCCGACCGTCGACCAGCTCATGCACTGGGGCGCAGACCGGTCCAGCAATGTTTTGATCTATGGCCAATGGTGGCGCATCGTCACCGCCATGTTCGTGCACGTGGGCATCATTCACATTGCCACCAACATGTGGTGCCTTTGGAATCTGGGACTCCTGGCCGAGCCACTGATGGACTGGTACGGTCTGCTTGCGGTCTACATCCTGACCGGAGCGGCCGGCAATCTCCTCTCCACCGGGTACAACTGGTTCCGTCCCTTGCACGACGGCGGAGCTATCATTTTCCCGGCTGGCGCTGGAGCTTCGGGGGCCGTCTTCGGCATCGCCGGTGCTCTGATCGTTCTGCTCAAGTCCAAGCGGCTGCCCATTCCGGAGTACGAGCTCAAGCGCCTGCGCAGATCCGTCATCTACTTCGCTGCATTCAATCTTCTTATCGGTATTTCGGTCAACTTCGGCAGCGGGTTCACGGGCGTGATGATCGATAATTCGGCACACATCGGCGGCTGTCTTTGCGGATTGCTGTTTGCCGTGCCCCTGGTCCCGCGCATCGGCTCTCCGCGTGGCGAATTCAAGACGCGCATGCGCCTCGCCATCGCTTCAATTGTGATCCTGCTTGTGCTCTTTGGTTTCTACGTGGCGCACATTCCGCCTCCGCAGGGCTGAACCGCGCCTACCGGATCGCCGTGGCGGCGAACTTTCTCACCATCGCCAGCAGCAGCTTGCGATCGCTCTCGTTTAAATTCGAGGAGTAACGGCGGATTTGCGACAAAAACCGCAGCTCGTCGTCGGAGAGGTTCTGCGCGTTCAACTGGCGGCCCAGGGTGTCGCTGGCGAAAAACTGCGCAATCGGCAGGTCCAAGGCGTGAGCGATCTTGGCCAGCGTGTCCAGCGAGGGCACGGTGTGACCATTCTCCACGCGCGACAGATAACAGCGCAGCAGTCCGGTTTTCTTCTCAATGTCCCCTTGCGACAGGTTCTTCTGCAGCCGGTAAGCGCGAATCGTAGTGCCGATCTTCATCCCCGAACCATCCTGTCCCACGCCGCCCAAGGTTTACTGGTTTGGCAGCAATCGAAAAACTATTATCATAAGAGTTAACATGGGGCGGCGCGGATTGCAAGCTCAATCCTCATCTGTGCATGAGTTTTTGGGAAAAGTTTTCGTGCCCAGGAACTGCCCGGCGCTTACCTTTGCCAGTTGAATGTAATCGACGATGCTGCCGGCGGCTTCGCGTTCCCGCGCTTTGCCGTGCTGGTACCCGAGCCAGCCGCGCCGCCCGCCGCACCAGTCAGTGCACCCGCTCCGGCCGCCGGCGGCGTCGAGTGATTGCAGGCAAAGCCGTTTCGCGAGCTGCCTACGACACGCCGATCAGCGAAAACTTTGAATGCGCCCTTCTGCGTCCTCAATGCCCCTAGAGCAATTCTCCTATCGGTGCGGAGTGGTCTTGAAAGGGCTCGGCTTCACAGGCTGCGGAAAAATCTCATTGTCTTGAAAGGGCACAAGTTTACTCGTGCCGCAAGATGTGCAAAGTCAATGAGGCCTTTAGGCCCCGAGGGAAGTTCTTCAGGAGATTCGTTCGCTGGTCGCCGTTTTTCCGCAGCCTCTTCGGCCGTGCCGTAAGAAGTTGGAACAAAAGGGGGCTTTCGCCCCTGCGGGAGAATTCTTTCTCTATACCATTTAGAATTCCGCCTCTACATTCTTATCTCTCGTAAAAGATCAGAATTCTGATAAACTTAACCTATTCAACATCAGTGTTTTGTGGTTTTATCTTGACAATCGTATCGAATCGGTACCATACTAATGACGGTGACTGTTGTCACCTTGGAGGTTCTATATGCGCCGTATACTCGCAGCCAGTCTTCTGCTCCCCTCGCTGTTCTTCCCCGCAGCGGTAAAAGCCCGCACGCCCGTGGACGACGCCACTGCCCCAACCCCGGTTCGTGTAAGTACAGGTGTCACCGCTCCCGTTCTTCGTGGCTCCCCTGTGCTCATTCTGCCTCAGGATCTATCCTTTGACCTGTTCCCCGCAAGTGCGCAGGTCGAGCTCTCTCTCACCGTCGACGAGAATGGCCTGCCCCAGAACGTTAAGGTCGTCAAGTCATTCAGCCCCATTATTGACGCTCACATGATCGATACCGTCAGCCAGATGCACTTCCGTCCCGCCACCATCGACAACCATCCCACTGCCGTCGATCTGCACCTCACCGTCAATGTAGCTCGCTAGCCCGCTCGTCTGCCTTTCCTGGAACCAGGGGATGCTGTGTCCACTGGGCACAGCATCCCGCATCCATCGGGCGCTTCAAGCTCCGAAGTCAGCCCAACCGTCTCCTGCGTTCTTCTATTTAGCCACCGATTTCGCCGGCCCCGCCGCCGCCTTTGCGGGTACCGCCGGAGCAGCCGTCATGTGCTTCAGCTCCACCAGCGCCGCCCCGTACTCGACATAGTTCTTGATGCAGCTGTCACGCACTGCGCGAAAGCGCTCGAGCGCCGTGGTGCGCCGCTGATGCGCCAGGGCATCCTCGCCGGTATAGAAATTCACCTCGCAGGCATGGCCCACATGGGTTTCCGGGTCGGGATCGGCGGCGGCGGCCATCAGTTCGTCGTCCGTCGTTTGCCCCAGGGTAAACTTCAGCACTGGCCCGGGCCAGTTTGACAAGTTCGCTTTCTGCGCCACCTCGTTGAGTTCGTCGTTGCCCTCCTCGTGCAGCCGCACCTTGGTCATGTGCAGCCACAATGCCGCGTAAACCGCCGTGGAGGTGGAAGAATCGACGCCGATGCTGAGTTCGAAGTCCGCTGCTGCCTGGCTGGTCTGCCCCGCCAAGAAATGCGCAGCTCCGCGCTCCAGGAAGGCGTACTGCCGGTTCGGCTGCAATTCCAGCGCTTTGTTGTAATCCGAGATTGCCGCCGGGTACTGGCCCTTCTCGAAGTACGCCAAGCCGCGGATTGCGAATCCGTCCGAGTCCTTCGGTTCCATCTCGACGTATCTGATCAGGTCGGCAATCGCCGTGTCGTACTGTCCCTCAAGCTCATGCGTGAGGCCGAGATAGTAGTAACCCAGCGAATAGTCCGACTTCACTTGCAGGGCGTGGTTGTACTCGGTGATTGCTTCATCGTATTGGCTTTCATGGCGGTAGGCGTTGCCGCGGCTCTCGTAGCCGTCCGGGTCATTGGGCTTGAGAGCAATGTAACGCGTGAACCAGGTTACCGCTTGCGCGTAATCGTTCTTGTCGCTGTTTGCCACGCCGGTGTTGTAGATGGCCAGCGCATGATTGGAATCCAGGCGTAGCGCCGCCTGGAAATCCTCGAGGGCGCGATCGTACTCACCCTTCATCATGTAAGCGTGTCCGCGGTTATTAAAGCCGTCGGGATCGCTGGGCGCCTTCTGCACGTATATGTCGTAATCGGCGATGGCCTTGTCCCACTCTTTTTTATCGCCCCAGGCGTTGCCGCGGTTATAGTAGGCGAGCGCGTAGTTGGAATCGAAGCGGATGGCGTCGTCGTAGTCGGCCATGGCGCGATCGACCTCGCCCTTATCGGAATAGACATTCCCCCGCGTGTTGAGCGCGCCGGCGAAGTCTGGCTTCAGGCGCAGCGCCTGATCCAGATCCTGCAACGCCAGGTCGTATTCCTTTTTGTCGCGGTAGGCGATGCCGCGGTCGAAGTAGGCGCTGGCCTGGTCGGTCGTCGATTCCTGACCCGACTGAATGAGCGCGGTGCATCCGGCGATGCTGGTATCGGGATCGTCGGCCTTGCACTTATCCCAGTTTTGGTCGCGGGTTTGTCCTGCTGCGGCCACTGCGACGCCGAGAAGAAGACACGCGTATAGACCGGACTTGCGGATCATGTTTGCTACCCCCCGTGTTTGGCGAAATGAGAGTTTCAACATCATACACCCAGCCGATTCGCGTTATCCGGCCTTGCTGCGCAGCGCCTCCAGCAACCTGCGGTCCTCGGCGCTAAGCGCCGCCCCTTCCAGAAGATCCGGCCGGTTCTTGAGGGTTTTCTTCAGTTGCTGCTCGCGCCGCCAGCGCCGGATCCCGGCATGGTCCCCGTTCAAAAGCACTTCGGGCGCGCGCAATCCGCCGAACTCGGCCGGCCTCGTGTAATGCGGATAGTCGAGCAGCCCTCCGGCTCCATGCTGCGAGCGCGGAACCCCTTCGACGTCCACGTCGATCTCCGCGTCCGCCGCTCCAAAACTCTCGAACTCGCTCGACGCCTCGTTGCCGAGCACGCCGGGAACGAGCCGCATGATCGCGTCCACCACTACGGCCGCCGCCGGCTCGCCGCCGCTCAGCACATAATCCCCAATCGACAGCTCCATGTCGCAGTAGAGTTCGTTGATGCGCTCGTCCACACCCTCGTACCGCCCGCAGACCAGCACCACCCGCTCCAGTCCGGCAAGCTCCCGTGCCACGGCCTGCGTGAAGACTCGCCCCTGCGCCGAAAGCAGAACCACCTGCGTTCCACTTCGAGCTGGGGGTGCCCCATCCTTTCCGCGTACGCCGGGGTCCCCACGGACAGGTCTCCGTCCGTGGGGTGGTTGAGCGGAAAGCGTGGGATCGCTGCTGGCTTGACTGTCTCGCTCTGCCTTCGGCCCGATCCCGAGCTTCTCTAGCGCCTCGGCCAGCGGCTCTGGTTTCAGCACCATGCCTTCGCCGCCGCCAAAGGGACGGTCGTCCACGGTGCGATGCCGGTCGTGCGTAAAATCGCGCAAATCGTGCAGCCGGATCTCGACCAACTCCTCAGCCTGCGCCCGGTGCACGATGCCCTGCGCGAAGACACTCTCAAAGTACCCCGGAAAGATGGTGACGATATCGAAGCGCATACTTTTGATGATAGAGGCCCCATCGCTCCACTCTGCGCACAATCGCAGCCAAAAGCTAGAAGCTAGTAGCTAGAAGCTGGAAGCTGCCTCTCGCGTCCACAGCCGGGCGGTTACCACGCCGAACAAAAAGCCGCCCACGTGCGCCAGATAAGCCACGCCGCCCGATTGCACCGTGGCCACCATGCCCACATTGAGCAGTTGGATCAGGAACCACACGCCGATCAGCAGCGCCGCGGGAATGTAGGCCATGCGGATAAAAATCAGGATCCAGACGAGCGACCGGATACGGTCGCGCGGAAACGTCACGATAAACGCGCCCATTACCGCGGCAATAGCGCCGCTCGCGCCCAGGCAGGGAACGTGCGAGCCGGGGCTTCCCGCCACCTGCGCCAGCATCGCCACCACGCCGCCGGTCAGGTAGAAGACCAGGTAGCGCATGCGCCCCATGGCATCCTCGATTACAGGGCCGAAAGCCCACAGGAATATCATGTTGCCCGCGATGTGCAGCCATCCCGCGTGCAAAAACGTGCCGGTGACGAGCGTGATCAGGTGCTGGCCGTGCTCGATGCGGATGGGAATCACCGCCCAGTGGCGCACGAATGCATTGCCCTCCACCAACTCGCGCAGGAAGACAAACGCGTTCGCCACAATAATCAGCAGCGTCACCAGCGCAAAGCGGCGCGTCGGCCGCGACACGTCTACAAGCGGAATCAGCGTACCCATACTTGCCTAATCGTAGAGTATTGATCCGGCCCTTAAGAATAAGGATTGGGTGCCCCATCCTTTCCGCGTTCTTTGCGGAAAGGGTGGGAAAGTACGCGGGCATCAGCCGCCGTATTGTTCGTCGCTCACCTTTTCCATCCAGTCCACGGCCTTGCCATCGAGCCGTTCCTGGATTGCGATGTGCGTCATGGCGGTGGTGGGCGCGGCGCCGTGCCAGTGTTTCTCCTGGGGAGCAAACCACACCACGTCGCCCGGCCGGATCTCCTCGACCGGCCCGCCCCAGCGCTGCACCCGGCCGAAGCCCGCGGTCACAATCAGCGTCTGCCCCAGCGGATGCGTGTGCCACGCCGTACGCGCGCCCGGCTCGAAGGTAACGCTCGCGCCATCGACCCGCGCCGGCTCCGGCGCCGTCATGAGCCGATCGATGCGCACCGTTCCCGTGAACCAGTCCTCCGGCCCCTTGATCGAAGCCTGCGTGCCCGCTCGCTTAATCTCCATGATGTTTTTCTCCTCAGTCTTTATCTGAATTCGTTGAGTGCGCCCGCGGGCTGCAATCGATCAGGCCTGCGTCTCGCGCGGCATGATCCTGATTGTCGCCGACCGGGCGCGTTTCCCGATCATCGGTTTGAGATACGGACTGTCTTTGTATTTCGAGCGGTAGGCGTCGTCGATCCGTTCGTTGATCGCTCCTTCCGCGGGCCCGAAGGCGACTTCCTTCGTCATGCCCGCGGCGCTGATCCGCCCCGCCTTCTGCCGCACCGCCGCCTGATACCAGCGCGAGTCCTTCCCGTTGTAGCCGCGCACGTAAAGGGCGTCGCCCACCACGACCGACCAGATCCAGGTCGGAGTCCCATAGGTCTTGCCGTCCTCACGGAACGGCGAGATATGCAGATCGTCCGTCGCGGCGATCCTGCGCAGTTCGTCCTTTGGCCATGCAGCCATTGCGGATTCTCCCGATATGATTTACAGCTCCTGGCGCGTGGGCCGGAACAGGATTTCATTCACATCCACATCTTCCGGTTGGCTCATGGCATAGACAACTGCCCGCGCGAACGAATCGGCGGGAATCGCCACCGCCTCATAGAATTTTTGGATTCCCTGAGCGACATCCGGTTCCGTCACGCTGTTCGGCAACTCCGTCGCAACCGCGCCGGGAGAAATGATCGTGGTACGGATGTTGTACGGCTTCACTTCCTGGCGCAGCCCTTCCGAGATCACTCGCACCGCATGTTTGGTCGCGGAATAGACCACGCCGCCGGGCCGGACTTTGTGGCCGGCCACGGAAGACACATTGATGAAATGCCCGGATTTCTGCTCTTTCATATGCGGCAACGCCGCTGCAATGCCGTACAGCACCCCCTTGATGTTGACATCGATCATCCGGTCCCAATCGTCGATCTTGAGCCGTTCCAGCGGCGACTGCGGCATCAGTCCGGCGTTGTTGATCATCACGTCGACACGCCCGTAGGCCTCGACCGCCGCATCGACCAACGCCTTCACTTCATCTACTTTGGTAACGTCCGTGGTTTTCGCCAGCGCTTTGCCGCCCTTGGCGGTTAACTCGCCCACCAATGTCTCGAGACGGTCGGAACGCCGTGCACCCAGCACAAGCGTTGCGCCTTCTTCAGAGAGACGCCGGGCCGTGGCTTCTCCCAGCCCGCTGCTGGCGCCCGTGATCACAACCACTTTTCCTGCGATGTTGTTGTCCATAACCTCGAATGCCCCTTCTCGCTCCATTGTGCTTATCGCCCGGTCATCTGCTCCAGCTTCTCGGGGTAGCGCGCGCCTTCGACCGTGATCTTCGCGGCCGCCTCGCCGATCTCGATGAGGTCCTCCGCCGTCAGTTCCACGGCGACTGCTCCAATGTTCTCCTCGAGACGCGACAGCTTCGTTGTTCCCGGAATCGGGACGATCCACGGCTTCTGGGCGAGCAGCCATGCAAGAGCAATTTGCGCCGGCGTCGCGTTCTTCTTCTTCGCGATTGCGTTGAGCAATTCGACCAGCGCCCAATTGGCCTTCATTGCCTCCGGCTGGAAGCGCGGCAGCGTGCTGCGGAAATCATTGCTGCCGAGTTTGGTGTTTTCATCGATCTTGCCCGTCAGAAATCCCTTGCCCAGCGGGCTGTAGGGAACCAGACCGATTCCCAGTTCTTCCAGCGTGGGGATCACTTCCGCTTCCGGCTTCCGCCACCAGAGCGAGTACTCGCTTTGCAGCGCCGTCACCGGCTGCACGGCATGAGCGCGGCGAATGGTTTGCACGCCCGCCTCCGAGAGACCGAAGTGCTTCACCTTGCCGGCCTGGATCAATTCCTTCACCGCGCCGGCAACCTCCTCGATCGGCACTTCCGTATCGACGCGGTGCTGGTAGAAGAGGTCGATCACATCGGTCCTGAGCCGCTTGAGCGAGGCATCGGCGACCAGTTTGATGTGCTCGGGCCGGCTGTTCAAGCTCTGCGCCCCGGGCCGGCTGTCGCCACCGGTATTGAAGCCGAACTTCGTGGCAATCACCACCTTGTCCCGCACGGGCGCCAGAGCCTCGCCCACGAGTTCCTCGTTTGTGAACGGCCCGTAGACTTCGGCCGTATCGAAGAACGTGATGCCGCGATCCACGGCCGCGCGGATCAGCGCGATCATCTCGTTCTTGTCCTTCGGCGCACCGTAGCTGAAGCTCATGCCCATGCAGCCCAGACCCAGAGCCGAAACTTCGAGATTGCTTTTCCCCAATTTGCGTTTTTGCATAAGAGTCCTTTTCTGCTTCTTGTGTTTGTTAGGGGCCGCAACGGCTCCGGGATGCGGAGCGCCGCGGCCCGGCCATTATTCCGACTTGAGCGACGCCATATCGATCGAGAAGCGGTACTTCACGTCCGACTTCACCAGCCGCTCGTAAGCCTCGTTCACCTTCTGGATGGGAATCACTTCGACGTCGGCTACAAGGTTGTGCTGCGAACAGAAGTCGAGCATCTCCTGGGTCTCGGCAATGCCGCCGATGCACGAACCGGAGAAACTGCGCCGCCGGAAGATCAGCCCGAAGACGCCCACGGGCAGCGGCTGCTCAGGCGCGCCCACCATGGTAATGTTCCCGTCGCGGCCGAGCAGGTTGATGTAGGCGTTGATGTCGTGCGAAGCGGCTACGGCGTCCAGAATGAAGTCAAAACTGCCCGCGTGCTTCGCCATCTCGTTGGCGTCTTTCGAAATCACCACTTCATCAGCGCCTAGACGCAGCGCATCTTCTTTCTTGCCGGGCGAGGTGGTGAAGACCACGACATGCGCGCCCAGGGCATGCGCAAACTTGACGCCCATGTGGCCCAGGCCGCCGAGGCCGACCACGCCCACCTTCTCGCCCCTGGTCACGCCCCAGTGGCGCAACGGCGAATAGGTCGTGATCCCCGCGCAGAGCAAAGGCGCCGTGCCGGCCAGGTCGAGATTCGCCGGAACGCGCAGGACAAAGCTTTCCTTCACCACGATGCTGTCGGAGTAGCCGCCGTAGGTGACGCCGCCCAGGTGCTTGTCAGGGGAGTTGTAGGTGAGCGTGAAATTGGGACAGAACTGTTCGAGGCCGGCCTTGCATTCGGGACAGGTGCCGTCGGAGTCGACCATGCAGCCCACCGCGGCCAGATCGCCCACTTTAAACTTTGCCACCGCCGGGCCCACCTTGGTTACGCGGCCCACAATCTCGTGGCCGGGAACGCAGGGATAGACGGTGGGCATCACACCGCTCCACTCGTTGCGTGCCTGGTGAAGATCCGAGTGGCAGATACCGCAGAACAGAATCTCAATCTGCACGTCGTCCGCGGTGGGATCGCGCCGCGCGATCGTGTTGGAGGCAAATGGCGATGTGGCGCTGGCGACGGAATATGCTTTGGCTTTGTACATGAGTTCACCTCGGTGTCAATTGCAATTACTTGGATGCCGATGCGCGGCAGAGGAAGCAGCGGCATCGCTCTCTACCTCCCAAGATTACGGAATTGCGGTATTGGAGCGGTATCCCGATCCTGCCTTTTTATTGCCTATTTCTGCCGTAGCACAGATTTTTATGCACAATCGCGTCGTTTCCGTCGTAGGCTGGAACTCAGGGATTCAGGGAGCGGAACTTACGCATGGCCATGCAGAAAAAAGCGAACGAAGATCAGCGCGTGCTGGATGCGCGCACCGGGCTCGCCCGCAAGATCGTCGCGCATTTCAGCGGCGAAGGCGTGCTCCAAACAGATGTGCCCGGTCTAAGCCTCTACCGTCAATCCACGCCCACGGCCTGCACTTCAGCGGCTTACGAACCCCGACTGGTGGTCTTTGTACAGGGTCAGAAGCGCATTAACGTGGGCGCGACCTCCTATCTCTGCGACGCTTCGTCCTTCCTCATCTCCGCGGTCGATCTGCCGGTTGTGAGCCAGGTAGTCGCAGCCACGCCGGAAAAGCCCATGCTCGGCCTGCTGCTCCGGCTGGAAATGCCCACAGTGCGCAACATTCTCAGCGATGAGGAGTTCCCTTTGCCCGAGGAGCCGGCCGATGCGCGGGGCATGGCCGTCGGCGTTACGACGCGCGAACTCCTCAACGCTTGTTCGCGGCTCATCGATCTTCTCGACGCGCCCCAGGACATTGCTTTCTTGAGCGGCCTCATCCAGCGCGAGATCGTATTCCGCCTGCTGCGCAGCCCCCAGGGAAAGCATCTGCGCGCCATCGCCACGCTCGGCGAACAGAGCCATCGCACCGCCAAAGCCGTCTCCTGGCTGCGCATGAACTACGCCAAGCCGTTGCGTGTCGAGGAACTGGCAGCCATGGCGCAGATGGGCGTTTCCACGCTGCATCATCACTTCCGCTCGCTCACCGCCATGAGCCCAATTCAATACCAGAAGCAGTTGCGCCTGCACGTGGCGCGCGAACGCATGTTGAACGACGGTCTCGATGCCGCCAGCGCGGCCTTCGAGGTCGGCTACGAAAGCGCCAGCCAGTTCAATCGCGAGTACAGCCGCTTCTTCGGCCAGCCACCCATGCGCGATATCAAAACTCGCCGCGTCGGGTACTCGCTAGCAACTCCCGAAATCTCCTCACCCGGCATGACTGGCCACTAATCACTAGCCACTAACCACTTTTCCCTTGCTCCTTTCTTTTTCCTCCTTTACCGCGCCATACGCCGGGCCTATGATGGTGCACACATCGCTATGCCCGACCTTGAATCGCAACTAAAACGCTGGCAATCGGCCGGCGTGCTCGATGCGGAGACAGCCTCCCGCATTCGCGCGCTGGAATCCGAAGGTGCAACCGAACCCGGCACCCATGCCGCTGTGGCTCCATCGATTGCCACGCCCGCGGGCCTCAAATGGCTCGTCGTCACGGGGCTCATTCTCGGCGCAATTCTGCTGGCCTGCGGCGTGGTGCTCTTTGTCTCCGCGCATTGGGACCAGCTCGGTCCCGGCGGGCGTTTTTTCCTGGTTCTCTCGATGGTTGCCGTCTTCCACATTGCCGGCGGCCTCACGCGCTCCAACTTCGAAGGCCTCTCCAGCGCGCTCCACGCCGTGGGAACCATCTCGACCGGCGCGGCCATCGCGCTCGTCGGCCAGATCTTTAACATCCAGGAGCACTGGCCGACCGCGGTATTGCTATGGGCGCTGGCCGCCTGCGCCGGATGGTTCCTCTTGCGCGACCAGGCACAGCAAACGCTGGCCCTCCTGCTCGTTCCCGCGTGGATCTTCTCGGAACTCAGCTTCCGCATGGCAGGCCACATCGGCAGCGAAGTCTACATGGGCCGGCTCTGGTTCCTTTGGGCGATTCTCTACCTCACCTTCTTTGCCCACTCGCGGCGCAGGGTAGTCCAGGGGATTCTCTTCGCGGCGAGCGTCATCGCCGCTGTCTATGGCGTAGTGTTCATGCTCGTCGGTTGGGCCACATGGTCCCCGGAGCAATCGTTCATCCCCTTCGGCACGTGCGTGTGGGCCTGGGTCGCGTTCGCCGCCGCGCCGCTCGCCGTCGCCGCATTTCATGGCCACAAGGGCCTGGTTCCCATCGCCGCGGCGATCGCCTTCGCCATCGCGCTGCCGTGGTGCTACTCCACGTGGACCGAAACCGTGCACGAGATCAATGGCGGCACTCACCTCTGGACGGGAACTCGCCCCAATCTCGCAGCCCACGCATTGGTAGCTGCCTTCGCCATCTTTCTCTGCTGGTGGGGTGTGCGCATGGTCTCGCGTGCGCTGGTCAACCTGGGCATTCTGGGCTTCGCCGCTGCCGTGCTCTGGTTCTACTTCAGTGATATTTATAGCGAGCTCGACCGTTCGCTGGGCCTCATCGGCCTTGGCATTCTCTTCCTGGCCGGCGGCTGGGCGCTCGAAAAGATGCGACGGCGGATTCTCAAGCGCATGGGGCCCTCGGCGCCTGAGAGGGCGATTACGGCGGACGCCAACGGAGGTGCGCTATGAAGATCGGCCGTTGCACTCTCTCCACCGCCTCGCTTGCGCTGCTCATCATTCAGTTGGCGCTTGTCTCCACGGTTGCGGCCAAGTACCTCTACCAGCGTTGGACGTGCCCCCGCGTCTGGACCCGCGCCGCGGCCTTCGATCCCAGTCTGCCCATGCGCGGCCGCTACCTGGCCCTGCAACTCACCGTCGATGGCTGCCAAAGCACATTGCCCTCGGCCAAAGACGCGGCCTTCCCGCGCAAATACGACGGCACCGTCAAGTCTGGGCCCTATGTGTTGCGCGAGAATACCAACTGGTTCCGCGCCAATCTCAAGGTCGTGAACAACACGCTCGTCGCCGTGCGTCCCGAAGGCCAGGAAATCGCCGGCCAGGAAGACTCCAGCGCGGGACAAGAGATCGAAGGCAACGCCGGCGCACCCTGCGACCAGATGTGGCTTGCATCCCCTGCCGACTTTTTCATCGCCGATGTGGCGCAAAGCCCCCTGCCGCTCAAGCCCGGCCAGGAACTTTGGATCGAAGTGACGGTGCCGCCCAAAGGCCCGCCGCGCCCGCTGCAACTGGCGCTCAAGGACAACGGAGCATGGAAGCCGCTGGATTTGAAGTAGCCGCGCACCGCGTTACGACGCGCGGCGGTTTGCGGTGAATTTATGTTGTCAAGCTCCGGGGCCACGTGCCTGGCGACTCACCGCGATGCCGGTAAACCGAATCGTTAAAGACAAAGGGGGAGGGGGCCAGTGTCGGAGAAATGGACTTGGGCTCTCGATGAGGCGGGCGAAGCAAGAACGGCAGCAAATCGCCCGGCTTTCCCACGCAAACACCGATTCCTTTGAGGCAAACGTTCGCTTGGCCGTGCAATTTCCCTTATGAGCTGTACAATCTTAGAAAACCAATTCAGAAAATGGGGATTCCTATCCAAAAAACGGAATCATTGCCCTTAGATCGGTCTTCATTTCAAGGAGGAATGTCCTTTGGCACGATTTCAATCCTTCTGGCTCGGTAAATCCCTTCCGCCTTGTGAAACGTTATGCGTGAAATCGTTCATCGACCACGGACACGAATACGATCTTTACAGCTATGATTCCGTTGCCGTTCCAGATGGAGTTCGCGTGTTGGATGCCAACGAGATTCTTCCGCGCAGCGAGATCTTCTTTTACCAGCAGGGCGACGGCAAGGGAAGCGTTGCGTGCTTTGCAAACATGTTTCGCTATCGGCTACTGATGTTGCGCGGCGGCTGGTGGGTCGATACGGATGTCGTTTGCCTATCCTCGAAAGTCCCCGAAGGCGAGATCTTCATGGAGCGAGAGAGCGAAGAATTGATTTGCAATGCGGTCATCAAGTTCCCCGAGGGCCATGAGTTCGTCAAGACACTTTATGAAAAGAGCCGCGAAGCGGGCAAGAATGTTAAGTGGGGCCAGACAGGGCCTCAACTCATCACTTCTCTGGCAAAGCAGACAGGCCTTTGGGACCGAACAGGATTACAAGAGCAGGCCTACCCCATTCACTGGGAAGAGGCCTTCCTGCCAGTGACGGCTCTCGGCCGCTCCGCTACCTATGAAAGAACCCGATCGGCCTCATTTCTCCATCTTTGGAATGAAATCTTTCGGCGCGAAGGTTCGTTGGCGCTTCATCATCCACCCGACGGGTCGTTTCTTGCCGATCTCTATAAAAAGCATAACGTGCGACGCAGTTTCGGGGGATTGGTCTTTCGCTACAAGCTGCGAAAATGGCGCATGGCGGCTCGCGCTTTCAGGACAGAATTGAAGAGGCGTTTGATCCGGCTTACCGTTTTGATTCATGACTCTAAGGCCTCAAGGCGTCCTCATTGAGGCCGGGCCTCTCACAGGCTCGGGGCAAGGGCTTACGCACGAGTTGCGCTGTGGACGCTTTGGCGTGTGTTATCCCGCGTAATCGAATCAGGACGATCTTTGTCCGATCGATTGCGTAATACACACGGTACTGTAGGCAGCTGACCCGGCCCTCGGGAAAGCAAACTCGCCACGGCATGGGGCGCATGAACCCCACGGACCCTCACGCTCCCGGCACGTTCAACTCCACCAGCCCCTCGGGCAGCGCCATCTCAACGCGCCTGCCTTCGAGGTCGAGTTTGCGCAGGTAGCTTTTGGCGAACGGGATCAGCACCTCGCCGCTTGCGCCGCGCACGACGAGCAGCGGCGCGGGTCCGGCCGAGCGGTCAACGTCTTCGATCACGCCCACTTCGACCGGCTCTGCGCCGGCCACGTCCACAAGCATGCAGCCGACCAGGTCGCCGATGTAGACTTCACCCTCGGCCAATGGTGACCGCTCTTCACGAGGAATGGCGACGATCAGCCCCTTCAGCTCTTCTGCGGCGGAAATTGAATCCACGCCCGCGAAGTGCAGCACGATGCCGCCCTTGTGCAGCCAGTGGTTGGTGAGTTCCACGGGACGAGCCCGAGGCGAAACGGGCTTGGTCTTCCAGGTCCCTAAATGCGAGGGACCCTGGGCGCCCACACTCGCACTCGCACTCACACTCGCATTCGCACTCGCACTCACACTCACACTCGCCGCAGCACCCGAAGCCGGGGCACCCACAGCATTCCCAGGGGCACCCGAGGCATCAAGCAGCCACAACTGCTTCCGTTCAGCAAATTTTTCAGGGAAATCAGTGAGAATCTCGGCGAGAACCTCGCCTTTGCGGCCCTGCGGGCGGCGGATCCGCGCCAGCCAAACCCAGTTTTCCGGCGCTTCCGGCACCACGACCTCCGCCCCCGGATGAGGCGACACTGGAAAGACTCAACCAGCGCAAGCGATCTTAGGCTTCGTCGTCCTCTTCCAGGATGTCGAGCGTATAGCGGTGGTGCAGCTTCATGCTGACCGCGCCCAGGATGGTGCGCACCGAGCGCGCGGTGCGTCCCTGCTTGCCGATCACCTTGCCCACGTCCTGCGCCGCCACGCGTAGCCGCAACACCGTGTTCTCGTCGCGGTTTACGGCTTCTACTTCCACGGCTTGCGGTTCATCCACCAGGGCCCGCGCAATCTCGCGGACCAACTCGTCAACCTGCACCATCTCAGCCTGGGTCATGATCTTGCCTCTGACCATCTACGTTCGAAAATTGGCACTCTGGGACCGTGCGCGAATAGTAACACGTATTGCCGCCTGGAGCAAAGATTCGAGCAAAGACCAATGCGCCGCCCAGGGCCTATCGGCCGCGGGCATGCCGCGAGGGTGGCCGTGGGCTCAGGCTGCGGCCGGGGCCGAAACTGCCGGAACAGACGAGTCCGGAACCGTCGGCGCAACCGCCGGGTTCTTGGCCACCAGCTTCTCCACGGTAGGCGACATCTTGGCGCCCTTGCCGCGCCAGTAGGCGATCCGCTCGTGCTTCAGGTCGACAGTCGCCGGGTTGGTGCGCGGGTTGTAGGTGCCTACCACTTCAATCGATCGGCCGTTGCGGGCGCGATCCCTCTCGATCACCACGATACGGTAATAGGGCTGCTTGGGGGCGCCTACGCGCGCCAAACGAATCATGACCACGGCGATACAGTTCCTTTCAGGTACAAATCTCTGTTGGGGTCTTTAGAGCGCCTGGGGCTCCGGGCAGCTAGCAAGCCGGTGCACATCCAAAGCAAAGGCCAGACTCGTCGTCCGGCCTGGGCAAGACTCAACACCTAAGTATCGCTGAAACCGGGCCTTCGAGGCAAATCGTCCGCGGCCGGCCCATAATTGCTCCGGAATACCTGCATCGCGCCCATTTCGGGGCGCGCTCGCTTATCCTAACCAGTTA
>Ga0187852_1002030_pt1 | contig 17442 bp, 13 predicted proteins | sample June2016WEW_6_40_FD_134511 | JGI IMG/M metagenome (GOLD analysis project Ga0187852, IMG submission 134511) | Peatland microbial communities from SPRUCE experiment site at the Marcell Experimental Forest, Minnesota, USA - June2016WEW_6_40 | ecosystem: Environmental > Terrestrial > Soil > Wetlands...
TCCAGAGCCCCGCCGGCCTTCACCGCTCCACGCCGCCCCTACTCTACGCGCACTCGAGCCGATTTTCATCTCTTTGGGTGGGCCCCGGCCCATCCCCACTCAGGATGACAGCGAAGGGCTCGGGATGACACTCCAAATGATGTTTTCGCACGGACTCTGAAGCCCCGCCCTTCCCAAGTGCCCCGTTACGACGGGGATTTCCTACATTAGGTACTCAATACGGAGAGGATCTTTGCAGGGCGCTACAACTTGCAGGAATTCATTCGGCAGGTTTCGGCTTTGGCAGGGATGCCCAGGGCAGTCCGTAAGAGTAAACGACGGTGCAGGTCTTCAACTTACCGGTTCTGGACGGACTTCAGAGAGCGATCGAGGTGGTCTGCCTTTCATTCTTCGACCGCGGGGCTTCTTGATCCTGTCCTGAACAATGACTCGCTGGCAGTCCATACAAACAAGGTGTAGGCCGCTTGGCGATTTGTTGACCCGCGCTGATCCGCAATGAGGACAGAGTATTGGTGCCATAACTCGCTGGCGCGTCGATGGCAATTCTGGACAACCGTACCGGGAACTCAAGTTCACAAATCAGTTAATACACGATTTCAGGCAAGCCTGTCAAGTGACAACGCACTTATAAACTCTTTGATTACAGCGAAGGATTGGGGAATCTTGTCAGGGGACTCATTGCCCCATTGTCGTCGCGGCCGAGCAGGAAATCGAAGTCGCAACCCTGGTGGGCCTGGAGAATGTGATCGAGGTACACCTTCCCGTAGCCTCGCGAATAGTGAGGTGCGGGCGGTCGCCATTGGGCCAGGCGCGCTTTGATTTCGGCCTCCGGCACCAACAACTCGAGTCTCTTCCCGCGCACATCCAACTCGATCTCGTCGCCGTCCTTCACGATGGCCAACGCGCCGCCCACGGCGGCCTCAGGCGAGATATGAACGACGATCGTGCCAAAGCTCGTGCCGCTGATGCGGGCATCGCTCAGCCGCACCATGTCCTTCACGCCGGCCTTGAGCAGTTTGGCGGGGATCGGTAAGTGTCCCCATTCCGGCATCCCCGGAGCGCCCTTGGGGCCGGCGTTCTTGAGGACAAGGATTGAATTCTCATCCGCTTCAAGATGAGGATCGTCGATGCGCGCCAGCAAATCACGATTGTTTTCGAACACTACGGCCTTGCCCTTGTGCTGGAGCAAGTGGGGCGAGGTGGCGGATTGCTTGATCACCGCGCCGTCTGGAGCGAGGTTGCCGCCGAGCACCACCAGCCCTCCTTCGGGGTAGAGCGGCTGGTCGAATGGCTTGATGACTTCCCGATTGAAACACGCGGCGCGGGAGATGTTCTCTCCCAGAGTTTTGCCGGTCACCGTGGCTGCTTCGAGGCGAAGTTGCGACGCTATCTCCTTCAGAACGGCGGGCACCCCTCCCGCGTAGCTGAAATCCTCCATCAGGTATTTGCCTGATGGCTTCACGTTGGCCAGCACGGGCGTGGTGCGAGAGATCTCCTCGAATTTCGCGAGCGGGAGATCAAGACCCACCCGGCCGGCGATGGCGACCAGGTGAATAATGGCGTTGGTGGACCCGCCAAGGGCCATGAGCAGGCAAATGGCATTCTCGAACGCGGCGGAGGTAAGAATCTGCGAAGGGCGAAGGTCCTCCGCCACCATTTCCACGATGCGCCGCCCGCTCTGCTCGGAGATCGAGAGGCGGCGCGAGTCCGGGGCGGGAATATCCGCTGCCCCCGGCAAGGTCATACCCAGTGCCTCGGCGACGCCCGCCATCGTGGACGCGGTCCCCATCACCGTGCAGTGTCCGGCGCTGCGCGAGACACAGCTCTCCATTTCGCAAAACTCCTCGTCGCTCAAGCGGCCCGCCCGCACCTCTTCCCAAAAGCGCCGCAAGTCGGTTCCTGAACCGAGTTCCTTGCCGTGCCACATGCCGCGCAGCATGGGCCCGCCCGGAACCATGAGGGCCGGCACATCGGCGCTGGCGGCGCCCATCAATTGAGCCGGCGTCGTCTTGTCGCACCCGCACAGCAGCACCACCCCGTCCAGGGGGTAGGCTCGAATGCATTCCTCCACGTCCATCGCCATCAAGTTGCGATAGAGCATGGTGGTAGGCTTCATCAGCATTTCACCCAGCGAGATGGTGCAGAACTCGAGCGGAAATCCCCCCGCTTCCCACACCCCGCGCTTGACGGCCTCCGCCACCTGGCGCAAATGCGCGTTGCAATTGTTGAGCTCGCTCCAGGAGTTGCAGACGCCGATAACCGGTTTGCCCTGGAACACACGCTCGCTGAAGCCTTCGGCGCGCAGCCAGGCGCGATGCGCTACTCCCCAGCGATCGTCTTTTCCGAACCAGTCGCGGCTGCGGAGTTTGAGGTTTGTGGCATTCATGGGGGCTTCTCCTTTTGTCTCTTCAACAGAAGATTTACAGCGATTAGATCATTGATTATACCGTGCCAGTGCGGCCGACGCGTTGTGCAGGGGGTAGCCAAAGTCTGCGGCTTTAGCTATCGGAAACTGAGCGAAGAGCCGGTAGTGTCGCAGTTTGAAGTGGAGGCGCCTTGTTGGCGTCAAGCGGCCACATGAATTGAATTCGTAAGTTCGGGAGCGACCTTCAGAACTTCAGGCATAGCTTCATGTGGGAAAACGCGGTCGAATGCCTGGTCGATGTCTTCCAAAGACATGCCTGTGGCGAGGCATTCGAGAATCAACGAGACCGACAGTCGCGTTCCCCGGATCGCCAACTTACCGCCTAAAAGCTGCGGATCGGCCACGATCCATTGATAATCCTTGTACGGTGTCGGCTGCCAGTCTGACATAATCCCCCTGCGATTCTGATTTGAGAAGTATACCACCGATCGCGGACCGCAAAGGCCACGAGCGCACACGTAAACACCCCGCCGGGGCCGTCCATTCGTGTCGCGGGTGGCGCATACGTCCCGACGTTTTTGTCGGGATGTATGCGCCCTAACTCAGCGTATTATCACCCCGTGTCCAACCCAGCGCACAATTACGGTTTTAATCACCTGCATGGGATTGTCCGTGGTCGAGTTGGAGGTCTTATTTCCTGAGGGACACTTCACTGCTGGCGAGGGACAGAGCGCCGTGAGAAAGGGGCGGCGGCCTTAGCAGCACGAGGGGCGCATACATCCCGACAGAGTACGTCGGGACGTATGTGCCACCCGCGAAGACCACGCGCTCTTCCCCAACCTAGGCCCAAACAGGCTGGTCCAGGGCGGTCGATAGCTGCTCGAATTGTTCTTCCAGCCGGCTCAGCAGGGTGGAGGCCTCTCGCAAGTCGCCGTAGGTTGCCGCCGCTTGAATTGAGCTGCAGAGGGTCCGCATGGCGTCCGCAGACACCGTTCCGGCCGCACCCTTAAGGCTATGTGCCTGCCGGCGAGCGCCCTCGGCATCGCCCGAATCGATCAGGCGTTTGAGCAGGCTCAACTGCCCCGGCAAGTCCCGCAGGAAGCCCGCGACGACCTGGTGCGCGAGTTCCTCGTCGCCGCAGAGGCGGCGGATCAGGGCCTCTTTATTGAAGATCGTTTCAGCAGCCTGGGGTGGAGGGTCAATACGGATTTTGCGCCCGGCGCCTTCGGGGACAACCAGCCACTTTGCCAGGACTTCGACGAGCCGCTTGGGATCGACAGGCTTGGAGATGTAATCGTCCATGCCGGTCTGAAGGCACCTTTCTCGATCTCCCGTTAACGCATGGGCGGTGAGGGCGACGATGGGAATATCCGGGTTTTGGGTCACGGCCTGGCGCGAGCGGATTCGGCGTGTCGCCTCATAGCCATCCATCCCTGGCATCTCGCAGTCCATCAGTACGATGTCCCAACTGGCCTTTTGGAGCGCCTCGATAACCTCCGCGCCGTTGGTTACGATGTGCGCCTGAAAGCCAAGTTTTCCCAATAAAGCCTGGGTGACCACTTGATTGGTAAAGTTGTCCTCAGCCACGAGTATACGTACGTCGGACTTTGAGGGGACGCGGTCGAGGGATACAGCGGCGCCCGCCGTCGCGGCGGAGGATTCGCTTTGCCTGGCCCATAGAGCAAGCACAGCTTCCTCAAGCGCGCGCGCGGAAATCGGCTTGGGAACCTGGCCACAAGGGCCCGCTGCCCCTAAGCGAGTGACGTCGACAGGCCGGCCGTACTCGGTCATTAACAAGACCGCGGTTTGCTGCAATGGCGATTCTGCCGCGATTTGCCGGCCCAGGTCCTCTCCATCCCGGGCCGGCAAAGTCATGTCGAGCAAGGCTAATCGAAAAGGGTCGGGACCGCCGGCGGCTGCGCGGAGGTTCGCCACGGCGATTTCTCCATCCGCGCACCCCTCCGGCCGGCATCCCCAGCGGCGCAAGAGCCGGCACACCAGGGAACAGTTCATGGCATTGTCGTCCACGACCAAAACCCTCGCGCCGCGTAGAATGAGGGGAATATCCTTCGTGGGCGCGCGCCTCTCCGGTCGCTTCTCAAAGACAGCGGTGAACCAAAACGTCGATCCTTTTCCCCCTTCGCTCGTCGCGCCGATTTGCCCGCCCATCAACTCCACGAGCTGCTTGGAGATGGTCAATCCCAGTCCCGTGCCGCCGTATCGCCGCGTTGTTGATCCATCTCCTTGCACGAAGGGCTCGAAGAGTGTGCCGGCTCGGTCGCTGTCGAACCCAAGACCCGTGTCCCTTACGGCGAAGTGCAACCGAACACCGCTTTCCTCATCGGCCTCCCGCCGGACCGTGACTTCCACCTCCCCCTGGGTCGTAAACTTCACCGCGTTCCCCAGCAGATTCAGAAGCACTTGACGCAGCCGGTTCGGGTCTCCCTCGAGCCCGTAGCAGATTTCCGGCTCGATTTCCCAGATCAGTTCCACACCTTTCTCAGAGGCCTTGGCGGCCAATACCGCTGCGGCCTGTTCTAATACTGTGTGCAAATCGAACTCGGTTGACTCGAGCTTGAGTTTTCGCGCCTCGATCTTCGAGAAATCGAGGATATCGTTGATGATAGTCAGCAGCGCCTCGCCGCTCGAACGCACGATCTGGGCGTAGCGCCGTTGCTCGGGGGCGAGCGGGCTGTCCATCAGCAACCCGGCCATGGCAATGACACCGTTCATCGGCGTGCGGATCTCGTGACTCATGTTCGCCAGGAATTCGCTTTTGGCCCGATTGGCGGCTTCTGCCGCTTCCTTGTTGGCACGCAGTTCGGCTTCCAGTCGCCGGCTGCGGGTCACATCCCGAAAGGCCCACACCCTTCCTACGTACCTCCCGCCCACTACTTGGGGCTCGGAATGACGCTCGAAGACCCGGCCATCGCTCAATTCAATCACGTCATCGGAAGTTGCCAGAGCGTCCTGATCGAGGCGGCGCAGGGTGGCGATGAACTCTTCCGGGTCCTTCAAAAGACCGCGCACGCAATCCAGCGCAGCTTCAGCCTGGCGAGTTGACAGGACTGATCTTGGCAGCTGCCACAGGTCCGCGAATTTCCGGTTGCAGGCCTCGATCTTGCCGGAGGTACTAACAACTACGATTCCGTCCTTGGTGGATTCGAGAGTGGCGCGAATTGTTTCCGTGCGCTCCTCGACGCGGATTTTTAGAAGTCGAACCCAGATCACAAACAGAAGAATGCCGGCGCTCAGCAGGACCAGAAGGCTTCCAGTGCGCCGCGCAGTCCACCACGAGGGTTTGCCCAACACCAGAACGTCGGCGGGAGAGCGTAACAAGACCTCGAGGGAGGCGGGCCAACCGTTGGAATCGGCAACCACGGCACAGACGCCCGTGACTCGCAGCCAACTCCCTTCCTCGACGCGCCTCAGCGTCGCGGCGGCAGGCGAGCGCTCGTGCAGCAAGGCCACGAAGGACCGCGAGCCTGTCTCGAGCACAAGCTTGCTCTGCCCCATGCCCGTACTGTTGCTGACCAGCCGGCCCTCGACACTCACCAAGTTGGCGTCGTGCAGTGCGGTTTGCGACTCATCGGCGCTGACGCGGAGGGGCGCAGGCGAGTTCCCCGGTCCCAGGCGGCGAAACGTCGCATCCTGCAAAATCGCCTCGAAGCTGCCCATGGCGGGGAAACCTGTCACCTCGACTTGCTCGCCCACCTCCAGGTCTACGCTTTGGCCGGTGTCTGCCCGGATACCATTCCCCGCGTTCTGCAGGTAAACGAATTGACCGGGGATTTCGAGCGTCACCACACCTCGCACTTTGATGCGATGCGCGTCGTGCGGCCTGGACGAATACTGCATGAGGGATTCCAGCCCCACCAAAGGAACCTCTGGCGGTGGGTCGAGAATCTCGACCTGTTCGAATCCGGGTACAAAAAGATTGACGCCGATCAGTTGGTGCCGCTGGTTAAAGAATGAACCTCTCACTCCCCGAATTCTCACTCGCGCGTCCACAAACCGCTCTGGATCAGCCGCCCGGGCGTGCTGCACGTAGACCGGAATGCGGGCTGGACCGAGAGCGAGAGTCAAACGCACCAAGGTGCCCGCCTCACCCTGATGGGGCATAGGAGTAGAAATGTCCTTTTCCCAGAACTGCCGCGCGTATTGCGCCGCTCCGGCGAGCTCTATCGACCGGACGATCCCCTCGACTTCCACCCAGTCGCAGTCACGATCGATCCGCTGCAAATCCTCGTACGAAAGTCGGACGGGCTCCGGGAGAGTTCCAGGTCCTAAACGGCGAATGACAGCGGCCTTGATGTTCGGCGCGAAGTCAGGCAGCCACGTCGTGCCCTCAATCTCCACGCGATCGCCCCTCGTTAGTTGCTGTGTCCCGGTTTCAGGAGAATCGACGAAGATTGACCCGCTTGCGTCCTGAACAAAGAGTATCTGGTAATCCGGGGCACTGAAAGTGACCGTGGCAAGGACTTTGACCGGGTAGCCGCGCCCGGCATCCTGCCGCGTCAGCGCACGAATTTGCTCGATCCGCGTGAGCAGAGGTAGTCCACCGGCGCCTGCCACCCCCGGTTGCCCGCGCAGAAATGCCGGGGATCCGCACGCTAAGCACAGCCCCAACAGCGACCAGCTGAGGCCCTGATGCAGCCGCTGTTTCCGAGAAATACGAATTGTGAGTTCGTATACCAACTCGTCGCTCGACACGCCTCCCATTAGTAAGTCGGAAAGTCGGCGGAAAAGCTTAAGTGCGGACGGCATGTCCGCCGTCAGATCTCTCGTTCCGCTCGGAGCCGGCACGCGAGCATTCGCCTTTGCAGGTGATTGCGGGCGATGCACGACGCTATGCTTGCGATGCTGCCCGTCGCTGATTCTTAAAAGCTGTTTCAAAACCGAGCGGCAGACGAAATATTAATGAATGCTACCCAGGATCCCCGGCCACCGCTTGAGCGCTTAGCCCCGCAGGGGCTGGACATGAGTAGCCGGGGGCAACGCCCCATAGGCGTTAACTTAACGCCTCAAGTAGCGGCAATATAGGTCTCGCTCACCGCTGATACAGGCCCGGAGGGCCGACAGGGAGTAGCCCACGGCGTGAGCCGTGGGACCGAGGAGCCACCCCCTGGTTATTCTCAGCCCCGGAGGGGCGGCAGTGGCTCCCGCGCAAGATCTGTCGCCCCTTCCGGGGCTGTGAATATTAACGCCACATTCGGTCCCACGGCTCACGCCGTGGGCTATTTTCTGGCGCCGCTCCGCGGCTCTCGAAGTCCCGGCACCGTAAGTTAACGCTTATGGGGCAACGCCTCCGGAAACGCTCAATTTTCTCGCCTCAGGGGAGCACGGCTTCGCGCGTAGTCGACGATCGCCGCTGCAACCGGGTATAAGAGGTTTTGAAACAGCTTTTAGTGAGCAATCCCTGCCATTTAGCTAATGACCTTTGTTTCACAAAGTACTTGACAAGTGTTTGCCTCGGCGGTATAAACGCCCTATGACCTGCGCGGGTCCAGTTCGCTCACGACATTCCAGGGCGGCGCCCGTGCCTGCCCACGCCATCGACGATTTGCGCTTCATCCGCGAAACCATGGAAAGCGCCGCCTCGTTCACCGCCGTTCCGGGCTGGGGCGGGGTGATGATCGGGATCACGGCCTTGGGGGCCGCGCTGGTTGCCTCGTTGCGTGCGCCGGTGGCGTGGTGGGTCGGTGTGTGGGGGTTAGAGGCCCTGTGCGCGTTCGCGGTGGGCGCGTCGGCGGCTTTCTGGAAGGCGCGTAAGGCCGAGACGCCGCTGTTTTCAAGGCCGGGCCGGAAGTTTGTGCTCGCATTCCTTCCCCCCATGCTGGCGGCGGCGGTGCTGAGCGCGGTGGTTTACCGAGCCGGAGTCTTTTACCTGCTGCCGGGCATCTGGCTGCTGCTTTACGGCGCGGGCGTGGTGACGGGAGGAGCCTACTCCGTCAAGGTGGTCCCGATCATGGGCCTGTGTTTTATGTTCGCGGGAATGGTGGCCCTCGTCAGCCCGCCTGCCTGGGCCAACTCGATCATGGCGGCGGGTTTCGGCGGGCTGCACATTGTCTTCGGGACGATTATTGCAAGGAGGTACGGTGGCTAGACAGAGTTCCAACGCCGCGAGCCGGGCTGCGGGGGCGACCCGCCTGGTGCAGCAGGCGGGGCAATTGCGGTCGAGAGCGTCTGCGGGCTCGCCCGTGGAAGTGGATCGCTTGATTCACGAACGCATTCGACTGGGCATGGTCAGTGCCCTGGCGGTGAACGAATCGCTCAGCTTCAACGATTTAAAGAAATTGCTCAAGACTACGGACGGAAACCTGAGCGTGCATGCCCGGCGGCTCGAAGAGGCGGAATACGTGATTTGCGAGAAGTCATTCGTGGGCCGAGTGCCGAAAACCGTCTATCGGCTGACAGCGACTGGGCGGCAGGCTCTCGAGCGATACCTGGATGATATGGAAGCGTTAATCCACTCCATGCGCCCGCAGTAATCGGGTGAAAATTTTTTTGAGCGAGTGCTTTATATGATAAAGTCCTTTGAAGAAGCCGCTGTTGAATCGTTGCCTCGGGTCGGGCGAGAGCGGCCACAAGCGCCGCCCCTGCATCCCCTCATTCACGCCGCCATCATCATGGACGGCAGCGGTCGCTGGGCGGAAAGGCGCGGCCTGGGGCGTAGCGCCGGACATCGCGCCGGAGTAGCCGCGGTTTGCCGCGTCGTCCAGGCCGCGCCTGGCCTGGGGATCGGGACGTTGACATTGCATGCCTTTTCTGCGGATAACTGGCAGCGTCCCGCGTACGAAGTTCGCGAGCTGATGAGCATTTTTACGGAGTTCCTGCGCGGTTCCGTGGCGGAGTGGGTGGGCGCTGGAATAAGAACCAGCATCATCGGACGCCGGGATCGAATCGAGCCGTCGCTGGTGGCGGCCATCGAGGAGGCCGAGGCCGCGACGCGAGAGGGGCCGGGATTGCACCTCCGCCTGGCGATTGACTATTCGGCCCGCGATGCAATAATTCACGCGGCACGATCCCTGCCTGGAAGTGAAGAAGCCACCCCGCTCGAGTTCGGGCGCTTGCTTGGCGCGGACGGCCGCCACGCGGAGCCGGTCCCCGAGCTCGATCTGCTGATTCGCACCGGCGGCGAGCAGCGATTGAGCGACTTCATGCTGTGGGAGTGCGCCTACGCGGAACTTGTTTTCATGGAGCGGATGTGGCCTGACTTCGATGCGGAAGACCTCGCGGCCGCAGTGCGCGAGTTTCGTTCCCGCGACCGGCGTTTCGGACGGATTGTAGAGACCGTCGCGGCAGAAACATGACGGAGGCGGCCGACTCCCCCCATCCTCATTAACGACCCGATCATAATCCCCCGTCGGCAGCCACGGCTGGTAGCATGGGTAGCCCATGCATTGCCGTGAAGAGAATCAACCGCCTGTCATCCTGAGCGGAGCGAAGGATCTCAGCAGTTTCCCACGGTTCAATGGCCTACAAACAACTGCAGAGATCCTTCGCTGCGCTCAGGATGACACATTCCACACTTTCCGTTCATGCGCGCGCCCTCTGCGGCCGCAAAGTGAATAAAGGGATGCGCCGAAGTCCCCCTAAGGTTTAATCTATTTAAAGGGGGAGGGATTCAGATGACAAATGAGCTGAAAACTAAGGTTGCGGTGGTCACCGGCGCGTCGCGGGGAATCGGTTATAGTATTGCCGAAAGGCTGCTGCAAGAAGGTGCAAAGGTGTACATTTGCGCGCGCGACGCGCAGGTTCTGAAGCAATCGCTTTCAAAACTGCGCGCCGAGGGCGGCGCCGAGGTTGAGGGGCTGGCCGCGGACGTGGGCCGCTATGAGGACTGCCGAGAGCTGATCCGCACAGCCGCCGGGCATTTCGGAGGTATTGATATCCTTGTGAATAATGCCGGAATAGGAATTTTGAAGCCTGTGGATCAGCTCACGCCGGAGGAGTGGGATGCCACCATTCACACCAACTTGTCGGGAGTTTTTTACTGCTGCCGCGAGGTCATTCCCATTATGCGCCGGCGAGGGGGTGGCTATATCTTCAACATTTCGAGCCTCGCCGGCGTGAATCCCTTCCCCGGCGGGACCGCTTATAACGCCTCGAAGTTCGGGCTCAACGGATTTAGCGAGGCCATGATGCAGGACGTCCGATACGACAGCATTCGGGTGAGCTACATCATGCCTGGCAGTGTGGATACCGACTTCGGAGGAGCGCCGGGGAGCAGGCGGCACGACAGTTGGAAACTCTCCGGCGAAGACATCGCCAAGGCGGTGGTGGACCTTTACACATTTCCCTCGACGACCCTTGCGAGCCGTATTGAGATGCGGCCTTCACAGCCGCCGCGCAAAAAATAGAGCCGGCGCGCTCGTCCACCACCCCCTGGCCCCCTCCACAGAGAGGAGGGGAGTTAGTGGGCAAATTCCCCTCCTTCGTAAGGAGGGGCAGGGGTGGTTGCTGTGTTATTGAAGCAGGTCGCCAATCACTAGAAGGCGCAGTCCGGCAACTTTTTCAAAGGACGAGAAATCACGGTCGCGCGTAATCAAGGGTACGCCGTGATCGAGGCAGCTTTGAGCGATTAGAGTGTCCGCGACTTTCGGCCGGAGCCGGAGGCGAAACATTTGGGCTCGAAGTTCTCCCGCACGTTCCCAGTATCCGGAACTGATCTCTAATCGCGGGATCTGGGTGACCAGTTCGTCCAGCGAGGGCGTGGGATCAGGATCGCTCAGTAATTCGGTGACGGAGATCGGCGAAACGCAGAGTAGTCGATCGCTCAGCGCCTGTCGTACCATGTCAACGTCGCGTCCCGCTTCGCCACCCAGCAGAGCCACCAAGGAACTTGTGTCGGCACAGATCATTCTTCCCCTCGCATTTCTTGCCAGGTGAGGCTGAATTTGACTTTTCCCTGCAAAGCACGCAGCCGGTCGTAAACATCATGCGCTGCCAGTAACTCCAACCCTTTGCGCACCGTGGGGGTAGCGCCTGCCTTGGTTGCCCGCTGGGCCCTGCGAAGGAGGTCTTGAGGAACTAGAATGGTGAGCTTTTTCATCTGTTCTTTAGCCATGCCGTAATTGTACCAGCATCGATGCCGTATGGCTATACGGCAAATGCGGAGGGGTTCGAAGAATGCACCGGACGATAGGCCGAGACCTCCCCAGAGATGCTCCGCCTTGCTCTCGCGGCGGCCACACCATTTATGTCATTCCCGCGGAAGCGGGAATCCATTGTCTTCAAGACCGACGATGGAACCCCGCTTTCGCGGGGGTGACATCGATTATGATCGTTGGTCGATCGGTGTGAAGCGGGACCAGGAGCGCCGGGGATGACGAACAAAACGCTATGTTCCTATAAGGACTCATGGCAGAATCCTGGAGCGGCAGACGATAAGTCAGTTCGGCCCCCAAAATGCCTATATGTCAATGTGGGAGGGCGAGTAAGGGCATTTTGTCGCTGTGATCCCGGAAAGGACGTGAGAAAATGCGCACTCTTTTGGGCTGTTCGGGACAAGTGGCGTTGGGAAATCTCAGCCCCGATACGCAGCAGAGGCTGGGACAGGTCGAAGCGACCTGGCTGGAATTTGTCCCCGAGTCCGTGTCGCTGGAGATTCGCCATGTCCAACCCGACGACCGGCCGGTGCTTCCGGAGATCGTTCGGGAGTTGGTCGAATTTCTCAATCAACTGACCGATAACGAACGCGCTGAGGCGGCGGGGGGAGCCGTCTTCTACCAGGACGCCGTCAAAGGACGGTACGTCAGGGTTAAGGTCTGGAAAGATTGTTTCCTAACTATCTCCTGGGCTAGGCCGGACTACGAGCACGCGGACTGGGAGCAATATCGCAGCCAGCCCGTGTCAGTTGTGCCTGAGCCCTACCAACGGCTGAACGGGAAGTTCAGCTTCGAAGGGGTTCCTACCGCTGCGGATGACATTCGCAAACTTCTGGAGCGAACGGCGGGCCTATATTCCGAAGGCGATTTTGAAATTGTTGCCCGAGTGGATCGAATCGAGGCTTCTCTGCGGGATGTCAATGCGAGCGTTTTACCCCTCGTTTACGCGCTGCAGGTGCTCGCCAGGCCGGGGACGCTGGAAGGTGAGATTGACGTCAGTTCGTTTCGGGCCGGGGACCTTGAAGAGTGCTGTCGTTTTGCCTTCCGCACCGGCGAGGCATGGCTGGTGAGGCCGGCTTTGTGGCAAAGCTGTGCAGAGGAAGAATAGCCGAACATGGAAACTGGAAAATGGAAAATAGAGGCCGGGATCGCTCGTTCGTTCCATCTTCCGATCATCTGACCCAGTTTCTATTTTCCAATTTCTATTTTCCGATTCCCATTCCGAGGTGAGTATGGATTACGGATTTACAGAGTATCAAAGGGCCATCCAAGGTCTTGCCCGCGAGATCGCAGAGAAGGAAATCCGGCCGGTGGCGGCGGAATATGACCGCGAGGCCAAGTTCCCCTGGCCGATCGTGAAAATACTCGCGCAGACTGACCTGTTTCGAGTTTTCATTGATGAGAAATACGGCGGAATGCCGGAAGGGACTCCGATCATGAACATGGTGATCGTGACGGAGGAACTCTCCAAGGCCTGCGGCGGGATTGCGCTCAGTTTTGCAGGCACTGCGCTCGGCGCCCTGCCGATCATTCTTTCCGGCACCGAGGAACAAAAGCAGAAATGGCTTCCGGACGTAGCGGCCGGTAAGCGCCTGGTGGCTTTCGCGCTGACCGAACCGCAGGCTGGTTCGGATGCCGCAGCCGTGCGCACTACGGCCCTGCGCGACGGCGACCACTATGTGCTGAATGGCACCAAACAGTGGATCACGAATGGCGGCGAAGCAGAACTCTACTCCGTGATCGCGCTCACCAATCCCTCCAAGGGCCCTCGCGGGGCCTCCTGCATCGTGGTTGAAAAGGGCACGCCTGGTTTCACTTTCGGCAAAAAGGAAGACAAGCTGGGGATTCGCGCCTCAGCCACCCGCGAACTGGTTTTTCAGGATTGCCGCGTGCCGGTCGAGAACTGCCTGGGACGCGAAGGAACGGGCTTCATCACCGCCATGCGGACATTCGACGTGTCGCGTCCCGGAGTGGGCGCTCAGGCGGTGGGGATTGCGCAAGGGGCTTTCGACCTGGCGCTGGAGTACGCCTGCACACGCAAGCAGTTTGACGCGCCGATTGGCTCCTTCCAGGGTCTGCGCTTCCTGATGGCCGATATGGCAATGAAGATTGAAGCGGCGCGCGCGCTCGTTTATGCCACCTCGCGTTACATCGATACGCAGCCCAAGGAGCGGCCGACGCTTTACTCCGCCATGTGCAAGTGCTTTGCCTCAGACGTGGCGATGGAAGTCACCGTAGACGCGCTGCAGGTTTTCGGCGGCTACGGGTACATGCACGACTACCCGATCGAGAAGTATATGCGCGACGCCAAGATCACCCAGATTTATGAAGGCACCAACCAGATCCAGCGCGAGGAGATGTCCAAAACGCTGATCAGCGGCTTCCATTCGAAACGCTCCGCCAGTGATGCCCGCGCGGCGTAGGAAAAGCAGAATGCAGAAACGGGTGTCCTGAGTCAGAAGTTCGTTGAAGAAATGAGCCCGTCAGCCGACGGGCGGCAGCGAGTAGCCCACGGCGTGAGCCGTGGATCGCGAGACCCACCCTCACCCCCGTCCCCTCTCCCGCCGGGCTGGAGAGGGGTGCCGAAGGCGGGGCGAGGGCCGTCCAACCCAGGGCTAACGCCCTGGGCTACTCTATGCCGCCCCTGACGGGGCTCCGAAAAAACTGCGCACGCGAGAGCCTTTCTTGACGAGCTTGTGACTCGGGACACTGGAAAATAGAAACTGGGCGGTGGGACCTGCATTCTGGAGAACGACCCCAGATTTTCCCAGTTTCCATTTTCTATTTTCCATTTTCCAATGTGGTCGCTGTGGCTACAAAACCACAATCCGCCCTGCCGGTGCCGCCGGCAGCGATTGCTTTTCGTCCGGAATATCTCGATTTCCGCCGCGGCATCCACGTGGGGAATCTTGAGGATAACGAGCGAATCACGCGCATTCTGAAGCTCGAGCTCGAATCCCGCTATGCCCAACCCTTCGTGACCGAGCGCTGGGGGCGGGGCGTTTACTGGCAATGGATCGGCTACCTGCCTCGCGCCAATCGCGAAGCCATGCCGCTCTCCTCGAAGGTCAGTTTCGGCTGCTCGAAGTTTTTCATCAGCGTCGACACGGAGGAGAAGCTCTTCAAATGCGGGATGCAGGTGGAGCGGGGATATGTGAAGGCGCCGCGCGATTACCGCGAGTGCCAATTGCAGTCCGATTGGGATTGGCACCGGTTGCTGGGCGCACTCCGCCCGCGCAGCCCCATGGAGCGCGAACTTAAACGTCTGGTGCTGCGCGAAGGATTTATGCTGCGCGGCGGAAGTTGGGAAAACGAAGCCCAGGGCTTCGATCGCGAGAGTCTTCCTTCCACGATGAAACTCCGAGGGTTACTCGAGGCTGCGCCCGTGGCACACTGGGCAGGATTTCAAGTCTATTATCCGATGACCGAAAGCGAAGTTCAGTCATCAACCGGACTTGACCTTGTCGATTCGATGCTCGCCGTCTTCCGCGAAGTTACCCCCGTCATGAACCTTTGCATGAAGGTTCGCCTCAGGGAGGATTGAGCGGCGCTTTCCTCTCATATTCCTTCGCGCGCGCCGAACCGGTCTCAGCCTTTCATTCAGAAAACCGCGCCTTTAGTTAAAGACGGACGTCGGCGACGACTTCTCACTGCCGGACGACTTCGCCTTCGCGGACTTCTCCTTCGCAGACGATGAGGGGGTGCGGGACGACTTGGTCGTGGAAGACGATGATTTTCCCCAGCCGAAGTGATACACAATGCCTATCGTGTATTGGATATTATGCGCGTTGCCGCTGATCGGAAAGTACGCGGGCGACGATGTGGTGTTTACATAGGGCAAGCCAAGGGTTGGCGAACCGGTGATATGATCGCGAACGTCAATCCGCACGCCCCACTTTTCCGTCACGTTGTAATCAAGGCCGCCGCCGAAGTTGACGCCCCCGTTGCCTTCGGAGGTGAGTTTAGCTACAGGTGCATAGGCAAACCCCGTAGTGTTGGCCAAAGCAACCGCGGCGCTGCTGGGAGAAAAGCGGTTGTATTCGGCGCCCAGGACGGCGTAAGGGCGGATGCCCCGAAAAGTCGATGGCGAGTGCACCACCAGGTCGCCGCCAAACCTGTTGTCCCTCAGGCCGTAGGATTTTGTGACGGGCAGGGTGGGGCTGTTTTCATAAGTCAATTCAAGATTATTCTGGCTGTAGCCGTATGAAAGCTCGAGACCGAAGATCTTGCTCCTCTTCAGCGGCAGTTCGAATCCTACGTTCGCTCCTCCGCCGGCAGCATAGGTTGTTTGATAGGGAATATAGGCCTCTTCGAAGGACCGGGCATCGCTGAGCCTGTTGCCCCCGCCCGTAACAAAAACTAAACTAGTCTGTGCCTTGCCCACAGCGGCAATGAGGCTGAGCGCCGCTGCGACGATCAAACCTTGCAGAAGTCTCTTCACGGTCATATCGGGTCAAACCTCCCGGGTGTCTGGAACTCAGGTGCTTCGATGCGCTGTGTTTGTCGGAAGTTGGTTCAGTTGTGCACACCACCCCGAAAAAACCACAAAAGGATGAGGTCTCAGGGGCGCCCCCGAAGCGGCGGAGCATAACTAGCCTAACAGCATGCTGCTGAGAATGCAAGAAACCAGCGCCGGCTGATAAACCCCTTGCCTCCTCTGTCGCCGGCGGGTAGCATTGGCGTATGCGTCCAAAGGCCAAGCGCGCCTAACAAGTCAACACTCAAGTGTCGAGGGCGGGCCGACGCGTTACCAACTGGGGGCTCGGATGGCTGACATCGCTTCTTTACCACTTTCCTCGATTACCCCGCTGACGGTCCTCGGCGAGGAAGAACGGATGTTCCAGGCGGCGGCGCGCGAGTTCGCCGAAAACGAAATCCGCCCGCACGTCGAAACGATGGACCGTGAGGGCGTTTTCAATCACGAGTTGATCGCGAAATTCTTCGAGCAGGGATTCATGGGTCTGGCCGTTCCGGAAGCTTACGGGGGTGGCGGGGGGACGTTCTTCATCGCCGCTCTGGCCATCGAAGAGTTCTCGCGGGTCGATGCTTCGGCAGGCGTGGTGGTCGACGTCCAGAATACGCTGGTGAACAATGCCATCGAGCGTTGGGGCAGCGAAGCGCAGAAGCAGGAATACCTCCCGCGTCTGGTGCGAGACACGGTGGGGGCTTACGCACTCTCGGAAGCGGGTTCCGGCAGCGATGCGTTTGCGCTTGCCACCCGCGCCCGCCAGGATGGCGACCACTTCGTCTTGAACGGGCGCAAGCTCTGGATCACCAACGCCAAAGAAGCCGGATTGTTCATCGTCTTCGCGAACCTCAATCCCGAAGCGGGCTACAAGGGCATCACCGCGTTCCTCATCGAGCGCGACACTCCGGGCTTCAGTGTGGGCAAGAAAGAAGACAAGCTGGGGATACGCGCCTCTTCAACTTGCGAATTGCTCCTGGAAGACTGCCGCCTTCCCCGCGCGAATGTGCTGGGTGAAATGGGCAAGGGCTACAAGGTGGCGATCGAAACTCTGAACGAGGGGCGGATCGGCATCGGCGCGCAGATGCTGGGCGTCGCGCGCGGCGCCCTCGAACACGCGATCGCTTATGCCAAAGAACGCAAACAATTCGGCAAGCCTATCGCGGAATTTCAGGCTATTCAGTTTCAGCTTGCACGCCTTGCCACTGAAGTGGAAGCGGCGCGCCTCGTGGTGTACAACGCCGCTCGACTCAAAGACGCGCGCCTGCCGTTCCTGAAAGAAGCCGCCATGGCCAAGTATTTCTGTTCGCAAGTGGCCGAGCGCGTGGCCTCTGAATGCCTCGAGGTCTATGGCGGCTACGGCTTCACTAAGGACTATCCCGCCGAGAAATATCTCCGCGACTCGAAGATCGGAAAAATCTACGAAGGCACGTCGTTCATGCAGCTTCAGACCATCGCGAAATTGATTCTGGGATAATGCGGCGCGGGTACCTCGCTTCAGA
>Ga0187852_1002031_pt1 | contig 17441 bp, 13 predicted proteins | sample June2016WEW_6_40_FD_134511 | JGI IMG/M metagenome (GOLD analysis project Ga0187852, IMG submission 134511) | Peatland microbial communities from SPRUCE experiment site at the Marcell Experimental Forest, Minnesota, USA - June2016WEW_6_40 | ecosystem: Environmental > Terrestrial > Soil > Wetlands...
CCCGCCGCGGTCCAATCCCTTCCACCGCCTCGCGCTCCGGCAGCGTCATCTTGGCCATCTTGGTAGCCAGCTTGCGCGCCTCGCGCGTCGCCACCACCCCCGCTGACCGGCTCGCCCGCCGGCTCGCTGACTTGCCTCCGTTCGTCTTTCCGCCGGCCGCGCAAGCCGCGCTCAGCGCCGCCGCCGTCCCCGACGTTCCGATCGCCAGCCCCACGCCCGCCGGCTGAATCCTCCGCTGCGCCCGCCTCAGCTCCCGCCCAATCCACCGCCGCATCCGCGCCAGTCCCTCCGCGGGCGCCGGGTCCTCCGTCAGAAACTCCTCCGTCAGCCGCACCGCCCCCAGCGGCACGCTGATCGTCTCCTTGATCCGCTTGTGCTCGCTCAGCGTAATCTCGCAGCTCCCCCCGCCCAGGTCCACCAGCAGCACTCGCCCGCCCACGCCCGGCTCCCAGCCCATCACCCCCAGATGCACCAGCCGTCCCTCTTCCAGGCCCGAGATCACCTCCATCGTCCAGCCCGTCTCCGCCTTCACCCACGCCTGAAACGCCGCCGCGTTGCGCGCATCCCGCATCGCCGAGGTCGCCACCACCCGAATCTTGTCCACTCCATGCGCCTGCGCCGCCCGCTGAAACCGCTTCAGCACCCTGAGCGTCGCCGCCATCGCCTCCGGCGACGCCAGCCCCGACTCGAACACGCTGGTCCCCAGCCGCGTCACCTCCCGTTCCTCGTGCACCGTCCGCAACTGGTGCGCCACCACCTTCGCAATCTTCAACCTGCAGGAATTGGAACCGACATCGATCGCGGCAAAAGTAGGCATGGCCGAAGGCACTCTCCGTAAGCGGGAATCTATCCCTCCGGCCAAGATACACGACCACCCCTCCAAGCCCGCGGCGCGGTGCGTTCTCCTGGTGCCCCACCTTCGGCGCGGAGCCGGGGTCCCTCGGCGAGTGCGTCGGCGATTTTTCATCCACTGACCGCCAATGCCTGACTCAGCTTCCGGTCTGCACCCTTTGGCTTGGAATAGTCTTCAGGAATGGTAATCAAACCGGCCCGCTTCTCGATGTGAGGAACGGGCCGGTTTTGTTGCTTTCGGAATTCTGGACCAAGCAGGCTACTCCCGGTCGAAGACCAGCACATCCGGCTCGCTTCGGCCCGGCGCATGTAGGATCATCGTCAATGTTTTCCCATCTTTCGAAAGGCTGATCTCGCGCGTGTCAACAACCTTTCCGCCCCTTTTGTCCGTCATCTCCAGTGTGTGCGCGTCCACCTGCTGGATCGAACAGGAAGAGCCCGGGTCCGCGTTCGGGCCTGGGAGCGGATATTCCTTGCCGTCGAGCTTCGCGCTTCTCGTCTCCTGCTCAGCGGGAATGATGAAGGTGAGGCCATCTCCCTGGTACGCCTTCACCTGCAGAGCAAAAGGTGAGTTCATCGTCTCCTTGATGCTCTTCCAGTCCGCCGCGAAGCCCGATCCTCCACCGTTGCGCTGGTAGACGTAATCCATGCTGACCGTGGATCCGTCGGACTCGAACTGGCGGTAGTAGTCGGTCAGCGTACCGCCGTCCTTCGAGAGCTTCCATGTCCCTCTGAGGAGCAGCCGGCCGTCTTTCTTGCGCTCCACGATCCAGGTGTCGGGCCCGTCCGCCTTCACCGACAGCGTGGTTCCTCTCACGCCCGGTTGATCGGTCCCATCCGCTACGATCGTTTCGGCGGCGCCGGCAAAATTGAACGAGTACGTGTTGCCGCCCTTGCTCTCAACCTTCATCTCGTCGGGCATTCTGCTCTTCGACGAGTTCAGCTTCCAATCGCCGATGAAGGGATTCTCCGCCGCCCATCCCATGCCCACAGCCATGCTCGCAACCACCAGCAACTTCAAAGCACGCTTCAACACACAGTCCTCCTTGCATCCCTTCCGGAACAGGCCGCCGTCCATCATAGGCCTCCCGCCGGCCTGCGCCGGCGCCGCCCCTGAACCCCTGTCCAACCTCCAGGAATGCTCCTGACTTTTACTCTACCGCCGATAGCCCGGCCGATAAGCGAATTGACGCTTTCCGCCCATTTCACCCCAAATCCCGAGTCTCTCCGCAGCCTCTTGAACCCCGGCCGGGTGCCCCATCCTAGCCGCGTCTTTGTTTTTGCGGCTAGGGTGGGATACCCATATCTACAGTGGGTGCCCCAGGTCTCGCCTTTGAGACCTGGGATACCACGAATCTCCAATATTTCTGTCATCCTGAGCGAGCGCAGAGAGTCGAAGGACCTGCGGTTGTCCGTTCTCCGGGTGCCCCATCTTCGGCGCGTTCCTGTTTTTGCGCCTAAGGTGGGATAGCTCCACCTATCTATAGCTTTTTATCGCACCGGAGGGAGCCGGAGGCTTCAGCCCCCGGAAAGAGCCATCAAAATCTGCGCAGGGCTTTAGCCCCGGACGGACCCTTTTCGCCCATTTCACCCGAAATCCCGAGTTTTTCCCGCAGCCTGTCTGACTCGGCAGAATCCGCGTTCAACCCCCGTCACCAGCCGAACCCTTCCGAGATGCCGACTTGCCGGCACCAGCCATCCCTTCGATGAGACAGCCTGTTAGGCCCTTGAGGAGCGAGCTTCTGATTGTGGATGGCGGAGCTGTTAGAAAGCTCAAGGCCGGCGCTGCAAGGGATGAAATTTGTATTAGCGCCGGGGCGCGCGGAAGCTGCTCCCACCGCTCATGAAGAGTTCAAACATAGTGTCATCGTAGTTCCGGTGACGAACCGAGAACGCATTGACGCCGATTCTGCTTTGTCCGAATCTACGCTGCAAAATCTCGTTTAGGACCGGATCGTTCTTGTGGGCATAGCAATGTTTCGTTGCGAACGCGGACTGAGCCTCATTTACTTCTTCGACAGTCGGCTGTCTGAGTTGAAGCGTCCGTGGAACGGCCGGAAGGATGTGAAGGCAGGTCGTCGAAGCCACTGGAAGAACGACCTCGACGTTTGGGGTGGCGAAGCCTTGGCCATAAAGGAGAGTCCCATTCTCTAGGCGCTGCCATGTGACAACGGGCGCATCCCCAATCACGAAAGGAATATCAGGGATGGTGTGCATTACGTTCCATTGTCCGTTGTCGAGCGCTTCATCCAAGAAGGCCATCGCACGTTCCATACTGTCAACGTAGGTGGTCTGTTGGTGGCCTTCTGTCTGCATTGTTGCAATCATTGTTTCGGCTGATTTCTTGACATCTTCTCCATTGACGGGACGCTCGAGAGGATAACCGAGTCGTATCATTTCAAGAGTCCAACGGGCGGCAACCCTGGACAGCTTTTCCTCATTTAAGATGAAGGCTCTGGTCGACTCGATGGCAATGGCGACTTGTTCCCTCGTTGCTCTTCTACGGTTATCGGAGCGGTTAAAAAGCAGGGTTACGTAACGTGTCAGTTGGCGCGTGTGAAGGCGAGATAATACAAAGGTACGGTAGCGAAGGTTTCCGAGAAATTGATGAACCGGATTCTCAAATTCTTCATTAAGCCTTGTCTCCAGCTCTGCCTCCCGCTCGGCATTTGCCGGGTCGGCGAAGTGGCGATCAATTCGGGTCGCCGACGTTGGTGAGGCGAACCTAGAGGGTGGTCGTCCCTTTGCATACTGCCAGAGACGCCGCGATTTGGTGATGGGATCGTCGTAGGCGAATTGATCGAGCAAAAACCTTGGGACCGTGTGGGATTTCATTGTTAGTGCGATGATATTCCCGAAGTGGCCCGATAGGGCAAAGCACCCATTCAACGAGCGGTCATGCACAGTTCTCAGGATTACTCCCCGGAAACGCTCATGTCGCCCCGAGGGTTCTGTATTCACGCCAAATCGCGATGCTCGTTTCGAACTGCACCGGTCCTGGAAACGTGCTTTGGGCTGTCAACTGAGAATTGACCTAGTCACGGGCGAATCGTATTCACATTGCAAGTAGAAGCTCGACAAACTGAGTTCGTGGTTGTACGCTTCCCCCATGGCTGCCTCGGTCACAGTGCTGGACTCGTTCCTGTCGAGCGCCTACGACTTGCCAAAGGAAACCGCCAGGAAGGTCTTCAAGGCGCTGCGAAACTTCGTGAATGATCGGCGCAATGCAGGCCTGAATCTGGAACGACTTCAGGGCAAGGCAAATGACCTATGGTCGATTCGCGTTGACGACGACTACAGGATTATCTTTCGGGAGTCGGAACCTGGCCCACCGGTTGTGCTGTTTGTGGGCAAACATGACCTCGCATACAGATTTGCAGATAGAACCGCCCACAGTCAGGCGCCTCCCATAGGCCTATTCTCAAGGGAGAGACTTCCTGCGATCGAGAAAGTTCAGGAGGTCACTACCTCAATGAACTTGAGTCGGGTACTGAAGGGTGAGGCGGTTGCTGCCATGGTCAATCTTGAAGACCTCGAAACCATGGTCCGCACAAGGAAGTACCTTCCCATTGCACGCATACTCCTCCAAGAAGGCGGCCCGTGGGCGCGTTTTACGTTCGCCCAACTTGAAACGGCAATTGCCGATCAGTTGCCCCCTTCAGCCAGAAAGTACCGTCCGTGGTGGGCAAACGAGCGAGGGCGCCATGTTCAAGCATCATCCTGGCTCGGAGTAGGCTGGACGGTTGATTCCGTTGACCTGACTGCAGAGACAGTCACCTTTGTCAGGTTCAAGGCATAGCCCACGCCTGTTCTTCATCATCGGTTGACGGAAAATCGCCGAGTATCAAATCGAGAGGTGCCATTGGTCCAGGATCTACCGATGAGTCGACGGGCGGTAGTCAGAATGAGTACTGGCAACCCGCCCTCGCATTTCCCGATCCGACGTCCCTCCAAACCCGCAAATGTGCCCAGAAAATGTGTACAAAAAGTGCGCAAAAAGGGCGCAAAAAACGCCTAAAAGCACCTTATTTTCCCGACTTTTGCTCTCTTTTGCCGACCTCCAGGCATCCTTTCTTCATTGTTCTGTCCATCCCCAGGCCGACTTTCTCTCGAATTGCTAGGAAATCGGGGTCTTTGTCGGCCTCCAGACCGACACTTTTGTCGCCCCCCAAGCCGACTTTTCAACTTCCACCGCCCACTGTCCACTGTCCCTAGTCCCTAGTCCCTAGTCCCCAGTCCCTAGTCCCTAGTCCCCTTGCCCCCTGCTATCCTTATTGCTACGGCATCTCCTGCAATGACAGATCGAGAAACAACCCACTCTCGCCCGCAATCCGTCCCCTCCACGCTGGCCTCGTGGCTGCTCTTGGCGGCCGTCTTCATCGCCGTGCAGTTTGCCTCGCTCTTCTCGCCTCCGCTCATGGACGACGTCGACGCCTCCCACGCCCAGGCCGCCCAGCACATGGCCGAGACCGGCAACCTGATCACCTCCTACATCAACGGCATCCGCTATATCGAGAAGCCCCCCCTGCCCTACTGGCTGGTCGCCGGAACCTACAAGATCTTCGGCGAGAACGTCTTTGCCACCCACCTGCCCAACACCCTGGCCATGCTCGGCCTCGCCTGGCTGGCGTGGCTCTGGGCCCGCCGCGCCTGGGGACCCCGCGCCGGCCTCTATGCCGGCCTCGGCGTGCTCACCTCCATAGGACCGTTCCTCTTCACCCGCTTCATCATTCCCGAGGCGGAACTCGCCTTCTTTCTGCTCCTTGCCCTCTACTGCCTCATCACCGGCCTGGAGTCCGGCCGCCCTGACACAAGCACCCGCTTTTACGGGATGTGGGCCTGCATCGCCCTGGCTCTGCTCACCAAGGGCCTCATCGCCCCCGTATTCTTTGCTGGAGCCGCCATTCCCTACCTGCTGCTTACCGGCCAATGGCGCCGCTGGCGCGCCTTGAAGCCCGTCTCCGGCTTCCTTCTCTTTCTTTTGATCGCCGCCCCCTGGCACATCCTCGTCGGCCTCGCCAATCCCGACCAGGGACACCCGGTCGGCAACCACCCCACCATCGGCAACGTCCACGGTTTCTGGTACTTCTACTTCATCAACGAGCACGTCTTCCGCTTCCTCAACCTGCGCTACCCCCACGACTACAACAAGCAGCCTTTTGTCTGGTACTGGCTGGCGCAGTTGGTCTGGCTCTTCCCCTGGAGCCTGTTTCTGCCTGCACTGCTGGCCGCAGCATGGAAGACCCGCCGCCGCTGGCTCCAGCACCTGCGCCCCGACGCCGGACAGACGGTGGACTTTTACCTGGATCATGCCGGCAGCGAAGATGCCGCCGGCTACGTCCTCCGGCTCAAGTTCCGCGTGCGCACCACCTGGCTGCTGAGCCTCTTCGCGGCCTTCTCTCTCGTCTTCTTCTCCATCTCCAGCAACCTGGAGTACTACACCTTCCCGGCCTGGCCGCCGCTGCTGATTCTCATCGCCGGCGTGGTGGCCGGCATCGAGGAGAACCGCGGGCTGGAAGGAACTCAGGATGGCGGCTCCGGCACTCCCGGGCCGCTGCTTTCCACCGCCTGGCTCACCGCCGCCCAGGCGGTCTTTGCCGTGGCCGGCGTGCTGGCCGCGGGCATCTTGTGCTGGGGCCTGTGGGAGTCGCGCCACCTGCCCTATGTGGCTGACGTCGGCACCCTTCTGGCGCACCGCAATCAGGCCGGATACACCATGGCCATGTCCCACTTCTTCGACCTCACCTTCGCCTCGTTTGCCGCGCTCCGGCTGCCCGCCGCTCTGGCCGCCGTCACCCTGCTCATTGGGCCGGCCGTGGGCCTGTTTCTGCGCCTGAAGAGGAAGCACTTGGCCGCCACCGTCAGCATAGCCCTCACCTCGGCGGTCTTTCTGGTGGCCGCGCACATCGCCTTCGTCCGCTTCGAGCCCATGCTCGGCTCCAAGCAATTCGCTGACACCATCATGCAAAAAGGCTCGCCCGCCGACTCATTCATCATCTACGGCGAGCATTCTGAGGCCTCCTCGGTCGTCTTTTATACCCATGCCTTCTTCCACGGCAAACCGGCCCTGATGGTCCTCCCCCGCTGCGGCCAGCATGGCGAGGGCACGCCGCTGCTGTGGGGCTCCTGCTACCCCGACGTGCCGGATATTTTCCTCAGTGAAGATCAGCTCTCAAAAGTCTGGGGCACGGGCGAGCGGAAATGGCTCTTCGCCCAGGATCTCAACCAACTAAAAGCTGAAAGTCTGCTATCTGGACGCCTATACGTCGTCCAATCCATCGCGGATAAGGCCCTATGGACCGACAGACCGCTGAATTAAGCCAGCCTCCGCCCCAACCGGAATTCCTACCCCGCCCTCATCTTGCCTCCCGGCAGCAGCTCATACACCCGCCCCCCCCACAGAAACCGGCTCCCAAAATAGCTGGCAACCCAGAAGCCGAAGCCCATCAGATCCCGCAGCGGATAAAGCGCCAGCAGCCCAAACCAGCTCCTATCGCGCACCACCAGCCCGCCCACCGCAATCGCCAGCGCCAGCCGCGTAGCCACGCTCCACCCCAACAGCCCCAACCCCCACCATGGATGCCCCAGCAAAACCGCCGCCTCGCAAGCCAGCAGCCCGAAGGGCACGCTGAAGGTCAACGCGGTCCCCAAATGCCCTTTGGGACGCGAAAATCGCGTAGACCGCATCCACCGCACCTGATGCTTCATCGACGGCCAAAAGCTCGCGTTGATCACCATGTGATCGATCGCGTGGTGGCTCAGCGTCACCGACTGCCCCAGCTTGACTATCTCGTTGCCCAGCACAAAGTCGTCAGCGCAGTAGTCCGCCGTCACCCTGAAGCCGCCCATGCGCCAGATCGTCTCGCGCCGGAAGGCCATGGTCGGGCCCAGCACGAACTTCATCCCCTCCATCGACCGCGCCGCCAGCACTCCGGAGGTCATCTCCACGCTCATGCCCACAGCCTCAAGCCTCGCCCACAGGCCGCCCTCAACCGCCACGCCGCGATACGGGCAGCACATCGCGCCCACCCGTTGGTCGGCAAAGGGCAGGGCCACGGCGCGCAGGTAATCGGGCGTTACCCGCACATCGCTGTCGCTGATGACCAGAATCTTGTGCGCGGCCACGGCTTCCATCGTCTCTAACGAGGCCACCTTGGCGTTGATGTAGTCGGGCTGCCCGTCCGTCCAGATGAACTTGGCCGGAATCCGCGGATACCGCTTGGCAACCCGGCGCGCCGTCTCCAACCCGGCGTCCCGCGCTGAGCGCGCACAGAAAAGAATTTCGTACTCCGGATAATCCTGTTCGAAGAAGGTCTTGAGGCGCGCCTCGAGTCCCGGCTCATCCCCATGCAGCGGCTTCAAAAGAGTCAAGGGCGGCGTAAACCCCGGCCGCGCCTTCGTCTGAGCCAGCGCCGCGCGCCGCTCGCGCAGGTAGCCGGGCACGGCCCACAGCACCATCCCCGCAAAGACCGTAGAGGTCACCAGCCCGAAGACGCCCAATCCTAGAAAAACGTACAACATACAGCTTCCAGCATACCCGGCTCAGAGCAAGTCCGTGAGGAAGATTCCGCGTACTCAAGCTGGGAGCCGCCAAGCAGGAAAACCGGCGCGAGATTACGGCTTCCGCGGCGGCGCAGGCTTCGTCGCCACCGCCGGCCTGCGCAGAGGCACAATCGCCGCCCCGCCCGCCGGCGAATTCTGCTGGAAGCGCGCCAGCATCTCCGTCCGCACATATTCCACAAAGCTCTGCATCTGCCGGTTCATCTCCTCCATCCGCTCCCGCATTTGCAGGATGATGGCGATGCCGGCGATGTTCACCCCCAGGTCCCGCGCCAGGTTCAGGATGAACTCCAGCCGCTCCAGGTCCTCGTCGGTATAGAGGCGCGTGTTGCCATCCGTGCGCGACGGCTTCAGCAGCCCCTCGCGCTCATACAGGCGCAGCGTCTGCGGATGAATCTCGTACATCTCGGCCACCGCCGAGATCATGTACGCGCCCTTCGATTTCCGTTTTGCCGCCATCGTCTCTTCCCGAACCAGATTACCGCAATTCGTTTGCGAAGTACTCCTAGTTCCGTCAACAAGTCCTACAGCTTGTCGAACAGAGCCACACGCGGGTCCTGCGGGTTCAGCCTGGCCAGCTCGCGCATGATTTCCCTGCTGCGCTCGTCCTGCAGCGCCGGAACCACCACCTCCACGGTCACAATCTGGTCGCCGCGCTGCTCCGGCCGTTGCGCGTTCTCCACGCCCCGCTCCCGCATGCGCAGCTTCTGCCCGCTCTGTGTGCCCGGAGGAATCTTCAACTGCGCCCGGCCTTCGATGGTCGGCACGTCCACCTTGGCTCCTAAAGAGGCCTCGGCCACGGTCACGGGAACGGTCAACTGGATGTCGTCGCCCACCCGCGTAAACACCGGGTGTGTCCCGGTGCGCACAATCACGAACAGGTCTCCTGGCGGCCCGCCGTTCAACCCCGCGTTCCCCTTGCCTTGCAGCCGGATGCGCTGCCCATCGCGCGTCCCCGGCTTCATGCGGAACTCCACCGTCTCCGTCCGGCCCATCACCCCTTCGCCGTCACACGTCCTGCAGTCGTTCGAGATGCGTCCTGTCCCGTTACACCGCGGACAGGAGATGTTGAACTTCATCCGCCCGCCCATCTGCGTCACCTGCCCAGTGCCGTTGCACTCCGGGCACTGCGCCGGTCCGCCTGTGTGCGCCTGCCCGTGACATGTCGGGCACGTCTCCTGCCGGTTCACCTGGATGCGAGCCTGTCCGCCGCGAATCCCGGTCCAGAAATCCACCGTCGCCTGGTACTCCAGGTCCGTCCCCGGCTGCGGTCCCCGCGGCCGCTGGGGATGCTGCGCCCCCGAGAAGATGCCTGAAAAAATGTCCTTGAAGCTGCCCCACGAAGCCGAGCCCGCGCCTGCCTGCTGCCCCGGTCCGCCCTGAAAACCGGAGAAGTCGAAGCCGCCGAAGTCCACCGGCATGCCGCCGCCCGCGCCCTGCTGCCGCGCATAGGCCTCGGCCGTCGCCGGGTCGATCTGGTCGGAGTAGAAGCCCACCTGGTCGTAGACCTTGCGCTTCTTCTCGTCGCTCAGCACATCGTTGGCCTCGGAGATCTCCTTGAACTTCTCCTCCGCCCGCTTGTCCCCCGGGTTGACGTCCGGATGATACCGCCGCGCCGCCTTCCGGAAGGCCTTGCGAATCTCCTCCGGCGTCGCCGTCTTCTTCACGCCAAGCGTGCCGTAATAGTCCTTGTTCTGTGTCGTGGGCATGTGTGTGGTTACTCAATCTCCGATTCAGCAGAATCTCGGGTTCTCTGTCTCCTTGCAATCCCGGTGGTCATCACGTGCATTTCCATCATAGAGACTGCTAATCCCGTCCGGCCTCAAAAGCCAGACATGCCTCTATGTCCGCCTCGGTCAAATCAGGAAAGTCCGTCAGAATCTCCTCATGGCTCATTCCGGCGGCCATGTAGCCCAGAACATCGTCGACGGTAATGCGCAGCCCGCGAATACATGGTTTGCCGCTACGCTTACCGGGTTCGGTCGTAATGATCTGCGAATAGTCCATCAGCCTCTCCACCGTTTACTGGAACGAGTCAACTTTGGCGCGCATGGCATGATGCGGCAAACACTAAAAAGGGATGTCTTCATCTGTCAGGGTCGAGCCACCAGTATAGTGGCTTACGGCAATTTCAGTCGCGAGCTGCCACTGGGACTCCTTTGCCACCCGCATCTCAGCGTAGAAACGCTCGACAAGCGCGCGAACTTCAGGAAAATAGCCTTTGTCCCCTGGTCTCAGGGATATTACTTCGTATCCTTCGGCTGTCAGATCCGAATCCCTGAGTTGGTCGGCCTTGGAATCTGTGTGCGCCCCATCGAGTTCGACCGCATACCGCTGATACACGAGGAACTGCTTAGGAATAAATGCAACAAAGTCTGGCCTTCTTCTTCCGCCGACCCCGATACGCGGCTGCGGCAGGAGCATCGGGAAATTCTGCGTCTTCGTAATCTGGAGATATGCCCACAAGAATCTTTGCTCTTGCGGGGTCTGGCAGAACTCCTTGATCTTCTCGAAAAGGGGACAGGTTTTGGCATTGCGGGTGAACCCCGAGGTGATGTGGCAGGCATGCCCCTCATCCCATTCGTCCGGTTCCGGCGAATTGTAACAAGTGTCATTAAATAACTTCTCGCCAAAGACCACATCCGGACCGCGTACGCTCATGCAGCAATGCCCAAACTCCCGCGACAACTGATACAAGATAGAGCGGATTGAGTAGGGGTACGCCCACGCAGAGGTGCGCCGTTCAGGCGGAAACGGTAAAACCCTAACTTGGTTATGTATTTCATGACCCAAGAAAAGGTCTGCAGGCAGATTGGGGTACATTTCCGGATTCCGAAAATAATTGATGGCGGAGCAGGAATCGCATGTGAATTTCCCTTTCGGGACGGCCGCCTCGTTCCCTTCGGCCTTGGGGCTAAAGAGCCATCTTGTCCCACATTTCTTGCAGGACGTTACGTAAAGCCGGTCGTCGTATCCCATCTTGACCTCGACAAGCAGGCGCTATTCGTATTTCCGCTCGTCCGGCTCTATCGCGACACCTTTGTACGGCGTTCCATCTTTCTTTTGCCGGATGAACTGGCCAGTTGCCGAATCCCTCTCGACCCAGTTGCCGTTCTGCGGATTGTAGACTTGACTGCGATCATCTACCGAACCTTGCCGGCATCCTTCTCCGGTGTTTTTTGCCATTGGCGACCTCCAAAGCCGCTACGTCCGTTGCGCTGTGAAATTTGGGGTCGGGCGACAAGCCGTCGCCCGCCCAGCTGACTTGCTGACTAACTGACCCGCTTATTTCTTGTCCTCCACGTCCACATACTCGGCGTCGATCACGCCTTCGTCTTTCTTCTGTCCCGTCACCGGCTCCCCTGCCACAGGCGGCGTCGGAGCATTGGCGGCAGCCGCATTGGCCTTGTACAGCACCTCGGCCAGCTTGTGGCTGGCGTGGGTGAGCTTCTCGTGTGCGGCCTTCAGCTCGCTTGAAGCCGGAGTTCCCTCCAGCACCTTTTTCGCCTCGGCCAGCGCCGCCTCGACCTCGGTCTTGTCGGAAGCCTGTACCTTCTCGCCGGAATCCTTTAGCATCTTTTCGATGTTGTAGACCAGCCCATCCAGGTGATTCCGCGCCTCGATCTCCTCGCGCTTCTCCTTGTCCTCGGCGGAGTGAGCCTCGGCCTCCTTGGCCATCTTCTCCACCTCGTCCTTGCTCAGGCCTGAACTCGAAGTAATCGTGATGCGCGTGTCCTTGCCGGTCGCGTTGTCCTTCGCCGTCACGTTCAAAATTCCGTTGGCGTCGATGTCGAAGGTCACCTCGATCTGCGGAATGCCACGCTGCGCCGGCATGATCCCGCCTAGTTTGAACTTGCCCAGCGTCCGGTTCTGCGCCGCCAGCGGCCGTTCGCCCTGCAGCACGTGCACCTCGACCTCGGTTTGATTGTCAGCGGCCGTCGAGAACGTCTCCGTCTTCTTGGTCGGAATCGTCGTGTTGCGCTGAATCATCGTCGTCGCCACGCCGCCTAGCGTCTCGATCGACAGCGTCAGCGGCGTCACGTCCAGCAGCAACAGGTCCTTGACCTCGCCGCCGAGCACGCCGGCCTGCACCGCCGCGCCAATGGCCACCACTTCGTCGGGATTCACGCCGCGATGGGGCTCGCGGCCGAAGAGTTTCTTCACCAGTTCCTGAATCTTGGGCATGCGCGTCTGCCCGCCTACCAGCACCACCTCGTCGATCTGGCTGGTGGTCACGCCCGCGTCAGTCATCGCCTGCTTGCAGGGGCCGATCGACCTGTCGAGCAAGTCTTCGACCAATTGTTCCAGCTTGGCCCGCGTGAGCTTCCGCACCAGGTGCTTCGGCCCGGTCGCGTCCGCGGTCACAAACGGCAGATTGATCTCCGTTTCCACCGTCGTCGATAGCTCGATCTTGGCCTTTTCCGCGGCGTCTTTGAGCCGCTGCAGCGCCATCTCGTTGCCCTTCGAACTGAGGTCCAGCCCCTGCTCCTGTTTGAACTCGGCAATCAGCCAATCGACAATCCGCTGGTCCAGATTGTCGCCGCCCAGGTGGGTATCGCCGTTGGTCGACTTGACCTCGATCACCCCCTCGCCCACTTCCAGAATGGAGATGTCGAAGGTGCCGCCGCCAAAGTCGTACACGGCGATCGTCTCGTTCTTCTTCTTGTCCAGCCCATATGCCAGCGCCGCGGCGGTCGGTTCGTTCACAATGCGCTTCACGTCCAGCCCGGCAATCCTACCTGCGTCCTTGGTCGCCTGCCGCTGCGCGTCGTTGAAGTAGGCCGGCACCGTGATGACCGCCTCGGTAACCGTCTCGCCCAGGTAGGCCTCGGCGCTCTTCTTCAGCTTTTGCAGGATCATGGCCGAAATCTCCGGCGGCGTGTACTCCTTGCCCTGGGCAATCACGCCCACGTGATCGCCTTGCTGCACCACCTTGAAGGGCACCATCTTCATCTCGTCGGTCACTTCGTTGTAGCGCCGGCCCATAAACCGCTTGATGGAGAAAATGGTGTTCTCCGGGTTGGTGATCGCCTGCCGTTTGGCCACCTGCCCCACCAACCTTTCCCCGCTCTTGGAGAAGGCCACAATCGAGGGCGTCGTCCGCGAACCCTCTTCATTTGCAATCACTTTGGGCTCTCCGCCCTCCAGAACGGCGACGCACGAATTCGTGGTGCCGAGGTCAATGCCGATCATCTTCGCCATGGTTGATTCTCCCGCCTGTTCAATAAACTCCTGACTCTATCAGAATGCCAAATTGAGTGGGTCGTTGTCAAGTTTATATGATACAACCTCCATAAGCTTTATTTTCCGCCAATCCCGCACCCTAACCAAAGCAATATCTCTTTCGTTTTCAATTGCATATTGCCGATGTTTATGCCACTGTTGTGTACAATTTTGCTCACTCAATAGCCGCATATCCGGAGCGAAGTCAAACGCGGTCCATGTCCCAGGACAACACATGGTGTTCAGAATTGCACATTCAGCCGATACCTCAACTGCCGCCGGAATCCTGGCACAAGCAAGTAGAAAGGTGATTATGAAAAGAGCTGCAACGCTTCTAGCCCTCGCCGTCGTCATTGCTTTCTCTGCCGCACAGATGGCCGCCTCCACAGGTTCAACGTCGCCCCTCAAGGCTGCTCCGGCCGGCAATGTCAACACCGCACCTCTCCACGCTGCTCCTTCCAACACCGTATTGAACTTCACGGTGACCGATGTGCATGGCGTGCTGTTGACCTGCGCCAAACAGCAGCTCGATACCGACACCTTCAGCGGCTGCACCTTGGCGCCGGGCCGCACCCTGGACGATCTGATGACAACCATCGTCCAGGCAATCCGCGCGGAGCAACAGAAAAACAACGCCGAAGAGAAGTAGCGCGGCCTTTCGGCGTGGAATCCTCGCACGATCCTGCTGCATGGGAGAGCGTGCAGAAGCAGGGGGCAAAGGCAGGGCTGACTGCCTCACCCTAGCTGTCATCCTGGCGGAGCGCAGCGAAGTCGAAGGACATGCATTATGCCATCTTGAGGCTAGGGTGGGCATAGATATGCCGGCTGGCCAGTCAGAGGGCCTTGTTGCAATTTATATCGGACTGATTTAGTCTTATTTTCAAATATACGACTACTTTAGTCGTATTTCACCGGAGGATTCAACTTTGCTCTTCAAATCGCCGAGAAATCTCTGGCGCGGCGCTTCTCTGGCTGTCACTCTCGTGATCTTCATGCCTCTTATTGGAGGGGCGCAGGAAAAGCCCTACTTTGTGACCTACTCCCACGAACTGGAGGAGCCCGGCAACCTCGAAATCGAAACCAAGTCAGCCGTTGCCCAGACCAACGGCGGCAACCCATTCGGCGCCACGGCGATGGAGCTGGAGTACGGCACCCGCGCCTGGTGGACAACCGAGCTCTATCTCGACGGTCAAGCCACCGGCAGCGACTCCACGGTCTTCACCGGCTGGCGGCTGGAGAACCGCATCCGCCCGCTGATGCGCGATCACGCCGTTAATCCGGTCCTTTATATCGAGTACGAGGACACCTCCGGCGCCGACAAGACCATTCTCGAGGTGGTGGGCCACGATGGCCAGTCCGATCTTGCGCCACCCAACAGCGAACTGCGCCGCGAACATCAGCACGAGGCGGAACTGAAGCTTATTCTCTCTTCCAACGTCAAGGATTGGAACGTCTCGGAGAACTTCATCTCGGAAAAGGACCTCGGTCATGACCCGTGGGAATTCGGTTACGCGGTGGGAGCCACCCGTCCGCTGCGCGGCGCGGCCAGCGACCGGGAATGCGCGTTTTGTGCGGACAAGTTCATGGCCGGCCTGGAAGCCTATGGCGGCCTCGGAAGCACCTTTGCGCTCACCATGCGCGATACCTCCCACTACATCGCCCCGCTTATCGGCTGGCAACTGCCCAAGGGCGTCCGGCTGAGCTTTTCGCCAGGCTTCGGCCTCACCGGCACGAGCCTTGCCCGGGTCTACCGCGTCGGCTTGGCCTTTGAATTCGAGCAGATTGGCGGGTGGTTCCATGGTTCTCAAGGGGGTGGGGAATGATGCGGCGAACCTCTGCAATTCTCTCCCTCCTGCTGAGCGCAACGCTCGCTCTTGCCGCAGTTTCAAATTCCAGGTGGGAGCAAATCCCGCCGAAGGATCACGCGCGCTCCAATCCTCTTGCCGGCAATCCTCAGGCGGTTGCGGCCGGCAGGCTGGTGTATCGCGACCACTGCCAGCAGTGCCACCAGGCCAACGCGCAGGGCGACGGCCGCAAGCGTCCCTCTCTGCGCAGCCAGGCAATTCGCTCACTCAGCGACGGCGACATCGAGTGGTTTCTGCGCCAAGGCGACCTGCGCCATGGCATGCCCTCCTGGTCGAGCCTGCCACAGGCCCAGCGATGGCAGGTTGTGGCCTACCTCCGGTCCATCCAATAGCTGGATACAGGGCGCACCCACCCTCGCCGTCCGCCGCGGCGGACTCAGGATGCCCGGAATGACAGCTTTGTGGTGGCTCGATCCATTGGATCAATCAATAGAAGCCGATTGGCTGTATTCTAGGGCACAGACAGTATGTATTACGGCAGCGGCACTCGCGAAGAAAAACTCTCCACCCTCAAGTTGACGGTGGTGCAATACGGCATTCTCTTCATGATGCTCGCCCTGGGGGCGGGGTTATGGCGGCTGCAGGTGCTGGGCGCTGACAACTTCCGCCTGCTGGCCGAGCAGAATCGCGTCCGCAAGGTTCCCGTGATGGCCGGCCGGGGCAAGCTGTTCTACCGCGAGAACCGGCTGGTGGTGGACAACTACCCATCGGTCTCCTGCTTTCTGGTTCGGGAGCAGAACCGCAACGTGGACAACGATCTGCCGCTGATCGCGCGCGGTCTGAACCTGGATCTGGACCAGTTGCGCGCCACCTTGCGCCGCTATCGCGCCGCGCCGGGCTACCAGCCCATCCCCATCAAGCTGGACATCACCGCCGACGAGCAGGCGTTTATCGAGGCGCACCGCAACGAGTTGCCTGAGCTGGAAACCATCGACGAGGAGCGGCGGCTCTATCCCCGCGACGGCTTCGCCGCCCACCTGATCGGGTATGTGGGCGAGGTGAGCGAGGAAGATCTCAACAACCAGCGATTTTCGGGCTACGAGCCCGGCGACGTGGTGGGCAAGGCGGGCGTTGAAGAAACCTATGACGAGTTGCTGCGCGGCCAGGACGGGTCGCGGGACGTAATTGTGGACAGCCACGGCCGCGAAGTAGGCTACCTGCGGACCCAGCACGCCATTCCCGGCCAGGACCTGAAGCTGACGATCGACATCGACATCCAGCGCGCCGCGGAGCTGGCCCTGGGCGACCGCGACGGAGCCGTGGTGGCCATGGACCCGCGCAACGGCGAGATTCTGGCCATGGTCTCCCACCCCAGCTACGATCCCAACGCTTTCGCCGTGCGCATCAACCGCGCCGACTGGAACCAGCTCGTCAACGATCCCAACCACCCGCTGATGAACAAGGCCATCCAGGACCAGCTTGCGCCCGGCTCGACCTTCAAGATTCTTATGTCCGTCGCCGGACTTGAGGAAGGAGTCGCGCAGAATATGCACGTCTTCTGCAACGGCGGCGCTTACTTCTACGGCCAGTTCCACGCCTGCGACCATCACCACGGCGATGTGGACATCGAGCGCGCCATTCCCTGGTCCTGCGACACCTTCTATTACACGCTGGCCGACAAGCTGGGCATCGACACCATCGCCCGCTACGCTCATAGCGTGGGCCTGGGCCAGCGCACCGGCGTCGATCTGCCCAACGAGGCCGCGGGTATCGTCCCCTCCTCGGATTGGAAGCTGAAAAACTACCACGAGAAATGGTTTGCCGGCGAAACCATCTCGGTGGGCATCGGGCAGGGCCCGGTCACGGTGACGCCCCTCCAGTTAGCTCGGATGATCGGCGGCATCGCCTCTGACGGCCATTTTGTTCGCCCCCACGTGGTGGACACTGCCCAGCTACCTGCCCAGTTCCGCCAGGCACTCAACGACACCTTCCCCGGCTCCG
>Ga0187852_1002032_pt1 | contig 17433 bp, 14 predicted proteins | sample June2016WEW_6_40_FD_134511 | JGI IMG/M metagenome (GOLD analysis project Ga0187852, IMG submission 134511) | Peatland microbial communities from SPRUCE experiment site at the Marcell Experimental Forest, Minnesota, USA - June2016WEW_6_40 | ecosystem: Environmental > Terrestrial > Soil > Wetlands...
TACCGGCCCCACACGTTTTCGAGCGCCTGCGAGATTTCGCCGAGTGTAGCGCGGCTGCGCGCGGCATCGACCGCGCATTCCAGCAGATTGCCCTCGCCGGTCTTCGCGCACTGCTCCAATCTTGCGAGCGCCTCGCGCACCGCTGCGGCATCGCGCTCGCGTTTCAACTCCGCGAGCCGCTTGACCTGCGCTTCGCGCACCGCATCGTTGTCGATATCGAGCACGGGAATCTCCGGCTCCTCCGGCGCGGGGTACGCGTTCACGCCCACGATCACGTCGCGGCCCGAATCGATGCCCGCCTGCCGGCGCGCTGCCGCCTCTTCAATGCGCATCTTGGGCAGGCCGGTCTCGATGGCCTTCGCCATGCCGCCGAGTTTTTCAACCTCCTCGATCAACTTCCACGCCGCGTGCATCAATTCGTGCGTGAGCCGCTCCACGTAGAAGGAGCCCGCCCAGGGATCGACCAAATGCGTGATACCCGTCTCCTCCTGGAGATAAATCTGTGTGTTGCGCGCGATCCGCGCCGAGAAATCCGTGGGCAGGGCTAGGGCCTCGTCAAGCGCGTTGGCGTGCAGCGACTGCGTGCCGCCGAAGACCGCGGCCAGCGCCTCCACCGCGGTGCGCACCACGTTGTTGTACGGATCCTGCGCCGTCAGGCTCCATCCCGAAGTCTGCGAGTGCGCGCGCAGCGCCAGCGATTTGGGATTCCTGGCGCCGAAGCTTTTCACGATCCTGGCCCACAGCAGGCGCGCCGCGCGCATCTTGGCAATCTCCATGAAATGGTTCATGCCCACGCCCCAGAAGAACGAAATGCGCGGCGCAAAACCGTCCACGTCGAGGCCGGCTTTGACGCCCGTGCGCAGATACTCGAGACCGTCGGCCAGCGTGTAGGCCAGCTCGAGGTCCGCCGTGGCGCCGGCCTCCTGCATGTGGTAACCGCTCACGCTGATGCAGTTGAACTTCGGCATCTTCGCGGCGCAGTAGCGGAAGATATCGCCGATAATCCGCATCGATCCCTCGGGGGGATAGATGTAGGTGTTGCGGACCATAAACTCCTTGAGAATGTCGTTCTGGATGGTTCCGCTCAACTGCTCGGGCCGAACGCCTTGCTCCTCCGCGGCCACGATATAGAACGCCATGATGGGCAGCACCGCGCCGTTCATGGTCATCGACACCGACATCTGCTCCAGGGGAATGCGATGGAAGAGAATCTTCATGTCGAGGATGGAATCGATGGCCACGCCCGCCTTGCCTACGTCGCCGGTCACGCGCTCGTGGTCGGAGTCGTAGCCGCGGTGCGTGGCGAGATCGAAAGCTACCGACAGTCCGCGCTGGCCGGCCGCCAGGTTGCGGCGGTAAAAGGCATTCGACTCCTCGGCTGTCGAGAATCCTGCGTACTGGCGGATGGTCCACGGCCGGGAGACGTACATCGTCGTGTAGGGCCCGCGCAGATAGGGCGGAATTCCCGCCGCGTAGTCTAGATGTTCGATCCCTTCGATGTCCTCGCGCGTGTAAAAGCTCTGGAGCGCGATGTGCTCGGGCGAAAGCCACTCCTCCGCATGGTGCGCGGCGGCGATCGCCGTGCGCGGCACCCAGTCGATCTTTGTAAAATCTGGCCTCATGATTCGACTTCGATTCCTAATTTCTGCTGCCACTTTGCCAAAAACTCCACCGCCTGGCTGCGCACGTGTACGAAGTCCGCAATCCCCGCTGCGCGCAATTCTTCGGCATTCTCGGGATTGCCGGCGACAATCACCGGTGTTGCGCGGCCCAGCGTTTTCAGCTTCGGCACGAGCTCGGCGGCCAGCGCCGCATACTCGGCGTCAGCGCTGCAGAGCACAATTGCGTCCGCTTCCGCAGCCGCAATCTCCTCGGCTTTCTTGAAGCGTCGCGTGACGATTGCAAATCCCCCACAGGCGAAGAAATTGCTCGCGAAGTTCGACCGCGCGGCGCGCATCTTCACGTCGCCGATCTCGGCCAGCAGGATCTGCGGCATCTTGCCGCCCGCGGCCACATGGCGCTCGGTGCGCAGGCGCAACTCCTCGTAGATATGCGCTCCGCGCAGGCCGGCTTTTCCGTGCTGGTCGTCGATGCGATCGAGCGCGCGCTCGGCCGGATTGGCAAAGTGATTGGTGCCCACCAGCACACGCTTGCGCGTGGCCACGGCCTGCTCGCGGGCCTTGATGCTCCGCTCCAGCGTCTGCGCGATCGTTCCCTCGGCCTGCGCCTTCAGGAATCCGCCGCGCGCTTCGATCTCCTGCATCGCCTTCCAGCCCTCATGGGCGAGAAAATCGGTGATCGTTTCGAGAGCGTACGACCCACCGCCTGCATCGGCCACGCGTCCCAGCCAGGCCTCGTGTTTCAGCAGCAGTTGCGTGTTGCGCGCCAGACGCCGGCTGGCCTCGCAGGGCGCCTTCGCGCAGGCGTCGAAGGGCGTCACCGTGACCGCGTCCGCGCCGCCCAGCACCGCGGCCATGGCCTCGGTGGTGGCGCGCAGAATATTCACGTGCGGATCGTAGACGGTCTTGTTCCATTGCGATGTGCGCGCGGCGATGCGCGCCTTCGCGGCCTGGCGCGAGCCGCCAAAGCTTTGCAGCACGCGCGCCCACTCCATGCGGAAGGCCCGCAATTTGGCGATCTCGAAGAAGAAGTTCGAACCAATGGCAAAGCCGAACTCGACGGCGGCTGCGGCGCGGTCGATCTCCACTCCGCGCTCCGCGAGGCAGGCGAAAAAATCCACGCCTGCCGCCAGCGCGAATCCGATCTCCTCCACGGCTGTCGCCCCCGCATCCGCAAACGCCTCGCCGTGAATTGCGAAGGGCACGAAGCCAGACGGTGCGGTGCGAACGATCTCCGCGGCAAAATCGAGGCTCGCCAGCGCATCGCATCCCGTGGAAATCTCGGCAGCGCGGGGCGATTTGCTTTGCCGCTCCATCAGCAACCGAATCAGGCGCTCATCGGCGCGCGCAAAATGGACGGGAATCGCGTTGAGATTTGCGAGCAGTTTCTCCAGTTGGTCCGCGTCTTCAAGAGGAGTTGTGGTGAATGCAATTTCCTCAGCGCCGGCAGCCACTGCGGCTTGCGCCAGGCGATTGGCTTTTTCGGCGTTCGCGTCGTCAATCTCCTCGCGAATCCGCCAGTCGCCCTTGTTGCGCGCACTGCGCCGGTAGGGAAACTCTCCCGGCGCGACATCCACCCAGGCCAGGTTTTTCAGATCCTCGGCGCGGTAGAAAGGCTTGACCGCCATGCCTTCGTCCGTGCGCCAAGTCAACCGTTTTTCTGGATCGGCGCCCTTCAGGTCGCGCGCAATCGCAGCCTGCCACTCGGCGTTGCCGACAGGCGGAAACTCCGCGAGCAGTTCTTCATCTTCCATGGTCTTCATTGGCCGGAGGGGTCTTCCACCATTTCGATCAAAATTCCAAAGGCGCAATCGGCCTTCGACTTGGGATGCACAAAGAATACCGTTGTTCCCCGCGAACCCTTGCGGGGAGCTTCGTCGATGAGCTGGAAGCCCTCGGCGCGCATGGCGTCGAAGGCCTGCTGCGCGTTCGTCACGCGAAATGCCACATGGGCCAGGCCGCCGCGCCCGCCGTTCTTTTCAATCAGCTTTTGCACGGGCGAATCCGCCGTAAGCGGCTCCAGCAACTGGATCAGGTTCGGCCCCTCGCCGATTCTGAGCAGCGCTTCACGCACCTGATCTTTTCCGAGCACTTCTTCGCGATGAATCTCCTTGAAGCCCAGGGCCTCGTATGCCTTGGCCTGGCCGTCAAGCTCACCCTGCTTCACGGCAATCGCCACGTGATCCACGAACTGGATCCCCGGAACATTCTTCAACTCTTCCTGCACGTTGTTCCTTTCAACTTTTGGGCCGCGTCTTCAGCCCGCTTATTCAAACTCCACGAGAACCTGGTTCAGCTTGACGGAATCGCCGGCCTTGACGTGCACGGCCTTCACCGTTCCCGAGTGCGGCGTGGTCACAAGGGTCTCCATCTTCATGGCTTCGAGCACCATGATCAGCGCGCCTGCCTCCACGGCCTGCCCCGGCTGGACGTTCACCTTGATCGCCAGTCCCATCACCGGGCTCTGGCAGACCTTTCCATCCGCGCTCCACGCGCCGCCGGGGTTCTGCGGGTGTGCGCCCGCCGAACTGTGCGCCGCCTGGTAAGGCGAGCGGCTCGGCGATACCGGACTCGGCGGTTCCGGGCTCTCCTCGTCCTCCAGAAGCTCTACATCGACTGCGTAGGCTCTTCCATCGACCGTGATCTGAAGCTTCAACGTGCTGCGTCCTTTCTTTCGAAACCCCTCACCGCACTCATTGTGTTTACCTCAGGTTGTGCGAGGTCTGCACACTCACGCGTCCCTGCTGTGCCCACGCGCCAGCGCCATCAGGCGCACCGGGCAGCGGCTGCGCCGAGCGCACCCTCGCCCTCTTGCCTAGAAACGCTGTCGCCGCCGCGGTGAGCGCGGCTACAATTTCCGGTTTGGTCTCGGCCGGCTTTGGCGCGTCCGCCGTCTCGACCGACGCGGAGATTGCGGCAACCTCGCCCTCGCGCGCCTTCTCGAGCCTGCTCAGTTCGGTCACGCGCGCCTGCAGGGCCTTCACGGTCACGGCCATGGCATGCAGCTGGCGCTCCGTCTCGCGCTGCTGTTCGCTCACGGCGCGGCGCAATGCGCGCGCCACCGCAACATAAATCGCCACGCAGCCCGCGCCGGCAATGACGACGATCAACGCCCAATCCATCCCATGCAGTTTCATGCACGCCTCGTTGCAGGGGCTAAAGCCCGATCTCTTTTGCTTCGCTTGCGGTCCGGCTGAAGCCGTGCCCTTGTTACAAAACTCATGCCATCAAAAAGCCGGTCCTTCGCTTTCCCTATAGCGGAATCAATCCGTGCTTTTTCTGCGGCCGCAACTCGCGCTTGCTATGCAGATACTCGAGCGCCCGCGCCACGGCTCTGCGCGTCTCCGCCGGCTCGATGATGTCGTCCACCAGGCGGCGTCCCGCAGCCACAAACGGGTTCGAGAAGGTGTCGCGATACTCGTCGACCAGTTCCTTGCGCCGCGCTACTTTATCTTCGGCCGAGTCGATCTCTTTGCGGAAGACGATCTCCGCCGCGCCCTCGGCGCCCATCACCGCGATCTCCGCCGTGGGCCACGCCAACACGCGATCCGCGCCAAGGCCACGCGAGCACATGGCAATGTAGGCGCCGCCGTAAGCCTTGCGCAGCACCACCGTGATCTTGGGCACCGTGGCGGCCGAGTAGGCAAACAAGAGTTTGGCTCCGTGGCGGATGATGCCGCCGCGCTCCTGCTCCACGCCGGGCAGAAATCCCGGCACATCCACAAACGTGAGCAGCGGAATGTTGAAGGCGTTGCAGAAGCGCACAAAGCGCGCCGATTTGTCCGAGGCGTCGATGTCCAGCGCTCCGGCCAGTACGCAGGGCTGGTTGGCCACGATGCCTACCGGCCGCCCTTGCAGACGTCCGAAGCCGATCACGATATTGGCCGCAAATCCCGGCTGAATCTCAAGAAAGTCCTGGTTATCGACGACGCGCAGTATCACGTCGCGCACGTCGTAGGCCACCTTGGGATCCGCGGGCACCGTGTTGTTCATCTCCGCGTCGGCCTTGAGCCGCCCGCTATTGGCCAGCCGCGGCGGGTCCTCCATATTGTTCGAGGGCAGAAAACTCAACAGGCGCTTCGCAAGCTCGATCGCCTCTTCGTCGTTCTGCGCAATCAGGTGCACCACGCCCGAGTAGTGCATCTGCGACTGCGCCCCGCCCAGCTCCTCGGCGCTCACTTCTTCGCCCGTTACCTGCTTGATGACTTGCGGCCCGGTGATGAACATGCGCGCCTGCTTGGTCTGGATCACGAAATCCGTCAGCGCCGGGCTGTAGGCCGCTCCGCCCGCGCACGGCCCGCAGATCAGCGAAATCTGCGGTACGGTTCCCGAGAGCATCACGTTGTTGTAAAAAACGCTCGCGTAGCCGGCAAGGCTGTCGATCCCTTCCTGCACGCGCGCTCCGCCCGAGTCGTTGATCAAGACAAAGGGGCTGCCCGTCTTCAGGCTCATGGCCATCATCTCGGCCACTTTTTTGGAATGCGTTTCGCCGGCCGCGCCGCCCGCCACCGTAAAATCCTGGCTGGCCAGATGCACCAGCCGTCCGTCGATGGTGGCGCATCCCGTCACCACGCCGTCGGCGGGCAACTCCTTGTCGGCCATTCCGAAGTACGTGGCCCGGTGCCGGCAAAACAGACCGATCTCCTCAAAGCTGCCCTTGTCCGCCAGCCGGTCCACGCGCTCGCGCGCCGTAAGCTTGCCCGATGCGTGCTGCCGGTCGATCCGATCCTGCCCGCCGCCCAGCTCCAGCTCGACGCGCTTGGCTACCAGCTCCGCGATCTTATCGTCCAGCGTTTTCTTCTTTGCGGTTTCTTCCTGAGTCACCATCTCTTCACCTGGGGAAAAACTGCGCACCCTTGCGCTGTCTGCGTTCCGAGGCGCACTTAACCTTCTCGCACCGCCGTCATTCTATGCCCCGCCAGTATGAACAGGATGTGACATGGTTCACGTTGCACAAGCCATGGGAGACCTGCGGTTTACCGTCTGGCTCTGCATGTTTCTGCGGGCAGATTCCCCCTCGGGCCGGGCCCCGGGAGGCTCACACCCACGCAGGCCGGCATCTCTAGCCGGCAATGGGCGGGAGGATCAGGTTTTTCAGTTGGATACAGAGAGGCGCAACCCGGCATCGCGCGCCGCTACTCAGATTGCGACGGCGCCTTTTGCTGGCCAGGGCCGTTGCCATAAGGGCAATGCCGGCAGCCCGAGCCGCAGCAGTACCCGCGCTTCAGGTGGTAAGCCGCGGTAAAGACCATCAGCGGCCCCTCGAAGTAGTAGTCTTCGGGGTCGAGGTCTTCGGGCCGCGCGGCAGACGGCTGCGTTTCCATGCATCTATTCTCGCGGAATGCACTTGCGCGGGTCGAGCGGCCGCCGTCTGCCGCCGGTAAAATCGAATCATGGCACTCACAGCGCAAGACCGCGCCCGCAAGATCAAGATTGTTCTCTTCGACGTTGACGGCGTTTTGACTGACGGCACCATCTGGCTCGTCCCCACCGCTGCGCGGAGCGGCCTTTTGGATGAGATCAGTGGGAAGGAGACGATCGGCTTCGGCGTCAACTCGACGACCATGACCGAGGCCAAAGGCTACAGCGCCCACGACGGCACGGCGATTTCTCTGGCGCGTATCGGCGGATTGAAGTGCGGCGTGATCACCAAGCGCATCAGCGAAACCGTGGCCACGCGCGCCCGCGATCTCAAGCTCGAATTCGTCTACCAGGGCTGCGCCTTCAAGATGCAGGCAATTCGCGAAATCATGGAGAAAGAAGGAGTGGCGCTCGACGAGATCTGCTACGTGGGCGACGACGTGATCGACTTGCCGGCAATGCGCGAGGTGGGCCTGGCCGTGGCCGTGGCCAATGCGCGCGAGCGCGTAAAAGCCGAGGCGCACTACGTGACGCCCAACGGCGGCGGCTACGGCGCGGCGCGCGACGCGGTCGAGTTCATCCTCGAGGCCAAGGGCGTGCTCGATCGTTGCATCGAAGCCTACATCGACGACCGCAACCCGATTCCGCCGTCGATGGACATTGGCCGCGGCGGGGATATGAAGTAGCTGGTTCAGTTATGGAAGCTACCTCCAAACGCGCCGTCGTTCTCTTGAGCGGCGGCCTCGACTCGGCCACTGTGCTGGCTATCGCGAAGGCGGAGGGCTACGAGCTCTACGCGATTTCAATTGCCTACGGGCAGCGGCACGCGTGGGAGCTTGAGGCGGCGAAGCGTGTGGCCGCGTCGATCGGTGTCGTCCAGCATCGCATCGCAGAGATCGATCTGCGCGCCTTTGGCGGTTCCGCGCTCACCGCCGACATCGCCGTTCCCAAGGGCCGCGCGCCGGAAGAGATGGCGCACGGCATTCCCATCACCTACGTGCCCGCTCGCAACACCATCTTTCTCGCCTTCGCGCTTGCGTGGGCTGAAGTGCTGGGCGCAAGCGATGTTTTCCTTGGTGTCAATGCACTCGATTATTCTGGCTACCCGGATTGCCGGCCGGAATTCATCACGGCCTTCGAGAAGATGGCCAACCTCGCCACCAAGGCCGGCGTCGAGGGCCGGCAGAATCTCCGCATTCACACCCCGCTCATTGCCATGACCAAGGCGCAGATCATCTCCAAGGGAAGGGAACTGGGCGTGGACTACGGTCTCACCAGCAGTTGCTACGATCCGGGGCCGACCGGCGCGCCCTGCGGCCAGTGCGACTCGTGCCTGCTGCGGCAAAAGGGGTTTCGCGAAAACGGGATCGAAGATCCAATCTCGAAGAGATAGCTCTCAGCCGTCGGAAGATAGCCTTCAGCCGTCAGCTCTCAGCTTTCAGCGTGTCCGTGCTGAGTTGACAGCTTAAGCAATTGCGAGATCAGCTAAGAGCTGGAAGCTGAGAGCTGAAAGTTGCATTTTCATGTACTCGGTCAAGGAAATCTACTATACCCTGCAGGGCGAGGGCGCGCAGACGGGCCGCGCGGCGGTCTTCTGCCGCTTTGCGGGCTGCAATCTCTGGTCGGGGCGCGAAACCGACCGCGCCTCGGCGATCTGCCAATTCTGCGACACGGATTTTGCGGACACCAATGGGCCGGGCGGAGGAAAATTCGCGTCGGCGGAGGAGCTGGCTGCGGCGGTTGAAGGGAAGTGGCTGCCGAGCTTTCAGAGAAAGACAACCGCAGACCCTTCGACTGCGCCACTCGCAAAAAACGCGAACGGCTCCGCTCAGGATGACAGCCGACGATTGATCGCTCAGGATGACAAGTCTGAAGGAGGGATGAAGGATTGCGAAGGTGGCAGGCGGTTCGTGGTCTGCACCGGCGGCGAGCCCCTGCTGCAGCTCGACGCGCCGCTTATCGATGCGCTGCACGAGCGCGGCTTTGAGATTGCCATCGAAACCAACGGAACCATCGTGGCGCCGGCGGGTCTGGACTGGATTTGCGTCAGCCCCAAGGCCGGCGCGGAGCTGAAACAATGCAGCGGCGACGAGTTGAAATTGGTTTATCCGCAAGCGGGAGCCGATCCGGCGGAGTTCGAGTCACTCGCCTTCCGCCACTTCTTTCTGCAGCCAATGGACGGCCCCCTCCGCGACGCCAACACCCAAGCTGCACTCCAGTATTGCCTCGATCACCCGCGGTGGCGGTTGAGCCTACAGACGCATAAGCTGCTCAATATCCCCTAACATCGCAAGGCAGTCGCACGAAAGTTTCTATTCGATCTTGTCGCGCTTTTCTAGATTGTGTCGCCCGCAGAGAATTTGGATATTTTCTGGATCTTTAGAAGACCCGCCCTTTGAATAGGGAATGATGTGATCAAAGTGAAGCCCAGCATTCGTACCACATTTACGACACTTTCCCTGGTCGCGTTTCCAAACCTCAAGCTTGACCCAACTTGGAATGAGTCGATCGTCTTCCAACATCATTGATGCGGCCGCTGTCGGGACAGTCTGATCATCTGTGGGAGAAAATCTAAGCTTGAATTTGAAAACTCTCCGTTCTCCCGATGTCTCCGTCCAGCAATCAATCAACTCAAATGCGCCGTTGTAGACCCAAATGCCGGACCGAATTTTCTCGAATACGCGTACTCTTTCCGGAGGTTCGCTCCCACTCTTGTAACGCTGGACAGACTCAGCGAAGAGCCCATTTTGCGTTAGTGAACCGCCGGGGTTGTTTGATGGTTGATCGACACGCTTCGGATCTCGTACATCTCCAGTCTTCGCGCAGTCGTGACCTTCGTAAATCAAGGTTCTTCCGTCGTCCTCGACACGGTCCGCATAGGGAGCCCCCGGTCGGACGCTCATGAGGAATACGCTTTCGGTATCGCGCAAACGAAAATTCATTCCCCGCTGAAGATTGACACCAACTGTCGAGCACATCTCCATGTAAGAGATCACGTCGCCGGGCTGGAGTTGGAGGAACAAATCGAGAAGATTATACGGCTGCGCATCGGATACGCCAGTTTAGGCTCCGCCCTTGCGTGCCTCCGCCACCGCGAGCCATCCCCGCCTGAGCTTCTCCGCGGGAACGCTCGAGAGATAGGGTTTGATGTCGAGCACCGGCGTGCCGTCCAGCATATCTACGCCGCGCACGCGCAGCGACGCGCCTTCGCGGCTGAGCAGTTCCACGACCGTAAGGCCGATCGGGTTCGGCCTACGCGGCGAGCGTGTGGAGAAGACGCCGTGCGGCCGGCCCTCGTCCGTTGGAGGGTGCGCGACGAGGTCGAAGCCATCGGCGCGGTCGAACTCCCAGAGCACGTAGAGGTGGGAAAAGCCTTCGATGTCGGCCAGGCCGGGCTCGTACTCGCGCAGCAGCTCGATCGTGCCCTCGGCGTCGTGCCGGGCGCCAAGGCCTTTGGGAATCGCCGATGTCTCGTGGTAGGGGCTGTGAATGAATCCGATGAGCTGAGCGGTGAACATGGCAACGCCTCCGCAATTTCATCCTAAGCCCCGGCGGCGGTTCACGCGTTTTCCCTCCGCTAGGGCTCATTCCCGGCTGGCCGGAAGGCGGCAAATCGAGGAGTGCCGAGTCTAAAGCCTGTATTCTCCGCTTCATATCGTCAAAAGAGTATTGGTGGGACCAAAACTGCGGCTGCGCGCGCCCGGGAACACTTCCGCCCTGGCCGGTGTCTAAGTGAACAGGTGCGCGTGCCGTATGGTGAAACGCCAACGTCCTCGCACCGGGGCCATCGATGCTTCCAGCGCCAACCAGCGGCTGGAAGCGGGCCAGGATTCCATCGGCGGGCCTTCCCGCATTTCGTTCGTAATGAGATGTGATACGGGGAGGGTGCAAACGGTGGTTGAAGTGCGGTAACGTGGGAGGGTACTGACTTGCAGGCGGACCTCACCATGGGCAATCTAGCCGGCGCACTCGCACTCCAATCCGACGAAGCGGCTCTCGTGGCAGAGTTGCGGTCGGGTTCGGAGGAGGCGTTTGCCTGGCTCATCGCACACTACCATCAGCCGATTTACTCGCTACTCGCGCGCACGGTCCGCAACCAGGCTGACGCCGCCGACCTGACCCAGGAAGTTTTCGTCAAGGTCTTTCGCGGCATCCACGGTTTTCACGGCGAGTCCAGCCTGCGCACCTGGATCTACCGCATTGCGTTGCGCGAGGCGTCGAATCATCGCCGCTGGTGGATGCGCCACCAGCAGCAGGAGATTCCCATCGAGCAGGAGATGGCGGAAGGGGAGAGCGGACGGCCGGTGCTGTTGAAAGACATGCTGGTCGATCCCGCGGAGTCGCCTTACGATCACACCCTGCGCGAGGAGAACCGGTCGCGCGTGGAGCAGGCGCTCGGCAAGGTGCCGGAGCCGTTTCGCACCACGCTTATCCTGCGCGACATTGAGGGATTTGTGTACGAAGAAGTAGCGGCTATCGAGGGGGTCAATCTGGGCACGGTAAAGTCGCGGCTGGTGCGCGGGCGCGCCTGTTTGCGGGCGCTGCTTGCCGAGCCGCTGCCGGGCCGACGGGCCAAAGCGCTGCCGGAGATGGAAATGTCTCTGGGAGAGGAGGCGCGATGAACGGTTGCAAGCAAATGCAAGACGGTCTTACGGATTACCTGGACGGCCGCTTGACGGGACGCAAAATGCAGGAGATCGATGCGCACCTTGCGGATTGCCGCGAGTGCGCACGCGAATGGGATGCGCTGCGCGAGATGCAGACGTCGCTGGCCGGGCTGGGCCCGGTGGAAGAGCCCGCCGACCTGCCGCTGCGCATTCGCGTGGCCATCAGCCAGGAAAGGGCGCGCAGCCGCCGCAGCGTCTTTACCGGATTACATCTGGCGTGGAAAAACTCCGTAGGACCGTTTCTGCTGCAGGCCGGCGCGGGCTTTGCCAGCGCGGTGCTGCTGCTGGGAACCATCGTTGTCCTCGTCACCGTCTTCGCCCAGCCGGAATTGGCCGCGGCCACGCCCGACGAGCCGCTGGGCGATGCTACGGCGCCGCATCTGCTCTATTTCTCGAACGCCCAGGGCGGCAATCAGGCAGACACCATCAACATCGGCGGCCCGGTCGTCGTCGAGGCCTTTATCAATCCTTCCGGCGAGGTCTACGACTACCGCATCGTCTCCGGGCCCACCGACGCGCTCACGCGCTCCCAGGTCGAGAACCTGCTCCTGTTCAGCCGCTTCGCCCCGGCCCGCTTTTTCGGCCAGCCAGTGCGTGGATTGGCGGTGTTGTCGTTCTCGGGCGTCTCCGTGCGGGGGTAAAAGCAGGGAACAGAGATCCGTGGATCGCGAACCGTGAACAACAGCCAGCTTGCAGCTCGTAGTCGGCAGCTTGTGGCTCTTGGCCGATAGATGCCGGCCTTTGTGGATCCCGGGTCCCAGAATCGGGACACGGGCAACCCCGTCGTGGCGAGCCTGCCTTCCGGGGGCCACCCGCCGGTTGACCGCGTTTCCATTTGCGAAAGAATACGAATGCGACCAAAGGAGCAATGGCCTCTGAATCGTCGCCTATAATCGCATTGTCTTTCGAAACCAAGAACAGGGCTCGCAGGATACGCACTCGAATGCCACGACCGAGAGCTCCACAATCCCAATCTACGCTGCCGTTCTCAGGCCCCACCTGGTGGAGCAGGGGCGTCTTCTCCGAGCACTTCATTCGTCATCGGCTGGATTCCTGTCCAACATACCCGAAGCCGGCGGATGATGACAGACTCCGTCCGATCTACGAGAACCTTAAGAATCTCTGGGAATCGCGCTACGTGGGCCTCCTTGCCTCTAATGAGGAGACCACGCGCCGCGAATTCATTGAACACGCAATGTCCACTCTTGGGTTTGCGAGCTTCTCAAATCTGAGCCTGCCCGTTTCAGAACGTCCACAGACTCCCGATTACCTTCTCTTTCGCGACGAGGCGACAAAGACCGCAGTCTTCAACCTGTCACAAGATGCGAAATTCAGCCGTGCATGCGCACTGTTGGAGGCAAAGAAGGTATTCACTAAGCTTGACGCCAAGAGCCCGGATGAAGTGCGATTCCCACATCAGCAGGTAAGGAATTATCTAGAAGCCGCTACCGACAACCTAGGCAGGCCCTACTTCAGATGGGGCATTCTCTCGAACGGAAACGAATGGAGACTCTATTGCAGAGATTCTCACCCAAGCCAGTTTTTCGCATTCCACCTTTGCGGGGAAAACAAGCACTTTTGCAGCCTAGAAGAATTTAGAGTCTTTATTGCTTTGTTCAGCGCGTCATCGTTCGTTGAAGAGGCGGGCACTTGCCTGCTGGACCAAATTCGGTCTGAGTCAATCCAATATCAGACTGAACTGGAAGAAAGCATTCGGAAGAGAATATTCGGAGTTGTTAAGCGTCTTGCGAATGGCTTCTGGCGCTTCGAAGAGAATGATTTGGACGAGAGCGACCTAAAAAGGCTCTACGAAGTTTGTCTAATCTTTCTTTACCGACTTCTCTTCGTGCTGTATGCGGAAGCCCGTGGACTGCTCCCTACGGATTCAACTGTCTCAGGCGGTAATGCGCTATATAAAGAGAAATACTCGCTACGCCGATTAGTGTCTAAGCTCGCCTCCCAAAGAGAGTTCGTTTCGCCGGACATCAGCGACCTCTACGAAGAACTCCTCAAGCTCTTTGCCCTTATTGATGGAAGCTCACCAAATCGAAATCGGGCAACCGGTGTTCCTCGGTACAACGGAGGTCTGTTCGACCCTAAGCGATATTCTGAGATCGGCAAATGGAAAATCGATGACCTTGCCCTGTCGGGCGTTTTGCGCGAATTGATGTTCTCGCCTGTCACTTCGAATCAACGGGAGTTTAACCTTGGCACAATTGATTATGCAGACTTGGAAGTACGGCAACTTGGCGATATTTATGAAGCCCTACTCGGCGGAAGGCTTCGCCCGGAACCTGAGGGCACCCTTGAGTTAATGGGAGAACATGCCGCACTGCAAGTATCAGGGACTTTTTACACGCCGGATTGGGTAGTTCAGTTCTTGGTAGAGCGGTCATTGAGACCTCTAATCGAGAGAATCGAGGCTTCTGAGAGCGTCGGGCAAGCGGTAGCTGTCGGAGCTAGAAACGGGGCTTTCGCAGCAGCAGTATTGCAGTTGCGAGTAGTTGACCCGGCGATGGGGAGCGGTCACTTCCTAGTGCGCGCGACCGAATGGCTTGCATACGAAATCGCCCGCCATCCTACAACTCCACCGCTCCCAAGCTCTCAAGCGACAGTGGACGAGCGCAACACCTTCGCATATTGGCGGAGAAGAGTTGTTGAATCCTGCGTTTTCGGCGTCGATCTAAACCCACTTGCAGTTGAACTCGCGAAGCTGTCGCTTTGGCTCACTTGCATCGCCGGAAATGAGCCCCTGAGCTTCCTTGACCACCACCTTCGAGTGGGTAATGGGTTAATCTCTGCCCCCCTCGCAAAGCTCTCACATCTTCAGACAGGCGACACTGCTGGCAGTTCATTGGAACTCGGAGCAAATCTTGAAAGCAGTGCGAAAAAAGCTATTCAGGGACTCGTAGATATTGAGTCCTCCCTGAGCGACTCGATTGAGAAGGTAAAAGAAAAGGAATCTTTGTGGCGAAACAAGGTCTTTCCGGCTCTCGATCCGTATCGGATCGTGGCCGGAACCTGGCTTGCTGCATTAAACGGCGAGCCCATTTCTCAATTTGAATACGTTGAGATTGCTCAAGCGGCAGACAATTCACCGAAACATCTTGAAAGGTGCGCTCCGTACAAAGCCCACCGCGAAGCCATAGACAGCCTCCGCAAGAAACTCATTCCGCTTCACTGGGAGCTAGAGTTCCCAAACGTTTTCTTCGATGAGAGTGGTAATCGCGCGCCGGGGAAAGGATTTGATGCTGTCGTTGGAAATCCTCCATATATCTCAACGCAGACCTCCAGTGGCTTCGGATACTTGGAATTGCTTCAAAGGCTCGATGGCTACTCAGACGACCTATACCTCCATTTCATTGAATTGGGATTCAGAATCTTGCGTCCCGGAGGACAATTCGCGTTCATTGTTTCCGACACGTTCTTTACACTCGCGTCAAAGATCAGGGCGAGACGACTCCTTCAGCAAAACATGCTCAAATATCTCGTTCAATGTGACCCCTTCGACGCGACCGTTGATGCTGCAATGTTTGTCTGCGAAAAGGGTATTGCCACTGATGACCAGTTCGTCTTCATCCAAGCCCGATACGGAGACAAGGCCACCAAACCGGAACAACAGATACCAGTGTTGCGGGAACTAATATTGCCATTCAAAGCAGCGCCGAAATCGTTCGACGTAAACGGCACCGCGTATCCCGTAGGGCACTCCAAATTCAACTGCCTTCGATTGCACAAAACCCATATCGAACCGTTCCGCCAGTCGCTGAAGGCTGGATTCTTTGAACCGACCGACGCCGCGATTCTCCTCTATAACCGCCTAATGTCCAAATGGAAATACGTGGTCAATGAATGGCTTGACAAGTTTGAGAGTGCCAAGACCTTTGCGGAATACAGCGACGAGATTGCGGCCTATCAACGCTCACTACGACCGGGCGACGTAACAGTTGTTGGCCTGATATGCGAAGGCGCTCAAGGAATGCGAACTGGAAATAACGGGAGGTTTCTAGGGCACCCCGTGGAGTCTGAAGAAGGAAGGTTTATTCTTCAGCGAAGAGAACTACTTAAAGCGAAGTGGCGAAACAGTAATCAACTGAAGACGAGCACGGAGCAGCTTGAAATTGCTACGTCCGGCGATATTGAGATTCTCATCGATCGGATGAGGGAAAATTTTCCGGACCGTGAACTCGGGCTTAACAAAGGAGAGGTGTACAGAACAGCCAGGCCCGACCAGCTTGTGACGCCTGAGGATTTTCACCTGGCATTTGAATACCGTGCCGCAGAATTGTTCCAGATTTGGGCGGAAGATGAGGAAGTATCGAAACTGCTGCCGCATTTGATCAGTGAGTTTGGAAGGGACGTCGTTGCGATTTCGAATGCATTACGTGAGGAAGCCGCACTCAAGAGAATCTCTCTTCGGAATACTGGCTTGCGGAATGGAGAAGTATATACGGAGGAAGACAAAGAGAGAATCGCTGCCATTTACTCAGGGTTTCCCACTCTGCGCTGTTGGGTCCCCTACCGCAAGGGTGACTCCGAGGGTAACCGTTGGCTCACGCCGGAGACGCTACTGATTCAATGGTCCACCAAGAATGTTAGAGAACTTCAGTCCTCGGATAAGAGCCGCTGGCAGGGAACGCATTACTTCTTCCAACCCGGCGTGACTTGGACTCTTCATGCGAATCACGTCGCACTCAAGGCGAGGCTCCAACCACCATGCGTGTTCGACGCAAGCGGCAGTCGATTGACCCCCTGCGGCAACACTTTGTCCCCACACCAATTTCTCGCGATACTCAATTCCGACTTGTTTAGTTATATCGTGAAGAAGTTCGTTAAGAACACACAGGATTACGAGGTTAATGATCTGCGTATGGCCCCGGTCATTGTGCCGATCTCAGACCAAGCCAATGAATTGGAATCTCTTGCAGATATTGCGCTCAAAGCAAAGGAATTGCTAATCGACGGGGCACTCCCGTCAGGCGATTTCGCCTTTGAGTGCAAGCAGCTTGTATCGAAACTGGAGTCTGCCCCTGTTTACCTTCGTCCTGATCCACAGTTCGCATTAGTGGATACCGCAGAAGATTGCCTAAGAGCGGCCGAACTCAGCATTAATTGGGCGGTGGAGCGCCTCTACGGCGTCGAAGGCTTAGGCCCGTTCAGCGAATTCTGACTCCAATATTCGGCGTCTGAGCCGAGCCCGCGGGTTGCGAACGCCGAAAGACGATGAAAGCGAGTCAACCGCAGACCGCGATCACCCCGCGTATAGCCGCCCGCAGCAAAAAAATCCACGAAGTTGTCAAGTCCTCGCCCGCGCCACGGCCAGCGCAACTCATTGAAATCACTGATCCAATCCCACCCGCCAGATTTGCATAAAATTATCGAATTTCGGCGCAAGCTACTAATAGAGCAAAGAAATACGCTTTTGGGGAAATCGCGCCATGCGCAAAGTCAAAAACATCACCGTCTGCGTCACGCCGGAGATCTACCGCGAGGCGCGTCATCTCGCTGCCGAATACGACTCCACTGTCTCCGCCTTGGTCGCCTGGCTGCTCCCGCGCATGCGCGTTGCCCTTGAGCGCAAGCACTTCCCGAAAGGCGGCCCCAAACCCTCCGCCCAATCAGCCCCAGCCGTTAACGTTTTAGTTACTCCCCCCCCCCCCCCCCCCCCCCCCCCTACCCCCCCCCCCCCAACCCCCCACCCCCCCACCCCCACCCCCCACCCCCCCCCCCCCCCGGCCACCCCCCCACAAAAGCCGTGCGAGGGCCCGCGGCCCCACACACCACAA
>Ga0187852_1002036_pt1 | contig 17419 bp, 12 predicted proteins | sample June2016WEW_6_40_FD_134511 | JGI IMG/M metagenome (GOLD analysis project Ga0187852, IMG submission 134511) | Peatland microbial communities from SPRUCE experiment site at the Marcell Experimental Forest, Minnesota, USA - June2016WEW_6_40 | ecosystem: Environmental > Terrestrial > Soil > Wetlands...
ATGGCAACTACAGGAGGAACCTCAGCGCAATGGCATCATGTCGCTGCCGTAGCGCGGGTATTTTGGTCGCGCCGGAGCAGCATCTGACACTGGCTGGCGCACGAAATAGTTCAACAACCTGTTTATACCATTGCGGCCAAAATCAGCAAACGTGCTTGAAATGCCTGATTTTATTGGTTGTTTGCAATTTTTCGCCCTCTGATTCAAATGGGCAAACCGGCATCAAATTTGCTGGGAAAGTGTACTGTATAGTACTGCACCTTGGCGAAGGCCCAGGAGCAGATTGTGCCCTGTGTTCGGGGCGACAGTGGAGCTTGAACGGAGCCTGATGGATAAACCAGGCTCTTGGCAGCGGCAACGGACCAGGAAAACACCTTTCGAACGCGAGAATCATCAATTCTCCAAACACAAGAAGCCAATAGGATCGTTGACTCCGCCACGCTCGTTGGGGAAAACCGCCGATGGACGTTATGCCAATGGAGGCACCGTGAATTCGGATTATCCGGTTCAAACGATCGGGCCGTGGAATTCGTCGTCACGGGCTTGCAATCGGGCGAAGTAGAAGCAACCGCAAGCCACAAAGACGGACGCGACCGCGATCGTCGCGGCCTGCGTGCCTGGGTCTTGGAAGTCTTCCAATAAATCGTTCATGAACAGACCCATTTTGCCGACATTTACTTCAATGGCCCGAGCCTGTTTCTTGGAGGTGCTTGCTGTGGCCACATCATCGGATAAATCCTCCGGGGGAGCGCCCCTCCAATAAACCAGGGCCGCGCTGCAAAGGCCAAGCAGCAGGACAAGGACACCGGCGGTCCTGAGTCGCGCCCCAGCCCTGCGTGAGGAATCTGAACCTGGCGTTAAGTTGTTCACAACCATCTTTTTTCTTCAATTTGGATGTTAGTCGTGCCTGCGCCGCCCAGTGTAGCATCTCTGAGACATTGTGAACGGGCTTTTTTTCGCCCGGCTTTCTTGATGGAATCAATACGCCAAATCGAAAGGAGCGAAGAAAGTATGCTCACGAGAATACTTTGTAAGCAGGCGTCCCGGCCATTTCCGCCCGCGCTTCCCCGTTTTGACATTGCAATGGAACCATTCCTACAACGTGAGAGGTTGGCACGGTTCAAGCTAAACTGAACCGCTTAGATAATCGGTTTGAATACCCTGTTTTCAGAATTGAAATGGACACGAACAGCACTGTCGCGACGAATGCAGTCACCAACCTGACTTCCAAAGTCCACGATCAGCCGTTCCACTACGGCTGGGCAGTGGTGGGGATTCTCGGTTCCATCTTAATCGCATGGTTACTGCGCAAAATATTCTGGCAAAAGGATTCAAATTGAAGATTTTCAAGGGAGAACCCATGCAACACACATCAGATCAATCCGGCAGAAGACGGCTCAGGCAATACCTGGTTATGACGACACATACGCCAAATCAGGTCAATCTGGTCCAACGTCCCAACCACGTGAGAAAACCGGTACGAGGCGGCGGTTTGCGGCCCTGGCACGCGAACGGAAAGGAAGGCCATGTCTGAAGAAACACCCAAACCGGCGAGATCCGAGAGAGTTTCCCCTCCTCCATCACACCTTGGTTCCGCTCCAAAGACAAAGAGAGGTTGGCTCGCAGCGGGAGTCCTTGTGGTTGTTGTGGGCATTGGGGTGATCTTTTTCCGTGTCTTAACCAGCCAGCCCAAACCGGTGCCGCGGACGCCCCCCGTCCAGGTTTCAACCGTTACCGCCACCCAAGGGGACATGGGAATATATGTTTGGCCGGCTCTTGGGTCAGTGACGCCGGTGGCCACCGTGACGGTGCCAACCCAGGTGAGCGGACAACTCGCGAGCGTTAACTTTGTCGAAGGCCAAATGGTTCGCGCCGGGGATCTGCTGGTACAGATTGATGCGAGGCCGTTCCAGGCGGCATTGGACTCGGCCGAGGGGACACTGCAGCGCGATCAAGCATTGCTGACCGAAGCCCGGACGAACCTCATCCGCTTCCAGGCGGCTTACGAACAGAAGGCCATCCCGAAGCAACAACTCGACGATCAGTTGTCCCTGGTGGAACAGGATGGCGGCACGGTGAAATACGACCAGGGACAGGTTGACAGCGCCAAAGTGCAACTGGGTTATTGCCGCATTACTTCCCCCATTTCCGGGCGCGTTGGCCTTCGGTTGGAGGATCCGGGCAACATTGTCCAGTCCACGTCCACCAACGGGCTGGTTATTATCACGCAGCTTCAACCCATCACGGTCATTTTCAGCGTGGCGGAGGACTATTTGCCGCAGATCCAGCACCAGTGGGGGTTGGGAAACCACATGACGGTCCAAGTTTACGATCGCGCGCAACGAACCAATCTCGCCACCGGAAGCGTGCTGGCCCTGGACAACCAGATTTACAGCGGAACGGGCACTTTCCGGATCAGGGCCATTTTCACCAACGAGGACAACACGCTTTTCCCCAACCAGTTCGTCAACGCGAAATTGCTGATTGACACGCTGCACCACCAAACTCTGATTCCCACCTCGGTCATTCAGCGCAATGGCACGAACACGTTTGTGTACGTCGTGAGTGAGCAGGGAACCGTGCAGACCAACACGGCAAATGTGGTCCCGGGCGGCACAAATTCTCCCGCCAACAACCTTGTTTACACGGTGGAAATGAGATCGGTCCTGGCGGGTCCAACGGACGGTGACAGCACTGCTGTGGAAGGGGTGGATCCGGGCGAAGTCCTGGCCGCAGACAACTTCAACCGGCTGGAGGACAAAGCCAAGGTGACGAAGCGCAGCCCGGTGGGAGGGCGCGGACGGGGAGCGCCGCCGCCCGCAGACACGAATCAGAGCCGGGGATGAGTCCTTCCCGTCAGTTTATTCTTCGGCCTGTCGCCACGACACTGCTGATGGCCGCCATTCTGCTGGTGGGCGTCGTCGCCTATGTTCAACTGCCCGTTTCAGCCCTGCCGGAGGTGGATTATCCCACCATTGAGGTGGTGACTTTCTATCCGGGCGCGAGTCCCGACGTCGTAGCCTCGTCCGTCACCGCTCCGCTTGAGCGCCAGTTCGGGCAGGTCCCCGGACTCAATCAGATGACCTCAACCAGTTCGGGCGGCAGTTCGGTCATCACGATGCAGTTTGCGCTTTCCCTCAATATTGATGTCGCTGAACAGGAGGTGCAGGCGGCGATCAACGCGGCGCAAACGTATCTTCCGCCTGGGCTGCCGGCTCCTCCCATTTACAGCAAATCCAATCCGGCGGACGCGCCGATTTTGACGCTGGCGCTGACGTCCAAGACGATTCCCCTGTCGCAGGTGGAGGATCTGGCGGACACCCGGCTGGCGCAGAAGATTTCACAGTTGCCGGGCATCGGACTGGTCAGCATCGTCGGAGGCCAGAAGCCGGCGGTGCGGATTCAGGCCAACCCCACCGCGCTGTCGGCCTACGGACTCAACTTGGAGGATTTGCGGACGGCCCTCACCCAGACCAGCATCAACCAGGCGAAAGGCAATTTCGACGGGCCGAAACAATCGTATTTGATTGACGGGAACGATCAGTTGATGAGCAGCCAGGATTACAATAACTCCGTCGTGGTGGCGTATCAAAACGGAGCGCCCGTGATGCTCAAGGACGTGGCGCAGGCGGTGGACGGGGTGGAGAATACGAAGCAAGCCGCGTGGATGAACCACGTTCCGGCCGTCCTTGTCAACATCCAGCGGCAGCCGGGCGCCAATATCATCCAGGTGGTCGACCGGATCAAAGCGCGCTTGCCGCAACTCCGGAGCACGCTGCCCTCCTCGGTTGAAGTCACCGTGCTGACCGACCGCACGAACACCATTCGCGCGTCGGTCCAGGACATTCAATTCGAACTGATGTTAACGGTGGCGCTGGTGGTGATGGTGATCTTTGTCTTCCTGCGCAATCTGGCGGCGACGATCATTCCCAGCGTGGCGGTGCCGCTTTCGCTGGTCGGAACCTTCGCCGTCATGTATCTGCTGGGCTACAGCGTCAACAACCTGACGCTCATGGCATTGACCATTTCCACCGGTTTCGTGGTGGACGATGCCATCGTCATGATTGAGAACATCGTCCGCTACATTGAGCAAGGGGACAAACCGCTGGAGGCGGCCTTGAAAGGCGCGGAGCAGATCGGGTTCACCATCATCTCGCTCACGATTTCGCTGGTGGCGGTATTGATTCCGCTCTTGTTCATGGGCGACATTGTGGGGAGGCTGTTCGGGGAGTTTGCTGTCACCCTGGCCGTCACCATCCTCGTGTCCGCCGTCGTTTCGCTGACGCTCACGCCGATGATGTGCTCCCGGTTTCTGCGCGAAAAATCCAAGCAATCGCATGGGCGACTCTACCAGTGGTCGGAGCGGGTTTTCCAGAGCGTGATTGATTTTTACGGCCGGACGCTGAAGTGGATTCTCAACCATCAAACCGTGACTCTCCTCGTGGCTGCCGGCACGCTGGCGCTGACCATTGGGCTGTATATTATCGTGCCAAAGGGATTTTTTCCGGTGCAGGACACGGGTGTGATTCAAGGGATTTCCCAGGCCCCGGCCGTCACTTCCTTTGCCGCGATGGTGCAGAAACAGCAGGCTTTGGCCGAGGTCATCCTCGGGGATCCTGCGGTCGAGAGTCTTTCCTCATTCATCGGGGCGGATGGCATCAACACCACGCTCAACAGTGGCCGCATTCTCATCAATCTCAAACCCCTGGAAGAACGAAAAATGAACGCCCTCGCGGTGATGAGCCGGTTGCAGCCGAAACTGGATCAGGTGGAAGGCATTGATTTCTACATGCAGCCAATCCAGGACTTGACCGTGGAGGACCGGGTCAGCCGGACCCAATACCAATACACCCTGGAAGATCCCGACGCGGCGGAACTGCAAACTTGGGCGGCAAAATTTCTAGCGAAAATGAAGGCGCTGCCACAGCTTCGCGACGTGGCCACGGATGAACAGCCGGGGGGCTTGCAAACCATGCTGGTGATTGACCGCCAGACCGCTTCACGTCTCGGGATAACCCCGCAAGCGATTGACAACACGCTCTACGATGCTTTCGGTCAGAGGGAGGTGTCCGTGCTGTTCACGCAATTGAACCAATATCATGTGGTCCTGGAAACGACGCCGGATTTTCAGACCAGCCCGAGTAAATTGCAGGACCTCTTCGTCACGTCCGCCAGCGGCGGTTCGGTGCCGCTCAGCGCGTTCATGCACTTTGAGTCGAGGACCTCGCCCTTGTCGGTGAACCACCAGGGACAATTCCCGGTGGTGACACTTTCCTTCAACCTGGCTCCGAAGGTGTCCCTGGGGGCGGCGACCGCTGAAATTGATAAAATCCAAGCGGAGATGCAAATGCCGCTGTCCATGCTGGCGTCTTTTCAAGGCACCGCGCAAGCATTCCAGAGTTCATTGACCAATGAGCCCCTGCTGATCCTGGCGGCTCTGGTGACGGTCTATATCGTGCTGGGCGTCCTCTACGAGAGTTTCATCCACCCGATCACCATCCTGTCCACGCTCCCCTCCGCCGGGGTGGGCGCATTGCTGGCTTTGTTGATTTGCGGCGAGGAGTTGGACGTGGTTGGGATCATCGGCATCATCCTGCTCATCGGAATCGTTAAGAAGAACGGCATCATGATGGTTGATTTTGCCCTGGAAGGGGAGCGCAAGCACGGCAAGAAACCCGTGGACGCCATTTATGATGCGTGCCTGTTGCGCTTTCGTCCAATCATGATGACCACCATGACCGCGCTGCTGGGAGGTTTGCCCCTGGCGTTGGGAACCGGCACCGGCGCGGAACTGCGACGTCCGCTGGGTGTCACCATCGTCGGCGGATTGCTCGTCAGCCAGGTGCTCACCCTTTATACCACGCCGGTCATCTATCTTTTCATGGACCGGTTTGCCCGGAAAGCAAAAACGGCCCCCGCCGCTGAGGAGAGCGTGCCAGGGACCCCGGTGGAGATATGAACATTTCCGCTCCCTTCATTCAAAGGCCCGTGGCTACAACGCTGCTGACGGTGGCGATTGCGCTGGCCGGAGGGCTGGCGTTTATTTTGCTGCCGGTTTCACCGCTGCCGCAGATAGATTTCCCAACCATTTCCGTCTCAGCCGGCCTGCCCGGAGCCAGTCCCGAGGTGATGGCTTCATCGGTCGCCACGCCTCTGGAAAGGCAATTTGGGCGAATCGCCAGCGTGACGGAGATGACATCGGCGAGCACCCTCGGTTCGAGCAGCATCACCATCCAGTTTGACCTGAATCGGAACATTGACGGGGCCGCCCGCGATGTGCAGGCGGCCATCAATGCCGCGCGGGCCTATCTGCCCTCCGATCTGCCAGCCAATCCCACCTGGCGGAAGGTCAATCCGGCGGATGCGCCCATCATGATCCTGGCGCTGACCTCGCCGGTTTATGATCGGGGCGCCCTTTACGATGCGGCGTCAACCATATTGATGCAAAGGCTCTCGCAAATTCCCGGGGTGGGCCAGGTCGTGGTGGGCGGCGGCGCGCTGCCCGGCGTGCGCGTGGAGGTCAACCCCACTCAATTGAACGGATACGGTCTGGGCCTGCGGGATATCGCGACATTGTTGAGCAATCAGAATGCAAATTTGGCGAAAGGACAATTGTCCGACGGCAAAACGACCACCGACATTGCAGCCAACGATCAGTTGCTCAAGGCGGAGGATTACCGCCCATTGATCCTCGGTTATACCAATGGCAATGCGATCCAGCTCGGCGACGTGGCCGATGTGGAGGATTCGGTGGAAAACCTGCGCGCCGGGGGGTTTGCCGACGGCAAACCGAGCGTGCTGGCGATCATCTTCAAGCAGCCGCAGGCGAACATCATAGATACCGTGGACCACGTACGCCAGGAACTTCCCTCGCTGAAGGCCTCCATCCCCGCGGGAATTGATTTTAAGGTGATGCTGGACCGGACGACAACCATCCGGGCCTCGGTGCGCGACGTGGAGCGCACGTTGCTGATCTCCGTTGGATTGGTGATCCTGGTGGTATTTCTATTCCTCCGCAACGGGAAGGCCACCCTGATCCCCAGCGTGGCGGTGCCCGTGTCGCTGATCGGCACATTTGGAGTCATGTTCTTGTGCGGTTACACGCTCGACAATCTCTCGCTGATGGCGCTGACCATTTCGACGGGGTTTGTGGTGGACGACGCGATTGTGGTGGTCGAGAACATTACCCGCTATTTGGAAAAGGGAATGAGTCCCATGCAAGCGGCTTTTCGCGGTGCCCGCGAGATCGGCTTTACCGTCCTCGCCATGAGCATATCGCTGTGCGCCGTGTTCATTCCCATCCTGCTTATGGGCGGCATCATTGGACGTTTGTTCCGCGAATTCGCGATCACGCTATCGGTGGCCATACTCGTTTCGCTCGTCGTCTCCCTGACCACCACACCCATGATGTGTTCCCGCCTTTTGAAGCATCACCGGGAGGAGGACCAGGGCTGGTTCTACCGGGCGAGCGGGAAGGTGTTGAACGGGATGTTGAGCCTCTACGAACGCAGCTTGGCCCGGGTGCTCCGGCATCCCGCCCTGACCCTGACTGTGCTGCTCATCACCATCGGCATCAATTTGCTCCTGTTTTACCTGGTGCCCAAAGGCCTGTTTCCGCAGCAGGATACCGGGGTCCTGCAAGGTTCCATTCAAGGCTCGCAAGACACCTCTTACCAGGCGATGCTGACGAAGCTCTTGCAGTTTGTCAACATAGTCAGAGAAGACGACGCGGTGGCCTCGGTCACCGCTTTCACGGGGGGCGGCGGCGCGACGGATACCGGAAATATGTTCATCTCCCTCAAACCGCTCGGCCAGCGCACCAACAGCGTGTACGACGTGATCAACCGCCTGCGTCCCAAGCTGGGCCGGGTTCCGGGAGCGAACAGCTTCCTCCAAGCCGGACAGGATCTCCGCATTGGCGGCCGCATGGGCAACGCGCAGTTTCAATACACCATCACCAGCGATAATCTGGAAGATCTGATCACTTGGGCGCCCATTTTGCTGGCCAAGATGAAAACGATCCCCGGGCTGGCGGACGTGAACAGCGACCAGCGAAATCACGGCCTGGAATCCTCGCTCGCCTACGACCGCCTCACCGCCTCAAGGCTCGGAGTCACGCCGGCCTCGATAGATTCCACACTATACCAGGCGTTTGGGCAGGCACAGGTATCCACCATGTTCAAGGAGCTCAACCAGTACCATGTTGTGATGGAAGTCGCGCCCAAGTACTGGCAAAACCCGGAAAGTTTAAACGACATTTATCTCACCACGACCAATGGCGGCCAGGTGCCCTTGAGCGCCGTGACCCGCCGCCGGACAGCCACCACTTCCATTGCCGTCAATCACCAGGGCCAATTTCCCGCGGTGACGATGTCCTTCAATCTCGCCCCCGGCATGGCCTTGAGCGACGCCGTCAATGCCATCAACGAAATGGAGCGGAGCGCGGGGATGCCGTCCACGATTCGAGGAAACTTCGCCGGGACAGCCCAAGCTTACCAGGCCTCTCTGGCGGGCGAGTATCTCCTGATAATTACCGCGCTGCTGGCGGTCTATATTGTGCTGGGCATTCTGTATGAGAGCTTTGTTCATCCCATCACCATTCTTTCGACGCTGCCCTCCGCCGGCGTGGGCGCGATCCTGGCCCTGATGCTCACCCACACGGACTTCACTGTGATTGCCTTGATCGGTATCATCCTCCTTATCGGTTTGGTCAAGAAGAACGGCATCCTGATGATTGACTTTGCTTTGGCGGCGGAGCGCGAGGAGGGCAAGAGTCCGAGGGACGCCATCTTCCAGGCATGCCTGCTGCGGTTCCGGCCGATCCTGATGACGACCATGGCCGCCATGCTGGGGGCCATGCCGCTGGTCCTGGGAACGGGCACCGGCTCGGAATTGCGCCGTCCGCTCGGCATCGCCATTGTGGGCGGCCTCGCCTTGAGCCAGGTGCTGACCCTTTACACCACGCCGGTGGTGTATCTTTACCTCGACCGCTACAGCCATTGGTGGGCGCGGGTGCATGGGCGATCCAGGAGCCGCGTCCCAGTGCCGGCCATGGCCTGACACCAACCGGAGACAAAAGTATGATTGACATGACAGAACGCGTGAAGACCGGATGGAAACGGAAAGACAAGAGCGGCAAATTCCAAGCCGCGGCTACAGTCTGGGTGGGCCTGGCGCTGCTGGGCGGATGCAGCTTTGCTCCCAATTATAGTGTTCCGCCCGTCCAAACGCCCGCCGCCTTTAAAGAGGCGGAGGGATGGAGGGTGGCGCAGCCCAAGGATGATGTGATTCGCGGCAAATGGTGGGAAGTGTTCAATGATCCACAACTCAACGCTCTCGAAGAGCAAGTCGCTGTTTCCAATCAGACGCTGGTGGCCGCCCTGGCGAATTTTCAGGCGGCGCGCGCCTTAGTCAAGGAAGCCCGGTCGCAGTACTTCCCAACAGTCTCAGCCGCCCCATCTGTGACCAAATCAAAGGCGTCGTCCAATGTGGGCGCCTCCGGGAACCGCGGCGGGTCGATCCCGGCTGTCACCGAGTACTCATTGCCGTTGGACGCCTCGTGGGAACCGGATTTGTGGGGCGCGATTCGGAACACCGTGAAGGCGGACACCTTCAACGCCCAGGCCAGCGCCGCCACCCTCGAGAACCTGCGGTTGACCGCCCAGGCGGATTTGGCCGTTGATTATTATTCTCTCCGCGGCCAGGACGCGCTCAAGGATGTGTTGGACGCCACCGTGGTTGCCGATCAGAAAACGCTCGACATGACAAAAGGGCTTTTTCAGGCCGGCATTGATTCGGATGAAGACGTTTCCGAGGCGGAAACCGCGCTGGCGACCGTGAAGGCCCAGGACACCAATATTGGCATCCAGCGGGCGGGATTTGAACACGCAATCGCCCTCCTGCTGGGCCGGCCGGCCTCAACCTTCTCCATCGCCGTCCTTCCCCCGACGACCAATGCTCCCGACCATCCGCCGGAAATTCCTCTGGCCGTTCCTTCCCAGTTGCTCGAGCGGCGTCCCGATGTCGCCTCCGCCGAGCGCAGCGTTGCCGCGGCCAACGCGCAAATCGGCGTCGCCAAGGCGGCCTTCTTTCCCACCCTGACTTTGAGCGCCCAGGGAGGGTTTCAAAGCACTTCCGTCGGGAATCTGTTATCAGGCCCGAGCGCCTTTTGGTCGCTTGGGGCCGCGATGGCGCAGACGGTGTTCGACGCCGGCCTCCGCAGCGCCACTGTCGAGCAATACCGAGCCAATTACAACACCACCGTGGCGAACTACCGGCAGACCGTATTAACCGCGTTCCAGGAGGTGGAAGACAGTCTGGCGTCTCTGCGCATCCTCTCCCAGGAACGGGAAGAACAGGAAGCCGCGGTCCAATCGGCCGAACGGACCCTGGCCATCGCCACCCACCGGTACGAACTTGGTATTGACAGTTACCTCAACGTCATCGTTGCGCAAATGACGTTGCTCAACAATCAGCAGACCGAGGTGAACCTTCATGTCCAGCAAATGACCGCCAGTGTTCAGCTCATCCTGTCACTGGGCGGCGGTTGGGACTCCTCACAACTCCTGCGCCCCGGCCAAGTCACCTCCAAGAAAGTCCCATGATTCCGTTGTTGGCCAACTGGCCTTTGCGTTCTACCGGCTAATCGGCTTTTTTAAGCGGTGTCACGCTTTTGGTCATCATGGCGTTGTCCGCTTTCCAACCGCCGCCCAGTGCCTTGATCAATAGGATGGTCGTCACGATGCGCTGTCCGTTCAATTGATAAGCCAATATCTGGTTTTCCAACGCCGTTCTGTCCGCCAGCACCACTTCGAAATAGCTGGCCAATCCTTCTTTGTAGCGGTTCCGTGAGAGATCGGCTACCTGCTTGGCCGCGTCCACAGCGCGCGTTTGGTCCTCGAATTGTTCCTTGAGCAGGCGCAATCCAACCAAGCCGTCCTCCACCTCGTGAAATGCGACCAAGACCTGCGAGCGGTATTGCGCCACCGCCTCCTGGTAAGCCGCCTCGGCGCGCTCCACTCCGGCGCGATTGCGGCCTCCTTCAAACAGAGGCAGGCTGATGTTGGGGCCGATGCTCCAGATGCGGTTTTCCCAATTGAAAATATCCTTCAACTGCGCGCTTTCCACCCCGGCGGTTCCAGTGAGTTGAATGGAAGGAAAGAAAGCCGCCTTGGCAATGCCAATGCCTTCACTGGCGGCCGCCATGGAACGTTCCGCCTCCGCAACATCCGGCCGCCTTTCCAGCAGGTCGGCTGGCAGGCCGATGGGAATTTCCGGAGGCTGGTATAGCCGGTCGGTTTCCGCCAGAGAAAAGCTGGACGAGGTCTGGCCGCAAAGTACGGCGAGGGCATTTTCCAGTTGTGCGCGTTGCAGTTCCAGCCCTACCAAATCCGCTTCCGCGGAGGCCAGTTCCGTTTGGGCTTGCCCCACATCCAACGCACTGTCGGCGCCGCCTTGATGGAGGGCTTCAACCAAGGTGAGGTTTTTCTTGCGCAATTCAATGGTTTCGGCCACCACATGCCGGTCCAGATCAATGGACCGAATCATAAAATAAGTCTGCGCGACATCCGCCTGAAGGGAGAGCAGGACATTCTGGTAGGCGGCGGCACTGGCTTGGGCCTGCTCCCGCGCGGCCCGGAAGGAACGCCGCACACGTCCCCACAGGTCAACCTCATAGCTCAAATCCAGCGGGAGCACAAAATCGTTGGCCGAATAGCCCAGGACGAGCGATCCCGGTTGCGCGGGCCGGCTTTCTGAATAATGCGCGCGGTTCCCATTGGGATCAAAGCTCAAGACGGGCATAAGGTCCGCCCTGGAGATGCGCACGACAGCGCGGGACTGTTCCACGCGTTCGAACGCGGCGCGCAGGTCCGGGCTGTTCGTCGTGGCTTCCTGTTCCAGCCCGGTCAGAACGGGATCGTCAAAAATCTCCCAAAAGTTTTGTTTGATCTCCGCGTCCCGGGGTTGGCCCTCTTTCCAGGGCGAGCCCGCTTTCCACGCGGCGGGCACGGCGGAGGGAGGCGGCCGCTGGTAATCGGGCCCCACCGCGCAACCAGCCAGGACCAGTGCGCCCAAAAACGCGGTTCTGAAACCGAGGCCCGGGCGACTGGGATTATTCTGATGCATGGGCTGGTTTGGCCGCGTCTGCTGCGACTTTAGCGACCCGCACCTTGATGCCTGCTTCCAGAGAATCGGATGGGTTGATGATGACATTGTCGGTTTCGGAAAGACCATGGACGATCTCCACCGTGGTGCCGTAATCGCGCCCCACCGTCACATCGGCCAGACGGACAATTCCGTTGGAGTCCACCAGGCCGGCCTGCACCCCTTGTTCGTTGCGGAACAACAGCGTGTTGACCGGAACGACCACCGGATCTTCCCCGCTGACCATGTTCAGCCGCACCATCGTGTGCGCGCCCGGAAGCAGCTTGCCGTCATGGTTGGTCACCAGGATTTCGGTGAGCAGTGTGCGGGAGACCGGATCAATCGCCCCTGCTGTACGGTCCACTTTGCCCGTGAATTTTTGGCCGGGCAGTTCGGCAAAGGTCAGAACCGCCTCATCGTTCGTCTTGACCATCTGGCTGTAAGCTTGCGGCAGGCTGACATAGACTCGCAGAGGATCGGTCCGAGCCAAGCGGAAAATCTCCCGGGAGGACCCCGCCGTGATGAGCGTGCCCGCGTCCATGGTCCGGACGGTGATAATGCCGGGGAAAGGAGCGGCCAGCTTCTTGAAGTTGGCCATTTCCTTCAGGCGTTGCACATTGGCCTCTTCCGCCTGCACGTCCGCTTCGCGGGCGTGCCACGTCGCCACTTTCACGTCGGTATCCTGCTGGGAAACAGAGTCGCTCTTGCGCAGATTCTGCCAGCGCTCGGCGGAAATGCGGGCAATTTCCAGGTTGGCGTTGGCCTGGGCCAGCGCGGCGTCCGCCTGTTTGAGTTCCTGGTCCAGTTCCGGGGTTTCGATTTCCGCCAGTTCTTGCCCCTCGGTCACGCGTGTGCCGATGTCCGTGGACCAATGCTTCAGGTAGCCGCTGACACGCGCATAAATGGGGGCCTCCTCAAACGCCGTGATATTGCCCGGCAATTCCAGTTCGATCTGCGCCGGCGATCGTTTGGGATGGATGATGCTCACCGTAGGCGCCAGGTTCTCCAGGGTGTCGCTCTCCAATTCCGCGCGCGCGCGCGAGCGGGACAAAACGGTGAACCCGGCCAGGACGGCCAATACGATTCCAAGACCCCCCAACAGGAACCACGGGCCCCGGCCTGCTGGAGACAGGGGCGCCGCTTGCGCTATGGGCGCCCCCAATTGTGCTCCGTGCGGAGCGGGCGAAGCGGGAGGAGCGATGCTGGATTCTGATTCTGTTTGCTTCATAAACTCATGCTCATAATCTTAATCCTAATCCTAATCTTACTTTTAGCTCATCTTCCCGGCCTCAACAAAGGCGCCCCCGTTGGATTCGACATCTTCCCGGCTCCGTATCATGCAAAAAACCACCGGGACAAAAAAGAGCGTTGCGACGGTGGCAAACAACAGCCCGCCGATCACCGCCCGGCCCAGGGGCGCATTCTGCTCGCCGCCTTCGCCCAGGCCCAGCGCCATCGGCACCATGCCGATAATCATGGCCAGCGCGGTCATCACCACCGGGCGCAACCGGATGTAGCCGGCATCCAGCGCGGCGGCGAGGGCGTTCCGGGTTTCCGCCAGCCGTTCCTTGGCGAAGGTGACCACGAGAATGCTATTGGAAGTGGCCACGCCGATGCTCATGACCGCGCCCATGAGGGAAGGCACGTTGAGTGTCGTGCGTGTCAAGAATAGCATCCAGACGATTCCGCACAGCGCCCCCGGCAGGGCGGTGATGATGATGAACGGATCGCTCCACGATTGGAAGTTCATGACAATCAGCAAGTAAACCAGCACAATGGCAAAGAGCAGGCCCAACCCCAGCCCGAGGAAGGAAGACTTCATCGTCTCAACCTGACCCCGCACGATGATAGAGCTGCCGCGCGGAAGTTTCTTTTCGGCGTCATGCACGATCCCTTGAAAATCTTTGGCCACCCCGCCCAGGTCACGGCCTTGCACATCGCCATAAACGTCAATCACAGGCTGGACATCGTAATGGCTCACCACCCCTTGTTCGGCGCCCCGCGAAATCGTGGCCAAATTGCCCAGCAACTGCGGCACCGCCCCGCTTGGCCCCGTCACCGGGATGCCGGCCAGGTTCTGCAGGGAATCCAGATGGTACTGCGGCACTTGCGAGGCCACTTGATAGCTCACCCCGTTGGCCAGATTCAGAAAAAATGAGGGCGCGGTCTGAAAACTCCCGCTCAGGGCGACCAACAGGCTGGAGGCCACATCGTGCTGACTGAATCCGACCTCCTGGACTTTCGTGCGGTCCGTCTTCACTTGCAGATTCGGCAAATCGAACATCTGCTGGACATGCACGTCCACCGCGCCGGGGATTTGGCGAAGCTGATCGGCAATTTCGCCGGCAATGTGGTAATCGGCCAACTGGTCCCGGCCCATCACCTGAATATCAATGGGGGACGGCAGCCCGAAGTTCAAGACCTGGCTGACGATGTCGGCCGGTTGAAAAAAGAAGGAGACTCCCGGAAAAGCCACATTCAAATCGTGGCGGAGTTTTCGAATGTAGCCTTCGGTGGCATGGTGATTTTCCCGGTTGAGCGAAATCAAAATTTCCGCGTCGAACGGCCCGATGGTGCCGCCGTTGTTGTAGGACACGTTGATGCCGCTGGTGGGCAGGCCGATATTATCCACGATGCTTTCCAACTCCCTGGCCGGAATGGTCCGCCGGACCACTTCCTCGACGTGATCGCACAAAACGGCCGTTTCCTCCACGCGAGTGCCCGTTTTGGCCCGGACATGCAGCCGCATCTGTCCGGCATCCACTTTGGGAAAAAAATCCTCGCCCAGAAACGGCGTCAAAAGGCACGACGCTGCGCAGAAGGCCAGGAAGCACAAGGCGAACGGCCGCCGGTGGTGCAGGCAGGCATTCAGCCAGTTGCGGTACCCGCTGCGCAGCCGCTCAAACCCTCCTTCAAACCTGGCATGGAACCGTCCAAACCAGCCCTTCGCTTCCGTGCCGGTCTCATGCACATGATGACGAAGAAAATACATCACCAGCGTCGGCACCACCGTCCGCGAAAGAAAATAAGAGGCCAGCATTGCGAAAACCACCGCCTCCGCCAATGGCACAAAAAGATACCGGGCCGTCCCAGTCAGGAAGAACATCGGCACGAAGACGATGCAAATGCACAGTGTGGAGACGAAGGCCGGCACGGCAATTTGCGAGGCGCCATCCAGGATGGCCGTGCGCAATTCTTTTCCTTGCCGGAGATTCCGTTCGATGTTCTCGATTTCCACCGTCGCGTCATCTACCAGGATGCCGACCGCCAGCGCCAGGCCGCCCAGCGTCATAATGTTCATCGTCTCCCCCAATGCGCTCAATGTGATGATGGAACAGAGGATGGCCAGGGGAATGGAAATAACGATCACAAAGGTCGTGCGCCAATTGCCCAGGAAAATCAAAATCATCATCGCCGTCAGGCAGGCAGCTATGACCGCCTCCTTAATCACCGACTGGATGGCGGCCCGCACAAACAGGGATTGATCCAGCAACGTGCGGATTTCCAATTCCGGCGGCAGGGTTTTCGCCACTTGCGGCACGGCTTTCTTCAGCCGCGCCACAATATCGAGCGTGGAGGCGGCGCCGGATTTGATGATGGACAACAGCGAGGCCCGAATACCGTCGCTGCGCACGATGTTCTGTTGCACCGCGAACCCGTCGCGCACATGCGCCACGTCCCGGATATAGATCATGTGGCCGTTCACCTGTTTGAGGGGAATGTCGTTCAGTTCCTGGATGGTGGCCGGACTGCCGTTCAACTCCACGGCATATTCGGTGCTGCCGATCTTCTCCGTTCCGCCCGGCAGGATCAGGTTTTCCGCACTGATGGCGTTGACCACGTCGCTGGGGGAAAGGCCCTTGCCGTGCAAGGCCGAGAGGTCAATATCCACCATGATCTGGCGGGTTTTGCCGCCGTAGGCATTGGGCATGGAGGCCCCTTGCACCGTGGCCAGCCCGACCCGCAGAAAATCATCGCCAGGTCGTTGACCTGAGATTCCGACAGCGTCTTGCTGCTCAGGCTCAGTTGCAAAATGGGAACACTCGATGCGTTGTAGGTGATGATCATCGGCGGCGTGATGCCGGGCGGCAGGCCGCGCACGGTGGACTGGCAAATCGCCGTAATTTGCGCGATGGCCATGTCAATTTTCACGTTCGGATGGAAAAACACCTTGATCACCCCCATCCCATTGAGCGACTCGGACTCGATATGCTCGATGTCGTTGACGGTGGTGGTCATCCCGCGCTCGCTGATGGTCACAATGCGCGACGCCATTTGCTCCGCTGACATGCCGGTGTAGCCCCAAATGATGCTCACCACCGGGATGTTGATGTTGGGAAAGATGTCCGTGGGCGTGCGCAAAATGACCACCGGGCTGACCAGCAAGATCATCAGCGCGACCACCACAAATGTATAGGGCCGGTTCAGGGCCAGTCGGACGATCCACATAAACTTACCTGATCATTCTGTCTGCCTCGGGCGGGAAGAATTGTAGTAAAAATCTGAAGCTTGGCCAGCCAGCCGCGCCAGCCGGGATTCGGGAGTTTCCGCCAGCAACCGGGTCACCGCTTGGAGGAGTTGCGGAAAATCAAGCGGCTTCTCCAACAACGCGCCCACGCCGGCCCCCAGCGCGGTGAACAATTGGTTCGGACGGGCCGTGATGATGATCACCGCCAGCAGAGGTTGGCTTGCCGTCAGCCGCTCAAATGTGTCCCAGCCGCTTTGCCCGGGCATGTTCAAATCCAGCAGCACCAAATCAATCTTCTTGGCAGCGGCGATTTCCAACGCCTCCGCCCCATTGGCCGCCGCCAGCACGCCGTATCCTTCCCCAGCCAGAACGCGACTCAACATTTCACGTACCGGTGAATCATCGTCAACCACTAAAATCCGTTTTTCCACCCTCTCCGTCGTTCGGCTTTCGCCCACCGCTTCGGCCGTGGGGTCGTGGTGGTTCTCTTGCTCGCGCTTCATTTGCCGACTCCATTCAATCTACCGTCCCCAGGCGATTTCAAGTAATGGGTTTTGAAATCAGGGTTCGAGAGGCGGGCCGCCCGTTCCGTCTCCGATTCGGCCAGCAATTCGGCGATGGCAGCCAACAAGAGCGCCAGATCCAGAGGCTTCTCCATCAACGCGTCAATGAACATTCCCGCAGCCTGTTCGTATTGCTTTGGCCTCGCGGTGATGACGATGACGGACGCAAAAGGATGGGTACCGGTGATCCGGTCAATCGCTTCCCATCCGTCCAGGTCCGGCATGTTCAAATCCAGCAAAATCA
>Ga0187852_1002038_pt1 | contig 17400 bp, 14 predicted proteins | sample June2016WEW_6_40_FD_134511 | JGI IMG/M metagenome (GOLD analysis project Ga0187852, IMG submission 134511) | Peatland microbial communities from SPRUCE experiment site at the Marcell Experimental Forest, Minnesota, USA - June2016WEW_6_40 | ecosystem: Environmental > Terrestrial > Soil > Wetlands...
AACGCGCCAGGCCGCGCCCCAACGATACGCTCCTGCAACCCAAGTTCGGGGAGTGGCTCAGCCTGGTAGAGCACCTGGTTCGGGACCAGGGGGTCGGAGGTTCAAATCCTCTCTCCCCGACCAATGTTTTCAATGGTTTGCAAACCAGCGATCCCGACCCACTGGTATTAGCCCAGGGGGTCTAGTGCCGGAAGGTGCATCAATACTGGGCTTCTCGCCGAATATTGGATGCAAGACCATCTACAAAAACATCTACAGTCGGAAGCAATGATCCAATTCACACCCAAACAGCCAAACTGTATTCGCCACCCATCTGTCTGATTTAACAGCAGATCGGTATTTTGGCGAGGGACAGGTCAAGGATCTTGCCCCCTTCTATGACACGCAGCATCTCGCTCGACATCTGCGAAGCCACCCAGGCCTCGTGCATCGTCATCCGCGTGAACGGTACATCGCCAATGGGATCTCGCCGCGCCTCAATGGCCCGCAACAGGACCACCCTGATGTGGATCGTTTCTCTTTAGGAAGAACGCCAAAGCGAACATGACGACCGACCCGACTCCGATCAACCAGTACACATCGATATAGGCGATGGCCGAGGCTTGACTCAGGACCATGCCGTACAGCCGCGCAAAGGCTTGGTTCTGTGCGTCCGTCATTGCCATCGAGTTGCTGAGTTGCGACGCAAGCCCATTGACTGCATCACGGAAACTTGGATTGTCCAGAGATGTGTAATTCGCCAGCATCGTTTGGTGCATCTGAGTCCGTTGCGCCAGGATGGTCGTTACAAGTGATGTTCCGACGCTGCTACCTATCTTCCGCATGAAGTTCGAGAGGCCGGCCACATCGTTGCTTTTCTCCGGCGGAATACCGACGTATGCGGCTAATGCTGCGGGTATGAAGATGAAGCCAATGGGGATCACCTGGACGACTCGCAGCCACGAGGCGGAATCGAAACTCATTGTCATACATACATGTTGTCTTGGCGGAAAGAAACATACCGACCGCCACGGCGAACCATCCGAAAGCGATAAGGTACCGAGCCTGGACGCGCGAAGTGAGCATACCAAGGCAAGTCGCGCATTTACGCGACATACAGCCCTTCGGTTAACAGCTAGGAAATCACTCCTATCAACATTGCACGCGGATGCTCTATGTTGCTTATTTTTCAATGGCTTGTGAGGACTCTCAGCTCGGAAACAATTGTGGAGACTACCCACAATTGCCCACGGTTTTGAAGCAGTCTACCCACAAAAGTCCCCGCAGTCTTTTCTGCGCTTCGCTTGCCCTCAAATGCGTCCACTCCCTCGGACAATGCCAAGGACCGCGACCTCTGCCGTGAAAGGTAACAGGAATCCGGTAACTTATTGAAACTAGACGTAATGGATGGCTCCTTTTGGCGTCTTGAGGAGCACACGGGAACGCTTATCGTGGCCTTCTCGTCAGCTATCAACCTGCTTGAAGCACTACACTTAAGTGATTATGTCTGCGAAGCCAAGGGAAGACGGTGATGTCAGGCGCTCCAGGGAGCGGGGCCGACCTCTGCTCTGGTTGAGCGGGGCCTGGGTTCTGCCATTCCTGGGCATCTTTTTTTGGATTTTCCCTGGCGCCCAATTCGCCAAGGTCATCGTCTTGATCCTTGTCGTCTTGGCGACGCCGCTGCCCGCGCTCGCGTACATGCATCGGCAGCGGGTCCGCCTGGTTGCCCGCGCGGCAGGCTCCGAGGAAGAAGCAGCGCAACTGAAGCTGCAATTAGAGACCGTCCGTTTTCGCACGGCCCGCTTGCGCGAGGAGTTGCAAGCCGCTGACCAGCAGGCGCGGCTGAGCCATCAACTGACGCTTCTGGGCCAATTTACGGCCGGATTCATGCACGAGTTCAACAATCCACTGGCGATTGTGGCGGGCAGGATCGAAGTGCTGCTCGAAGAGCGCAAGGAGGATGCCGCCCTCTGCGCCGACCTGGAGCAAATGCTCAAAGAGGCACGTTACATGGGCAACATCGCCAGCACGCTGCTTCAGGCGCTGCGGCGCGAGCGTGGCGGAGAGATATTCGAGGCCTCGGCTCCGCAGAAGGCCCTGGATGAGGCGCTGGCGGCGCTGCGGCCTTTGGCCCAAAGCCAGAGAGTAAAACTGATGGAGGAGATCTGTGAGGCACCGCGCGTGGATGTGCCCGAACACGTGGTCGGTGAAGTGGTTCGCGGTCTGCTGAACAACGCGCTGGAGGCTTTGAAGGGACGCGATGAGGGGATGATCTGGGTGCGCCTTGAACCCTACCGCATCGCGGGTGCCAAAGTGGTGGCCAGGATTGAAGACAACGGGCCGGGCGTGCCGGAGAGTATTCGCGAACACCTCTTTGAGCCGTTTGTCTCGCAGAGTAGCGGGCGGGAGCAACTGGGGCTGGGGCTGTTTCTGGCGGCCAGCCTGCTGGATATGTATGATGGGCGCATCCGCTATGAAGCCAGGGAAGGCGGCGGCGCCAGTTTCGTTGTCGAGTTGCCTCCGGCGCGATTTACCCGCGGCCAGCCCTATCACTGGTTTGCCGGAGGAACAACCGCGTGAGTCGCATTCTGGTGATTGACGACGAAGCCGCGCTGGGAGAAAACATCCAGCGGATGCTGCGCTTGCCCGGCACGACGGTCTCCATTTGCGTGGACCCGGCGAAAGGTCTTGCCGAGTGCCTGGCCCACCCACCCGACCTGGTTCTGCTGGACGTGCGCATGCCGGGCATGTTGGGTGAAGAGGTCTTTGCCCATCTGCACGCAGCTCATCCCGGGTTGCCAATCGTCTTTCTCACTGCCTTCGGATCGGTGGAGAGCGCGGTGCTGGCCATGCGCAACGGCGCCTTCGATTACCTGCAAAAGCCCTTCAAGCGCGAGGACCTGCTGCTGGTGGTCAAGCGGGCACTCTCGCACGCCCGGCTGGAACGCGAAGTGGAAACGCTGAAGGGCCGCCTGGAAGCTCTTGGCGAGGCCGATGCAGCCGAAAGCCGCAGCGGAGCCATGCTGGAGATGATGGAAAAGTGCCGCCGCGCGGCGGCCACTGACGCCACGGTGATGATCCTGGGCGAGAGCGGCTCCGGCAAGGAGGTGACCGCTCGCTTCATCCACAATCAGAGCCGGCGCAAGGATGGGCCCTTTGTGCCCGTCGAGTGCAGCGCCATGCCGGGCTCGCTGATCGAGAGCGAACTCTTCGGTTATGAGCGCGGTGCCTTCACCGGAGCGGAGCGCACCAAAAAGGGGCTCATCGAATCGGCAGACGGCGGCACGCTGTTTCTGGACGAGATCGGCGATCTGGGCGTCGAGCTGCAAACGCGGCTCTTCCGGTTTGTGGAGGAGCGAGCCATGCGGCGTCTTGGAGGCCTTGCGACGGTACGTGTGGATTGCCGCATCCTGTGCGCGACGAATCAGGACCTGGCAGTCAAGATCAAGGCAGGAACCTTTCGTGAGGAACTCTTCTACCGGTTGAGCGTCGTCACGGTCAAGCTGCCGGCTCTGCGCGAACGGCCGGAGGATATTCCTCACCTGGCGCGCTTCTTTCTGGAGCGCTTCTCCCGCCGCTACGGCAAAAGCCTGTCGGCATCGCCGCAGTTCTACGAGGCGCTCATGCGGGAGCGCTGGCCGGGCAATGTTCGCCAGTTGAGGAACGTGATGGAGAGGGTGACTGCGCTGCACCCAGGCGGAGTGCTGGGGCCAGAGGACATCGAGGAGGATTCCCCGAATGTGGAGGTTGCCAACAGCCTCTCCGCGCTCCCTTGGAAGGATGCGCGGGAGCAGTACCTGGCCAGCTTTGAACTTTCCTACGCCCAGGCCGTACTGGCCCGCTGCGGGGGAAATCTCAGCGCTGCTGCGCGCCAGGCCGGGGTGGACCGGAAGACCTTTTACGCGCTCCTGCGGCGGGAGAAGGAACAGCAGGCTGGGGAACCCATTCCCCAGATGGAGCCGGGGATCGGGGAATGAAATCCCCATCTGGCGAGGATCGCTCTCTGTAAAGTGTTGATACGAAGGATGCTGGCTTTGGCTCCTGGAGTGCTGAAGGAAAAGGCAGGAGCTCCCGCACATGAAACTCTGGACCTCAGGCGTTAACGCAATTCTGCTGGTCATTAGCCTTATCCTGTTGATGCCCCAGCCAGCAAATGCCATTCCGGCGTTTGCCCGCAAATACGGCGTCAAGTGTTACACCTGCCACACGGTTCCGCCGGCGTTGAACAAGAACGGCTATATGTTCAAGCGCCTCGGCTACCGCATGCCGCCGGACGAGATGGACGGGACCAAGCCCGCGCCCAAGATCACTGCCCTGGACAAGGACATCAAGTTCAGCCTCACCAACTCGCTCGCGTTGATTATGCAGGTCAGCGTCACGGATGAAAAGACCGTGGCCGACGCGGGCAACACGACTTCGGCTTCCCCTTCCACTTCGTGCGGCAGCGATACAGCTTCGAGTTCCTCCTGCTCCAGCTTCAACCTGGACGAAGCTGCGCTGTTCCTGGTCGCCAACATGCCGGACACCGGCTTCTCCACGTTCGCCCACTATGAGCTCTACCAGGACGGAGGGAACGGCCTGGAGCAGGGCTTCGGCGTTTGGACGGGTGGCCGCGCCAACAGCAGCTACTTCATCAAAGGCGGCATGATCCATATGCAGGAGGGCGAGGGAACGCGGGCAGCCATGTTCTATAACCTCTTCTCCGACCCCGTCTACACGCTTACCAACGTTGATCCCATCAGCTTCTCGCTCGATCAGCACCCGGTTGGCATCGACGTTGGCTATACGCACGCCTCGAACTACTTCAAGAATATCTTTGCCGTCTCGGCAAAAGTGACCAACGGGCTGAATGCGGACGGCGGTGAGATACTTGGGGCCTCAACAAAGAGTTCCAAGGACGTGTGGGCCGATGCCGACTACTGGTTTGGCCCCGACGGCGGCGTCACGGTGATGATGTACCGGGGAACAAAAGACCAGAATCAGAACTTCAGCCCGACGAATCAGTTCACTTATCGGCCGACCTTCTACCGGGCGGGCGCCTTTGGCAACTACCTGTTCTTCGACAAGCTGGACGTATTAGGCGGCTACATCCGCAGCCAGGACGACTGGCTGTGGACGCAGCCGGGCACGATGTCGCACTACATCGCAAATACCTATCGTGGCGAGGCGGACTACTACCTCAAGACGGGCACCGTGATCATGGCGCGGCTGGACCGGGGGACCTCGAGCATCGACCCGCAGCCGACGATGCATACACGGGCGTGGAGCATCGGCGGCGAACACGCCCTCACTTCGTTGGGCAACGTTGTGCTCCGAGCCGCTTATACCCAGGAGCACGATGGCGACCCGGTTGCCCTCGTGGGCACCACCGACAAACTGTTCAGGCTGGATATTCGGTATATGTGGTAAGGAGAGGCTGAAATGCACAAGGGATTTCGCACCATGACGCTCGTCTGTCTCAGCGCGCCGCTGTTCCTGGCGGCGCAGAGCAGCAACGTAACGCTTCCGCAGGACAAGGGCCCCGACAAGATCAACGTCTCCGCTTATCCGCCGGATCAGCAGAAGGGGTACAAGGTGTTTTTGGACAAGTGTTCCAAGTGCCATACCATCGCGCGGCCCATCAACACGATCATGACCGCACCGGAGTGGAGCCGCTATGTGAAGCGCATGATGCACAAGCCAAACTCGGGCATCAGCGACAGCCAGGGAAAGACGATCTACGAGTTCCTGGCCTACGACCAGGAGAACCGCAAGGACAAGAACCCGTCTGTGTTCTTCAAGTCGCTGAGCGACGAAGAGATTGAGAGGTTGAAGGCCCAGCAGCACTAGAGCGTTGTGCTGCTCCGGTGGCCTTGCCCAAATTGCGCAAGACTGTGTTGCCTTCCTCCCCGGTGAGCAGCAGGACCGTTCGCCGGGGCTTTGTCTTGCCGAAGCCGCTACCCGCGTGTAGCGGCTTCGGGCTACAGTAGCTCAAGCAATCAGCAGAGCGGGGAATCCATGCGCTATTCCATCACGGTCCCGGACCAGGAGTATTTCGACAAGAACATTCCCTGTCGCGCCGCCTGTCCGATCCATACGGAGTGTGGCCGCTACGTGCAGGCCATCGGGATATCGAAGGATGAGGAAGCGTACCTGCTGGCACGCGCGCCAAATCCATTCGCTTACGTGCTGGGAAGAATCTGCGCGCACCCCTGCGAGGATAACTGCCGGCGCGGCAAGATCGACGAACCGATCGCCATCTGCGCGCTCAAGCGCTACGCCACCGATCGCCACAATCTCGGCACGGGTCACGATCCGGCGCGGAAGAAATTGCCGCCCGCTCCCAAACGCGGCAAGCGCATCGCGGTTGTGGGCGCGGGCGTCTGCGGCCTCACCTGCGCTCATGACCTGGCCTTGCTGGGATACACGGTCGAGGTTTTTGAGTCCGCCCCGGTCCCCGGCGGAATGCTCTACCTGGGCATTCCGCAGTTCCGCCTTCCGCGCGAAATCATCAAGATGGAGGTGGACAACATCCTGGCCATGGGCGTTGCGCTGCACACCCGCGTGACGCTGGGCCGCGACATCTCCTTCTCCGAACTGCGCTCGAAGTTCGATGCCGTTCTGCTGGCCACGGGGCTCAACAAGGGCCGTGAGCTGAACATCCCCGGCGCGCACCTGGCGGGTGTTTACAACGGCATAGATTTTCTGATCAACGTCAATCTGGGCTTCGAGATCGAACTGGGCAAGCGGGTTGTTGTTGTGGGCGGCGGCAACGTGGCCATCGACGTGGCGCGGGCCGCTGTGCGCCTGGTGCAAGAAATGGTGCAGGAATCGGTTGGTTTTGCCGCGCAGGATGAAGAAGCCAAGAGCCTGCAACCTGCCTTGGACGCGGCCCGCATGGCCATGCGCTCGGGCGCCGAAGAAGTGGATATGGTCAGCCTCGAATCACGCGCGCAGATGCCCGCATGGAAAGGCGAGGTGGACGAGGCCGAGCACGAGGGCATCGTGGTGGACAACGGCTGGGGGCCCAAGGAGATTGTGGGCGAGAACGGCCAGGTTACCGGCCTGAAGGTGCGCCGCTGCCTTACCGTTTTTGATGAAAACGGCCGCTTCAATCCCGCCTTCAGCGATGAGGAAAAGATCATCCCCTGCGACAGCGTGATCCTGGCCATCGGCCAGCAGGCAGACCTCTCTTTCCTCAGTGGCGAAGAAGGCGTACAAGTGACGCCGCGCGGCATTCTCAAGATCGACGATAACCTGATGACGACTGCTCCCGGTGTCTTTGCCGGCGGCGACGTAGCATTCGGGCCGCGCGTTCTCGTCGAAGCCGTTGCCAATGGACACAAGGCGGCGCGCTCCATTCATGTCTTCCTCAGCGGCAAGACAAAGAAAACGGTGTTGAGCCGCTTTCGCATCCTGCCCGACTGGGAGATGCCACGCGGATTTCTCTCCATTCCGCGCCAGAAGATGCCCGTGTTGGCAGCCAACCGCCGCATCGGTATCGCCGAAGTGGAGCTGGGCTTTGACGAGGAACAGGGCCGCGCCGAAGGGCTGCGCTGCCTCAACTGCCAGGTGAATACCATCTTCGACGGTTCGAAGTGCATCCTCTGCGCCGGTTGCGTGGATGTATGCCCGGAGAACTGCCTGCGTCTGGTGGACCTGGTTCAGGTGAGCGGCGACGCTCGCTATGACGCGCTGATTCAAAATCGCTACGGGGTGACCGGCGCCGAACTCAAGGCAGGCCAGGCGGGGGCCATCATCAAGAACGAAGAGAAGTGCATTCGCTGCGGCCTCTGCGCCGAGCGGTGCCCAACCCAGGCCATCACCATGGAAGCTCTGGAGCAGCAGGAGCGAGAAGTCTTTGAATAGGGGAGCAAGGGCATGGATCGACGAGAGTTTTTCAAGTTCAGTTGGGGAGCGGTAGGCATTGCCGCACTCTGTTCGGCGGTTGGGGTCAGCCTGGCAGCCGTGGTCCGCTTCCTGATGCCGAGTGTCTTTTATGAGCCGCCGCAGAACTTCAAGATCGGCGAACCAGGCGACTTTCCCTTTGGCCCTCCGACCTTTCTCGTCGAAGAGAAGATATTTGTATTTCGCGATCGCGACAAGGGCTTCGCCGTAGCTAGCGCGGTCTGCACTCACCTGGGCTGCACGGTGGCGCATTTCTCAAGCGACCAGAAATTCCATTGCCCTTGCCATGGCAGTGTCTTTGCCGCCGACGGCTCGGTGCAGCATGGCCCCGCGCCGCGCGCCCTGGACTGGTTTGAGGTAACGCAGGCCCGCGACGGGCAGCTTCGCGTGGACAAGGACAAGGTAGTGCCGCCCACTTACCGGTTGATGGTGTAACGATGAATCTTATTCGCGAAATCTGGCAATCGATCGTACGGCGGGATCCGCTCTCCACCGACAAGGGAAAGTCCGAACTGGTCTTTCTCAATGTGTGGCTGCATATCCATCCTGCCAAGGTGAAGAAGGAGAACCTGAAGTTCAGGCACACCTTTTACCTGGGCTTCATCACCTTTTTCCTCTTTCTCATCCTGCTCACCACTGGGATAGCGCTGATGGTCTACTACCGGCCTTACCCGCCGCAGGCTTACCAGGACATGAAAGACCTTCAGTATGTCGTCTTTATGGGGCCTTTCCTCAGGAACATGCACCGCTGGGCAGCCCACGGCATGGTGATCTGCGTCTTTCTTCATATGTGCCGGGTCTTCTACACCGGCTCCTATAAGAAGCCACGGCAGTTCAACTGGGTGATCGGCGTTCTGCTGCTGCTGCTCACTCTGGGCCTGTCCTTCACCGGCTATCTGTTGCCCTGGGATCAACTGGCCTACTGGGCGATCACGGTGGGAACCAACATCGGCAGTTACGCCCCGCTGGTAGGCGGCCAGGTGCGCGAGCTGCTACTCGGCGGCCATAGCGTCGGCGAGGGCGCGCTACTGCGCTTTTACGTGCTTCACGTTGCCGTGCTGCCTTCGCTCATGATTCTGCTGACCATTGTTCATTTCTGGCGGGTCCGTAAAGATGGCGGACTCTCGCGTCCGGTCTGGAAGCTCAAAGGGAAAAAGGAAGAGCTGGTCACTATCGGAGCGCCGGCGCAGACAGCAGCTTTGCAAGCGGCTGCTGCTTCCAAAGACAAAACCTATGGGCTGATGGAGGTGGTCAGCGGGAAGCCGATCTTCGAGACGGTGACTCCTGAAGAGGAAGAGGACACGGTCTTCTCCTATCCCTATGCTTTTGTGCGCGAAGCCGTCGTGCTGATGGCCACAGTCACCACCATCATGACGATATCGCTGTTTCTGAACGCTCCGCTGGAGGAGCTGGCCAATCCGGCCAAGACGCCCAATCCGGCCAAGGCGCCGTGGTACTTTCTGGGGCTTCAGGAGCTGGTCAGCCACTCTGCTTTTCTTGGCGGCGTGGTGGCTCCGGCGCTGATGGTTCTCCTGCTGCTGGCCATTCCTTACCTGGACCGGAATCCCAGCCGCAACCTCGCCGACCGTAAGTTGATTCTCTGGCTCTTCACGATCTTCGTAGTCGCCAACCTGGCCCTGATCGTCGTGGGAACCTTCTTCCGCGGACCAGGCTGGGCGCTGGTTCCACCATGGGTCCATGTTGTCGGAGGGACTGAGTAATGGAACGCAGACTACAGCAACTCTTCTTTGCGCTCAGTCTTTTTGCGCTGGTTCTTATCCTGGCGGCCGGATGGCAGGCCAACACGCCATCGTGGAAGACCTATCAACGAAGCTTTCTGCAGATTGAGGCACAAGGCGAGCCGAACGCGGTTACCAAGGCCGCCGTTCTGGCCACGCCGCCCGAGATCCACCAGGTGCTGCTCTCTGGCCTACAGCGCGTGGACCGCTGCACCACGTGCCATCTGGGCGTGGAAGACCCCACTATGAAGAATGCGCCGGAGCCCTTCCGCTATCACGCCGGATTGGGACCGCACGTTCCCTCCAGGTTCGGCTGCACCATCTGCCACGGCGGTCAGGGGCTGGCAACAGACAAGGAGGGCGCCCACGGAAATGTTGCCTTCTGGCCCAACCCGCTGCTCTCCAGGGACTACATCCGCGCTTCCTGCGGCCGCTGCCACAAGGAAGGCGAAGTGCCCGGCGTGCCGGAGTTGAACGAGGGACGCCATCTCTTTGAAACTCAGGGCTGCCGCGGCTGCCACAAGCTCGACGGCGTGGGCGGAAGCATCGGCCCCGACCTCACTGGGGAAGGCGCCAACCGCCGCTCTCCCGACTGGCTTGAGCGCCACTTCCTCGCCCCCAATGCGGTCTCCACCGGCTCCGCCATGCCCAACTTCCACTTCACCAAAGAGCAGGCGCGCGACCTCACTTATTACATGCTCTCGCTCACCAACGAGGAGATGGGAAGTTACTTTTCAAGCGTGCGCCTGATTCCCAGTCCGGAATATGGCCGGCAATTGTTTGTCGAGAAAGACTGTCTGGCTTGTCATGCCGTTGGCGGAGCAGGAGCAAAGACTGCCCCCGACCTGCTCGGCGTGACCAAGCGCCACTCGATCGAATGGCTCGACGAACAACTGGTGAATCCCGAGCTTGTGTATCCGGGTAGCTCCATGCCGGAGTACGATCTTGAGGCCAATGCCCGCAAGGCGCTTGTCGCTTACATGGCAACTGCGACTCCAGAAGATGTGCAGTTGGTCCTGTCGCGAAAGACCCGGACGATGACACCCGAGGATGTCGCTATCGAAGCGGGCAAGCAGGACTTCGCGCGCTTTGGATGCGTGGGCTGTCACGGGACGGAACTGCAAGGTGGCGTGGCCAATCCCAACGCCCAGGGCGGCGAGGTGCCGTCGCTGCTGCACGTCTCCGACGACTACACCAAGGACGAGGTCATCGCGATTATTCGCAACGGCAGGGTGCCCCCGATGGACAATGCTGCCGGACCGGCTCCGCCGCTTTACATGCCCGCGTGGAAGCACGTGTTGAGCGACGAAGACATCAACCGAATTGCTGATTATCTTTGGTCGAAACAGGAGAAGAATAAAGATGCCTGGTAGCGCACTGTCTGTCTTCGCGCCGGCAGCAGCGGACGCCGTGCATCGGAGAAGAACATCCCAATCGGCAACGAGGTTCCTGTGAAGCCATCTGTCCTGTTTCTGCTATCAGCCATAGCTGCTCTGCTGACGGCGGCCGCCATTACAGCCGCTCAGGCACCGGCAGGCCAGCAGAGCGGACAAACTGCGCCGCCAACTGGACCAGGCACCTACTCCGCCCCCGCCAACCTCACGGTGCTTCCGAAGGGCCTGACCGGGCAACAGGTCCACGACATCATGGAGCAATGGGCCTCCGCCTTGGGCACAGATTGCAACTCCTGTCACGCCGAGAACCCCAATAACCTCGGTCCCAACGGCCGTCCACAGCTCAACTTCGCCGACGATTCCAAGGGCATGAAGGCAGCGGCACGCATCATGTACACCATGACCGAGGAGATCAACCAAAAGTACCTCGCCAGGATTGACAGTTCCGGGTTGCCGGTAACTTGCGGCACCTGTCATCGCAATCACATGGGACCAGAACCATTCGTTTTCCCATCCGATGCGCTACGGCCTGTGTCCCAAGGCCCTGCGCCCTCCGGCGAAAATCAACTTTCGCACGAGCGCAGAGGCGCGGTCGAAAATGCGGATTACGCTTCGCCGCTCGAGATTCTGCTGTCGGCAGATGGCGCGCGGCTTTATGTTCTGTGCCAGGAGAGCGAAGAGGTGCGGGTGCTGGATGCGGCCAGCTATGCGGTCATCAAGAACATCGCGGTGGGCCGCATGCCGCGCGGATTCTCGCTGTCGCCTAGCGGCGCGCGGCTCTTTGTGACTAACTCGTGGGACGACACGCTCTCGGTGATCGATACGAGAACGCTGGCGGTGGTTGCAACGTGGCCGGTGGGCATGGAGCCGTCGAGCGTTGTTTCGGATCGCGTCGGCACGCGGCTCTTCGTGGCCAATCGCATCAGCAACGACGTGGCCGTACTGAATGCCCAGACCGGCGTGGAAGAGAAGCGGCTGCTGGCAGGGCGCGGATCGAGCTATCTAGCGCTTTCTCCCGATGGAAGTCGGATTTACGCAACGCATGTTTATCCGAATTTGTCTCCGCTGCGGACGGGACTGGAGAATCGTACGGTGCCAGAATCGGAGATTACGGTGATCGATGCGGCGCGCGCGGTAGTGGTGGATCGCATGCCGCTGCACGCGATTGCGGGCGTCTTTCACGTCGCGTTCTCAGCCGATGGGAGGCTGGGCGTGGCAGCCGAATACCACCCCAAGAATCTAATACCGCTGGCGCACCTGGAACACGGCGGCGCATTCGAAGATACGATTACGGTATTTGGCGCGGACGTGGGAAAGACTGTGGAGATGCCGCTGGATGAATTGGAGCGCTACGCTTCGCAGCCGTTCGGCGTGGCCATTGCGCCGGACAAGTCGCGGATATACGTCACCAGCGGCGGCTCGGAGATTGTGACTGTAATCGATGCGCCGCGGCTGCTGCGCTTCATTCATGCGCACCCTGCGCCTTTTGTGCAGGATCTTTCGGCCAGCGCTAACTATGTAGTTACGCGCATTCCGGTGGGGCACAATCCGCGCGGTTTGACGCTGACGCGCGATGGGCGCAAGCTGTTTGTGGCCAATCGGCTGGATGACACAGTGAGCGTAATCGACACGCGCACAAACCGCGTGGCTTCGACGATCAAACTGGCCGGCCCGAAGCTCGTCTCCGCGCTGCGCCACGGGGAGCAGACGTTCTATACCGCGCGCTACTCGTTCCAGGGGCAGATTGGCTGCGCCAACTGCCATATCGATTCCACTTTCGACGGTCTTGAATGGAACCTGGAACCCGACGGCTTCGGTCGCAACATTGTGGACAACAAGTTGCTTGAGGGCGTCAAGAACACCGAGCCTTACAAGTGGACAGGCACCAATCCCAACATTCCGACCGAGTGCGGACCACGCACAGAAAAATACTTCTGGCGCTCGGAGAATTACGACGACCTGACGCTGGCCGACCTGACCGTCTACATCCGCAATTTACCGACCAGGCCCAATCGCTGGAAGCTGCCCGGCCGCGAGATGACGCCGGCCCAGGAGCATGGCAAGGCGATCTTCGAGCGCGCGCAAGACAAATTCGGCAAGCCGATTGCGGAGCTCAACCGCTGCTCCTATTGCCACAGCGGACCCAAGGGCACCAATCAGAAGACCTTCGACGTGGGGACGCGCAAGCCCACCGACAATACAGGCATGCTGAAGTCGGCGCCGTTGACCAACATTGCACTAACGGCGCCTTATCTGCACGACGGTTCCGCGCGGACGCTGGAAGAGATTTGGACCGTCTACAACCCGGACGACAAGCACGGCCGAACTAACGACTTGACCAAGGATGAACTGAACGACCTGATTGAGTACCTCAGAACTCGATAAAAGGGCAGCGATGTTGGACGTTGCGCGGTGATCTTCACCACTACGACAGCACTGCCCCAACGACACGAGCGGCCGAGTCGGAGAAGATGGCGGACGAGTGCGTCATCAAATAGGCTGAAGGCGAAGCGTTCGTCCCTCATCTCTTTCTCGTCTTGCGTATTTCTCGAAGTGTATATGTCTTGCCTCAACGCGTCGATCCTCACCTGACAGGAGGCTTGGAATTTGACTTTCAGCTTTTTGTGTTTGCCGGCGAAACTGCAAGTGTAGTGCAGTTTTCAATGTCTGAACAGAGCGACGATTGCCAGGAGCATTAGCAGCGCCACAACTTCAGCCACGAGGTTGAGATCAATCTGAAGCTCTAAACCAAGGCACATTACTTTCACCGGCGGAATCCCGTTGGGATCGGAAAGAGAGCCGCCGTAGATCTTCCGGGAGAAGAATGCGGCGAGACAGCTCAACATCGGGATGCAGGCGAGAATCGCGGCCAGATAGAACCGTTGCTCTCGATAGGGACCGGCGACAAGAACAAGCGCCACTTCCAGCAAGGATAGGAGCGCATAACTGATGACCTGCCACACGAGGTGAAACCTTGCATGTCCCGGCCATTGGGGATTGGACGCGTGGGAACGGTTCAGATCGATCGCCAGCGTCGCCACCCCTTGCGTGCCGCAGAGGAGAGCAAGCAATCCTCGAGCAATCGCCACATGCGTCACGGATTCCCCTCCCGAGACTTCAGAGTTGTTCGCGAAGCCTTTGCCGATGCACCCTTGCTCACCCTGGACTCTCCTCCGTCCAGGCTTGACTGGTTTCAGTGGGCGCCATGTTTTACCGCGACGGAAGATCCGGCGTGCTGCCGTGAAGCAACTGGGAGCGTTACGGAGATCCGCGCTCCGCCGCTCTCGCGATTGCCGGCCGTGACGGCTCCGCCGTGGGCGCGCGCAACGGCATCGACGAAAGCCAGGCCAAGACCGTGGCCATTCGATTCTCTTCCCTTCACGCGCCGCTCGAAGAGATGAAGGAAGACCTCCGCATCGAAGCCCGGCCCATCGTCTTCCAGGATGAACGAAGCAGCATCGTCTTCGGCCTTCAGCCGCAGGTTGACCGTGCAGGTGGAGGGCAAGTGCTTCAGCTCGTTGTCGAACAGATTTGCCATCATGCGATGGAGCAGCGCCGCATCGGCCTCAATGGTGAGCGGGCCGCCGCTGTGCAGCCTGATTTGAAGACCCTTTTCGGACATCGATGGCTCGTACAGATCGATCATGATTCTCAGCAATTCGTCCAGGTCGACCGGAACGCGGTTCAGTCGAAGCGCGTCCGCCTTAGCCTCGGCCACATCCAGGGACTTGTTCAGGAAATCGGTCAGCCGATCCAGTTCCTCGACGGCGGAGACGATCGGCTCGGCCTGCTCGATCTGCGCGACCGCGGACAACGACATCTCCAGCTTTCCGCGAATTGCCGTCAAGGGACTTCGCAGATCATGAGCCAGAGAGTCCGTAATTGTGTGCAACTGGTGCATCGAGTTCTCGATGCGGTCGAGCATGTGGTTCAGCGTCAGGGCAAGGTTGCCAACTTCGTCGTTGCGCGCAGTCGTCGGCACCCTGGCGCTCAGATCGGAATGGCCGATTCTCGAGGCGGCCTCGGTAATCTCCCGCACGTGACTCAGCATGCGGCGGGTGGTATAGAAAACAATGCCGAACCCGAGGAGAACAAGCAGCAGCCAGAGCAGGAAGAATCGCAGCCGAAGGCTCCTCAGCACTCGCAGTTCATCCCGTTCCGACAGGCCGAGATAGATATAACTTCCGTCATCTATACGCGTCGAAGCCACGCGAAAGGGAACCGCGATCCCCTGGACGTTCAGGTCTGTCGGGTGGTCCGGAACAATCCTGCTTGCCCGAATGGCTTTCAGATTCGGTTCGCCGCTCCCCACGCCAACCCATAGCGTGAGTGAACCGTCGCCGCTGGTCTGAAGGAAGAACACAGAGTCGTTTGAAGTGCTTTCCGATAGATCCCTGTTCGGCACTTCCTTGCCGGCCAGCTCGGCTACTTCTCCCACAACCCGGTCGTAGAGAGCGTCCTTCGGCGTCCGCTCGGCGACATCGCCCAGCACTTCAACCTCTCCCGACAGCCAAGCGTCACTGCGCCGCTGAATATCGCTTGCGACAAAGCGATGAAGAAAGGCGAAGACTAGCATGGTTCCAACCGCAAACGCGAGCGTGGCCCACAACGAGATACGCCAGGCGGCGCTGCGCATGATGGACTTATCGGTCTTTGAGGACATAGCCCACACCTCGAAGTGTTCGGATCAAAGGCTGCTGCCCTTGGCCATCCACCTTCCCGCGCAATCGATAGATATGAACATCCACAACGTTGGTATCCGGTTGGATGCGCATGCCCCAGACCTTGTCAAGAATCATTGAACGCGTAACAACGCGGCCCGCGTTCCGGCAAAGATACTCCAGAAGCACAAACTCCTGGGAGGTGAGTTGCAAGACCTGTCCTGACCGGGTCGCCTCGCGGCGAAGCAGATCTAGCTCAAGATCGAGGACCCGCAACCGAGTTGCCTCGGTGCCGGAGAGGCTATTGCGCTTGAGAAGGTTGCGGAGCCTTGCCAGCAACTCCGCAAGCGCAAAGGGCTTGGTCAGGTAATCGTCCCCGCCTTGCTCCAGGCCCCGCACCCTGTCATCGACGCTCCGCCGCGCCGACAGAATCAGCACCGGTGCGCGGAGTCCCAGTTGACGCAGCTTGAGGATCAAGCTGATGCCGTCCTGGTCAGGCAGCCCAAGGTCGACGATCAGTATGTCAAACTGGCCATCGACTGCCAGCCGCTCGGCAGTCTTGCCATCCGCTGCCGCTTCCACCCTATACCCCGCCTCTTCAAGCGAAGATCGCAGAAAGCTTTGTATATCGATTTCGTCTTCAACCAGCAGAAGCCGCATGATGGGATATTATTCTATCCCGGCCAACTTTTCATGGATAAGTCCCGAAATGAGACGGGAAAGATGAGGAATACTCCATGCCAGCACCAGATGAACACATTGTCATGATGGCGTCGGCTTCCCGTCATGAGTCGTGAGTAGTCTTGAGCATAGCCGCAGGAGTATTCCACGAAGATGAACAAATCGTCATGCAGGCTGGCGCGTTTTGCCGCTCCCCAAAGGAGTTACGAATCCGTCTCACCCATGAATTGAATTTAAGTCCACCGTACGGGTGAAACAACGGGGGATTATCCCTTGCACACATTGTGCTGAACAACGGGAAAAGAAGAGAACGAGGACAAGAGTGCCAACGGCAACCTGCATGAGCACATCACGCGCAACGCCCTTCGCGGATGCCTTTAAGACATTCCTGCCGCTCCCGATGGCGCTCGACCCGCCCTTCGAGGAAGCGCTGCGCCATGTGCTCGACAATCCGGGCAGCCTCGTCCGGCCGCGCATGGTTTTTCAGGTGGCGGCGGCGTACGACCTGGATGAGGCTCCCGCCAAGAACCTGGCCATCGCGCTTGAGTACTTCCACACGGCGTCGCTGGTCTTCGACGATTTGCCGTGCATGGACAATGCCTACGAGCGCCGCGGAGTCCCCTGTGTTCATTTCGCGTTCGGCGAGGCAGGTGCGATTCTTACCGCCCTGGCCCTCATCAATCGCGCCTACGCGCTCAGTTGGCAGGCAGTCTCCGTATCTTCGCGGCAAACTCAATCGCGCGCGCTGGCCTACATTGAGCAGTGTCTCGGCGTAGGAGGACTGCTCAACGGCCAGAGCCTCGACCTGCACTACTCAACCTTGCCTCACAACCGGGAGACGACCGAGCGCATTGCGTGGGGCAAGACGGTTTCGTTGATCCGGCTCACGCTGGTTCTGCCGGCCATGCTGGGCGGCGCTTCAGTGCGGGAGATTCAGCTTCTGGAGCGGATTGCCCTCTACTGGGGACTCAGCTACCAGATGGTCGATGACGTAAAGGATGTGCTGGGAAGCGCTGCCCAAGCCGGGAAGACTGTTGCCCGCGACCTTTTGCTTGACCG
>Ga0187852_1002047_pt1 | contig 17341 bp, 7 predicted proteins | sample June2016WEW_6_40_FD_134511 | JGI IMG/M metagenome (GOLD analysis project Ga0187852, IMG submission 134511) | Peatland microbial communities from SPRUCE experiment site at the Marcell Experimental Forest, Minnesota, USA - June2016WEW_6_40 | ecosystem: Environmental > Terrestrial > Soil > Wetlands...
CTTCGTCCACCTTGCCCTTTTGGAGCAGCGCGTTGCCGAGATTGTTGTGGGCTTTCGCGTAGTCGGGTATGATTTGCAGCGCCTTTTGGAAATGAGAGATCGCTTCGTCCACCTTGCCCTTTTTGAGCAGCGCGTTGCCAAGGTTGTAGTGGGCTTCCGCGAAGTCGGGTTTGATTTGGAGCACCATTTGGAAATGGGCGATGGCTTCGTCCACATTGTCCTTTTGGAGCAGCGCGGTGCCGAGGTTGTAGTGGGCTCCCGCGAAGTCGGGTATGATTCGCAGCGCCTTTTGGAAATGGGCGATCGCTTCGTCCACATTGCCCTTTTGGAGCAGAGCGCTACCAAGGTTATTGTGGGCTTTCGCGTAGTCGGGTTTGATTTGCAGCGCCTTTTGGTAATGGGCGATGGCATCGTCCACATTGCCCTTTTGGAGCAGAGCGTTGCCAAGGTTATAGCAGGCTTCCGCGTAGTCGGGTTTGATTTGCAGCGCCTTTTGGTAATGGGCGATGGCATCGTCCACATTGCCCTTTTGGAGGAGCGCGTTGCCGAGGTTGTAGTGGGCTACCGCGTAGTCGGGTTTGATTTGCAGCGTCTTTTGGAATTGCGCGATCGCTTCGTCCACATTGCCCTTTTGGAGGAGCGCGTTGCCAAGGTGGTTGTAAGCCATCCAGCAATTGGGATTTAAGCGGATTGTTGTTTGCCAGAGTGTTTCGACGTCGGCATACATTCCGCACTGCTGCCACGTTAGTATGCAGAGGGGCACCAGCAACACACCACAAAGAACCGGCTTTAGGAACGGTTTTCTTCTCTCAAGAAAGCCGAATGCGGTGGTCATTCCAGCGGTCGCCAAGACGATTGGCCCAATGCCCGCTAGATACTGAAAGTGATCGGCCACAAATGAAAAACGGAACGGATAAACATTGAAAAAACCCAACGCCGGAAACAACGTTCCTGCGAAGAAGAGCAGTCCCGCCAAGGGACCTCGCGACCGTCGTCGCCACAGCCATAACCCCACGAGCAACAGCAAGGCCGCCGCCGGGAACAGGTATTGCCACCAGACCGCCTGGCTGACATTCCAGCGCGGATAGATAAAGACCAGATTCGCGGGCCAGAAAAGTTTTCCCAGGTAGAACCAGAAAGCGCGCCCGGCGATCAGGCACCGTTCGATGGCGGAAAAATCAAATTCCGAACCTTCTGCGCCAATGAACACGCGCTCCATCCACGCCGTGAACAGCCCGGCGGCAATCCCGACGGCAAAAAAGGGCAGCAGCGGCAGCACCTCCTTCTTCCACGACAACCGCCCCCGCTTCCACCAGAAGACCACCAGCAGAGCCGCAGGCAGTGTCGCAATCACAGTCTTCGACATCAGGCCAAGAATGAAGAGACTCAGCGCGCCGGCATAAAACGTCCACTTCCGATCCCGATCAAAATTCAAGTAAACCAGCGCAGCGCCGAGACAACACACCCCGGAGAGCGTGTTCTTGAGTTCCGTGATCCACGCCACCGTCTCCACCTCCACCGGATGCAGGGCAAAGATCGCCGCCGCCAACCAGCCTCCCGGCACGTCCATCCGCCGCAGGATCTTCACCAGCAGCAGCACGCAACAGGCGTGCAGCAGGATGTTGATGAGATGATAACCCAATGTCCTGTCACCCCACAGCCGGTGCTCCACCCAAAAGAAGCTGTGAACCAACGGATAATATTGCTGCGAAGCTCCCGGCTCTATCCAGATGCGGGCCAGCCCACCCAGCGAACGCAGTTCCGGCCTGGTGATGTGCGCGTCATCATCCCAGATCGGCTTTCCATTCCATGCAGGCTGGTAAGCAAGTACCGTCACGACAACCAGCAGCAGGGCGCAAATCCAATCGCGGTTGCCAAACAGCCTGCCGTTTGGATTTGACTGTGTAATCGCAGTTTTCAGCGTGGGGGAGTCTGCCACTCCCGGCATTTCACCGGCGGGCGAAACGGGCGTGCTTGAACGCACGGCAGGGGGGTTTTCGGGCCCGGCTTTTTTCTTCGATCCTCGACTCATCGGGTTGAACACACGATTGTAAAAGGGGTCCCCACAATTGGCAGTAATGGTCTCATCCCCCTCCTTCGACATCCCTTTTGTGCCGCCGCACAGAAAAATGACGGCAATGCCAGGCCGAAAATGGGCAATGAAAGCTTCACGTGAACGCGGAATACTCTAAATTGCCGCCCGCACGTGGCAACTGTAAATGCGCGCAATGTAAAGCGGTCATTCTTTGAACCAGGAGGTTGCCACCGCAAAGACCGCTGCGTCAGCCAGCCCAAATAAGTGTGCGCCATCAGGCCACGGGTTTCCAAAACGGCAAGGAAGTCGTTGGCGGTGGTTTCCAGAATTTTTTGAGAGCGGATGAGATTGAAACATTTGCGACGCGCCATCCGGCACGTTTCCCTCTCATTTTACTGCCTTTACCACCCAATTCGGCTTTTTTTGACCTGCCATGCTGAAGCAGCCGTTGTCCTCCAACGGCTTAAAGATTGGCTCCAGAGGCAGGGTTCGTCTGCCATGATGCAGGTGGCCGATGCGCGGCCAAACTCGTCTTGCTTTGCAGTGGCATTTTTTTCATAGTCACCCTATTATTTCATCGGTGCGCCTCCAAAATTTTTCATTGATGATGCGCCGTGGGGTTTTTGCCGGGATGGCGGTCGGGCTGCTGCTGCGCGCGGGTTGCGTCGCGGAGGCGGCGACGGCGGATTATCTCGTTGATGTCTGGGACACGGAGAACAACCTTCCCAGCAGCACCGTTACGGCCATCACCCAGACCCCGGACGGCTATCTCTGGATTGGCACCTACAACGGGCTGGCCCGTTTCGACGGGGTGCGTTTTGTCACCTTTGACCCGGTCAACACGCCGGCGTTGAGCCAGACACGGGTCCAGGGGCTTTTCCTCGATGCCAACGGCACGCTGTGGATCAACACGTTTCGCGGCGGGCTGACTTCCTATCACGATGGCGTGTTCCGCAACGAATGGCCGGACCAGGCCACGTTTGATTTGCACACCACGCTCGTGTACTCGTCGTCGAATCTCATCACGTTCGTCACCCAATTTGGCGAAGTCCTGCAACGCAATCCGGCCGGGACCAATTTGGATTGGAAAATTTCCACGCCGCCGGCCGGTTCGCGGCCGATTTTTCAATGCACCGACAGCGATGGCCGGTTGTGGTTTCTGACGCGCGACGGACACATCCTTCGATTCGCCGCCGGCGTGTTCAAGGAATTGCCGCAGGACGGCGGCCTGCCCGGCAAACATATATCCGTGCTTGTCGCCGACCCGTCCGGCCGGGTTTGGGCGGGTGCCGATAATGAAATTGCCCGGTGGAATGACAGCCGGTTTGAGGACCTGACGCCCACGAATGGGGAGGCAACGCTTCAGCCGCAACTGCTTATTCCTACGAAGAACGGGGAGATGTGGGTTTTGGCTGGCGATCGTTTTCGCAAAATGGCCGGGCGCGAGTGGGTGGCGGAGGTTGCCGGGTGGCGCGGCTTGCTCGGCTGGGCTTCGGGGCGCGCGATGGGCGTGCATGAGGATCGCGAAGGCGGCCTGTGGTTCAACCACTACGGCAACGGACTTTTTCACATCACGCCGGACGGGAAATACCAGCGTCTGACAACCCAGGACAACCTGCCCGGCGACCGGGTCGGCGCCTGGTTCCAAGGCAGTGACGGGGGCGTGTGGGTGGGGATGGATCATGGTGGATTGGCGCGATTGCGCGACCGGCAATTTCATGTGATCGGCACCGCTGAAGGCCTGCCGGCGCGGACGGCATCGTCGGTTTGCGAGGACGCCAACGGCACGGTCTGGATTGGCACCGCCGGGGGTGGATTATGCCGTTGGAGCAATGGGAAAATCACCCGCTTTCCGGTCGGCGCCAGCGCGTCGGCAAATTTTGTGTTTTCGGTTTTTCCGCGCGCTGACGGCGGGCTGTGGTTGAGCGCGGCCGAGGGGGAAATATTGCATCAGTTCCACGACGATCTGGTGCAGCGCGCAACGTGGGAGGTGCATGGAATCAAATCCATTTTGACCGACCGCGCGGGCCGGGTGTGGATGGGTACGAAAGCCGGCATCGCCGTGTGGTCGGGAAATGATCGGCGGTTTCTGACCACGAACGACAATGTTGCGTTGCCGGCGGTCCGGGCACTGGTGCAAACGCCGGATGGAACCGTGTGGGCCGGCGCCGATGACGGCACGCTTTACCGTTGCGAAACGAATCATTTGCAGGCCTTCCGACCCCGGGACGCGCTGGCAGAACAGCCGATTTATTCACTGGTTGCCGATGACAGCGGCTCCATTTGGGCGGGCACGTTCCGCGGCGGCCTGCTGCGGTTCAGCAGCGGAAAATTCTCGCGGTTCACCGCCAAGCAGGGATTGCCGGTGGACATGATCAGTCAAATTTTGGACGACAAGCACGGCCGGCTCTGGCTGGGAACCCATCAGGGCATTTACTGCGTTGCCAAAACGGCGTTGAACGCCGTTGCCGCCGGGCGGACCAACACGCTGGATTATGTGATTTACGTACGGCATGACGGCCTGCCGGCGCTGGAGTTTTCCGATGGATACCAGCCGGCGTGCTGGCGCGGGGCCGATGGGCGACTCTGGTTCACCACCGTCCGCGGCGTGGTTTGGGTGGATCCGGATAAATTGACCGCCAACTCGCTCCCGCCACCGGTCATCATCGAGGAATTGCGCGTGGACGGCGAGCCGGTGGCGTTGAACGGTGGAAAAATCATCGTGCCGCCGGGGCACAAGCAGTTCGATTTCCGGTTCACCGCCTTGAGTTTTGACGCCGGCGACAAGGCGCGGTTCCGTTACCGCCTGGACGGTTTGGATGCGAACTGGGTGGACGCCGACACCCGGCGCACGGCGCAATATCGCAACCTGGAGCCGCGCGACTATTGTCTCCGGGTCATCGCCTGCAACGGCGAGGGGGTTTGGAACGGGACCGGCGCAGCGGTCCGGTTTGAGGTGCAGCCGTTTTTTTACCAGACCTGGTGGTTCAAAACTTTTGCCGGGGTGGCGGTGGTCGGCGGCATTTCCCTGGCCGTGCGCCGCGGCGCCACGCGGAAATACCGCCGCCAGCTTGCGCTCTTGCAGCAACAGCACGCGATCGAACGCGACCGCGCGCGCATCGCCAAGGACATTCACGACGACATCGGCGCGGGTCTGACGCAAATCACCCTGCTCACGGAACTGGCCCGGCGCGAGCCCGAACAGGTCGGCGCGCATCTCGAACGCATTTCCGTTTCCGCGCGGCAACTGACGCGGGCGATGGACGAAATCGTCTGGGCGGTGGATCCGCAGCACGACACGTTCACCGGTTTGATGGATTACATCTCCGCCTTCGCCGAGGATTTTCTCCGCACGGCGGGAATCCGTTGCCGCATGGATGTGCCCCTGGCGCTGCCCGCGATGCGCGTGGATGCCGAACTGCGTTACAATTTGTTCCTCGCGTTGAAGGAGGCGCTCAACAACGTGGTCAAGCATGCCAAAGCCACCGAAGTCTGGTTGCGGCTGCGCATTGAACCCCGGGCTTTCACCCTGGTCATCGAGGACAACGGCCAGGGCATGCCCGCCGCCGGCGGCAATGGCGCGGCCGGCGCCGGCGCGGGTCGAATCACCTCCGGCTCCGGGCTGGTCAATCTGGAGAAACGCCTGGCGGCCATCGGTGGCCGTTGCGAAATCCACAGCGCCGCCGGCCAGGGAACGCGGGTGGAAATGACCCTGGTCGTCAATAACGTGGCATCACCAGTTATGGCGATTGGTCAAAACCCGCCCGGCAAGCTAGGATGAAGCAATGAGCTGTGTGTTGAGCAGGGGCAATTTCGTCATGGCCGGGGCCGGGGGCCTGCCGGTCAGGCTGGATGAGTTTGGTGGAAGGCGGAGGGAGGATTCCTTGGTATGAGTATTTCCGTTTCCATCGTTGAGGACGATTCCGGGGTGCGGACCAGCCTGGCCAGGCTGATCAATGGCTCGTCGGGTTACCGGTGCGTGAGCCAGCATGCCAGCGGGGAAGATGCCTTGCAGGAGATTCCCAAAATCAAGCCGGACGTGACGCTCATGGACATCAACCTGCCCGGCATCAACGGTGTCGAATGTGTGCGGCGGCTGAAGCCCTTGTTGCCGGCGACGCAGATCATCATGCTGACCGTGTATCAAAACACGGAAAACATTTTCAACGCCCTGGCGGCTGGGGCCACCGGCTATCTGCTCAAACAGACGCCGCCGGCTGAACTGCTTGCCGCCATCCAGAATGTGCATGCCGGCGGTTCGCCCATGAGCAGCCACATCGCGCGCAAAATCGTGCAATCCTTCCAACAGCCATCCCCCGCGTCGCCCGGGGAGCAAAGCCTCTCGCCGCGCGAGGTGCAGGTTCTCAATCTGCTGACGAAAGGTTATCTCTATAAGGAAATTGCCGAGACGATGCAGGTGACCTATGCCACCGTCCACACCCACATCCGCCACATCTACGAAAAACTCCATGTGCGTTCGCGGACGGAGGCGGTGGCCAAGCACCTCGGCCAGCCCCAGCCCCGGCGCGAACCGGTGGGGATTTCTTAAGCCCGGGGGTATCACCAGAATTGGCGATGGACAAATATAAGATATGTGGTAATATGAAATTAATCTCGTTTGTGTTGGCCCGTGAGGAAGGGCGGCCAGGTTTTCCAACCTGGAAGCCGGTTGTAGCGGGCTTGGGATGTAAACCAAAAATTGATAGTGGAAAACGTTGAACCCTGCGTCGAACTGAATGCTCAACTTGAGCCTGATGTGCCCGGTTTCACTGGAGCGCAAGGGCTCTTTGAATATTCATCTAAATTTATGAAAAACCACACCCTGAACCAAATTGAATTCCATCGTTTCCAACCCACGAAAAATATGCCAAACCTATTAAAACGCGCACTGGTCCTGGCCAGCGCTCTGGCCGTCCTGAGCGGCACGCTCGCCCAGGCAGCACCCGTTGACAAAGCCAACAACTCGGCCGCTCTCTCCCTCGGCACGTCCTGGGTGGGCGGAATTGCGCCCGGGCCCAACATCATCGCCGCTTGGAGCAATGATGTATCCAGTGCCTACACCACGGGCAGTTTGGGCGCCAGCACGAATTGGGAGGGCATCCAGATTCTTACTCCAGGCGGGAATGTGGCAATCCTCAACGACGGATTCACCAATACATTGGGCACGGTGGGGGTTGTGGGTCTTAATGGCATTGATATGTCCAGTGCCGGCGTGAACCTCACGTTGAGCAACTGCGTGGTGCTGAATGGTGTTCAAAATTGGAATGTCAACTCTGGAAAAACGCTGAGTTTGGGTGGGAATTTTCTCAGAAATGCCGGCAGCGTTTTGCGGTTCGGTTTGACTGGCGGTTCAACTGCAATCATTACCAATGGAAGTGCGGTTGTGAGTGCGACCGCCAGCCCAAACGCGATTCTGGGCAGCACGTACGGCAATATTTTCTTTGGAACCGTGAACGATGTTGATTTTGCGGCGGAAGTCAGCGCTTCTGGTGGTTTTCAAATTGTTGGAGGGTCTACAATTGGAGGGCTTTATACGGCGAATGGAACTGGCAATACCGATCCGGGCAACGCCAATGTGATAGATGTTAATAATGACGCTGCTGGCGCTTGGGGACAGCGCGCTAGTAATACGAGAGTTTGGCCCGGATTCCGTTTCAATATTCCACAGGCTTATAATAATAATGGTGCCTTCGCCACATATAATGGTCTCGGCGCATGGGTGATTGGTATCCCTTCAGGCAGGACGGTTACTGCCAATAGTATTCTCATAACGACCAATGTGCTTAATTCTCCGGTTCTGGTTAACAACACAAGCGGATTAAGCGGCGGCACCACCGGCTTTTTACGCATAGGCAGCGGAGGAACACAAGACCTGCTCGTATACCAAAACAATTATGCGGCGCCGTTTATTATTTGTCCCAATATTGTTATCAGTCAGCAAGGAACCGGATCGCTTGTCAAAATGGGCGTTGGGCAAATGCAAATACAAAATGGATCTACCTATACTGGCGGAACAGAGGTCTATGAGGGCACGCTTGAAATTGATGGGTTAGGAACTGTGGGGGTTGGCCCTCTCGAAGTGTTCGGAGGCAATTTTGCACAATCCAGCGCGGGTACGAATTTCGCGCCGGTGACTGTTTTCAGCGGCGCCACGAATAGTGTCCTGATAAATGCCACCGGTGGGACGGCCCTTGATAATTCCAATTTGGCCTTCAATGCCGGAACAACTCTCCAATTCGTCTATAGCAATAGTGTTAGCCCCAGCGCGACTGTGCCTGCGTTGTTTGTTACCAACAGCGTGCTCGCCAGTCCCCTGACGGTCGCCAGCCCGGTCACCATTAATGTGCTTTGTGGAAATCTTTCCCTCGGACAATTTCCTCTGGCCAAATACTCGGGAACCGTCGGCGGCAGCGGCGGGTCGGCCTTCGTTCTCGGAACCATTGAGCCTCTTGTTTCTGGCTATATCTCTAATAACACGGCCAACAGCTCGATTGATTTGGTCGTTACCAACGTCCTCCAACCCCTCCACTGGGCACAACCCGGCAGTGGCACTTGGGACATCAATATAACTTCGAATTGGAAAGACAATGGCGGCAATACAACGACCTATCAACAAATTGGTTCGATGGGAGATAATGTTTCGTTTGACGCCATCTATAGCAGCGGTTCGCCTACGGTGACACTTAATACGAATCCCATTCCGGCAAGCGTGACTTTCGTGGGTGCCAATAGTTATACCTTGACCGGAAGCGGCAGTGTTAGCGGCCCCGGCAGCGTGACTATATCCGGGCCAAGCACAACCTTTATTCAAACGGCAAATTCGTTCACCGGCGGATTAAATATCAATGGCGGTATTTTGAATTTCACGACGCTGACCAATCTCGGCGGGGGTCCCATTAATTTCGGCGGCGGCACGCTGAAGTACGCATCGGGCAATGTGAGCGACATTTCCGTGGGCACGGTCACCTTCGGTGCCGGCAACGGGACCATTGATCTTAACGGCAATGCCGTTACCTTTGCCAATGCCGTTGGCAACAACGGCGCCGGTGGCTTTACCTTGACCGGTGGCAACACTCTGCAGATAAACGGCACCAACCGTTATAACGGCAACACGATCATCAATTCCGGGTCAACGCTCACCTTCCAAAGTGCCAACACTTACATCAGCAACAGCGCGGCCGTCATCGTGAACGGCACCCTCAATGCGGTGCCCAACGGTGGTTTTACATTGAGCACTCCGGCCAGCCAGATTCTAGCCGGAACGGGCACGGTCCGGGGCGAAATCGCGATGGGCAGTGGCACTACAATTACGCCGGCGACCAATGGCACGATTGGCACGCTGACCATTAATGGGGATCTGACGATCAATGGCGGCACCTTGCAGATGGATCTTAATGGAACCTTGGGCACCAGGGATTTGATTGCCATCAACAACACTGGCGGCATCGGCAGCGGCAACCTGACTTTGAATGGCGGCACAATTAACGTGAGCATCACCGGCACGCCCCTTGCCAATGGCTCTTATCCGCTGATCTCCTATACGGGAACACTGGGTGGCGGAGTCGCGAACTTGAATCTGACCGGTTTTTCGCAGTCCGGCCAGCTCGCGTATTTGGCCAGCGGCAGTGGTGTACTTAACCTGACCGTCATTTCCGGCAATACCAACAGCGTCGTTTGGGTGGGCGGTGGCGCTAATGCCTGGGATTTGGTCACCGCAAATTGGATGGTCAACGGCGTCCCTTCTCCTCTGGGGGATTTTGCCAATGGCAACGCCGTCACTTTCAATGACTCGGGTTCCACCAATCCGGCGGTGAGCTTGGCCGGCACGTTTTTGCCGTCCGCGGTTACATTAAATGTCACCAACAACAATTATACCTTCAGTGGTTCCGGCAATCTTTCCGGCAACACCGGGCTTATCATCAACAGCGCCACCGCAAATATTACGACCATTCTGACCCCCAATAGCAACCTCGGGGCAACCAGCATCAAAAGCGGCACGCTTCAGGTCGGCAATGGCAGCGTCAGCGGTGGCATCGGCACCGGCAATGTCACGAATAACGGAACTTTGATCTTTGACCAGCCTGCAACTACTCCAAATACCGGCGTGGCGGCAATCAGTGGCAATGGCACGTTGATACAGGAAGGTTCGGGGACGCTGACTTTGTCGGCGAACAACAGCTACACGGGCCAGACCATCATCAGCAACGCCAGTGTGCTCCAGGTTGGCATCGGTGGCGCCGTCGGCAGTCTCGGCTCCGGTGCTGTGATTGATAACGGCACGCTTTTCTTTGATGTCAAAGCCCCCGTTACGGTCAACAACATTTCCGGCTCCGGCTCGGTTACCTTTGAACCCTTGACCATTACCTTGGGCAGTGCGCTGACCTATCAGGGCAATACGCTTGTCACCAATGGTTCGTTGAAGCTGACGGCCAGCAATCAAATTCCCAACGGCGTCTCCGTCCCGGGTTCCACGGGCATTTTCGGTCTCGGCGGCACGCTGGACCTGGGCGGGTTCAACGAAACGGTAAATGGTTTGACCGACCTTGGACTCACCACCGGACTGATTACCAACAGCGCGGCCTCGGGAACGAACATCCTCACCATCGGCATACCTTCGATTAACACGACCAACCTCTACACCGGCCTTATCATGGACAACACCAATCGAGCCAGAATACAACTCGTGTTAAATGGTCCGGGCACGGTGCAATTGGCTGCGGCCAACACTTACAGTGGCGGCACTATTGTTGGCAATGGCGAGCTGATGTTGGGGACGGCGGGGACCGGCGGAATTCCCGGCAACACAGCGGCCGGTTCAGGCGGCATTACGATGAGCAACGGGACAACTTTGTTTTTGAATGGCAACGACATTACCTTTGTGGGCAATCCCGTGACTATCGCGCCGAATTCCACAGTCACGCTGTCGGAGACAACCGGGGCGGCAGGCAGCGACACTTACTCCGGGTTAATCTCCGGAGACGCCTTGAGCACGAATGTTATACAGGGCGCTATTGGCAATAATTTCACCGCTGATACTCACCTTAATGTGCCAGTAGTGCCACAATGGAATGGGTTTTTTGGCACCGTCCTTGTTCCCAGTGGGGCTGGACTCCGTTTTTACGGTTCGACCGGCGGCACCAACACCACCTTTGAAGTGGATGGAACGGGAACGATGTTCGCACGGGACACCGCCGATGTTGTCACTCTCGGCGCTCTGACTGGCACTGGCGCCATTACTACGCCGTCTAGCCCTGGCGCCACCTTTGTCATCGGCTCCAAGGGCATTGACTCTACATTCTCCGGATCCATTTCCGGCACCAACAACATCATCAAAACCGGTGCTGGCAGGTTGACCTTTAATGGAGCGACCAATTTCACCACCACCCTGAATGGGGATGGCTCCACCACCACGAATTACATTGTGACCAACGTGGTGACTTACGTCGGCGCCACCACCATCAGCAATGGCGTGCTGGCGTTGATTGCTCCGAACAATTTTAATCTCACCAATTTCACCTCGTTTACCTTGGCGGGCAGCGCGGCGGTTTTGGATCTGTCCAGCGCGGGTTATTCACCCGATGGCGCGACGCTGATCACCAATAGCACGCTGACTCTGGCATCACCTCAGACCCTCACCGGCATTGGCACAATCATGGGCGGCGTGGTGGCGGGCAGCGGTGTCACCGTATCGGTCGGCTTCCAGCCAAACACAAATGGTTCGCCGGTTACCGGCTTGCTCACCATAACCAACCGTGTGGAACTGGGCGGCGCGGTGAATATGAATATCAGTACGACCAACGTGCCCTCCAGCGGCGAAATCTCGTCACCGACCATCACGATTGATTCGGGCGCAACCCTCGTGGTCACCAACGTTGGTCCCGGCCTCTTCAATGGCAGCACATTCACATTGTTCAGTCGGCCCGTTTCCGGGTTCGCTTCTGTGACGTTGCCGGCCATGGACCCGACCGGCACGACCAATTACTATTGGAAAAACAACCTTGCCGTGAACGGCACGATTACACTGACAAACGGCGGATTGGTCGCTGTCAACCTCAATCCGACGAACATCATCGCCTCGTTCAACTCCGGCACCGGTGTGCTGACCCTGTCCTGGCCGGCGGATCACATCGGCTGGCAGTTGCAGTCGCAGACCAACTCGGTGACGGTCGGCCTCTCCACCAACTGGGTTGATGTCGCGGGCGCGAACACAACCAATCAGGTGATCCTGACAGTTGACAAGACCAAGGGAACAGTGTTCTACCGCATGGTTTCTCCGTAAATCCGGCCGGGAACATTGAAAAAAGTTGAAGTTTATGCAAGGCCGGGCCGATGTTAAGGCATCGGCCCGGGAGATGAGGTGAATGGTAAAAAGCATGAGAAAACCAACGAACGAAACGACAGAAAGTTCAGACCGGCGCAGGCGGCAGGGTTTCACGCTGATCGAATTGCTGGTGGTGATTGCCGTCATTGCCATTCTGGCCGCGTTACTCTTGCCGGCGCTGGCAGCAGCCAAACGCAAGTCGCAAAGGACCCAATGCCTGTCGAACCTGCATCAGCTTTATGCCGCCTGTGTGATGTATTCAGGCGACTTCAACGATTGGTATCCGGTCTGGTATCAAGCGGACGGCGGCTCGCATCCGGTGAATCTGCTCAAAGGTGAACATTACACCCGATACGCGTTCGGCTCCAATGGCGACCCGGGCAAACAGGTGCCTCAGACTTATATGATGAGCGGTGCTGGTGGTGGGAGTAGTTTCACCGCCGGTTCGGTGGGGAACACGGACCAAAACCTGGGTTATTTATTCGCCGGCAGTTTTATCGCCGACGGGAAAGCCATGTGGTGTCCGGCCTACTCCAGTTCGACCGGCACAACCAATGCATTAAGTTGGGAGCAGTATGCCAACCCGGTATTTATAAGTACGGATGGTAGTGGCAATGTCCGTTCCTCTTATGAATTTAATCCCCGCATGGTGTCTGCTACTGGGGGCAATTATCTGCGGAGATATCAGAAGACCAGCGACCCCAGGGTGCGGGATGTGTTCATGACGGATTATCTGCAAAATCCGAGTGCGAATGGTGATGCGACTCCGGGGATTCCATTCCTTCCCATATACTGGGCTCACTGGCCGGCCAGGGGCGTGATGGCTTGTTATACGGATGGTTCAGCCAGCTATGCCTTTACCCCGGATGCTTTTACCTTGGCGACGCAACACCTGATCTCGGACGAAACAGCCACTTCAGCCCAGTTATATGAAATCCTGTGGAACAATTATCAGATCGCGCCATAATTCCGGCCGTGGCTGTCCGGCTTGATTTCAGATGGGCGCCCAGGTGGGCGCCCATTTCATTTCGTAATGCATCGTCAAAATTGGCGCCCGGATGTCATCTGCCATTTGACGGGGCGGGCGTACTCGCGGACCGGACCCGGCTCGTCGGCAGCCGCGCCCCACCTGAAATGTGAATTGGGTTGCAACCGATTTTCGCGCGATGAGTGTTGACACACCGGCGTAATCATGGAGTCATTTTCGCATGAATGAGCCACTTGAATCCTGTTCCCCGTGCTTTCATCGGCCCGGGCCGTTTTCGTTGAAGAACTTCTTCCTGCCCGCTTTCACGCTCGCGGCGTTGCTCCTGTTTTTATATCCCGCCGCCGCGCTGGAACGGACGAACGTCGTCTTCAAAATATTCCAGTTCCCGCCCAATATGATTCCGACCATCGACGGCAAGACGAACGATTGGGATATCGTCCCCGAGGATTATGTCATCGGCATGGACCAACTGGTGGATGACACCGGCAAGCATCCTGCGCCGGACCCGAAAACGCTGGACGTGCGCGTGAAGGTCGGCTGGGTCAAGGGCCTCAACCGGCTTTATTTTCTTTACGAGGCCTATAAGGATTACTGGGATTTTTCCGGGCCGGGGTTGCACAACGACACGTTCGAATTGGTGGTGGACGGCAGTCTTTCCGGAGGACCATTCATTGAACGATTTCTTCCGGCGCGGAATATTCTCGGCACTTGGGAGACGTATTTCACCCTGCAAGGCACGCACGCCCAGAACTACCACATCTTCACCCCGGCGGAGGGCAAGGATTGGTGCATGGTCTGGGGACCGGCGCAATGGCTCAAGGAATTGCCCTACGCCAACGCCGCCTGTGCCTACGACTTCAAACCGGGCCAGCCCGGCCGCCTCGTCCTGGAATTCTGGATAACGCCCTTCGACTATGCCGGCGCCGAAGGCCCGCAACGCGCCGTCGAATCCGTGCTGAAGGAAAACAAAATCATCGGCCTGTCCTGGGCGGTGATTGATTACGACGACGTTCATTCCGGCGACACCAACAACGGTTTTTGGAACCTCTCGCGCCAACACACGATGTATGGCAACGCCGACCAACTGGTTGCCTTCAAACTCATGCCGCTGGAACCCCGCTTCCGCAAACCCATCGCAGCCCAATGGTCGTTCCAGGTCGTGGACATGGACCGCCGGCTCGTCGCTTTCAAGGACCTTTCCATCGGTAAAATCACCTCCTGGAAATGGGATTTTGGCGACGGCGAAACTTCCACCGAACCAAACCCGGTTCACACCTACAAGGAAGCCGGACATTACGTCGTCGTGCTTTGGGTCGAAGGACCGGAAGGCAAATCGCGCCGGGCAAAAGTTTGGGACGTGGCGGTGAAATGAGAATGTGTGTGGCGGCGCGCTTCCAGTCCCGCTATGCGGGATGAACGCGGCATCCTGCCGCCAGTTGATATGTGATGTGTCACTCCTTCCAAAACGCAGCAAGGATGCTGCATTGACTGGCAACCAGGATGGTTGCCTCCACAATGTGGCGGCACGCTTCCAGCGTGCCAGTGATGGCGGCTTCCAGCCGCCAGTTACGACGCAGCAAGGATGCTGCATTCACTGGCAGCCAAGGATGGCTGCTTCCACCAAGTGGCCGGTCATCAGGATTGGCAATTGGCGCCCGTTTGAGATATACACACGTCATAATGCAGCTTCCCAGAACGAATGCCGATCCGCGCCGGTTGGTTTCCGGGTTCCATTTCCGTGGCAAGCTGCCGCACCTGAAGCGTGAAGGTTCGGCGTATTTTGTGACTTTCCGTCTTGCGGATTCGCTGCCGCGTGAGAGCGTGCTCAAGTTGAAGCACGAGCGCGAAACCATCGTTCAAGGCGCCATGGCAGCCAAACGTCCGTTGACCTGGCAGGAGGAGCAGCAATTGTTCATTTGGTATTCGGAGAGGGTAGAGGCGTTCCTTGACGCCGGGGCGGGCGCATGCTGGTTGCGACGTCCAGAGATTGCCGGTTTGGTGGCCAGGGCGTTGAACTTCTTTGATGGTGAACGCTACGACCTGCACGCATGGACGGTCATGCTGAACCATGTGCATGTCGTGGTCTGGCCTCGACCGGGACACACCTTGAGTAGCATCGAACACAGTTGGAAATCATTTACTGCCAACCAAGCGAACAAAATGCTTGGTCGTATCGGCAGTCATTTCTGGCAGAAGGAAGCATACGACCACTTGATTCAGAATGACGAGGAACGATCCCGGTTGTGCGCTTATGTGGCAGACAATCCGGTGAAGGTGGGATTGTGTGCGCGGCCGGAGGAATGGTCGTGGAGCAGCGCCAGTCCCTTGGCAGAAAGGTTCAAGCGAATGCCAGATGTCACATGATGCGACGATCCTTCCAAAACGCAGCACGGATGCTGCATTCACTGGCAACCAGAGACGGTTGCCTCCACAGTGTGGCGGCGCGCTTCCAGTCCCGCTATGCGGGATGAATGCGGCATCCTGCCGCCAGTTGATATGTGATGTGTCACTCCTTCCAAAACGCAGCACGGATGCTGCATTCACTGGCAACCAGAGATGGTTGCCTTCACAGTGTGGCGGCGCGCTTCCAGCGTGCCAGTGAACGCGGCATCCTGCCGCCAGTTCTAAAATATTGACCAATTATGGAACCGGTTAAAACCAATGCCCTCCTGTTCGCAATCACGGCGACACTTCTCTTCACTTCGTTGACCTCGCTCGAAGCCGCAAACGCTCCGAAAGTTTTCAATGTTCTTGATTTTGGCGCGACCGGTGACGGCGTCACGGTGGACACCCCCGCCATCCAGCGCGCCATTGACGCCGCTGCTCAAGCGGGTGGCGCGCAGGTCCTGGTGCCGCGCGGCCACCGTTATCTGATCGGCACACTCGAATTGCGCGGCGGCATGGACTTCCACCTCGACGGCGAACTGGTCATCAGCACCAACCCGGCGGATTACCGGGGCGACGGTGTCATCACCGCCTTGAACGCGGAGAACCTCCACATCACCGGCAACGGTTTGATCGCCGGTCGGTCGCTGTCATTCATGACCGGCTATGAAAAGACAAACGAGTGGTGGCTGTTCAAGGAATGGCGGCCCAAGCTGTTCATCCTCACCGGTTGCACCAATCTCCAGGTCCGCGACATCACGTTCGGCGACGCGCCGTTTTGGGGATTGCACATGCTTGGCTGCAAAAATGTTCTCGTGGACCACGTCACCGTCCGCAACCGGCTCGACGTGCCGAATTGCGACGGCATCGATCCGGATCACTGCCAGGACGTGGAAATCCGCAACTGCGACATCACCTGTGGCGACGACGCCATCGTCGTCAAAACCACCCGCCAGACCAACGACTTCGGTCCGTGTGCCAACATCCATGTTCATGATTGTGTGCTTGAGACGCAGGATTCCGGCTTGAAAATCGGCACCGAAACCACCAGCGACATTCACGACATCCGGTTTGAACGCTGCAAAATCCTCACCGGCAGCCGCGGCCTGACCATCCAGCTCCGCGACGAGGGGAATGTTTACCAGGTCATCTTCCGCGACATCAAATTCACCTCCCGGTATTACTCCAATCCGTGGTGGGGCCGGGGCGAAGCCATCTCGTTTACTGCCATTCCGCGCACGAATACAACCGTGCTGGGTTGCCTGAGCAACGTCGTCGTGCAAAACGTCACTGGCCGGGCCGAGAACAGCATCCGCGTCAATGGTACCCCGGAAAGCCGCGTCCATGACGTGCGTTTCGAAAATGTCACGGTCACGTTCGACCGCTGGACGAAATACCGGGGCGGGCTGTTCGACAACCGCCCGACCCGCGTGCTCGACCCGATCGAAACGCACGGGAACCCTGGTTTCAGCCTTCGCCACGCCGACAATATTGTCCTGAAAAACTGTTCCGTGAATTGGGGCGGGAACCTTCCGGATTATTTCACCTGTGCGCTCGAAGCCGAAAACGTGACTAACCTGCGCTTGACCGGATTCCGGGGAAAGGCCGCCCA
>Ga0187852_1002050_pt1 | contig 17321 bp, 11 predicted proteins | sample June2016WEW_6_40_FD_134511 | JGI IMG/M metagenome (GOLD analysis project Ga0187852, IMG submission 134511) | Peatland microbial communities from SPRUCE experiment site at the Marcell Experimental Forest, Minnesota, USA - June2016WEW_6_40 | ecosystem: Environmental > Terrestrial > Soil > Wetlands...
ATCCTCAGCGAGATTGGCTACGCCACTTGGTATTCCGCTCCGTATAAAGGCCGCCGCGCGGCCAACGGGCAGGTCTTCGACGGCAACGCATTGACCGCGGCGCAGCGCACCCTGCCCATGGGGTCGCTGATTGTGGTCACCAATTTGAAGACCGGCCAGTCGAGCGCCATGCGCATTAACGATCGCGGCCCGTTTGTGTCCGATCGCATGATCGACCTGACCATGGCCTCGGCCAAAGCAGTGGGCGTTTATCAGTCCGGGTTGGTGCAAGTCCGCATGGATGTCTACCAGACGCCCAAGCCCATCTCGACCGGCGGGCGCTGGTGCGTGCAGATTGGCGCCTTCCACAAGGAACGCGACGCCCTGCGGCTGAAGGATCGATTGCTCGAACTATATCCGGGCTCGAATGTGATCGAGTTTCCCGGCGAGAATAGCTTCTGGGTGCGCATCCGCCCCGAGGGCGACGACCGCGCCATGGCCGAGCATATTGCGCAACAGATCCAACCGGTAGAGGGCAATGCGTATCTAACCAGGCTGGATTGATGCACCAATTCGTCCGAAGTGCCGTTGCCGGTCTCCGCCGCGCAAGAAACGTGATCGCTTTCCGCTGCCGGCCTGGCTCCGTTCACCCTGCAAACTCCGCTCGCTCCGTCTTCTTATGAGTCAGAAACCCGTCGAGCCTACGGAACGCCCAACAAGTTTCGCGAGAAGCGCCGCAAAACACTTGCAATGCGCGCCGCACTCGCCTTGTGGAATCGTCGCAGGCAGGCTTATATTCAATCTGTACGTATCATTTATGTCTATGCGGCGCACAAAAGAGCTCGAGACCAACCCGAATGCGATGACGGGCTCGGACAAGCTCGCTCTTAGCCTCCCGCTGCTGGGCCTTATTAAGGTCCCCGGCTGAGGCTCCTCAAGACACGTGATTGAGAGGCCGTCAGCGGGGAAAGCCGCTGGCGGCCTTTAACTTTTTGGTGGGAGAAAAAGAGATGCTGAAAGACCCGAGCACAAAATACCGGCCCATTGCCGATTTCCGGCTGCATGATCGGAGTTGGCCTTCGAAAACAATCGATAAAGCGCCCGCTTGGTGCAGCGTTGATCTGCGCGACGGAAACCAGGCGCTCGTCGAGCCGATGGACACCGCGCGCAAGCTGCGCATGTTCGATCTGCTTGTGGCCTGCGGTTTCAAGGAGATCGAGGTGGGATTTCCCTCGGCCTCGCAGACGGACTTCGATTTCTGCCGCGAGCTGATCGATCGCAAGCAGATCCCCGACGATGTCGCCGTGCAAGTGCTCGTGCAAGCCCGCGAAGACTTGATGGAACGCACCTTCGGGGCCCTCCGCGGCGTGCATCGCGCCATCGTGCATGTCTATAACTCGACCTCAACCCTGCAGCGCCGGGTTGTCTTCGGAATGGAGAAAGACGCCGTCAAGCGGCTGGCCGAGAGCGGGGCGCGCCTGGTGCGCGATTACGCGGCCCGGTATCCCCAGACCGAATGGGTCTTCGAGTATTCCCCGGAGAGCTTTACCGGCACGGAGATGGATTACGCCCTCGAGGTCTCCGAGGCGGTGATGGAGGTCTGGCAGCCGACGCCGGCGCATCGCGCCATTCTCAATCTGCCCGCCACAGTCGAAGTCTCGACACCCAATGTCTATGCCGATCAGATCGAATGGTTCAACCGTACGATCGAGAACAGAGACTCGATCGTGTTGAGCATTCACCCCCACAACGATCGAGGCACGGCGGTGGCCGCGACGGAACTCGCCTTGATGGCGGGAGCCGACCGCGTGGAAGGAACCCTCTTCGGCAACGGCGAGCGCACCGGCAATGTCGATATCGTCACTCTCGCTATGAATCTCTATACGCAGGGCATCGCTCCGGGCCTGGACTTTTCCAACATCGACGAAGTGATCGCCAGCGTGGAATTCTGCAACCGCATGACCGTGCATGAGCGCCATCCCTACGCAGGCAAGATGGTCTTCACGGCCTTTTCTGGGTCGCACCAGGACGCCATCAAGAAGGGCTTCGCCGCGCAGCGGGACGGCGGCTTGTGGGAGATTCCCTACCTGCCCATCGATCCCAAGGACCTGGGCCGCAGTTACGAAGCCGTCATTCGCGTCAACAGCCAGTCCGGCAAGGGCGGCGTGGCGTATCTGCTGGAGCGCGACTACGGAATCCGTCTGCCCCGGCGCCTGCAGATCGAATTCAGCCGCGTCATTCAGCAAATGAGCGACACCAGCGGCGGAGAGGTGACCTCACAGGAGATATGGGCTGCATTCCAGGCTGAGTACATCGATCGCCGCGCGCCATTTCTCCTGCGCGGCCATCACGACGATTCCGACGAAGAGACTAACCGGCTCACCGCCAACGTGGCCATGGATAGCGTGGACCACATGGTTTCCGGAACAGGCAATGGTCCCATTGAAGCGTTCATTGACGGTTTCTCCCGGGAGTTCGGTATTCCGGTACGCATCGCCGATTACGAGGAGCACGCCCTCGGCCACGGCGCTAATGCCCTGGCGATTTGTTTTGTGGAAGCACAGGTCGCCGGAGCGCCTCCGGCCTTTGGAGCCGGCATGCACGGCAATATTGTCAGCGCTTCGTTGAACGCCATCATCAGCACCGTCAATCGCTCCCTGCGGCCACGTTCCTGAGCCGTCGATTTTCGTACGGCCGGGCCCGCTACACCGGATTAGGAATTGGTCTAGGGAGTGCCGATACTCTCAAGGACCGTTTTCATCAAGAAAACGGCGCCTTGCATGCCGCTGGATTCCTTACGTGAATTCCTAATCCGGTCGATCGTGTTTTCGGAGACTCTTTAGACCGAAAGCACACCCTCAAGTCGACGCGACCTCAAGGAGCGGCGACCTTCTGCGAATCTCACAAGGATTACACGATTCCCGAAAATGCCGTAGCGTTACCAAAGGCATGGGAGCCAAGCCGCGACGGGCCATCCCCAGGTCGCCTCAAACCTCTCTTTGCTCAATGCTTGGAGCAGCATGGGGCGTTTTCTCTTTTCCCTCACATTGGTCCGGGACGGGATCATGGATACCTCGCCGCCCGTAATCGACGCGCCAACTTTGCCCAGGAATGCGTATTATGGTTGAGCAGTTAAATGAAAGCGATTTCAGAGTTGGAAGTCCGGGCCGTCCGGCGTCAAGACTGTGCGGCTAATCGCGAGTGCATGGTTCTCGCGGACCCCGGAAGGCACATCCACTCTCGAATCGTCCAGGTGGGGATCGAATGAGGTACCGTGATTTTGTTGCGGCCGGAGTGGCCGTGCTCTTTGGCTTGGGATTGTTGGCAGTAACCGGATGCGGCGGCAGCACCGGAGGCGGGTCGGGACCTACGACGCCCACGGTGACGGTTTCGGCGAGTCCGTCGAGCATTACCACCGCGCAGAGCACAACGGTAACGGTCACCGTGAGCGGTTCGAGTGGCACGGCCACTGGCACGGTAACGCTCTCGAGCGGTACCTACAGTTCGGGCGCGGTCTCGCTGAGCGGCGGCAGCGCTCAGATCACCATTGCAGCCGGCTCACTCGCCACCGGATCCGATACGCTGACGGCCACCTACTCATCCACTTCGTCCAGCTATAACAACGCCTCGGGCACGGGCTCGGTGACCGTCACCTCTACCACGCTGATTACGCCCACGGTCGCGGTCTCACCGAATCCGTCGAGCATCACCACCGCACAGAGCACAACGGTCACGGTGACCGTAAGCAGCACTGGAAATCCCACGCCCACCGGCTCGGTGAAGCTCTCAAGCGGCACCTACAACTCGGGCACCGTCTCGCTGACCAGCGGCAGCGCGCAGATTACCGTTCCTGCCGGCTCCCTCGCGACCGGGTCGGACACGCTGACGGCCAACTACACGCCCGACACCAACAGTTCCTCCACGTATAACAGCGCCACGGGCACAGGTTCGGTGACCGTGACCGCTCCCACTATGATTACGCCCACGGTCACGGTCTCGCCGAATCCGTCGAGCATCACCACCTCCCAGAGCACAACGGTCACGGTGACCGTAAGCAGCACCGGAAATCCCACGCCCACTGGCTCGGTCACGCTGACCAGTGGCAGCTACAGCTCGGGCGCGGTCTCGCTGACGAGCGGCAGCGCGCAGATCACCATTGCTGCCGGCTCGCTGGCGACCGGAACGGACACGCTGACGGTCCAGTACACGCCCGACACAAACAGTTCCACAACCTATAACAACGCCACAGGCACGGGCTCGGTGACAGTCACCGCGGTTCCCACTCTGATTACGCCGACGGTGACGGTGTCGGCGAACCCGTCGAGCATCAGCGGTTCCGAGAGTACGACGGTGACGGTGACTGTAAGCAGCAGCGGAAATCCCACGCCCACCGGCTCGGTGACGCTGACCAGCGGCAGCTACAGCTCGGGCACGGTCACGCTGAGCAACGGCAGCGCGCAGATCACCGCTTCCACCAGCACACTGCCGGCCGGGAACGATCTGCTGACTGCCAAGTACACGCCCGACGCCAACAGTTCCTCCACCTATAACAGCGCCTCGGGCCTGGGCGAGATCTCCTCTAATCCCTCTCTCAGCATCACCAGCTTTACGGCCAGTCCCAACCCGATCCAAGTCGGCTCCAGCTCCACCAACCTCACCGCTGTCTTTACCGGCGGCACGGGAATCATCACGCCCGGTCCCATCTCCGTCACCAGCGGCAAGGCGGTCAGCGTCAGCCCCACCACAACCACGGTTTACTCGCTCACCGTTACTCCAACTTCCGGCTCGGCCATCACGCAGACGCTCACGGTGACCCTGAACAGCGGCGTGACGGTCAATCCATCGAGTACCGGCGTTGCCGTGACGAGCCAGATTTTGGGAATGAACCTGGCGTATTGGTACGACGTGGTCTCGAACGCGAGCGCGATCAATAACGCGTTCGGACAGGCCGGCATCAAAGCCATTCGCTGGCCGGGCGGCTCGGACTCGGACATTTACCACTGGGGATACCAATCCGGCAGCAGCGCACTGGCGGAGCCGTATACGTGCACCTGCAGTCCCACCAACCCCGACCAATGCACCGCCGACAGCAAGGGATGGGCAGGCTACAGCACCTTTGCGCAGTTTGTAAGTGCGATCCCGCTGGCAGGCTCATACGACCTGGCCCTGACTGCCAACTACGGCACTAATGAGACGTGCACGGGAGGTGGCGATCCCACCGAAGCGGCAGCGTGGGTTGCGGCGGCGGCCAACGACGGCGTCACGGTGAGTCGCATGACCGTCGGCAATGAGGATTACGGAAGCTGGGAGACCGACCTGCACTCGACTCCGAACGATCCCACCATCTATGCCGCCGCGGTAAAGGGATCGAGCGGCTATTACGAACTGATCAAGGCGGCCAGCTCCGGCACTCTAGCGGGCGTGATTGTGGATGCGGACGGCGCAAGCAACGGCTGGGACAGCACGGTTCTCGGCAACGCTGTCGGTTGCAATGGTGCTGGTACACCTTGCTATGACTTTGTCGAATATCACTACTATCCGCAGTATGGAAACGTGACGAGCGATACGTTCCTGGTGCACCAGGCGGCGCCGGAGTTTACGATCAACATCAACACGGTCAAAACAGAGCTAAACAATGCCGGAGAGCCCAACACTCCGATTTATGTAGGCGAGCTAGGCGCAAACAGCAGCAATCCCGGCACGCAAAGCTGGTCGATCACGCAAGGGCTCTATGCCGGCCAGATTCTGGGCGAGGCCATGAACGACGGCATTTCGCGCCTGACCTGGTGGATCGGATTCGGGAACTGCTTGGGAGCAGGCAATAACAGTTCTCTGTTGTATGGCTGGCAGAACACCTGGGGAGCCTACAACGTATTCTCTGACGGCCCCTCGGACACCGGCTGCCCTGGCGCTGGCCCCATTGGCACCATGTCGCCCACGGCGATCGCCTTCCAGCTCTTCAGCAATGTCGTTGTGAATGGTGAGCACGTGCTCACCCCCACCGTGGTGGGCGACACCATCAATGTGCGCGCCTACGCGGCCACCCACTCCAGCGGAACTCAGACGGCGCTGGTCCTGTTTAACCTGGATGAGTACGCGAGCGCGCCGGTTACGGTCACGCTTACGGGCAAGTCAACCTCGTCCGACGTGCAGGTCACCACTTACAGCAAGGCGATCTACGACTTCTCGCAAAACGATCAATGGGACCCCGCGACCACAACCGATATGGGCTCGCAGTCGCTCCCGCTAACGCTCACCCTCGCACCCTGGAGCATGAACGTGGTCATCATCAAGTAGCATTCCATCCCGCGCCATCTCATCAAAGATGGCGCGGAGGTCTACCGCCCGCCTTCGCGGCGGGCGTTCTTTTTTCCGAGCACGCCGTCTCTTATCTCGTAACGCTCTGGCTGATCTTGCCGATCCTGGCAACGGCACAGAGTGAGAACCGGGATCCCTCAGTTCATTGAGGAACCTTCCAACATCAGGCCCCGGCTCAGCTAGAAGAATCCTATTTGCCGGCAGCCATCGTGGCCAGTGCTAGACGGGCAAAGTGGTGAGACATCTCCACGTTGGGGAGGGCGAGAGTTTTTTCCAGCCATTGCTTTGCCCGTTCTTTGTCGCCAAGCGCCAGCTCGATCATTCCCGTCGAGTAGCACCAGGAACCCGAAGAGGCGCCGGCCTCCGCATCTTCCTCGGCAACGGCAAGCGCGCGCGTGAGGCGATCGTGCGCATCTTCGGGATTGAAGGTCCCGAGCGCTTTCTCTGCTTCGATGGCCCAAGGCAGTTTCCAGGGATCTCCGCTGGCCGCGGCTTTTTCGAAAAAGCCCTTTGCTGCCTCCCCGCGTCCGCAGTTGCGCGCGATTGTCGCCAGTTCGACGTCCTCCCGGGAGGAGATTCCTTCCCGGTCCCTCCCAGACTGCACCTTCGCGACGAAGGCGCGCGCGGCGGTGCAGTTGCCGGCTTGGCTCCATGCTTGGGCCTGCATCAGCTCAATTTCGAATTCCACCTGATCGGCGGAGATGCCGCCCTCCGTGTCCGGGAAAAAGCGCCCCTTGAAAAGCGCCAGCGCCGGCGCGAACTCTCCGGCCTCGGCGCGAGCCAGCGCGAGTTGATAGATCATGTTTGCCGGCATTCTTGTTGCTGGCGAATCGGCTGCGGGATACTCAGCGAGCGCAGCGGCGCGCTCCACGGCGGGCGTTTTCAGCAAGCTCATCGTCGCATCGAGGCCTGCGTAGACCTCGGGATTTTCAGGGTCGTTGCGCACTCCTTCGCGGTACGCCGCGAGCGCGTTTTCAGGATCGTTCTTCAGCCGCAGCAGGGCGTCGCCCAGGTCGGCATCGAGCACAGGACGATGCGGATCGAGCCGCTTGGATTCGCTCCAGTGGGCGATGGCGGCGTCGGTCGAGCCTTTGGAGAAGAGAAGCGTGCCGAGCAGGAAATGTGCCGTGCCGTCGGCGGGATCGGCTGCGAGCGCGGCCTCGAGAACCATGCGGTCAGTTTCCGACGAAGGGAAAACATAGCTCGTCGAAAGCCCTCGCGCTGCCTGCCAATCGGCCTTTGCATCGCCGAGATTCTGGCGGCAGTAAGCAGCATAGTAACGGACCATAGGATGCGATTGCGGCAGCACGGAGCCGGGCTCGCTCTGGTCCGGCGCAACGGCTGGATAGTTGCGATCGAGAAGAGCCAGAGCCTTTGCGTAGAGCCCGAGGCGCATGTGCTCGGCCGCGACGCGAAGAACGCGATAGGGGTCGGCTGCCAGGTGTGCGAGATCGGGCGCGCCCGTGTCGGCCTTGAGAAAATCGTTCGCGGGATCGAGAGCCAACTCGCGCCGCGCCAGATCGTCTGCTTCGGTCGGATTTCCGAGCGCGCGCAGAACAGCCTCAAGCTCCTCGGCGGCGCGCAGGTTGGCCGGCTGAGCCGATGTTGCCGAGCGCAGCAGAATTGCGGCGTCGTTGAGGTCGCCTTGGCGTGCGTGCAATTCTGCCAGCCGGATCGCCGCCGGAGCGCGAAGATCGGCCTGACGGTAGGCGATCTCATAGGACGTCTGAGCATCGCGTGCGTTCCCCAATCCTTCTTCCGCGATTCCAAGATAATAGGCGATCTCGGAGTTGGTCGTGTCGCGCATGTGGGCCATCCGGAGCAGCTGCGCCGCATCGTCGTACCGCTGGTGCGACGCTTCCAATCTGCCTGTCGCGATCGCGAGTGACTGACTTTGCGGATAGCGATTGAGCGCCTGGCGGTACGTGTCGAGCGCCTGCAGCGAAGCGCCATTCAACTCTTCGCCGCGGCCCTTTTCGAGCCAGTCGTCCTCCGAGCGCCTCTCGGGAGCAGGAAAGTGCACAGCCGCTTGCGGGCCGGTCTTGATCGACGACTCGGACGCCCAGTCGTACTCGCCCTCGGTCTGCTTGAGCAGCGATTGTCCGGCGCTCGATCGCAGTTCGAATGTGAGCTTGCCTGAGCCTTCACTCCGGGGAAAAGTGTGCGCCCAGGTTTTTTCCGGAGACAGGTCGGTCACTCCGCTCCACAAGACGGTTCCGTCGCGCGTGAGCGAAATCCGCGCGCCGGGAATGTGCTCATTCACATTCAGCGCCACAGTCACATCGGAGTCGCGATCGTTGAAGTGCATGACACCGGTCTTGTTGGCGCGCGAAATGCCTCCGGTGCCGCGGACCGGCATCCAGTATTCGCTGAAGTGAAGGGACTGGCCCGGCTCCAGAAACGCGTAGGTCTCCTGATTGCGAAACAGACCGGCCTGCATCTCGACATACGCGCTTTCGTTGTCGGAGAGCACCGTGCGCCAATGGAGGCCATCGGGATCGACGCCCCACGACCAGACTTTCTTCGCGGGTACGTCCTGGTGCGCGGCCAGATGCACGGTTCCCGTCTGCGTGTGGGGATTCCACACCCCCATGAAAGGCTCTCTGCTTCCATGCGCAAAGTAGGAGACTGCACCGAGGGTCTGATTTTGAACGATGCTCAAGTCCCGGTCGCCTTGCGGGCCCACCGGCCACGCATAGACATTGGTGAATCCATGGGAGGCCACGAAGCGCATTGGATAATCGATGCGCGAATCGTCCCAGACCTCGATGCCCGCGTTGTTCCACCAGTAGTAACGGCGGCGCACATCGCTGCGGTTCGCGAGCGTAGTGCGCTGTTCGAGGAGCGTGGAGCCGGGGCGCATCACCAGTTCCACCTGCCATTGCATACCGTAGACGCGATCGATATTGCCCACCCACACCGATGCGCTTCCATCCGTATGGGCCGCATAGCCAAAGTCGACCGGCGAGATGGAGACCCAATTGTGCGAGACGGGGAAATTGAACTCGACACCGAAGGCCGCCCAGGCGCCGCGATAGCCGATCTGCGCTTTTTTGATCGACGGGTTGGCGTAGAAGATGGGCTGGCCGCTGATCTTGTCGACGCAGGTGTAAATGCGGCCGCCGAGATCGGGAAGAATTGAGCATTTCAGGTATTCGTTTTCGAGAAAAATGGCGCGCCAGGTGTGTGCATCCTTCACGCCGGTCAGGTTGTTCCGGATCGTGTAGGGATAGTTGAATCGGGAGGCGGGCGCGTACTGGTCGAACGGAGGATTGGGATCGGGAGGACCTTCTTCATACGCCGGCAGTGCCATTGTTCCCTGCCAGACTTTGACCTGGGCGGCGGCGAGTTGGCCCGCCGCGATAAATGCCGCAGCCAGAAGCAATCCGCAAAAGATGAGTTGATTCCTCATCGGGAAGGTCTCTCCTCAGCGGCTGAAAAACATAGTCGCGCCGATGGCGACGAGCGACACGGCGAAGACACGCCGCAACACCAGTTCCGAAATCATCTGGGCCCAGTCGGCGCCGAAATAACCCCCCACCAGAAATCCCACGCCAAGCAGTGCGGCCACACGAATGTCGGCGTTGCCGTGACGGTAATACTCGAGAAAAGCAAACAGGCCCACCGGCGCCAGCAGCGCCCCCAGCGACGTGCCCTGCGCGCGGTGCTGATCCATGCCCACGATCCAGATCAACGCCGGGATAAACAGAATGCCGCCGCCGATTCCCACCACTCCGGAAAACATGCCCACCACTACGCCTAATAGCAACAGCAACCAGGTCATGCAATCTCCTTCGGGCAGGCAGCCGCGCTATGCCCGCGTCTTTAGCGTATCGCATGGTTGGGAGGGTTTTGCGCGCGAATGCAGGCGGCGAAACCATCGCCGCAAGAATGTTGCGGGGGTTAGAGAAATTCGGCGGGAACGCAAGAAACGCCGCGATCAGAAACCGACGACGCGTGGCGCGCGAGAGAGCGCCCCTTGAGCTACGCCAGCGCCAGGTTCAGATTGTCGATGGCCTCGTCGATCTCCGCGGTGCTCTTGTAGCCCACGGTCACCGAATCCACGCTCGCGTTCCGAAAGGCAAAGCGCATGGCCTGCTGGCGGTCGGAGCGGTTGGTAAACGTGCCCTCGCCGATGAGCTTCATACTGATGATGCCCTGGCCGGCGGCGCGCGCCTCGCGTACATGGGTGACGACCTCGTTCACTTCGCCCGGCTCACCCCAGTTGTCGGTCTCGTTGTCCATCCTTGTGCCTTTATGATTCATGCGGATCATGGACACGTCGAGCCACTTGAACCCCGGAACCTGACGCAGCGCCGGAAGCCCATGGACTGAAGCGCCGTGCGTCACGATCGTCTGCCGCGCCTGCGCTTCGAGAATGGCGTCCTGCCAGCGTTCGCTGTCCTTGACCCAGGTGCCCGTGTGCTGCCAATGCAGCAGCATGATGTCGAAGTACTCGGTGTCGCTGTATCTGCGCATTTCGTCGAGCTTCTTTACCGGGTCCTGGCGGTCGTCGGTCGTCACCTTGGTCATCAATTTGTAGCTGTCGCGCGGCAACCCCTTGAGCGCCGCGCCGAGCATCTGCTGCGAAGCGCCGTACGACTCCGCAGTTTCAAAGAATCGGATGCCGCGCTCATAGGCGTAGTGCACCAGCCGCGTGAACTCCTTTTGCCCAAGCCGCTGCTGCACTTCACCGTTGTGCGAGCCGGTGCCGAAGGCGAGGCGCGTGACCTTGACGCCCGATTTTCCCAGCGTCACCCAGTCGGTGGCCGAGGCGCGCTCGGCAAAAAGCGGCTTGCCGTGCAGGCCTGCAATGGCGCCCGCGGCGGCGCCGGCTTTCAAAAAATCTCGTCTGGAAATGTGCGGCATCGGTGACCTCCTATTGCTGGCCAGGGGAATGGCCGAATGGAAGCATGGTAGCACAACTCCCAAAAGCCTGCGATGAATCCGGGGGGTGCTCAGAGCGAGATCAATCCATCCGTGTTTGTTTACTCGGAGCCTTCGGCCACGGGGGGAGCTTTTGTGCGCATGCTGGTGATCATCACCACGCTCGCCACAACGAACACTCCGCCCGCGACCGTGCGCGCACCGAGTGGCTCGCCTCCCAGAAAATATCCGATGATCACGGCCACCACGGGATTGACATACGCGTATGTTCCCACCTTGGTCGGCGATTGGTGATGCAGCAGCCACACGTAGGCCGTGAATCCCGCGATGGAGCCGGCAAAAACCAGGTAAACGAGCGCCATCCAAGCCGCGCCGGAAACCGCAAACGGGTCGAATCCGCGCCATTCGCCACGGGCTGCGGAAACCGCTAGCAGCATCGCACCGCCCGCAAGCATCTGCGCGCCCGAACTCATCACTTTCGACGCGGGAAGCGGGAGTTTACGCGCCAGGGCCGACGCAATGGACCAGCTGATGGCTCCGACGATCAGCCCCACTGCGCCGGCCGTGTCAATGGGTGCGCCACCGAGCTTGCCAAGCTGGCCTAAATCGATCGAGCGGCTCATCAGCACCGCGACGCCTGCGATGCCCGCAAGCAGCGCGATGGAAAGGCGCGCGGTGAGCCGTTGCGTGCGCAAGATTACGATTTCAGAGAGCGCCATGAACGCCGGGATCGTGGCCAAAATCACGGCCGCGATGCCCGAAGGTACGCGCTGCTCCGCCCAGAACAGGAAGCCGTAGTCGACAACGAAGATGAGAAACGCGAGAAGAAACGCCGAGAGCCATTGGCGCATCGAAGGCTGCTTTTCTTTTTTTGCGAGCGCCCACAGATAAACCAGCAAGCCAGCGGCCACGAAGCGCATGGCGCAGTAAAGCAGCGGAGGCACCTCGCGTACGCCTACGCGAATGGCGAAGAAGGTTGCGCCCCAGACGAAATAGATGATGCCGAAGGCCAGAAGGGTCTTCCATTTCGGCGCCTGATATGTGTTTTCCATTCCCGCCTCCTGAAGGCTCATCTGACCTCTGATCTCTGACCCCTGATCTCTGTTTTCACCAGCTATGCAGCCACTCGGCGTCGCGTCCAATGCGCACCGGCGTATGGAAGAGCTCGCTCAGACGCGCTTCGGTGAGCAGCTCCTCGCGCGGGCCGTCGGCGACGATGCGGCCCTGGCGCATGAGAATGATGCGGGCGATTTCCGGAAGGATGTCGCCGAGATGATGCGTAACCATCACCAGGCCGGTTCCCTCGCGTGCCAGTCCGCGCAGGGTCTCGCGCAGCTCGCGTTGCGCGGCCAGGTCAAGCGCGTTCGAGGGCTCATCGAGAAGCAGTTGTTGCGGCCGGTGCACCAACGCGCGCGCAATGAGGATGCGGCGTTTTTCCCCTGCCGACATGGCGCCCACAAGTTGCCCGGCCAAATGCGTGGCTTCCATGCGTTCCAGCGCCTCCCAAGCCCTAGCGCGCATTTCATCGGTCACATGTAGATTCGGCCACAGCGATGACGCCGAGAAAAAACCTGCGATCACGGCATTCAGTCCCGCTGTGACTGCCGTGCGCTCGCCCGGCAACTCGCCGCCCATGGGTGCGGCGCTGACGACGCCGAAGTGACGGCGCAGCTCGGTCAGGTCCCATCGTTCGCGGCCGAAGATGCGCACGCACATCCCCGGACGGACGATGGGATAAAGCTGGCAGGTCATGGCGAGGATCAGCGTGGATTTGCCGCAGCCGTTGGGCCCGAGAATGGCCACGTGCTCGCCGGCGCGGATGCTGAGGTTGATGTCGTGCAGCACCACGCGCTCGCCGCGCGCCACGTTCATATGGCGAAGCTCCAGAAACTCTGTCTCCGCCGATTCGTTCTTCGGCACTCCTTCACCAACTTTCGTTCTTCGCGCCTTCACTCTACGAGCCTCACCTGCTAGATTAAATGGGTCCACACCATGAGCGATCTTTCTCAAGCGAACCTTCCTCGCGGATTCCGCTTCGCGGCCGACAAAGCGGGCCTGAAGACCAGCGGCCGAACCGATCTTGCCCTGATTGTTGCCGATGCGCCGGCGAGCGCAGCGGCGGCGTTCACGTCGAACCGCGTGATTGCCGCGCCGCTCATCGTCGATAAGCAGCACTTGAGCGCCACCGGCGGACGTGTGCGCGTGGTTCTCATCAATGCGGGCAACGCCAACTGCGCCGCCGGCGAGGCGGGGCTTGCGGCCGCGCGCGCCACATGCGATGCGGCGGCGAAGACCTTTGGCTGCCGCGCCGAAGAGGTGTTTCCCTCGTCGACGGGCGTCATCGGCGTACCGTTGCCCGCGGAAAAGATCAGCGCTGTGCTGCCCGACCTTGCCGCGTCGATCGGCGCCGATTCCGACCGCTTCTACGATGCAGCGCGCGCCATCCTCACCACCGACACGGTGGAGAAGGTGGCTTTCGCACGCATCGAAGTGGAGGGCCGCGAAGTGCGAATTGCCGCCTTCGGCAAAGGCTCCGGCATGATTCATCCGCAACTCGTGCCTCATGCCACGATGCTGATTTATGTGTTGACCGATGCGGAAATTGAGCCCGCCGATTTGCATACGTATCTTGGTCCCGCCCTCGAGGTCAGCTTCAACCGGATCTCCGTGGATGGCGACACTTCCACCAACGACACGGTTCTGTTGCTGGCTTCGGGCGCGAGCGGAGTGCGGATCGGGGCCAACGATGCGGCTTTTGCATCCGCGCTCACACAGGTGTGCATGTCGCTGGCGCGGCAGGTGGTTGCCGACGGCGAGGGAATTTCGCACGTGGTGGAGTTGCGCATCGCAGGCGCGGCCAGCGACGCCGATGCGTTGCGCGTGGCTAAGGCCATTGCCCATTCGCCGCTGGTAAAGACCGCGTGGGCCGGATGCGATCCCAACTGGGGGCGGCTGGCTGCGGCCATCGGCTATTCGGCCGCAGCGATCGATCCTAACCGCATCGACATCTATTTCGGAGAGCTGCCGATTTGCCGCGACGGAGGGCGCGCGCCCGGCTACGACGAAGCCGCGGCACACGAATACATTGCGCAGCGCGAATTCTCGATCTCGATTCAGTTGCACCAGGGCTCAGGCTCGTGCGTCTTCTGGACCACCGATCTGACACACGAGTACATCCACATCAACGCGGATTACTCGACGTAAAAACCTCTACCCCGCACAAGCAATGCTTGGACTCGGCACTCCATTCTGATTGTTCTGAGAGCGGGCGATATACAGCTACCTCGCCCGCGGATGCGTCCTGTCGTAGACCTCGGTCAATTGCGCGGTGGTGAGCTGCGTGTAGCGCTGTGTGGTCGACAGGCGTTCGTGGCCGAGCAGTTCCTGAATGGAGCGCAGGTCGGCGCCTTCTTCGAGCAGATGCGTGCCGAAGGCGTGGCGCAGCGTGTGCGGGTGGACGTCGGAGGAGAGCCCCCGCAAGACGGCGATTCGCTTCACGATGCGGCCGACGCTGCGCGTGGTAAGCCGCGCGTCACCCCCCTTCGCAAGCCCGCGCAATTGCAGATTCACAAACAGCGCCGGAGTGGGGACGGGCTTTTGCTCGCCGGCTGCGGCCAGGCGCGCGTCACGCTCCGCCAAATAGGCGCGCAATGCGGCGGCGGCCGCGTCGCCCAGCGGCACGTAACGCTGCTTCTGGCCTTTGCCGCGTACGAGAATCGCTTCATTGGCCCAGTGAATGTCGTCGAGGTTGAGCCCGGTCAGCTCCGCGTTGCGGATGCCGCAGCCGTAGAGCATCTCGAGAATGGTCCGGTCGCGCGCCGGCCAACTGGCCGCGTCGCCACGCACCGAATCGACCACGCGATTCATCTGCTCGATCGATGGCACGCGCGGCAGATGCTTGGGCAGCCGCGGCGTGGAGACGAGCGACGCCGCGTTTTGCTCGATGTACTTATTGCGCGCCAGCCACTTGAACCAACTGCGAATGGCTGCCAGCGCCCGCGCCGCCGAAGCCTTCGACAATCCCCGCTCGTAAAGCGTGCCGAGGTAGGCGCGAATCTGCGTGTGCTCGATTTGCGCGACTTCCGGCGCGCCACTGGGTCCGGCCAGCCAGGCCGCGAAGCCGTGCAGCTCGCGCTCGTAGGCGCGCAGTGTGTGCGCGGAAGCGCCGCGCTCGTTGGCCAGCATTTGCAGGTAGGCGTTCACCAGCGAACTGGTGAAACTGGCCGGGGAAGCGGCCGCCGGAAGCGCTGCTGTGGCGGTCATGGCTGCCCCTCGACGAGAGCCTTGCGCACCACAAGACGCGGGCCGGGACGATCGGCCTCATCGGAGCTCGTCTCCGCCGGGCGCTCGATGGCGCGCGGATGGAACTGGCGATGCACGGCCTTCAGGCGGCCCAGCGCCAGGTGCGTGTAGATCTGCGTGGTGGAAATGTCGGCGTGGCCGAGGAGCATTTGCACGCTGCGCAAGTCTGCGCCGTGCTCCACCATGTGCGTAGCGCAACTGTGGCGCAGTCCGTGCGGGCTTGTGGAGTGGTTCGCCGTCTTCACCAGCCGCCACACCCATTGCCGCGTGAGGGGCATGCCGCGCAGCGAGAGAAACATCCACGCCCGCTCTTGCCGCTGCATGGTCAGCCGCGCCCGGCCCCTGCGAGCGGAGCTGATCCGTTCGAGATGCGGCCTGCCCTCGCGCAAATACTGCTCCAAAGCTTGAAGCGCGGAGCGGCCAAGCGGGACAATGCGCTCCTTGTCGCCCTTGCCGCGCACCTGCACGCGCCCGATATCGAGGGCAAGGTCGCTGGTCGCGAGCGACACCACCTCGGAGACGCGCAATCCGCCTGCGTAGAGCAGCTCGAGAATCGCGCGGTCGCGCAACGCGGTAGCTTTGGCCTGGGGATGCGACGCCGCCAGCGCAGCCCGCTCCAACATCTCCGTCACCTCCCGCTCGGCCAGCGACTTGGGCAGCACCTTCCACGCCCTGGGCGACTCGATGTTGACGGTGGGATCGCGATGAATGCGCCGGTCGAGCAGCAGCCACTTGTAAAATCCGCGCAGGCAACTGAGCTTGCGCGCCGACGAGCGCGCGTCGATGCCGTGCTTGCGCAGGTGTTCGAGCAAGCCGGCCACATCGGCGTCGCAGGCCGTCAGCAGCAGGGCGTTGCGGCCTTCCAGAAACTCGGCAAAGATGCGCAGGTCGCTTAGGTAGGCTTCGCAAGTGAGCGGGCGAAGCCCTTTCTCCACACGAAGGTAGGTCCCATAGTCTTGCAAGAGCCCGAGATTGTTCTTGGCTGCCACATCTTTGATTATCCGCGTCGCCAACTCGCGCGTGGGCTCATGCGAAGGTTACCGTACCACGTTCATTACGGCATCAACATCATCAATATGCGTTCGGTAACGAAGGATATTGAAGAACCTTGGGGATTTGATGAATTGCCGCGCTGCCGGTGGGGGCCGGCGCTCTTCCCTTTTGAGCCCCAATTAGGAAAAACTGCTGCATGGGGAAGCGGAATCGCGTCCCGGAAACGACAAAACCTCCACCCGAACGATAACGTCGTGGGAAATCCAGCCGATAGTATTGTTGACCTTGCGTCCCGCGGCGGCGTGGCGCGGCCGCAAGAATGTCCGGAGGAAAGCCATGGCGGAGAAGACGAAGAAACATCACCAGCTCGCGAACGGCAACGGCTACTACTCCGGCAATGGCTATCACTCCGGCAACGGTGTGGCGCACGCGGTCGCAATGCGTCTGGGCAAGGACTGCAAATACGAGCGCGAGCTCAGCCGCCTGCAGATCGAGCTGGTCAAGCTGCAGGAGTGGATCCGTCACGAAGGCCTCCGCGTCGTCGTGCTCTTCGAGGGCCGCGACGCCGCCGGCAAGGGCGGAGCCATCAAGCGCATCGCCGAGTCGCTCAATCCGCGGGTCTGCCGCATTGTGGCCCTGGGCACGCCGACAGAGCGCGAGAAGACGCAATGGTACTTCCAGCGCTACGTGCCGCACCTGCCCGCGGCCGGCGAGATGGTGCTCTTCGACCGCAGTTGGTACAACCGCGCCGGCGTGGAACACGTGATGGGCTTTTGCACGGAGCGCGAGTACCTGGAGTTCATGCAGAGCTGCCCGGAGTTCGAGCGCATGTTGGTGCGCTC
>Ga0187852_1002054_pt1 | contig 17302 bp, 15 predicted proteins | sample June2016WEW_6_40_FD_134511 | JGI IMG/M metagenome (GOLD analysis project Ga0187852, IMG submission 134511) | Peatland microbial communities from SPRUCE experiment site at the Marcell Experimental Forest, Minnesota, USA - June2016WEW_6_40 | ecosystem: Environmental > Terrestrial > Soil > Wetlands...
AAGGGGTCGATAACTTTGTGTTTATCGCAATCGGGACCGGAACCGGCTCAGGAGTGTTCGTGGACGGCAAGCTTTGTCGCGGCCGGACCGGGTCCGCGGGCGAAATCTACCGCATGGTTCTTGAGTGGCCCCGCTGGGCGGAGAACTTCGGCGATTCAGGCCACTTTGAGACCTATGTTTCCGGGATGGGAATCGCCGCCGAGGGACGGAAGGCGATCCCCGCAACGGCAGGCCAGGCAGCGGCCGGCCTCGCCGCGGAACGTGACGCTTACTTCGTCTTTGAGGCTTTCCGCAACGGCGACCCCAACGCTCGGGCGGTTCTGGAGAAAATCTTCACCATGCTGGGCGTCGGCATCGTCAATATTATCTCGGTCCTTGATACCGATTTGATTATTCTGGGGGGAGGCATTGCGAAGGGTGCGCCGGAATTCATGCTATCCACCGTCAACAAGATCGTTCAACACGTGTACAAGGAGAATGCCCCGCCCGTCAAGTTCAGTTCCCTCGAGGATAAGGCCCAAACCTTCGGCGCCATCCGTTCCGCCCTCACGCTCGCCCAGCAGGCCGTCGCGCGGCGGTTGTAAATCGCCAGATCATAACCCTCTGCTGTGAGCAGAGGAAGTGGGACAGGCACTCTTGCCTGTCTCTGAGGCCGGCGAAACGCGCGTCTCCTCGCAGGCAAGAGTGCCTGCGCCACTTCATCAGCCGGTGCGCGGCGAGGTTTAATGCGACGCCGCTACCTGCCCAGATTGCCCTCGGAGGAATGGCAAACCTCCCACCAACAACGCAGCCTCCGGCAGCACGCCCCAACCGAACAGCAGGATAGCCATGGGCACGAATGGAAAGCTGTGGAAGCGAATCAAATCGTAGCCCAGAACAAATGGAAACATGAGCAGCGGCAGGCAAACCATCCCCAAGGCGGGAAGCGAGACTGCCAGCGCCCTCTCCAGAAACCTTCCACCGGAGTGCCAGGACCAGTACGCCCCGATGGCGCCGATCACGGGCAGCGACACCAACCACCAGCAGTAAATGACCAGTTCGGTGCTGTGCCACGGCCCGAGGACGTGCGGAACAGGCGCGGACGGATTCTGAAGCAATCGCAGAACCATGCCGGAGAGGGCGATCGTGCAGGCTCCTGGCAACCAGAGTGTTTTGACACGGTGATTCATACAGACCTCCTCATTTGCGGCGAGTTGGATTTCGCGGCGCAGCTCATTCCAGTCGGAGGCGGCGTCGAACGCGGAATGGAGCGCCTCAGCGTGCGATCGGCCTTGGCTGAGCGCGTCGCTGTAGAGGTCCTCCAAATGCCCGGCCAGTTCGAGGACGATCTCCTCTTGCCGCTTCGCGTCGAGCCCCAGCGGACCTAACTTCTTTCTCGCGATCGCGCGCCAATCAGGCATGGGTCACCCCGGCCAGAGTGTGCAAGGCTTGAAATAACTGCCCCCACTCCTCACGCAGCGGGACCAGGCGCCGTTTCCCAGCAGGCCCCAGACGGTAGTAACGCCGTTGTCGGCCTCCCGCAGGCCCTTCCCAGTTGCCACTCACCCAGCCGCGCTTTTCCATGCGATAGAGCAGTGGGTAGAGCGAGGCCAGGTTGAAGCGCAGCAGACCGCGCGACTGGCGCTCGATGCGCTTCGAGATTTCGTAGCCGTGCAGCGGCCCGTCGGACAGCACCGAGAGGATGGCCAGTTCCGCGCTGCCGCGTTTAACTTGAGCGCCGATGTTGATGGTGTGGTCTTTCATATATGCGAATCCTATATATAGGCACCCTGAGTGTCACTGGCACCAAAGTAATGCCCTCATGTAGATGGAAAGCTCTCTCCCCAAAGAGAGGGCTGTGCCACCGGATTGGGGAGCGGGTAGCCACAAGGACCGCGCCTACAGCCGGTAATGCAAAGAAAGCGGATGATTAATACAGAAAAAGGGCGCTGCCCCGCCGTAGGTCGGTTGAAACCTGCGGGCAAGGCTTGCTAAGCTGAAAGCTGCGTCGGGTCTTGGGCAGATTCAGGGCAAGACTGAAAGAGAAATGGAAAACAAACGTCCTGGCCGCTGGCGGGGAGGATGGCTCCTCCCCGCGTCTGCGGCTGTCCTCATTTGCAACAGCGCCTATGTCGCTGCCTTCGGCGCCCCTTCACTTTTTTACGTCGCGAATGCATTGCTGCACCCGCTGCTGGGTATTGCTGTCGGCGTCCTCTTCATCTCCTTCGCAATCCGGCATCGAAGGGCCTTCGCTGGGGTTTGGGGAAACGGCGGGTTCTGGCTGTTGGGGCTGGCAGCAGGTTTCGGCTTCTATCTTGTTTTCGTAGGCATGACTCGGCCCCACAGCCTGGCGCTTTATGCACACGTGGGGCTGGCGATCGCGGGCCTGGTCTTTCTGCTCATCCGCTTTCGAGGCCGCGTATGGGCGCATGTCGCCTCACCACCCGAAAGCCTGCCATCGGCGTGGCGCTGGAGCCTGCGAGTGGCCGTGGCCGCGGGTGCGTTTTACGCAGTGGCGGCGGTTTACCATTACGTCCACCACGATCCGCGCTATACGATCGAGAACCCTTCCATGCCTCCACTCAGCATGGATCACGAAGGGGGCGGCGCATCCAGCCTGCTTTTCCCCAGTTCCGCCACCACCACCGACGGCAAGCCCATCATGTCGCAGTTCTTCATGGACTCCGAGTCCTGCCGCCCCTGTCACACCGACATCTACAATCAGTGGCAAAGCTCGATGCACCACATGGCCTCGTTCAATAACCAGTGGTACCGCAAGGCCATCGAATACATGCAGGATACGGTCGGCATCAAGCCTTCGCTCTGGTGCGGCGGCTGCCACGACCATGCGCTGGTCTTCGCCAACAAGATGCAGACGCATCCCATCCGCGAGGTCGAGGACACGCGCGAAGGCCAAAACGGCCTGGGATGCATGTCCTGCCATTCCATCTCGCGCGTGAAAGACACCATGGGCCAGGGCGGTTTCGTAATGGATTATCCGCCGCTCGACCGCCTGGCTTCGAGCAAGAATCCACTGCTCCATTTCATCCACGACTTTGCCGTGAAGCTCGATCCCAGGCCGCATCGCAACGCCTTTCTGAAGCCCTTCCACAAGGACCCGGTGCTTGTGCCGGAGTTCTGCTCCTCCTGCCACAAGGTTCACTTGGATGTGCCCGTTAACAGCTACCGCTGGATTCGCGGTTTCAACGACTACGACAACTGGCAGGCCAGCGGGGTTTCGGGGCTGGGCGCGAGATCGTTCTATTATCCGCCCCATCCTTCCCAATGCGCGGATTGCCACATGCCGCTGGTTCCGTCCAAGGATTTCGGCAACATTCACGGCTTCGTGCATTCGCATCGGTTTGCAGCGGCGAACACCGCGGTCCCGACTTCCTACGGGGACCAGGAACAGGTGCAGCAGGTCGAGAGTTTCCTGAAGGGTGCACTGAGCGTCGATATTTTCGCTCTTTCCCAAGAGCCCACAGAGCCGACTGGTCCGGCGCGTAAAGCCGGAGGCGAGGCGCCTCAATTGGCCAGCACGTTTGCGGTGGGCGAAGAATCCTCGGCGGGTCTGGCGGCCACGGGGGTCAGTGCCGTTCCGCCTGTGAAGCTGATGGCGCCGCTGGGACGGGCGGCGGCCCAAGTGCGGCGCGGCGACACCGTGCGCGTGGAAGTGGTAGTCCGAACTCGCAAGCTGGGCCATTTCTTTCCGGGCGGCACGGTGGACGCTTTTGATTGTTGGCTGGAGCTTCAGGCCCGCGACAACAAAGGGAGGATCATTTTCTGGAGCGGGGAAGCAGCCGATAACGGCCACGGCCCGGTCGAGCCCGGCGCGCACTTCTATCGCTCGCTGCAGCTTGACGGGCACGGCAATCCGATCAACAAGCGCAATGCCTGGTCCACACGCGCCACCATGTACGCCCACCTGATTCCTCCCGGCGCCGCAGACACCGTGCACTTCCGCATGAAGGTTCCTGAGGACTGCGGAGATTCGATCACGCTCACGGCGAAGCTCAACTATCGGAAGTTCTCCTGGTGGAATACCCAGTGGGCATTTGCCGGTGTGCGTGATCCCGCTCAGCCCAATCCCGATGTAACCAAGAATTACGACGATGGGCGCTGGGTGTTTCAAGGTGACCTTAGCCGCGTCTCCGCGAAGTTCAAAGCCATACCCGATGTGCCGACCGTGGTGATCGCGCAAGACACTTGCACCTTTCCGGTGCTGGCCAAGAACTCCGCACCCTTCGCAGAGACCTTGAGCCTGGATCCGGCGGACCGCGTGCGCTGGAACGATTATGGCATCGGACTGTTGCTGCAAGGCGATTTGAAAGGCGCGGAGCGGGCCTTTGAAACTGTGATTAAGCTCGACCCCGGCTACGCGGACGGCTGGGTCAACGTGGCCCGCGCTCGCGTTCAGGAGGGCAACACCGATGCGGCAAAACCCCTGCTCGAAAAGGCCATCCAACTTAATCCCCGGCTTGGCAGCGCACACTACTTCGCCGGCCTTGCTTTTAAAGCCGACGGCAACTACCCCGCCGCTCTCGACGAGTTTTCGAAGGCATCCGCCTTATACCCGCGCGACCGGGTGGTGCGAAACCAGATGGGCCGCATGCTTTTCCTGGAACGCAAATACACGGATGCGGTGGCGGAATTCGATAAGACCCTGGCGGTCGATCCGGAAGACCTCGAGGCCCATTACGACCTGATGCTCTGCTATCGCGGCTTGCGGGACGATGCGGAAGCCGCTCGGGAAGAAAAGCTCTACCTGCGCTTCAAGGCGGATGAATCCTCGCGCGCCATCACCGGCCCCTACAAGCTGGCGCATCCCGAGGACAACAACGAAGCGCAGCCCATCCACGAGCACGTTTCCATCGTGCTCGGCGAACCAGAAGGCAGAAAGCAGTATGCAGAAAGCGGAAGACAGAAAAAATCGGGCAAAACTCAGAATGCGGAAGTTAGAAAGCAGAAAGAACAACCAGAGCGAGATTCTTCGCTTCGCTCAGAATGACAGCCCGCGGTAGGGTTGCCGTCTTCCCCTGAGGATGGGTAGCCCTCTCCCGTGGGGAGAGGGTGTCGCGCTCCGGCGCTTTCATCAGCCGGAGCGTGACGGGTGAGGGGTTACGTCTGAGGATCAGTGCACGATGCCGCGAGAATCCAAAGTCCAGAATCTAAAATTCAGAATCGCAAGCTTTCTCCTGGCGACCGCGTTTGGCGGGTTGATTTTGATGGTGGGATTAAAGCTCACCGCGACCTCAGCGAGCGCTCTCAAGGCTCCGCCCAGCGAAAGCAGCGGGCCCATTCATTTCGAGGACATCACCCAAAAGGCTGGCATCAATTTCACTCATTACACCGGCGCCTTCGGCAAGAAATTCCTGCCCGAGACCATGGGACCGGGCTGCGCGTTCATCGACTACGACAACGACGGCTACCCCGACATCCTGCTGATCAACGGTAAGGACTTTGCCGGCCACAAGGCACGGCGCGCGACGCCGAAGCTCTACCACAACAACGGCAACGGCACCTTCACCGATGTGACGTCCAAGGCAGGCCTCGATGTCGAGATTTATGGCATGGGCGTGGCGGTGGGCGACTACGACAACGACGGCTGGGACGACATCTACATCACCGGGCTCGGCGAGGCGCACCTTTTCCACAACGAACACAACGGAACATTCAAAGACGTCACGAAGACCGCCGGGGTGAACAACACCGGCTTCGGCGCCAGCGCCGCCTGGGTCGATTACGATAAAGACGGCAAGCTGGATCTCTTCGTGACCAACTATGTGAAGTGGTCCGAGAAGGAAGACCTTTATTGTACGCTCGACGGCCAGCACAAATCCTATTGCACGCCAGAGGCGTATCCAGGCGACACTCCCCGGCTCTTTCATAACCTCGGCAACGGCCGCTTCGAAGACGTCACCGAAAAAGCCGGGATCTACGACCCCACCAGCAAATCGCTGGGCGTGGCGGTGATCGACTACGACATGGATGGCTGGCCCGACATCGCGGTCTCGAACGACACGGAGCGAAACAAGCTCTACCGCAACAACCACGACGGCACGTTCACCGAACAAGCCGTACAAGCGGGCATCGCTTTCAGCGAGGATGGCGTGGCGCGCGGCGCCATGGGGATTGACGAGGACGACTTCGATCACTCCGGCTACCCCAGCCTGGCCATCGGCAACTTCTCCAACCAGATGCTCGGCCTCTATCACAACGAGGGCAACCGCTTTTTTATTGATATCGCGCCTTCATCGTCGGTGGGCCGCGCCAGCCTGCTCTCGCTTTCTTTCGGCCTTTTCTTTTTCGATTACGACCTCGATGGCCTCCAGGATATGTTCGTCGCCAACGGCCACATCGAGCCGGACATTGGCCGCATCCAGCAACAGGTGACTTACGCGGAGCTTCCCCTGGTATTCCATGACGTGGGCCACGACAAGTTTCAGGAAGTGGGAAAGCAACTCGGCTTCACGCGCCGCATGGTGGCGCGGGGCGCTGCCTACGCGGATATTGATAACGATGGCGCACCGGATATCCTGATCACGACGAACGGCGGGCCTGCGTACCTTTTCCGCAATGTGGGCGGGAGCCGCAACAACGCCATCCGCATCAGGACCGTCGGTACGCGCTCGAACCGCGACGGCATCGGCGCGCAGGTCCGCGTCACCTCAGGGGGAATCACCAACTGGCAGACCGTCCACTCCGGCTCGAGCTACTGCTCGCAGAGCGAACTCACGTTGACGTTTGGACTGGAAAAGGCGACGCAAGCTGATAGCGTGGAAATCACCTGGCCCAGCGGGCAGAAGGATACCCTCAAGAACCTCCGAGCCAACGCCACCTACACTATCGAGGAAGGTGGAAGGACCATCAGCGCGAAGCCGTTCACGAGGTAATTAGGGCTTTGAAAATCCTGGTGCTTGCGTGCAGTTGTCCGACGGCCTTGGCTCCCCGAGGGGGAAGCTACATGAGTAGCCGTGGGTAGAACCCACGGAAAGTTCGCATCGAAAATGGTCTCGGCCCTGAAGGGGCCGAACGGTTCGACCCCTGCGGGGTCGGAGGTCATTGATGGGACACGACCCGTGGGCGGCGGGCACAAAGATCGTGCCCTTGCCCACGGCTACTCAGTTTTAACCCCTTCGGGGTTGCGGTAACGGTCCACTGCGAGTTCTTCGGATTCTGGTAGAAGTTCTGCAGAGCGGCTACAATTTACCCCGACCTACTTAATTGATACCCACGCCCAAGGAGGAACTGTGGACGATTTTCCGGATTTTATGAAGAGTTCAGCCAACAGGATTGCCACCAGCAGCCAGGCAACACCGGGAGTCGAAGGCTATGTTTTTGACGGAGTGGATGGAAGTCAGATGGCGTTCTGGACGTGCCGGGAATCTGCGGTGTCAACGCCGCACGCGCACGATTACGACGAATATATGGTGGTGATTCAGGGCTGCTACACGCTCATTTTCGGAGATAAGCGCGTACCGGTGAGAGCGGGAGAAGAGTGTTTCATTCCGAAGGGAACGTGGCATGGCGGCGAACCGGTTGCCGGGACGAGAACGATTCATGCCTTCGGGGGCCGGCGAGCGGAGAGAATTGGGTCGTAGGTTTAGCGGATTTCAAGACTACGTATTACCGCAGAGAAACTAATCTGTTTCCTTTTCGCGCACGGCAGATTCGGCCCATCCTCGTACCTCCCGAACACATTTTCGCGCCCAAAGGCGGTCGAAGGGCTTCTCCGTCTGCACGACCTCGTCTTCGTAGCGGAGGATTGCAGCAAAAGGCGTGAGAGCCGTGATTTCCTCGAACTCTTCGGGGTAAGTGATGCCTTGGTTACGCAGCAGATCGAGAAGCTCGACGCGATCATGGGTGTATCGATAGCGAACCGCGGCGGAAGCCAGCACTGCTTTTAGCATTTTCTCAATTGCCTGCTGGGTGTGAAAGCCTATGATCTCGTCAGGTGAGTGTGGGTCAGGAATGAGCTTGTCCAATGCAAACTCGTCCTGCTCCGCTTTGCGCAGCAGAACTTCGGCGAGCTCACGGGAGTGCCGCATCGAAGACCCGCCCTTCGCGGGCGACCTCGTAATAGATCGTGTTCGGGGTGTCAGACCAGTATTCGAAAGTGTCTTTGCTCGCGACCAGGACATCGGCTGGTACGCCCAAAGGTCGTAGGACTTTGCGCAGCCGCACCATCTCCTCGTGGCGCGAAGTAACCCTGGGTTCGACGACGAGCAGGTCGAGGTCGCTGTCTGCGGTGATCTCACCACGCGCGCAAGAACCGAACACGATGATGGTTGATCCCGGAGCCGCTTGTTGGAGCAGGCCCACCGCTTGTTTGATTGTGGATTCGTCGATGATCAAGAGCCACACACCTCAAAAGCAGGTCTGCACTACACGCAATCATGACATTGGAAACCGGAAGCTGCCGGGTTCCAGGCCGGCGCGCAGCGCGAGTTCGTGCACGAGCAACTGGATGTGGACGGAATCGATCAGCGTTCCAAGTCCCAGGCGAACTGGTTCAACCGGAACGTGCCGCACATTAGTGACGTCAGCAAAAGGCACATCGGCGTAAAGCAGCACGCGCCCGCCGTGCTTGCCGATGTCCTTCGCGAGCTTGAAGAGCGTCGTGTCGGCCTGGCGCTTGGGCCCGAATTCTCGTTGCCGGGCGAAGATGATGTAGCGATGGGCGGGATCGATGATTTCCATGGGACCGCGGCGAAACTGGGCGGCGCTCATAGGTTCCGCGCCCATTTTCGCCACCTCTTTGAACAAGAGCGCTCCCTGGTAAACTGAGGCCAACTCTGCTCCTCGGGACAGCAAAACAAGGTAGTGCGGTTTGTTAAAGTATTCGACGGTGGGGAAGGTCAGCTCCTCCTGGCGGTCGAGGATTTTCTCCTGGGCCTCGATGGCATGCATCAACGCCTGCGTGACCGGCTGCGCGGGCTTTCGTGCTATGGCCACTGCCAGGTACATCAAAACCGCCGTGGCGCAGGCGTACGTTTTGGTACCGACAGGAGCAGAGCGGCCGGCCATCATGGGCAGCAGCAAGTTGGCTCGCCGGGCCAGAGAACTTCCCTCCATATTGCAGACCGCCACCAGGCCCTCTTTCCTCGGAAAGGCGTCAAGCAGCCGCAGCACTTCCGCTGTTTCACCTGATTGTGAGACAACCACCAGCAGAATGTCTGTGCCGTGGAACTTCCGCAGATGGTCTACCAGTTCGCCCGTCTCCCAAATCAGGGCGCGGATGCCGAGAGAGTTCAAGTAAGCCTGAGCCGGGTAGGCTGCGTACATCGACGATCCCATCCCGGTAAACACCACGGTGGGCGGCCAGCGATTCACCATCTCTCGCAACGCCTTGGAGGGAATGGCTCCCGGACTGGTATAAAACTTTCGCAAGCCTGAAAGGACTGTGGGCTGCTGCGTGATTTCTTCCATTAAGCTGGTCATGGGAATGTTAGTGGCTAGTGCTCAGTGCCTGGTGGCGGCTCTCAATAATTCGCGATATAAATCGAGACGATTCGGCCACACGCCAGGAGCCTCGTCAGGGGCGCACTCTGCCGACCCACGGTTTGCGCCGCGGGCTACTGGCTGTCGCCCATCAGCTGACGGGCTGAAATCTTCAACAAGCCTCTACCTCAGGGCACTAGCCGCTAGCCACTGCAATTATACCACTTGCGCGTAGGGGGTCGAATGAGGTTTCATAGGAGCATGAAAACCAATCTTCGCCTGGCTTTGATTCTTGCCGCGCTGATTGCGCCGCTTCTGACAACCCTCAGCGCCCGGGGCGCCGATCCGGGCGCCGTCCCCAACAAATATCTTGTTTACATCGGCACCTATACTGAGAAGGGGAGCAAAGGCATTTATGCTTGCCGCTTCGACGCAGCCAAAGATCACTTGGACTCGATGGGGCTGGCAGCCGAAACTGCCGACCCGTCGTTTCTAACCATAGACCCGAGCCGAAAGAACCTTTACGCCGTCAATGAGGTGTCGGAGTACGAGGGCCACAGCAGCGGCGGAGTCAGCGCCTTCGCCATCGCTCCAGGGACCGGCAAGCTCACCTTCTTGAACGAAGTGGCTTCCGGCGGAGCGGGTCCTTGCCACCTCACCGTGGATAGTACCGGGAAGTACGTTCTGGTCGCCAACTATGGCGGCGGAAGCCTGGCGGTGTTCCCGATTCTGAGCGACGGCGGTCTGGGCAAGGCCACGGCCTTCGTGCAGCACAAAGGCGCCAGCGTTAACCCGCAACGCCAGGAAGGGCCGCACGTGCACTCGGTTTACATGTCAGCGGATAACCGTTTCGTCATCAGCGCGGACCTGGGCCTCGATGAGGTGTTCGTTTATCGTTTCGACGCCGGAAAAGGGACGCTTGCGCCAAACATTCCACCCTCCGCCACGGTCAGCTCCGGGGCGGGGCCGCGGCATTTTGCCTTTACTCCCAACGCCAAGTTCGGCTACGTAGTCGACGAATTGCAGTCAACCGTCACTCCGTTCTCATTCGAAGCGGCCAGGGGAGCTTTGGATGTTCTTCAACCCGTCTCAACCCTACCCGAGGATTTCAAAGGCGATAGCACTGCCGCAGAGGTCGCCGTGCATCCTTCGGGGAAGTTCCTGTATGCGTCGAACCGCGGGCTCGACACGATCGCGGTGTTTTCAATCAACTCTAAGAAAGGAACTCTCATGCTCCTGGCGGAGGTTCCTACCCTCGGGAAGACGCCTCGCAGCTTCAGCATCGACCCGACAGGGCGGTACCTGTTCGTTGCCAACCAGGACTCCGACAATGTCGTGCAGTTCCGCATCAACCCTATCACTGGCCTTCTTTCTCCAACCGGCCAAGTGCTTCAGGCGCCTTCGCCCGTTTGCGTGACATTCCTGCCGCTCGAATGATGACGCGGTGCATCCGGCTCCTATGGGACTTTTCTATTTAGTGCGTCACGGTGAGTCGGCCTGGAATGCCGAGAATCGGCTTTGCGGCCGCTCCGACATCCCCCTCTCCGAGGCCGGTCGCCGGCAGGCAATGAGCCTCGCCGAGCGCCTGAAGCCCATCCATTTTGATACGATCTACACGAGCCCTCTAGTACGCGCCTTCGAGACTGCGCGCCTGATCGCAGAGGCTGTGGGCCTCGAGCCTGTCCCGGACCAACGCCTTGTGGAGCTCGATTATGGCGAGTGGGAAGGGAGAACCTTGGCGGATATCGTGGAGAACGACGCTCAGGCTTTTCGCGCTTGGGGCGCCGCCCCCGCCCAACTCGCGCCTCCTGGAGGCGAAAGCGGCCTCGCGGCCCAGCAGCGCATCGTCTCCTTTCTGGATTTTCTGGCGGCCAAGCATCAGCAGGGTCGTGTGCTGGTGGCCTTGCACAAAACGGTTTGCCGCCTGGCGATCTGCCACGTCCTGGGGATGCCGCCGGACGAATACCGAAGGCGGCTTGTCCTTAGTAATGCGGCCCTGAGCATCATCCGGCCTCGGCCCAATGGCTGGCAACTCGTCGGCTTCAACGATACGTCACACCTCTCAGCCTGCCTCCTCGAACGCAATTCGCTGAGCGAAGGCTTTTGACACGCCGAAATCGTCGATTGTCGTTTCCCGATTGTCGGCTGGACGACGGGGGGACTCCGCTTCCCTCTGATCAGGCCCGCCCTGGAGTTGCAAGCAGTCCAAAATCAGCAGTCAGGCGAAGCAGTCCTCTTCCACCAGGACGGCATGGAGTTCGCCCGGGCCGTGGACACCCCGGATGAGGATTTGTTCGATGTCGGCCGTGCGGCTGGTTCCGGTGATGAACACGACCGACCGGCCCCAGGCAGCTTCCCTCGGCGCGCAGGCCACGCGAAGCCTTTCCAGAACTTCATCGAGCGTTGCTACGAGCTGTCTCCGCCGGTACAAAGCTACGTGCACCGGCGGGGCCAAGGATGCCAGTTGGGCGCCTTCCGTCCAGCTTGTAACCACAAGGCTGCCGGTTTCAGCCAGGGCATATTCCACGCCGGTGATCCCTAAGGATGCAGCGAAGCTGGCGTCGGCAAAGGTACGAAGCATAGATTTCCCCTCGGAAACCTCCCCCGCTGTGGGCGCTGGCCAAACTGAGACTGTCGTGCCCCACGCGCGCAGCAGTGCTTCGATCTTCAACTCCGCCAAGAGCGGATTTCGGGAGAGGACTACACTCCTGGCGCTCGTCTGGGAGAGGAGCACCCTAAGGATTTCTTCCAGTGCCTGGCGATTAGCTGTGCGGTGTGCTACTCCAGCCACTCTTGTCAATTCCGCCTCGAATTTGGAGAGCACTTCTTCAGGCGGGATCGGAGGGAGCACTTCGGCCAGCTTCGAGGGCGGCAGTAAGGCGCTCGATCGAGCTATCGTGTGGTCCAAAGGACGGCCCAAAGCCATCCGAATCCGCCGTATAATCGCATCGCGTCCTGGCAATCCTACCACCTCCCGGGAGCCGGTCACTTCAAGGGGCGGCGACTCCCCAACACGACATAGTGTCCATTCGCATGTGAACGTACCCGACACTAACTGCCGTCACCTGCCGAGAGTTCCCACCGCCAGCGCAGGATTGTACCATAACTCTTGCCATTGGTGTCATTTGTGCGAATCGGGGAGTTTGCCCCGTTTAGGGTATGACGCTGACTTCCAGGCCCCCACCTGCCGACCTAAAGGACGGCTCTACCTCCAAACTGAACTGCTACCCTAAAGCCTTGTCACTGGAGGGCAAGGTTGTGTATACCATTGGTAAAATTTTCCCAAAAATTGTGCAACCTTGAGGGGTCTAGGCTCATCAATTATCGCTGAAGATATAGCCTAACCGGGTCAGGGTTGGCACGGAAAGATCGGAGGAAAGCTAGGAAAGGGAGCTGCCTTGAAAACTGTGAAAAACGTTTATCGAACATTGTTGTTAAAGAAGCGAACCGAATTACTTGCATCGGCGAAGGGTGCGCCGGCAGCGCTGGCCACCAACGTCCAGTCGCCCGATGTCGTTGAGTTTGCCGTCCGAACCGCCGAACAAGATGTGACGGCGGTAACTGCAAGTCTGCGCAGTCAACTTCTGCGGGAAGTCGACAACGCGCTTGGTCGTTGTGCGCGCGGCACTTACGGCGATTGCGAAGGGTGCCACGAGGAGATTGCCTCTCCTCGGCTTAAGGCTGTCCCTTGGGCGCGCTACTGCCTTACCTGCCAGGAACTTCGCTCCAGAAACTAGGTGTCGGCTCCGCATCGTCGCTCGGACTTCATCGTCTCGACGGTGCGGAACTACGCCCCCCAACGAACTTCAGCCAATCCCCTTCAGTAGGAAAGCCTGAAGCCGCGAAGCCTGAGGTGTGCTATCTTTAACTGGCGGCTGGACACATGTCTAAAATCAGAGTTCGGTTTGCGCCTAGCCCGACCGGCTACGTCCACGTCGGGAATGCGCGCACTGCCCTCTTCAACTGGCTTTTTGCCCGGCATTACGGCGGCGCCTTCGTTTTAAGGATCGAAGACACGGACATTGAGCGCTCCAAAGACGAGTTCGAGCGACAGTTGCTCGAAGACCTGCGCTGGTTCGGGATCGATTGGGACGAGGGGCCGGATAAAGGGGGCGAGTTCGCTCCCTATCGCCAATCAGAGCGGAAAGAGGTCTACTCCCGGCTGGCGACTCAGTTGATTGACCAGGGCCAAGCCTATTTCTGCTTTTGTACTCCGGAGCAACTCGAGCAGGAACGCCAGGAGGCAATGAAGGCCGGTCTCCAGCGCCGCTATTCGGGACGTTGCCGCAAGCGTCCGCGTGAAGAGGCGGCGCGCAAGGTCGCCGCTGGCGAACCGGCTGCGATCCGGCTGAAGATCATTGCCAGTGCGTTTTCCTGGAACGATCTCGTGCACGGACCCACCAGTTTTTCGGCGGAAGTTATCGGCGATCCCGTCCTGGTGCGCTCCGGCGGCAACCCCAATTACAACTATGCGGTGGTCGTCGACGATCACTTGATGGCCATCACACACGTCATTCGCGGCGACGACCACATTTCCAACACTCCCCGCCAACTCGCCGTTTACGCCGCCCTGGGCTGGGAGCCGCCGCAGTTCGCCCACCTCTCCACTATTCTCGGCTCCGACCGGACTCGCCTTTCGAAGCGCCACGGAGCAACCTCGCTCGAGAGTTTCCGTGAGATGGGAATTCTCCCGGAAGCACTGCGGAATTACCTGGCGCTCTTGGGGTGGTCGCCGGCGGACGGAAAGACGGAAATCCTCAGTCCGCAGCAACTGGTCGAGCAGTTTTCGCTCGAGCACATCACCAAGAGCCCGGCCGTGTTTGACCAGGAGAAGCTCTACTGGCTGAACCGGCACTACATGAAGGAATGCCCGCCCCAGCGTTTGGTTGAGCTGGCGATACCGTTCCTTCGATCGGCGGGATACCTGGACACGCAACCAACTCCGGAAGTGCTGGCGTGGCTCGAGGGCGTGCTGAACGCTGTCCTCAAGAACCTCAGCACGTTCGAGCAACTGCCCGATGCGGTGCGGATCATTTTCGACTATGACGCAAGGAAGGCAGTCGAGGTATTAGACTTCGCGGCGACGCCGAGCGCTCGCACCGTGCTTGGCGCTTTCATCCCCAAAGCCCTCGCCCAACCGGAATTGAGCTACGAACAGTTCCGCGCGCTCACCAAAGAAGTGCAAAAGGAAACGGGGAATAAAGGGAAAGACCTGTTCCATCCTATCCGCGTGGCCCTGACCGGCGCGGCCTCCGGTCCTGAGCTTGAGAAGCTGATCCCCATTTTCGAGGCCGGCTCGAAGCTGCCTCTTCCTCGGCACGTTAAAAGCGTCGCCGAACGCCTTCGAGAATTCGCCTCAGCGGCAAGCATTTAATACCGATCCGCGGGACACCAGCCCTCTTCCTGGGGGAGAGGCCCGTCAACGATCATTGGTTTCAGCCCTCTCCCTGGGGGAGAGGGTGGCGAGAGTAGCGAGCCAGGTGAGGGGTTTCTTGCCACGGAGGCTCGCAAGTTCGGAATTCGGGTTAAAGGGCGGCTGCTTCGATCGGCTGCACGTCGCGTGCGATCCTCTTTGCCAGCTCATCTTCCGCGACTTCGAGGTCATAGCGAACCTGGTGGTTCATCCCTAAAACCGGTGTGGTGTTGAAGTAGCGTCCCAGTTTCTTGGCCATCGTGTCCAGCTAGATGGTTTACAATAGTCGGAATGACCACGCGAGACAAACTGATTGTAGCGCTGGATCTGCCCAGCGGCAGCGCTGCTACCCAAATGGCGGAACGCTTGCACGGCCACGTCGGGCTAGTCAAAGTTGGGTCGGAGCTTTTCACGGCGGAAGGGCCTGTGACGGTGCGCTATCTCATCACCACGGGCCACAAGGTTTTCCTCGACCTTAAGTTCCACGACATCCCCAACACGGTGCGGGCGGCGGCCCGCGAGGCTGCGGAACTCGGCGTGAGTCTGGTGAACGTGCACGCCTCCGGCGGGCGGAAGATGATGGAAGCAGCGCTCGAAGGGGTGCGCTCAACGCTGGCGGTGGGCAGAGGCGGCCCAGGGCAGCCACAGGAGTTGCCCCTACAGGCGGGAACGAAGGTGCTGGCGGTGACGATCCTGACCAGTCTCGAAGCCCAGGATCTTGCGGAGTTGGGTATTTCGGGAACGCCCATGGAGGCTGTGGTCCGGTTAGCGCGCCTCGCGCAAACCGCAGGTCTCGACGGCGTCGTGGCCTCGGCGCGCGAAATCACGGCGATTCGGCAGGCGTGCGGCCCGGAGTTTCTCATAGTCACCCCGGGGATTCGGCCTGCTTCCTCCGCCACAAACGACCAGGCTCGAATTGAGACCCCCTCGAGCGCCATCGCCGCCGGCGCCGACTACCTGGTGGTGGGACGGCCGATTACCGGCGCGCCTGACCCGGTTGCGGCGGCGGACGCGATTGTGGCCGAAATGGACACGGCAAGAAGTACTCCCCTCCTTGGATAAGGAGGGGTAGAGGTGGTTGATCACACCGCTCACCACCCCCAGCCCTTCCTAAGCAGAGGAGGGGAGTTGGTGGCTCATGTCCAGCTTCTCCGCCGAGGCAGCAGAGGAGCGCCGAAGAGAGTCGGAATAAAGCCGGCCGGTTGTCATCCTGAGCGAAGCGAAGGATCTCTGCAGTCTGTCTTCAGTTCACCGCCTTTAAACACAACTGCCGAGATCCTTCGCTTCGCTCAGGATGACACCTTCTGTTCTTTGGGACCGTTCAAAGCTTTTGCGCTGTGCACTCTGTGCTCTCTGTTGTGAATCTCTCATCGAGGGAAATATTCCATGACCGACAACGAACTCCTCCAAGTATTTCGCGAGAACTCCGCCCTGCTCGAGGGCCACTTCGTTCTCTCTTCCGGGCTGCACAGCGATCGTTACATACAATGCGCGCAGGTGTTGCAGCATCCTAAGATTGCCGAACAACTCTGTTCCGAACTCGCGGCGAAACTGCGGTACCTGGGCGCGACGGTTGTGGCGGCGCCGGCGCTGGGCGGAATACTGGTGGCGCACGAGGTGGGCCGCGCACTGGGCATCCGGGCGCTCTTCACCGAGCGGCAAGACGGCGTGATGACGCTGCGCCGTGGATTCACGATAGCCCCTGGCGAACCGGTGCTGGTGGTCGAGGATGTGCTGACCACCGGCCTCTCGACGCGTGAAACGATGAAATGCGTCGAGGAAGCAGGCGGGAAGGTAGTGGGTGCAGGCTCCCTGATCGACCGCAGCGGCGGCGCGACCGATCTTGGCGTCCCCCGGTCGGCTTTGCTGACCTTAACGATTCAGAATTACAATCCCGCCGAGTGCCCACTTTGCAAGTCAGGCAGTCCCGCTGTCAAGCCCGGAAGCCGCACCAAGCGCGCTGCCTAGGCGACCGCGGAGCGCGGGCTTCCAGCCCGCACGAACCAGTCGACTTGCGGGCTGGAAGCCCGCGCACCCATGTTTTGCTGGATTTCAGGCCTTAGGTCGGAGTATCATGCCAGCGTTCAGAGGGGCGGCAAAGAATAATCAGCCGGTCGGTCCCGGAGAAGTTGCTGAAGCAGGTACGGCTGAAAAATCACTAAGGAGGCATATTCATGACCGATGGAATAATTAGCCGGAGGAAGTTTCTGGGCGCGGCCGCTGCAACGGCGGCGGGCGCCATGATCGTGAAACCCGGGGCCGTGCGAGGTTCGGATGCGAACTCCGCCTTGCGCCTGGGAATTTTAGGCGTTGGGGGACGCGGCACGGCGGTGGGGACGGGTTTCATTGACAACACCAATACGCGCGTGGTGGCCCTGGCGGATCTTTTCCCCGATCAACTTGCAGCGGGCCGAAAACACTTCGACGAGCACCAGCAGACGAAGGGTTACGCGGCGATCGATCCCTCGC
>Ga0187852_1002056_pt1 | contig 17290 bp, 13 predicted proteins | sample June2016WEW_6_40_FD_134511 | JGI IMG/M metagenome (GOLD analysis project Ga0187852, IMG submission 134511) | Peatland microbial communities from SPRUCE experiment site at the Marcell Experimental Forest, Minnesota, USA - June2016WEW_6_40 | ecosystem: Environmental > Terrestrial > Soil > Wetlands...
CACCCAACCCCTTGCTGTGCGCACAAAGGTGGCGCCGTCCGGCCAGGCAGTTGCGGCAACGCCCGCACACGACGTGCCCCTCTGCGCCCACGAGTTGACCGGGGAAGAAGTCGGTGACGTTCGAGCCCACTTTCGCCACCTCGCCCACGAACTCGTGGCCCACAACCATCGGCACAGGGATGGTTTTGCTGGCCCACGCGTCCCATTTCAGGATATGCAGGTCGGTGCCGCAAATGGATGCACGATGCACGCGAATCAACACATCGTTGATGCCGATCTCCGGCGTCGGCACTTCCTCCATCCACAGCCCCGGTTCGGGCCGGCTCTTCACCAGGGCCTTCATTGTCTCGGGAATGTTTTCACTCATTCGTGTCCTCCGAACTCTGTCGGTGGCTTCGATATGCAGAGTTTGCCTCGCGATGAGTCTACCTTGCGAAGCTGCCGGCGTAAAGCCACCCGCCCACGCGACCGCTTGTAGGGGGACGGCTTGCCGTCGCCGGTTGTTATGTGTTCGCCGACTTGAGGTAGACAAGCCCTACCCCTACATCCTCTGCCCCAAGGCAGCCGCATAGGCTTCGAGTAGCGACTGCTTCTCGATTTGCCAGTTAAGACTCTCCTCGATGCGTTTTCGCCCGCACGCACCCAACTTTCGTTGCAAACTTTCGGAGTCAAGTATCCTCAGCATGGCCCGGGCGAAGTCTTCCGTATCACCAGGACGCGCATAAAGCGCTCCACCGTTCGCCGAGCGCCGGCCTTCCGTGAGGTCGTAGAGCACCACTGGAAGGCCAAAGGTCATGTATTCGAGGATCTTGTTCATGGTGGACTTGTCGTTCATCGGGGTGGGCGGGTCCGGCGCAACGCCCAGGTCGGCGGTTGAGAAATAGGCCGCAACATTGTCATCCGAGAGATGCCCCGGAAACCTCACCAGCGGCTCGAGACCCTTCTGGGCAGCAAGGGCTTTAAGCCGCGGACGCTCGGTCCCCGTCCCGATCAAAACGAAGAGGATATCTTGGCGATTCGAGCTATGAACAATCGAGTCAATGGACTCCAGCAGCAGATCAAGCCCATCCTGTGGCCCCATAACTCCGAGATAAACCACCAGAAAGCGCCGGCCTTCCTTGAGTTCGGGCTGCGCCGGCGTTTTCCGCATTCGCGTGAGGTCGGGGCAGCTTCGCACAACGAATGTGTGCTCTCGCCGCATTTTTCCTCGGGCCAGAGCCACTTCGCGGTAGGACTCGTTGGTGGCAATCGAGACATCGGCGGTCCAGAAGGTCAGTCGTTCAGCCCAGCAAACCAGCTTATATCCAAAGTCTCGGCGTCCGAATTTGGCTTCGTACAGCTCGGGATTGAGATCGTGATGGTCGAAAATGAAGCGCACGCCCAAGAGCTTAAAGAAGAGGCCGACCAAGAAAATTGTGTCGGGCGGGTTGCAAGACTGGAGGACGCGGAAGCGTGTGCGCGCGTAAACCCGAATGGACAGGACGAACTGCGCGACGAGCGCCAAGGCATACTCGAGGAGGTAACCGAGCGGCCCGGAGGCTTCCCAGACGCGGTATCGGTAGATCTCGATGTCCTCGAGGGTTTCACGGCCCCGTTCGAAGCCTCGGGCTTTCGGGCAGATCACCGAGACACGGTATCCGGCGTCCCGCAACGCACGAGCCTCCTGCCAAACCCGCCGATCCACAGGAACCGGAAGATTCTCGATGATGATGCAAACGCCGGTCTTTTTCTCTTCCATCTCGACGCCGCCGAAACAGCGTACGGGCGCCTTTACGCCGCCATCGGCCTCCGAGTTCGTCAGACACAGATGGCGGGATAAACCAGCCGCTGCCTCCGCCAATCAGGCCTTCTCGAACCCGTTCCCGCAAGCCGGGTAAAGCAGGTGAAACAGCGTCATCGCCAGGTAGCGAGGGTAGGAACGATGATCCGACAGGAAACCGTAGTCCCGGTACGAATAATCGAAGCCGCCATCCGACCTCTGGTGCGCAAGCAGGCGATTATAGCAGGCGTCGATCAAATCCGGATGAACGCTCAGCCGCGATCGCCGAGCCTCGTGAAGCGCCGCTGCCATCGCGCCCGTGTAGTAATCGACTTCGGGACCTCCACCGGCGGCGTAACGACAGTTCTTTGCGCATGCACCCGTGGGCTGCACTCCCGTCGCGAGGAACCCCGCCAGCTTGGGAATTAACTGTTCCGCCCAACGTCCGGGCCTCACGGCGTTAGACCAGGCGAGGTGCAGAAATTGAAACGCATTGTACTGAAAGCATAGGTAGTGCGGCCGCGACTGCTCGTACTGATTCCCGATGATGTAGGGGAGTTCGCCGCTGGGAAGCTGCGCGGAGGCTGCGAAATCCAGCAGCGCGCCTACGTGCTCGAGGTAGCGCTCTTCTTGGGTCGCCTCCCACAAGCGGAGAAAATACCAGGCGGCGATCACTGAATTGTTAGTGACCTTGCCGCGTGGTTTATCGAAATAGTTGATCACCTTGCCCGCTGTGTGATCCTGGAAGCCGATACGGTTCACGATGAATCTGTAAGCGCGCAACGCGCCGTCGAGGAATTCCGACCGCGCTTCACGGCAGTACGTGGCAAGCAAGGCCGTGCCGCCCCAAATCCCTTCCAGCGTAGCGATCAAGTGGCGGCGTTCCGGCAACGGATATTTCCAATAGCCTTCGTCGGTTTCAAGGGCCAGTGTGGCCTCGCTGCTTCGGATGGCGATTTCGCGATAATGCGCCTCCCCAGTCGCCTCGAACAGCTGCCAGTTCGTGAGCACCCAGTATCCCTGTGTCTGCATGAAGACGTAATCGTCTCCCCAGGGAATGAAATCGAACGCGCTTTTCAGAAACCGCCAGGCGCGAAGGTTGAAACGAACGCCGGGGTCAGGTCCGTGAAGAATTCCATCCCGGTAGTGGGTTCGATAGAGGTAGGAATGCAGGCGTTCAGCAGATCCGATAAGAGTTGCGTTTGTGGGCATTACAGTCAACTCGAAGCTCTATACCCGATCAAAAACCAAGACATCTCTCGCCAAGGCGCTAAGCCGCAAAGAAGCGCAAAGTGGAGGGGCTCAGTTTTTCTTTGCGACCTTTGCGTGCTTTGCGTCTTTGCGTGGAACCGATACTCTTGAACCCCCTCCCGAATGAGGAGACGTGGGGTCATGAGCGCACCACTCGGGAATAAACCTCCAAAATCCTTTTCGCCGTGGCCGGTATCGAGTACGGACCCAGGCGCTCGCGGCCGCGGCTGCGCTCTCCCTGGCGGCAGACTGCAATGATTTTCGCTGCCAAGGCATCCAGCTCTCTCGGCACGATATAATTTCCGTCTCCCTCGCAGATCAGGTCCGCCGCGTCCCCCACGTCCACAGATATGACGGGAAGGTTCGTAGCCATGGCTTCTCTGAGCGCGAGCGGTGAACCTTCGATCATGGAAGCCATCACCAGGAAGTCCGCAGCGTTCATATAGAGGGGCATCTCGGAATGGGGTTTCTTGCGAACCTGAAGGATTTCGAGCTGAGGAATCTGTTCCCGCGCTTTGGCGACCGCGGCTCCAATCAGGTCAAAACGCTTCCGCTGCTCTTGAGGATTGTAAGGAAACAAAACGTACTTCTTCCCCGGGTCCAGGCAGGCAATTCGGCAGGCATCATCGCGGTTCATAGGACGGAAGAGGTCCAAGTCGATTCCACAGGGAATGATCTCGGCCGATTTAAGTCCGAGGGCCCGCCTCATCTGCCGGTTCTGTACGATAACCGCCGAAGCAAGCGGCGCCAACATATAACTCGAAGCCTGAAAGAACCGGCCGACGGGGGTGATATGGCCGTCCGCGGCGGGCCGGCCAAGAACATCGTCACCGTGAAAGGTGATCACCAGCGGCACCCCAAGCTCGAACCGGGCTACCCATCCTGATAAGCCAAAATGAGCGTGGATCAAGTCGTAATGCCTGGCCCGTAATCGGCGCCGCACCTCGCCAATTCCACTCAGGTAATTCCAGCGCGACTGGCGGCCGTTCACAAAAAGCACTTCGTAGTCCACTCCGAGGGGGCGAAGGGACTCAAGCTGGTCCTGGACGAAACTGCCGAAGCTGGGGTCTGCCTCGTTGGGCCACATGTTCGTCACGGCCAGTACGCGATAAGTCCTAGGCATGGCATTTTCCGCGTGGCAGCAGATTATACCACCCTGTGTCTCGCATCAAAGGTGGCTTGGAGTGCGGTAGCGCCAGCTACCGCCTTTTCGCGATGATTCCAAGGCGGCAGCTTCGCTGCCGCACTCCATAACGCCTCGCACCCTTTGATGCGTAACGTTCTTTTTTGTGCCTCTGTGGTGAATCTTCTCTACGCCGGCTTGTTCCCGCGCATCGCGACGGGGCGCGGAAGAAGGGTGATATTCTCGAACCCGGCTTTTTCGAACCAGGCTTGAACCTGCGGATATGTATGTTTCCACTGGTAACGGAGAGAGTACCATTCGAAGGTATCGAGCACGCGCCGCTCGGGGTCCGGATGCATGGCGATCTTCGCCACGAGACGCATCGGGTAACAGATCGGAATACGATACAGATAGTAGAGCGGAATCGCGACGTGGCAAAGAGCATAGAGCCACCGCTTGGGCAGACGGGTAGTGAAGAAGCGTTCGAAGCGACTGGAAGTCTTCCTCGCCCAATCCAGCCCCGGGGCGAGACGAGAAACCAACTTTTGCCTTTTGGCGGGGATTTGATATTCACTATCGTGAGCCAGCAACTCGTTCACCTGATCCGGAAAGTACTCGAAAGCTTCGGCCAGGCGGCGCAGAGGGTAGACCCAGATGGCTGCCGCGCCGCGCGGCTTCACCGTTGCAGCCATGCGTCTGAAACCCTCGCGGCTGTCAGACGTGTTCGTCAACCCACCGATGCTGTAAGCGAAATCGAAAGTGCCGGGGCGAAAGGGCGGGAAAAGCGCATTAGCTTGAATGAAATGGCAGTGCGGCAGGCTGCGCAGGTTTTCCCGAGCGGCATCGACCGCCAGACTGGGGTCGAGCCCCACGGTTTCAGCGCCCGACCGCGCGACGATATCCATGAAACGGCCGCTACCGCATCCTACGTCAAGTACGAGCTTGCCGGCGAGTTCTTCGGGCCTTGTTCCAGTGGACGCTACGAACGTGGACTCGCTGAACTTTCTTGACTCTGTATCGAACGGTGTGCGCCGCCAGCGTTTCCACTCGAAGTTGGAACTGGACATGTAGGCGTCGCTGGGCACGAAGCGCGGGATCCCATCCTGAATGGGAAAGTCGCAGCGGCATTTCGGGCAACCGAGAAGGCCTGCGAGAATCTCTTCCTTGTCACTTTGCTGGATGTCGAGCCGCAGCGGACCTGAACATTCCGGACACGCCAGCAACTCGGTCAAGCGGGTTTTCACGAGAGACGCACCTCAGCAGGCAATAACCGACTACCGGCGAGAATTCCGCAGTCTTAGCGTAGCGCCGACCTTTAGAGCCTGCCCTGAGCGAAGAGAAGCGTCGGGAGCGACCATGCTGACCTGAAGATCAGCGCTACAAGAGGTAAGCGCTACGAAAGGTCAACGCTACGTGCCGAACCCTTTAGACGTGATTGAGTGGCTTTCGGCTCACACAGTAGATAAATGGAGAAGTCCAGCGGTTGTGCGGGAGCCGAACGACGTGGTCATCAACGAACCACACGGCCCGGGAGATGGCAGTGTGGGAGCGGATAGTGAACCAGTAAAGAAGATTCCTGGGCCAACGTTCGACGTTAATGACCTCCAAACATATGGGCATGAAATAGTCGCAGCTTTCAATCTCTAGCCCGGCCTCCCGGTGAGCGGAAGCCAGTTTTTCGCGGCTCATAGGTACATGAGCATCGTACATAACCCGGTCAAGCAGCCTTTGATATCTTCCTAAAACACCCGTGAAATTCGGAATGTCGTCAAACATCCTCCCACCGGGTTTCAGCAACTTCGCCATGGCCCGAAGAGCTTCCGCAGTCTGCTTGAAATGCTCAATGACCCCAAACGAAATCACGACATCAAACCGCCCGATGAGCTCCGGAGGAATTGCGAAGAAATCCGCGCAATAGATTTCCCCTTCGACTCCTTCTCTCTGCAGAATCTTGCGAGCCCTTCCGCAGCCCGTTTCCGAGCGATCGATCCCAGCCACCTTGAACCCATAGTTCTTTGCAAAGTACGGCAGATAAACCGACTGGGCGCACCCGATCTCGACCAGCGCCATTGACGAGGTGTCGTAGCCTTTGAACAGTTGCTGAAAGGCCTGATGAAATCTCCTGACCTCATAATTCTTGAGGCCAGGGCGGTGAGGGTCAAGAGCAGGGGGCAGGGGCAGGCGAGTCCGTTTCCACCATTCCTCCCAGAATTCTTCACCCGCGATGTCGCCGCCGGGTAGATTGCTGTTCTTGGTTTCGATCAATTTCCTGTCCTCTCAGGACATGGTATCACGTTAAATTCAGAATCTGTCATCCTGAGCGCAGCGAAGGATCCCTGCAGTTGTTCGCAAATCACGGAACAATCGGAAACTGCGGAGATCCTTCGCGGCCACGAAAATGACTCCCCTCCTCAGCGGGAGGAGGGGCAGGGGGTGGTGGGTGATATCATCGGCATCGCGCAACCACCCCTAACCCCTCCTTACCAAGGAGGGGAATCATTTTCATGACCAGTAGTGAGCCGGAGGATCATGAAATCTGCGCTCAGGATGACAGTTGATTGATCTTTTCACACCTTCCGAGCCTTGCGAAATGGATTTGCGCTTTTGCAGTAATGACAACCCACCCGCTTCGCCCTCTGACACCTAACACCCGGCACCTGAGACCTGCTTAAGCGCCGAGGATTTCCTCGTATTCTCGCAGGACGGATTTCGCGTCAAACCGGCTAAGAAAAGCGTCCAGACTCTGGTGGGGATGTAATCCGCTCTGCGCAGATTTGAGGGCAGCGATGATCGCCTCCGCCAGCGCCTGCGGATCGGAGGGTGGCACGAGCTGAGCCAAAGGGCAGCCCGCAAGTATTTCACGCACCGCACCCGGGCAGTCTGTGGCCACCACCGGCGTCCCGACGGCCAAGGCTTCGATCGCGACCAGCCCAAAGCCCTCCCAACGTGAGGGAAGCACACACAGATCGGCATGTTTGAAGTAGGGATATGGGTTGGGCTGAAATCCGGCGAACTGAACCACCCCGGCCAGCCCTAGTGTCTCTCGCTGGTCAAGCAGGTCGGACTTGAGCGGCCCGTCGCCCAGAATTGTAAGGTCGGCATCCGAAACCGCGGCGCGCACTAATGGCATAGCGTCCAGCAACACATCGAACCCCTTCTCTCGTGCCAAGCGGCCTGCGGCGACAACATGAGGACCGCTGTGGGAGTAAGGATTGCCGACCGCCTCTGCCAGCCGTCTCGCTAGATCGAAGTCCACGGGGTTATAGATGCGCACCAGCTTGCTTCGAGGAACGGCAAAGGTATCGGCCAACTCATCGAGCACGTGGTCTCCCACGCAGATTATCTTGTCTGCCCGCGGGTACAACCACCGATACAGCCAATTCCAGATCAGCGGATGCTTTCGCCCTTGGGCGTTTAGAGCACTAGGCGAAGTATCTTCCCGCATCAGCACGCGAACCGCAGGCGGAAAGAAAGGCCTTAACAAGACCGTTGCCATATTCAGCTCGACCATAGCTGAATGGATGACCTGCGGCTTCAGCTTCCAAACCAGTCGAATTATGCCCGGAAAGGCGCGCCGGACCCGTCCGGCTTTAAGATCGTGGAGCGTGATATCCGCTGGTAATTCCTTGAGGAGCGGACCCACCGCATCGACCAAAGCCAAATGGGATTCGAAGCGGGAGCGGTCCAGATGCTCGAGGAGCGTCACAGTCACCCGCTCGGCTCCACCCCCGCTGAGGGTAGGCATCAGAAACAAGACTCTCCTCCGGCCGGTTCTCATAGCGCGTACTTATTGACGGAAATCGCCGCCATAACGGTGGCACTCTGGAAGGGCGGGGCTTCAGCCCCGCCGCCTCTGGGAGCCCGACCAGTTGGGCCTTTAGGCCCTGAAGCCAGGGTGCCTCAGGGGCTAAAGCCCCAACGATAATCAGTTCTCCACGGCGGGGCCAAAGCCCCGCCCTTCCCGGCACTGAGCAATACAACGCGGGCTTTCATCAGCAACTATTAGTGTGACTGCTTTCGACGATATCGACGACGCTGCTACACATCCCAATCGAGCAAGCAGGCGCCCGGCTGAAGGCCGGCGTCACACTCCAGTCACGACACGGCCCCGTCCCCACAACGTCTTCGCGATAGAAGCGTACACCAACGCGCAGGAGACCAGGTATACGAACGATGTGGACAGGGCAATCCCTGCCACACCGAGGTGGCGCATGAGGATGAGATTGAAAACTATGTTGACGACCATGTTTACGCCGGCAATCGCCATCAGCACCCAGTTTCTCTTCAAGGCGCTGATGAGTCGGACACCGAGTTGGGCAAGAAAGTAGAAAGGGATCTGAAGCGAAAGGAGAGCTTGAACCCCGCTCACCACCCGCGTGTCCACCGCAGTGAAGGCCCCACGCTGGAAGACGATTCTGATCAGAGGATGAGAAAAAAGTACCAGCCCCGCGGTGATCGGAACGGTGAACAGGACAATGGCGCGCGAGTAGCCTTTCAGGATGTGCCGGCAGCCGCTCCAGTCCTGATTCGCGACCATCTGTGAGAAATAAGGAAGCGCCGCCGTGCCCAGCGGTGTAGCGCCGATCACGATGAAGATGCTGACGATCTTTCGCGCATAATTTAAAGCTGCCACGCTGCCCGGCTCGAGCATGGCGGCCATCGATTGATCCACCAATTCGGTGCTGCCCATGAGCAGCGCCCCGGCCAGCATGGGCGCGTACTGGCCCACAACCTTGCGCAAGCTGGGCTCCATGCCATACCAGTGAGGCTGCAGCCGCACGCCACGCTCCCTCAACAACCACCCCAACACAGCGGCCTGCAAGCTGACGCCGGTCACCGTCCCCGCAGCCAACGTATAGACGCCCCAGGCTCTGCCCAGCAGTATAAGAAAAACAATTATGGAGAGCGGCATGAGAATGGCGGATAAAGCGGGCAAACCAAAGTGTTCCCCGGCATTCAAAACCGCAGTCCACGCCACAGCCAGGCCGCTTAGGGCTATGAATGGCAAGAGGGCGTAAAGAAGATGCCGGGTAAGCATCAATTTCGCCGGACCGAAACCTGACCCCAACAGCGGCACGAAATACGGTGCAAGTATACCGACCAGTAGCGACACTCCTACCAAAAGGGCCAGGCTGAGCACCATGACTCCGGAGAAGAGTCTTTGAGCAGCCTCTTTCCCTTCCCTCTCGCGGACTTCAATGAACGTGGGTATCATGGCCGCATTGAAGGACCCCGCAATCAAGTTGACAAGAAAGGAAGGCAGGAGGTACGCGATCAGAAACGCGTCCAGCGCGTCGCCGCGCCCGAACCAGCGCGCCACGGCCAACTCTTTTGCGGTGGATGCAAGTCCCGCTACCGCCGAGCATGCGGCAACGCTGATGGCGGCGTTGAGAATCTTCCGGCCAGGCGCCACGGGCGGGATCGTTTGTGGCGGTGATGAGGTAGGGTGCATTGCCGTTAGGACGGGATCTTCCGCCACTCGGGAAGTGAGGCTCTCAATGACGGTGGAGAGGTGGGCCGGGGGGCGGCGCTGGGGCGCGTCCAGACATAAAGCTGGCTCGCAGCGTCCTTGATCTCCTTCGCAGTTGGCGTTGGCCGCGTGTAATCTGCCAGTTCGTCAACGTGGTCGCCGAGTAAGGCCCGAATCCACGTTTCGACGTGCCTCTTGGGGATTAACACCACAATGGGTTCATCGTCACGACGGTCGTTCAGACTCGCGGACTTGAGCGCATCGGAGAGTTGCAGCCAGCGATGCTGCGTAGTTTCCATATCGGCGTCAATAATGACGATCAATAGGGCAGCCGCTCGCCTGCCAAGTGCCGAACGGCAGGCTTGGACTTGGCGCGGGTACTGGTCGCGAACATACTTCTCGCCGCTGCCGCCAGGGCCTTTCGCGGGCAGCGGCACGAGCCGGAACGGTCCTGTGTGGCCACACCTTTCCAGGTAGCGTCGCACGAGGTTCTGCTGGATGGTGTCTTCGGCGAGGATGATTTTGTTGGCGATCCGCTCAGGCAAGCTCCCACCCCCGCGCGATGATCTCGGAGGCTTTCAGGCCGCTGTCCTCGGGGGGCTCGAAAGGCCGCACCCTGGTTTCGCCCCCGCCGGGCCTGTCGAGCAGCACCCCGCCTTGGCACGCTAACTGGTCGAGGAGTTCCGGGTGATGGGAAACCAGAATAACCTGCCCGCCTGTCTCATCCACGCGGTCAAGTAACTTCATCAGCCAAGGTTGGATTTCGGCCAGGGCGATGAAGTTGTCGGGTTCGTCGATGAGAAGCGTCCGATCCCTCCCGACGGCACAATACAGTAGTACGTAAAGCGCGATCAGAGTTCGCTGCCCTTCTGATAGGTCGGTAAAAGGTAGCTCAATGGGCTTTCCGTCCGCGCTGCGGACAGTAGCCTGGAGCACCCGCACGTCGAGGCCGGCCTCCTTCGCATCGAGCGCTTCCAAGCCGGGGATGGCTTCACGGAGGCTCGCCATTGCTTCGAAAATCGCGCTGCCACTCTCGAGACGAAGATGCCGGTACCAATCGGCGAAATTACCCAAGTCCGTGGCGGGATCGGGGGACTCGCGCTCGGAGCGGGCTGACATTACCCAGGGGTTGATCTGTACCTGGACTAATCGGCCCAGCCATTGCTTGAACCAGGTGAGCTTCGTGTTGTCCTTCCTACCGATTTCTACGATCGCAAGGCCGGAGCGGTGCCAATCGAACGGAAACTGCACGCTCGGAAGGACCATCGTCCACCCGGTGGGTCGTTGCTCGTCGTTGAACAAGCCGATAGCGCCCTCCTCGAAGCGCGCCAGGGGCTTGCCGTTAAAGTCGAGGGTCTCTTGCTTGACGCCTGGGCGGGGCGGAGTGCCCTTCTCGTCCACAACCAGTGTATAGCGGTACTCGCCCCCGTTACCCTGCACGTCTAATTCGAATCGTTGCTCAGCGACACTCTGCCAGCTCGTACGGGTCTTCCCACCGAGATAGCCTTCCAATGGAAGGCCTCGAACCGCAATGTCCCGGAGCATGGCGAGCACGTCGAACACGGTGGTCTTGCCGGTGCCGTTCCGTCCGATGATCAATTGCTTGGCGGTGGGCTTGAACTCGAAATTCACGAGGCAGCGATAATTGGTGGCGTATAGTCGGGCTAGCATGTGGGCATTGTAGCGTAGTGAACAGGGAACAGGGAATAGGGAACAGAGGAGGCGTTATCCCCAGCTCTCTGCCCCCTAATCCCTGCTCACTGCCCTTACCGGAAGCGCGCGCAAGGCTGCCAGTGCCGCGAGGTAGGCGACGCTTCCTGCGCCGCAGAGTTCGCAAAGATAGACGAAATTCCGGAATCCGGAGGGAGGGGGCGCCACCCAGAGGCGCAAGGTCCATATTGCCAAGGCAGTCAAGACGGCCCCAAGAAGATTCTTTGAAGCAACCCGCACCTCTTCCCGACCCAGGGCTTGACGAAGGTCTCCCAGATTCCGGTGGATAGACAGGGCGCAAACAATGATCGACGCCACCAATAAGCCCAAGGGTATGCCCTTCGCCCCCAACCGCAGAACCCCCACGTAAAGCAGATCGAATCCCAGGTTAAGGCTGTAAAGCAGGATCGAAAGACGCAGAAAGGCTCCGCCCTCCCCGCGCGCGAAAAGATAGAAAGTCAGCAACCGGATGAAAGAGAGGGGAATGAGGCTGAGGCAATAGAAGAAGAAAACTCGCGACATCAGGCCGGTGGCGGTCGCCGTGAAGTTGCCGCGCTCAAAAACCAACCGGATAATATTGTGGGCGAGCAGGAGGCAAAAGACCACTGCGGGCGAGATGAGAAACAGGCTGATTTCCGAAATATCCTTGAAGGTCTTTCGTTCTTCCTCGTGAGCTTTGTTCATCGCAGCCCGCGAGAGGCGCGGCAGAGCGGCCGTGCCCACGCTGCCACCGAGTAACTCCACCATGGTGTAGAGAATCTTCGAGCCATAGGTCACGGCGGTGAGGGTCCCGGCGGGTAGAAACGAGGCAATCATCCTCTCCGCCAGCACCACAACCTGCCACGCTGACGCGCCGGCAACCTGGGCGGCGCCGGCGCCGCGCAACCTGCGAAACGCTTCACCGCTTCCCGTGAGTGTAAGGGAGTAGCGGACTGGAAAAGAACTTACGATCTTCGCGCCCAGCACCAGCACTTGAAAAAGATGTCCCGCGATGTATCCCAGCACGATGCTGAAGGGGCCATAGCGGTTGAACTGCCACAGGATGACCGCGATGACCACGATGTTGCGAAGAAAGCCCGCCGCTGAGGAAAGGACGAAGCTGTGCCGGCTCAAGAGGAACGAGCGAAAGGTCTCTGCGATGCCTGCTGGCACAATGATCACGAAGAGCCATCGGCTAAGCTGGGTGGCCAATTCGATTTCTGAGCGCGTGAAGCCCGGGGCAATCCCGCGCATAAGCCAGTGCGCCCCCAGAGCGCCCACGGCTGCAAATAATCCCAGCCCGAGAAACATCAGGTTGACCACATAACTGACGCCCCTCCCAAGGCCCTCTCGCGAATCAGACGGATCCAGCGTCGAAAAGAAGGGCACCAGGGAAAACTGGCTGGTCGTGGAAAGCAGGTTGGTGATGATGTAGGGAATTGTAAAGGCGGCATAGAAGCTGTCGGAGTTTCTCGAGAGTCCCAATTGAGCCGCAATGCTGGTTTCGACGAGGATGCCCGAGATACCGCTGAGCAGGCTGAAAAAGCCCACCACCGCGGAACCCCAAAGTAATTGCCGTTTATGCATACTGCCGTTCCCCGAGCTTCCAGAGTCGCGAACCCGCAAATAGTGACCAGATCAACGATCGGTGTCTGCGACTTTCTCAAGCCGTTCCGCTATGAATGGCGTCGACATCACGAACAGAAAAACCATCAGGACAGGTGTAGTGCCAAAATTGAACTCGAAAAACCCCTCGGCTACGAATGCCAGCCATGCAGCAAAAGCAGCATCCGCCACCCAGCGCCCGCTGGAGAGCCTGCGCCGAATCCTCAGAATGTGCCAGCCAAGAGCCAGCATGAACCACAGCCATGCGATCAGGCAAGGCAGACCCCGCTCCGCGGCCATTTGCAGGGCGTTGTCGTGAAGATGATCGTGGTACCCGAAGATGGGGTTGGCGCCAGGCGGCAGATATCTCATGTAGACCAACGGAATATTGTCAGGTCCGACTCCCACCCAGGGGTGTGCCCTCGCCATCCTTAGCCCGGTGTGCCACATCTCGAGGCGGATCGCCAGCGCAGGGTCCTCCTTGGGGTGGAAGGCCATCGAGACGCGACGCCGAATCAAAGAAGGCCCTGCCAAAGCGACCACGAGCAGTAGAAGCGGCACCGCCCAAAGGGTGCGCGGTTTCCACCTGGCGAGCACGTAAAGAGCGGCCACCAAGCATCCCAGCCAAACACCGCGAGTGAAATTCAGGACCAAAGATATAGCCACGACGGCGAGGATCAGCCAATAGAGCCATCGAGTGATCCCCCTCCTGGTTAAGGAGGGGGTGAGGGGGTGGTTAATGGAATGCCGGTCCTGGTACCCACCACCCCCTAACCCCTCCTCCCGCTGAGGAGGGGGGCCAATGACAGCGCCGGACAATAGTACGAAGGCCAGCAAGGCAGAGAAAACCATCATTTGTTGTCCGCCAAAGTTCATCCAGTGGCCCATGAAGCCATGCGTGCGGGTCAGCGTCATGTAAAAGTAAACACGGTTATGGTGATAACGCAGAACTCGATCATACTGAATAATGAACTGCGCTATTCCTACCAAACCGGCCACTGCGGCCACGAAGAATATCCCTTGCAGCAGGCTGCTGAGGTGCCTTCTGCTGACCACCAGGTTCACGGCTAGCAGCAAGATCAGAAAAAGGACCAGCTTGCGCAGAGCGAATCCGCCGGCCTCCGGATGCTCGGCCCACAGAACGGAATTAATTGTGGCCAGGCAATACACGGCCAAGGGCAACTTGACGGGTGGGAAATCGAAGGCCAGTAGCGCGGGCGTCTCGCCCGCGGTGGCGAGGGCATCTTGCCCGCGCGCGGGAGCGGGACGCTCCCGCCCCCGCGGGCGGGACGCCCGCGCTGCCTGAAGCAAGTGGGCAAAAAAGGCGACGGTAGCAGCGGCAAGAAAAGCTTGCGATGCGGCTACAGAAATCAGCTGCGTCAGGACGTGCAAGCTGAAAAACAACGCTGCCCAGCGCGCTGCCGATGTCCGGGGTAGTTCGCTCCACCAGGATTCGAGAAAGCTGCGTATGGCCGTCATGTGAGCATTCAGCTCTCAGCAAAAACGACGCGCGAAGAGACTCCAAAACCTGTCATCCTGAGCGAAGCGAAGGATCTCCGCAGTTCGTTCTGGCATCGACGATGTGAGAGCAACTACAGAGATCCTTCGCTTCGCTCAGGATGACAGCCGGCCGGTTCTTTAGCGCTTTCTATTAAAATGCGCTTGCTGAGAGCTGAGAACTGATGGCTGGCAGCTTGTCCTCAGCGGTGGATCAGATTCCTGACGAGGCCGTACCCATCCTCTGCTGCCAAAGCAACAAGCCCCGGCCCGGTAATCAGCACATTGCGGTTATAAGCCAAGGCGTCACCAAACCGCCCATGAAAGAAAGCCGCTAAGGCATGCAGGGTGCCGCAGGCGGGGCAGGAGCCCAGGTGGAAAAGGGCTCGCCAAAGGCAAAGGCCGGGACCCCGCGACCACGCCTCGGGAGGCAGAAGGCAGAATCCCGCGACCACGACAGCAACCGCGAGCAATCGTGGCACTCCGCGGCAAAACAGCGCCACCATCACCTCTGTCGCAGGGGCACGCCCTGCGCATCGGGGATCTTGTTCATGGCAATAAGAATAACGTCAACCAGCCACCAGACGCCACAGCCGCCAAAGGTCACGAGCTTGAGAATCCCCAGCCCAATGTAGCCCAGATAAAAGCGGTCCACGCCGAACGTTCCGAGCAGCGCCGAGAGGATAAGCGTCACCGTCCAATCCTTTCCGCCGCCCATTCCCAGCCGCACGCCGCATTTCACGCAGATCTCGGCGGCCGGCATCGTCTCTTGCCCGCAGGACTGGCAATAGCGGCTTCCCTGGAGCGGCCGCTGGCCGCAGTTAATGCAATACTCCGCGTTGTCCGCCAACTGCTTTGCACAGTTTCGACAATACATAATGAGGCCTCACATGAGGGATGCGCCTACGTAAGCGCGCTCATTATAGCTGGAAACTGGGAAATAGAAATTGGAAAATGGAGAACAGAACCTGGCGGATGCGCAGCCCGCGGCGAAGAGATCTGGTGTTTGGGAAGGGAAGCAACCCCTCACCCGTCCCGCGATGGCTGGCGAAAACGCTATCGCGGGACACCCTCTCCCCAGGGGAGAGGGCTTTCGCTCTACGCCTTCTGCTTTCTGCCTTCTGCCTACTGATTTTAGTTGGGCGTTCCGGCCGCCACCGGGGTCAAGGCCACGTCGCGAGCCGGCTTGCCCACCTCAACGGGGGCCGGCTCTTTCTCGAGCGCCAAGTCAATCACCTCGTGAATGGACTTAACGTAGTGGAGCACCAAGCCGTCCAAGAGTTCATCGTTAAGGTCTTCGTGGACGTTCGGCTCGTTGTCGGCCGGCAGGATGATCTCAATCACGCCGGCGCGCTTGGCGGCAAGGATCTTTTCCTTGATTCCTCCCACGGGCAGCACCTGTCCGCTTAGAGTAATCTCGCCCGTCATGGCCACGCGCGGCTTGGCGGGCCGGGAGGTCAAAGCCGAAACCAGCGCGGTCACCATCGTGATTCCAGCCGAAGGGCCGTCCTTCGGGATGGCCCCCGAAGGAACGTGGAAGTGGATGTCCTTTGACTGGAAGAAGTCCGGGTCGATATCGTATTCCACGGAGTGCGAGCGCACCCAGGCAAGCGCGGCTTGCATCGATTCCTGCATGACCTGCCCGACATGGCCAGTCATCGTGAAACCCTTGCCTCCCTTCATGGCGTTGGCTTCAACATACAGCACGTCGCCTCCTGTCGGGGTCCATGCCAGCCCCACCATCACCCCCGGCTGGCGCGTGCGCTCCACCACTTCGGTGTCCAGGCGGAAGCGCTGGATGCCCAGGAAATCGCGGAGATTGTCGGGAGTCACCAGCAGTTTATCCGGGTGGCCCTCAGCGACCTTGCGCGCCTGCTTGCGGCACACGGTTGCAATCTCGCGCTCCAGGTTCCGCACACCGGCCTCCCGCGTGTAGTGGCGGATGATGTGCGCCAGGGCTGGCCGCGTGAATTCAATCTGGTCAGGAGATTTGATGCCGTGCTCCTCGGTCTGCTTGGTAATCAGGTGGCGAATGGCAATCTGAATCTTCTCTTCCTCGCTGTAGCCCTGGAGTTCGAGCACTTCCATGCGGTCGAGCAGCGGAGGAGGAACGGTGTCGAGCACATTCGCGGTGCAGATGAACAACACCTTGGAGAGGTCGAATTGAACGTCGAGGTAATTGTCCCGGAAGTGCGAGTTCTGCTCCGGATCGAGAACCTCGAGCAAGGCCGAGGAAGGATCGCCGCGGAAGTCGCGGCCAATCTTGTCTACCTCGTCCAGCATGAAGATCGGGTCGCGAGTTTCCGCACGGCGGATGCCCTGAATAATCTGGCCGGGCAGCGCCCCGATGTAAGTCCGCCGATGGCCGCGAATTTCCGCCTCGTCATGGATGCCGCCCAGCGACATGCGGAAGAATTTGCGATCCAGGGAGCGCGCGATGGACTTTCCCAAGGAGGTCTTGCCGACTCCCGGAGGCCCCACAAAACAGAGTATAGGCCCCTTCAGCTGGGGCTTGAGCTGCAGCACCGCCAGATAATCCAGGATGCGCTCTTTCACTTTCTCGAGATCCCAGTGATCCTCGTCGAGCACCTGCTTCGCCTTCTGGATGTCAACTTTGATTTCGCTGACTTTCGTCCAAGGCAGGGCCACCAGCCATTCCAGATAGGTGCGCGTCACGTGGTAGTCCGCGGCCGCCGGAGACATTTTCGCCAGCCGGCCCAGCTCCCGCATTCCTTCTTTCTTGGCCTCTTCTGTCATGCCGGCCGCTTCGATCTTCTTCCGCAATTCTTCGATTTCCTGCTGCTCGTCGGCGTCTCCCAACTCCTTCTGGATGGCCTTCATCTGTTCGCGCAGGTAATACTCGCGCTGACTTTGCGAAACCTGATCTTGAACATCC
>Ga0187852_1002061_pt1 | contig 17246 bp, 15 predicted proteins | sample June2016WEW_6_40_FD_134511 | JGI IMG/M metagenome (GOLD analysis project Ga0187852, IMG submission 134511) | Peatland microbial communities from SPRUCE experiment site at the Marcell Experimental Forest, Minnesota, USA - June2016WEW_6_40 | ecosystem: Environmental > Terrestrial > Soil > Wetlands...
AAGACCAAGAACTTCGGCCGCAAGAGCCTGAACGAGATCAAGGAAATCCTGGCGCAGATGGGCCTGTCGCTGGGCATGAAGATCGACGAGCAGGGCAACGCGGTGCCGGGCCCCACCAGCATTCCGCCGCAGACGGCGCTGGCCGCGGGCTTTGGCCGCTACGACGAGGAAGAAGAGCCGCTCGACTCGGTGGATCTGCAGTTGCCTACCGAGACGGAGAATTTTTAGAGACCGTGACGCGTGTTTCGTGGCTCGTGATTCGTGATAGCTGACGATCGAGGACCTGACCACGAATCACGATTCACGACCCACGATTCACGAACGACGATTCACGACCTACGAAGAGAGATTTCATCATGCGCCATCGCAATGCAGGATTCAAGCTCGGACGCAATACCAGTCATCGCAATGCACTTTTGCGCAATCTGACTACGTCCGTTATCGAAGAAGACCGCGTGGAGACCACAGTGGCCAAGGCCAAGGCGGTGCGTCCGCACGTGGAAAAGATGATCACCCTGGGCAAAAAGGGCGATCTGCACTCGCGCCGCCAGGCGCATGCCTTCCTCCGCACCGACGATGCCGTCAAGCGGCTCTTTGACGTCGTGGCTCCGCGCTACGGCGACCGCCAGGGCGGCTATCTGCGCATCGTGCGCACCGGCTTCCAGCAGGGCGACGGCGCCGCCAAGGCGTTCATCGAATTGCTGGGCGCGGAGAAGCAACTGGAAGTGAAGCGCCAGAAGCGCGCCGACATCAAGGCCAAGAAGCGCGCCGAGCTGGAAAAGCAGCTCGAAGAGCAGAAGAAGGAAGCGGAAACAACCGAGCCCGAAGGCGGCGAACAGGCTGCGTAGGCAGCGCCGATTTGGCCGGATTCACAACACTGTAAGCAACCTCACGCGGGCATCTTCCTTGCGGAACTGCCCGCGTTTGTTTTTCTGCGAAGCAATAAATGAAAGTCGTTTCCTGCTGTCGAAGTGTGAACAGCGCCGTGGAAAACAACAGTCCTCGCTTTGTAGCTCAATCCTCTAAGACCGCCTGCTCAGGCCTGACACAGCGCAAGCGCAGCCAGGCTATTCCGATCACCGCGGCGGCGCCGCAACAATCCAGAAGCACATCCCAGGGCGACCCCGTGCGGTTGGGCAGGAAGCTCTGGTGCCATTCGTCGCAGCTCGCCACGAGCGCCGTTCCCAGGAGCGCCAGTCCCGCATGGGACAAGAATCGCGCGCCCGGGAAGGTCATGCGCCAGGCGCGCAGCCATACCCAGCCAAGAATGCCGTAGCCAACGAAGTGACCCGTCTTGCGAATCAGATGATGCACGATCTCCCAGGTCGGGTCGTTCAACTGGCCGAAGACGAGCTGGACAAGCCACCGGAGGGGGCCCGAGGTGCGGTCACTGCCGAAGGCCGGCGAGGACTCGAGAGCCATGACGCAGATGCCGAGGGCCACCGGGAGCCACGCGCTGATCCAGAACCCAGGCCCCCGTGGACTGGCGGCTTGCAGAGCCGGGGTCCGAGGGGTGGAGAACTCCAGATCGCGCCGCTTACTCGACATGATAGTTGGGCGCCTCGCGCGTGATGATCACATCGTGCACGTGACTCTCGCGCAAACCGGCGCCGGAGATACGAACGAACTTCGCCTTCTCCTTGAGCTCCGCGATCGTGCTGCACCCCAGATAGCCCATGCCGGAACGCAGCCCGCCCACAAGTTGAAAGACCATGGCTTCCAGCGGCCCACGATAGGGAACGCGCCCTTCGATGCCTTCGGGAACGAACTTGGCCAGGCGGTTTTCATTGCCACGCTCGCGCTGCACCACGTCCGTCGTCTCGCTTTCGGCGGCCGCCAGATCGGCCGAACCCTGGAAGTAGCGCTCGCCCGAACCCTGGCTCATGGCGCTCAAGCTACCCATGCCGCGATAGGTCTTGAAGCTGCGTCCCTGATAGAGGATGGTTTCGCCGGGGCTCTCGTCGACGCCCGCGAAGAGCGAGCCGATCATCACCGAGCTCGCGCCCGCGGCGATGGCCTTGGCGATCTCGCCGGAGTATTTGATGCCGCCATCGGCAATCACCGGAATGTCATGCTTCTGCGCGGCGCGGTAGGCTTCCGCAATGGCGGTAATCTGCGGCATGCCCGCGCCGGTCACCATGCGCGTGGTGCAGATCGATCCCGGCCCGATGCCGACCTTGACGGCATCGGCGCCTGCGTCGATCAACGCCATCGCGCCCTCGTAGGTTGCGACGTTGCCGGCCAGCAGCGCCACGTCGCCGAAGCGTTTCTTCACCTCGCGCACCGCCTCGAGCACGCGCGAGGAGTGGCCGTGCGCCGAGTCGATAGCCAGTGCGTCCACGCGATTGCGCACCAGCTCCGCCGCGCGCTCCATAAAATCGCCGGTGGCGCCAATGGCTCCGCCCACGCGCAGCCGGCCCTGATCGTCCTTGCTGGCGTTGGGGTATTTCAGTTTCTTCTGGATGTCCTTGACCGTGATCAGGCCCATCAGCTCGTACCGATCGCTCACCACCAGCAGCTTTTCCACGCGGTGCTTGTGCAGGATCTGCTCGGCCTCTTCGAGCGTCGTTCCCACGGCCACGGTGATCAGGTTTTCCTTGGTCATCACGTCGCCCACGGGAATGTCGGTGCGCGTTTCGAAGCGCAGATCGCGATTGGTGAGAATGCCCACCAGCCGCTTGCCCTGCGTCACGGGCACGCCGGAGATGCGGTAGCGGCGCATGATCTCGAGCGCGTCGCCGATGGTTTTCTCCGGGCCGATGGTCACGGGATCGACGATCATGCCGCTCTCCGAGCGCTTCACCTTGTCGATCTCGCCCGCCTGGTCGGCGACGGAAAGATTGCGGTGCACGATGCCGATGCCGCCCATCTGCGCCATGGCGATGGCCATGCGCGACTCCGTCACCGTATCCATGGCCGAGGAAATCAGCGGCGTGTTGAGGGTGATTCCTTTGGTCAACTGGGTTTGCGTGCTCACCTGGACAGGCACAACTTCGCTGTAGGCGGGCACCAGAAGGACGTCGTCGAAGGTCAGTGCTTCAGGAATATTTTCAGGCAGCATAATGTGTGAACGCTCCTGGCGGACCATGGACTCGAGTTCTGCACCCCGCGGACCAAGACCTGTCCGCGGGGACCCCGCTTCCCGGCTGGCAGGAGCTTCACACTATTGTAGCGGAGGGGTTCGGCAAGCGGTCCCCAAAAGTCAGCCATTCCCGGGAGCTGGCCGATTGCCGGCTTCAGGCGATCAGATGAATTGCACGGGGCCCGTCCGTCACTGCTGTAGTGACCACCCGCCGGTCAAGGGTCGCAAGCTTCCCGCCGTGTGCGCCTGCAAGAGCAAGCAGGTAACTGTCGGTGATCTGCGCGGAGTCGAGCAACCGGCTTGTGTCCACGCGCGCGGCGTCGAAGAGACTCACGTCGTCCGGCCAGAATTCGTGCCCACCCAGCGCGAGAAACACTGTCATCAGTTCAGCCACGGCGGCGGGGTTTCCTGGCGAACTCGGGTAGCGGGAGTTGCCAACAATGCGGAGCACGCCATTTTCCGTAAGCGGGCAGGTTGCCCAGGCGCGGCGCCCCGTGCGCGCGAACCAATCATGTGCGCGATCGTGCTGCACGTGAGTGGGATCGATCAGCGCGATCAAGACATTCACGTCGAGCAGGTGGCGCGTCACTGCAACTCTTCCTCAAGTTGACGCACCAACTCCGAGGTTACGCGCGGCGCACCGGGACGTACCGGAAGCAGGGGCACGCCGTTGCGCGTGGCGCGGCGCGCCGGCGCGGGCCGCATCGCGTCGCGGGCCAGCGTGCTGATTACCTCGCCCACACTCTTCCCCTCGGTCGCGGCCATCTCCTTGGCGGCGGCCAGAACGTCATCATCGATGGCCAGCGTGGTCCGCATCGGATCTCCCAACTTGCATCAAACATCAATCATCATACATCAAGATACAGAGCGGCGTCCAGGGCGCGGCCCCGCCATTTCAACGAATTGCGCCGAAAGGATAGACAAAGATGGTCTGCCGCGAAACGAAGAAGTCAAATTACTTCTTTAGCGGCTTGCGTGCGAAGTAGAACAGCGAATACGCCAGCAGCCCAAAGGCCACAACCGACACGCATGGGTTATAGAGGAATGTGTGCGGCCAGCCGATGGGGTTGGGTTTGTTGAGGACGGTCTCGTAGCCTTTGAGAGCCACGCCGATGAGGCCCACGATGCCGCCGGCGGCGATGAGGCCTGAGGCGTAGAGCGAACCGGGCGAGACGTCGGAGTCGACTTCCTCGGAGTTGCCGGTACGTTTCGCGGCCCAATCGACGAGCGCGCGCACCACGCCTCCCGTGAAGATGGCGAGCGTGGTGCCGATGGAGAGATAGGCGCCCACGGCGAGCGAGAGCGAGCGGATGCCGAGCAGCTCGATGGCGATAACGAGAAAGACGCCAAGCATCACCAGTCCCCAGGGCAGCTTTTGGGTGAGAATGCCGTTGATGACCGTGGCCATGAGTTGCGCCTGCGGCGCGGCGGCCTTCTCGCTGCCGATGCCGGGGATCCAGCGCACCTCAATGCGGCCTGTCGTGGGCGAATAGAGATATTTCCCGTTGGCCAGCTCCGAGGAGCCGAGCGCGTTAAGCACAACGTACTCGCTCTTGTGGTGGATGGCCGTGGAGTTGTCCGCGGCGGTCACGGCGAACTGGTCGATGAGGCCGTGGACATCGCGCTGGATCGCGACGCCGGGGTGCGAGGCGTTGATATCCCACGCCTGCGGCGCCGCGCGGAAGGTTTGCAAGCTCTGATTCATGAGCTGCAAGGTGCCGCCAATGGCGATGGTGGAGACGGCGATGCCGATGAGGAAGGCGAAGCGCTGGCTCTTGGGCGTGGCGCCGACGAGGAAGCCGGTCTTGAGGTCCTGCGAGGTGTCGCCGGCTTCGGCGGAGGCGATGCAGACCACGCCGCCGATGGTGATGGCGAGCGCCCCGAATGCGGGAGCCGTCCAGCCACTGACGAGGAAGATGGCCGAAGTGGCCATAAGCGTGGCGATGGTCATGCCGGAGATGGGATTGGCTGAGCTGCCGATCAGTCCCACGATGCGCGAGCTGACGGTGACAAAAAGAAAGCCGAAGGCGACGACAAGAACCGAAGCCGCGAGATTGGCGAACAGGCCCACCTGCGCGCCGGGCACCGGCTTGAACATGAGGAAGAAGAACATGAGGATAATCAGCCCGATGCCGCCGATGATGGCCGTGCTCATCGAGAGATCGCGCTCGGTACGGATCGGCTCCGCAACGGCAGTTGAACGGTGCCGCAATTGTGCAAAGCCCGAGCGCAGAGCGCCGATTATGGTGGGCAGCGTCTTGAAGAGCGTAATTAGGCCGGCCGCGGCTACCGCGCCCGCGCCCATGGGACGAATGTAGGTGATCCACAGGTCGCTCGGGCCCATCTGGGCGATAGGCACGGTGCCAGGATAGATGGGCTTGGGCAGGCCCTTGCCGAAGAAATAGATGAGCGGCATGATGACCAGCCAGGAAAAGACACCGCCGGCAAACATGGTGCCCGCGGTGCGCGCGCCGATGATGTAGCCCACGCCGAGATATTCCGGCGTGGCGTCGGCCTTGATGGATGCGCCTTTGAGGACCTGCTGGGGACCGAAACTCGGCTGATACTCGGGTGTGCCCGGCCAGGCGCCGAAGAGGTTCTCATTCTGGAAGAAGGTGTAAATCGCGCCCAGGCCGAGGCCGAAGAAGACGCGGCTGGCAAACGAGCCGCCCTTGGCGCCGGCCATGAGCACGTCGGCGCAGGCAGTGCCTTCGGGGAACTTGAGGTTGCCGTGCTCTTCGACGATGAGCGGCCGCCGCAGCGGCACCATGAAAAGCACCCCGAGATAGCCGCCGATCAGCGCCAGCATGAAGATGCGCGAGTATTCGAGGTCGAAGCCGAGAAAGATGAGCGCCGGCAGCGTGAAGATAACGCCGGCGGCGATGGACTGGCCCGCGTTGCCGGCGGTCTGGACGATGACGCACTCCAGGATGGAGACCTTGCCCTTGTCGCGCAGAAAGCTGATGGAAATGACCGCGATGGGGATGGAGGCGGCGACAGTGAGGCCCGCGCGAAGGCCCACATAAACCGTGACGGCGCCGAAGATGAGGCCGAATAGAGAGCCCAGTAACACGGCGCGGAGCGTGAATTCGCGAGGGTTTTGAGCGGCGGGAACGAAGGGCTGAAATTCTGGCACGATAGCCTCCGGACGATGGCAAGCATGGCGATCGAAAAACGCCTGAAAAGGGAGTGTACCAGCGGGAGGGGCTGCGCGTCACAGGAAGGCCGTTGTTCCTTCACGCCAAGCGCAAAGACGTGTTTCGGGTAGCACAGCCGCGCCCCGATCGGCCGGCGAATCCGGTCGCAATCTGCCCGAGCCGCACAAAAGCCGCTGTGGCAGACCGTCCCCTGTGTGCCGCATCTCTCTGAAATTGCGCACGGTCGCCCACTCTGGAGGGCTCGCATTATGCACAAGTTCAGGCCGGCCGTACAGGTCCCGAAAGTAATCAGAAGGTGGGCGTCCAGTCTGCCGATTTTTGTGGACAATGGCGATCTGGGCGTCTGAAAATGGATGAATTCCCAGGGCGAGCGTCCGCCGGGACGCGATATTGGCCTCTCGTTTTCCTGTCTTTCTATCCAGGGTCCCACTCCACATACCACTGCGACGGCCAAAACGCCGAAGCGCATGATTCCTAGTAAGAAGGAATCGCTCCCAACGCAACCAACGAGAAAAGGAGAATCACCGTGCATAAACTGAGAACATTCAGGCTCCCCCTCGCGGCATTCCTTTCGCTGGCTCTTGGCATCAGTCAGGCCCAGACAGTGTTGACGCATCACGTGCGCCAGGCCACACAGAACGGAACCGCGCACTACCTCGGCAACCTTTCTTCCGCGCAGGCCTTGCGCCTGACGATTACTCTGCCGCTCCGCAATCAGGACGAGCTCGATCAGCTCATTCAGAATCTCTACGACCCCACGAGTCCGTCGTATCACCATTTCCTTACAGTGGATCAATTCACGGCCGAGTTCGGGCCGACACAGCGGGACTACAACGCGGTGATCGACTATTTACAGGCGAACGGCATCACCGTCGTCGACACCACACCGAGCCGCTTGAACCTGCAGGTGACTGGAAGCGCGGCGAATGTGCAGCGCGCGTTTCACGTGAATCTCGGCGTCTACCAACATCCCACCGAGAACCGCACCTTCTACGCGCCCGACAAGGAACCCACAACCGGCCTTGCGATTTCGCTGTGGCACGTCGATGGCCTCGATAATTTCTCCGTCCCGCGACCTGCCGGCCTGACGCACATCCCGGCCGGCTCGAGTTCCAAGTCCGGCGCCACCATCGGCACCGGCCCCTCGGCCTCGTTCCTGGGCAGCGACATGCGTGCGGCCTACTATTCCGCTGCGGGCGGAACGCTGACCGGCTCCGGGCAGACTCTCGGACTGCTCGAGTTCTACGGCACGGACCTGGCCGATTTGCAAACCTACTACACCAACGTCACGCAGACCTACCCCGGCAGCATCGTCACGTTGTATTCAACCGATGGCACCAGCACAAGCTGCGTGGACTCGCGAGCCGGCGGCAATTGCGACGACACCGAACAAACGCTGGATATGACGCAGGCGCTGGGTATGGCGCCAGGGCTCGCGCACCTGGTCGTGTTCGTTGGCTCAAGCGACTCGGCCATCTTCGGCAAGATGGCGACCTATAGCCCGCTGCCCGCGCAGTTGAGTTCTTCGTGGACCTGGAGCCCGGCCGATCCGAGCACCGACGATCCGTACTTCAAAGAGTTCGCAGCGCAAGGCCAAAACCTCTTCCAAGCCGCCGGCGACAGTGGCGCATGGACGGCAACGGGCACGGGTTCGGAGATTTATCCGGCTGACGATCCGTATGTGACTTCAGTGGGTGGTACGGATCTAACAACCAGCTCGGCGGCAGGCCCCTGGGCCTCTGAAACCGCGTGGTCCGACGGCGGCGGCGGCATCTCGCCGGACAAGTATGCGATTCCTTCGTGGCAGGTGACGGCGGCGGCGAGCTGCTCCAGCTGTTCGCAGTCCTATCGCAACGGCCCTGACGTTTCCGCCAACGCTAACTTCACGTACTACGTATGCGCCGACCAGACCACCTGCACGGCCAACGAATATGGCGGCACCAGCTTCGCGGCGCCGCTGTGGGCGGGCTACCTGGCCCTGGTGAATCAGCAGAGGGCGATCAACGGCAACGGCCCGCTGGGCTTCATCAATCCCAGCCTGTATACGATCGGCGATGCGGGAGGCACGACCTACAGCACGGCCTTCCACGACATCACCAGCGGCAGCAACGGCTACTCCGCCGCCACGGGCTACGATCTGGCCAGCGGCTGGGGCAGCCCCAACGGAACCGGACTGTTGAATGCGCTGGCGGGAACGGCTGCGCAGCCGGGATTCAGCCTCTCGGCTTTACCGAGCGCCGTCTCGGTAGTTGAGGGCAGCACGGGATCGTCGACGATTACCAGCACGGCGGTGGGCGGATTCGACTCCGCGGTGACGCTGTCGTACTCCACACTGCCCGCGGGCGTGACGGCGAGTTTCAGTCCGGCCTCGTTTGCTACTGGCGGCGGAAGCTCGACGCTGACCTTCACCGTGAGCGCAACAGCAGCGGCAGGCACGTATCCGATCACGATTACGGGGACTCCTGCAAGCGGCACAGCCGAAACCACGACGGTGAATCTGACGATCACGGCGCCGGTCGTGGGCAGCTTCAGCATCTCTGTTTCGCCCAGTTCGGGATACCTGCTCCGGGGCCGGAGCGGATATGCCGTGGTGACCACAACGATCACCGGCTCGTTTGACTCGAGCGTTGCGCTTTCCGCGACAGGCGTGCCGTCGGGCGTGACCGCGAGCTTTAGCCCGGCCTCGATCGCGGCGCCGGGTTCAGGCTCCGCGCACTTCAATCTGACGGTTGCAAGGACGGCCAAAACCGGCACGTATCCCATCACCATCACTGGCACAGGCGGCGGCGTAGCCAAGACGACGACGCTCACCTTCGAAATACTGCAGTAGTGCGCCGATGGAGCGCGTCGCGCCCTCGGCTCAGCAAAAGGGCCCGGACTCAGGCGGTCCGGGCCTTTTTGTGTCCGGCAAAGAGTGTATTCCGGCCGCAAGAACTCGGTTTGCGGACTTATCCTGCGCCCCAATCGTCTTCCCCTTGGCGAGTGCGGCTCTCCCCGCGCAGGGTATTGAGCATCGTTCAAGATCGGTTTGAACCCAGAGCCTGGCCGTATCGGGAACCGCAGTGGAAATGAGATGGAACGCCTGAACGGCGCGGCAACTAGCGTAGACTGGTTCACAGATTCTGCAAAACTTTACCGGAGCTTGCCATGTCCAAGGCTGTTTCCTACGCCCAATGGTCTCTGGAGTCGTATTGCATCGGTCTGAAGCTGCGCTCCCTGCGCAACAGCAAGCGGCTCACGCTTTCCCGGCTGGCGGCCGAAACCGGGCTCTCCACGGCGTTGCTCTCCAAGCTGGAAACCGACCGGATGATTCCCACGTTGCCCACGCTGGCCACCATCGCGCGCGTCTACGGCGTGGGCATGGATTACTTCTTCAACGAGCCCTCGCGCCACAAGCTTTCCATTACGCGCAAAGCCTACCTGCAGGGCAACGGGCGCGGCATGGATCCGGTGAAGGTGACGCCGCTGAACTCCGATGAGGAGGGATTCCGCCTGGTGGCGCAGGTCATCGAATTCCCGCCCGGCGGATCGACGGTGGCCGTGAACGCATTCGAGGAGACCGGCGCCGTGATTTACGTGCTCGAAGGGCGCCTGCGCCTGGATGCGGGCGTTATGCACGAGGTGCTCGAGACCGGCGATTGCGCGTGCATGGAGAGCGAGATGCCGCTGGCCTGGAGCGCCGCCGACAAGCATCGCTGCCGGGTTCTGACGGTGCGGCCCGGCGCCCCATGTGCAAGGATCTGAGCCAGCCCGGAAGAAATGCCACGCCGTGCGCCATCCTTTCCGTCTTGTCGCCGCGGCGACCGGAAAGGGGCGGGGACCGATCTCCGAATCTTAACGGCCGGGTCGATCCTTGTGCAGCGAACCACGATTCACTGTGCTGTCAGCGCCTCCTGCTCCAGCGCGATGGCGCGCGGAAAGAGCAGATTGTTTTCGAGATGGACGTGCCGGTGCAGATCGGTCTCGAAGGCCTTGAGGCCGTAATAGAGGCCGGCGGTCGTGGGACATGCGCCGGGCCAGGGCATAAATCCACGCGTCGCCCTGCGCATCTCTTCAAGCAGATGAGCCGCGCCTTCGTGCTCGTGAATCATCTGCCGGATGGGGCTCTCGACCGAGCCGAAACACGCCGCGGGCGGCGCGGCATTCTCCTCGCGGCACCGCTCCAGGTTCTCGATATACGGAAACAGGATGCGTTCCTCCTTATTGAGATGGAAGAGCAACTCCTCGGCCAATTGCGCAAGATTGCGCTGGATGAACGAGGCTTCAGGATGGATCGGGCCGTGCTTTGAAGCCACCCGCTCCGCCATGGCCTGGAGCCGCGGCAACTCGCTGCGAATGAACGCGTGATGCGTTTGGACGATGTGCCGGATGAGCTCGGCAGAGGTGGCGCTGGCGAGATCCTCCTCGGCCGGCTTCTGATCGACAGCCTCGGCCAGCGCGGCAAGCACCACTTCGGCGGCGATGCATTTTTCGGCGCAGATCTCGCTCAGCGGCCGGTTGCCGCCGCAGCAGTAGTCCAGTTGAAAGTGTTCGAAGACGCGAATCGTGGCCGGGTGCTCGAGGGCAATCGTGCGCAGCGTGGTTGTGGAATCCATGGTGAAGAACCTCCGATGATCTGAGAGTAGGCCGGGGTGCGCGCCGCAGCAGCGACTTAAGTCACTCGTGTTCGCAGCGGGGAAGAATGGAGTTTTTTTGCCGCCCGCGCGGCCGGTCTGTACGATGGTGGGGAACTTCGAGGACGACTTACGATGCGGCCCAACGCCAACCTGATTAAAACCACGCTTACCGGCGCGCTCGGCGGGCTGCTCTTCGGATTCGATACGGTGGTGATCGCGGGAGCGATCGACGCCCTGGTCAACCTCTACGGACTCAGCCCGCAGAACAAGGGCCTTACCGTGGCCATCGGGCTGGTGGGCACCGTGATCGGGGCACTGGGCGCGGGTGTAGTGGGCCAGAAGCTCGGCGGGCGCGAGACGCTGCGCATCACCGCAGTGCTTTACGTGGTCTCGGCACTGGGCTGCGGACTGGCCTGGAGCTGGCCCTCCTTCCTGCTCTTCCGCTTTGTCGGCGGACTCGGCATCGGCGCTTCGTCGGTGCTCGGGCCTGTCTATATTGCCGAGCTGTCGCCGGCCGCATGGCGCGGCAGGCTCGTAGGCGTCTTTCAGTTCAACGTGGTCTTCGGAATTCTCGCCGCCTATATCTCGAATTACATGATTCACCTGCTGCATCTCGGCGCGGCGGAGTGGCGATGGCAGGTGGGCATCGCCGCGGCCCCGGCCATCGTGTTTCTGGCGCTGCTCTTCGGCATTCCACGCAGTCCGCGCTGGTCGGCTGCGCGTAACCGCATCGACGAGGCGCTGGGCGTGCTCAAGCTCATGGGCGAACCGGACCCGCAGGCGGAGCTCGACGACATCCGCGCCGCGCTTGCCGAGGAACACGCATCGGCCCACGAGCCGGTCTTGCGCTGGAAGTACCGCTACCCCTTGTTTCTTGCCATTTCTATTGGCGCATTCAACCAGCTGGCCGGGATCAACGCGATTCTCTATTACCTCAACAATATCTTCACCGCCGCCGGCTTCAGCAGATTGTCGAGTTACCAGCAGGCCATCGCGATTGGGGCGACGAATTTTCTGGCGACCATCGTGGGCATGTCGCTCATCGACAAGCTGGGACGCAAGACGCTTCTGCTCGTCGGCGCGGCCGGCTGTGCCAGTTGTCTCGCCGGCGTTGCGTGGGTGTTCGGCACGCATTCGCACCCCGGCGCGCTGCTCTGGCTGCTGGTCACTTACATCGCATTCTTCTCGGTCTCGCAGGGAGCCGTGATCTGGGTTTATATCGGGGAGGTGTTTCCCACGCGGGTGCGGTCGAAAGGGCAGGGCATTGGCAGCGCCAGCCACTGGCTCATGAACGCCGTGATTGCGCTCGAGTTTCCCGTGGTCGTGCATTCCATGAGCACGGCCACGCCCTTCGTCTTTTTCTCGGCGATGACGGTGGTGCAGTTCCTGGTGGTGTGGTTCGTCTATCCCGAGACCAAGGGCCAGACACTGGAGCAGTTGCAGCGCAAGCTGATGCGCGCTTAGGAGCGCGTCAGCGGGGTCAAGCATTTTTTGAGGTATATTGATTCAATGCCTTCCAGAGCGATGGTTCGTGTGTTGATTCTTCTCGTTGCAGCCTCCGCCGCGGCGCAATCGAGCCAAAAGCTGAACAACCTTCTTGTCTACGGAGATGGGTTTGCATTCGGCGTCAAGGAACCCGACGGTTGGCAGGGTGATACAGGCGAAATCGCTGCTCGATACCACGTCAATGTTGTCTTTCAATCGCCGGACGAGCCGCCGCAAAGCGACGTAACGATTCGTGTGCGAATCAATAAAAAAGTGGATGAAAATACGATCGAAGATCTGAACTACGACATGGATGGGTACAAGCAAAAGTTCCCGAATGTTCAATTCGGCGACTTGAACCTGGCCCATGCCGAGTACAAGACCTTCGCGAAAATCTTCTTCATCCCGAATCAGTTTTATGAGTATGTCGCTTACCTGAATCCTGGACCTGGCAAGCGATTTATTCTCTCCGTCGCGATGTCGAAGAAGGGTGCGCCGACGACCGAAAGTGAGCTGAAAGCTTACGAGACTGTATTGAAATCAATCGCATGGCTTTCACGCTGATCTCCAAGGGCAAATCTGGCCCCGCACGCGCCCAGCCGATGCCGAACGCGCCGGCTTACACCGACTCGATGGCGTGAATCCCGTCGGCTACTTCTTTTTTCAGCGTCTCGGCGTCCACCTTGAAAACCCTATGTTCGCGCGCAGGCAGCTCTTCGAGCAATTCGCTGAATGGCTTTGCCTCGCAGCCGTGAAACGCGGCGAATCCGATGCTCGAAGCCATGTGGCAACTCACCTTGATCAACTCCGTTACATCCCATGCGCCATCGGTGCGGCGCGGCTCGTGATGCTGGGCGACCACGGATTCGAGCTCCTCCGGCAGTTTCCAGTCGCCGACCAATTGCCGCCCTGTTGCGCAGTGATCCCAGCCGAAGAGAACGCGCTCGGCCTCGAGCATGGTCTCCGCGGCGCCCCGATGCTTGTCGAGCAGCGCGGCGTAGGCGGCAGGCTGAATCAACGCCAGGCCCATGCGGCCCACGTCGTGGAGGATTCCGGCGGTGAAGGCCGTATCCTTGTCGATGTAGCCTGCCTGCGCCAGCCGCTGCGCCACGAGGGCGCACGCCAGATTGTGCTTCCACAGATTGCGCATCGCGGGACGGCTCATCGTCTTGCCGAGATAGGCGCGCACGCCCACGGTGACGCACATGCCTTGCAGCGTGTTGGCGCCCAGCACCGCTACCGCCTGCACGATGCTGGTGGCGGGATAACGCGGCGCGTAGAGCACGGAATTGGCAACGGTGAGCACTTCGCTGGCGAAGGCCGGATCCGACGAGATGAGATCGCACAGTTGATGCATTTGCATATTCTCATCGTTGGCCAGCTGCAGAACCCTGATCGCCACCTGAGGAAACGGCGGAAGCCGCAGATGCGCCCAGGGCATCGCGGATGCTTGCCCGCGCCTCTCTTCCACTTCCACCGCGACATCTCCCCTGGCTTCGCTCATCGATCTAGAGGCCTGAAGGCCGCATCCCTTTCCGGCGCGTAGAATCGGCTGGCGCACTGGCGAGCGCTTGTTCCGGTACAGGGTTCATCGGCGGCGGGAAGGAGTTTCTAGAGAGTGGAATCGTGCACGAGGCGGGAGGGCGGGAATAGTAACTTATTTCGAGTTCCAAATTCGGCCATCGGTACTCACCCACGCCTGATTCTTGTCATTGAAAAGTTCAAATGTCACCGGGGGCGGAGCCGCTGGTTTTGGGTTGGTGGAGGCGCCGGCGGCCGCACCATTTTGGGTTGCCGGAGCAGTTTCAAACAAGCCATTCACGGCAAATTGTTCAGTGACCGCGACGGCGCGGCCCGTCCACTGGGTATCGACTCGCTCCCATGTGTTGCCGTGGTCCCGGCTCAGAAACAACGCGCCGGCTTTGTCGATGGCCAGCACGATAGACCCCGCCGTTGTGCTGGAGACAACGGCTAGCCCGCTAGGCAGATGCATCGGATTTATCGGAATGGAACTGTGTAGCTGCGAGGGAAGCCCAGCGGAGATGGCAGGTGTGGCGGGCAGAGGCGCCGTCTCAAGATTTACCGGCGCAGCGGCGACGGTGACGGTTTGCGTGACGGCTTGCGGTGCGGGCTGGATGGCGCCGTGCGCCGCGGCAGGCGCAGACTTGAGAGTGAATCTGCGCAGGTGCGTCGCGTCGAATTGTTCCTGGCTTAGCTCCTCGGCTTGTTTTTGCTTGTCCTCCCGCGCGGCGGCTGCCGGTTGCGAGTAAACAGAGCCCGCGGCTCCTGCCAATGAACCGGAAGGAGCTTGCTTCGCCTCCGCATAGGAAAGCGGCTGCGTCTGGCGCCCGATTTCGAGCCGATCCATAGCAGCAGGCTCTGACGGCGCCTCGGCCGTCATCAAATGCGGTTCTTGCGCGGCGGGTTGGTCTGCCGCGCCGGAATGCAACTGCTTTGCGGTACGCACTTGCGGCGCGGGAGCAGCGGCTGCAGGCGGGACGACCTCCGCTTGCTCCGTTGCGGGCTGAGTGGAAGCCGGCGCAGCACCCTGGGTGGGGTTCTGTGCGACGATCTTGAAGTCCCTCTCGTTCCGATTCGCCAGCCAAACATGGGTGGAAACCGACGCCGCCGCGAAGGCGGCCACGATCGCAGCCGGAACCCAGGCAAGCCGCCACTGTCTCCACCATGCATCGGGAGCAATCGTTTTCTGCGGCGGCGCAGACACTTTCACCGCGTCGCCGTCCGCCGCCTCGCGCGCCAGCGCCACCACCCGGCGGCAGCGGCCGCAGACGGCAAGATGCTCAAGCACCTCGGCGCGCTCCCGCTCTTCGAGCGCCTGCTCGGCAAATGCACTCAGGCTCTCGACGCCGGGATGAAATCCGTGTTGGCTCGTCGCGCTCATGTCGCCGCCTGTTCCTGGAACGCTTCCGACTGCGATTGTTGCAGCAGTTTTTTCAGATTCAACTCCACGTCGCGCGGATCGGCGCCCATGGCTTCCTCGGCGGCGCGCCGGCTCATGCCGCTGCGCTCTAAAGCCTTCAGGATTTGCTTGCGGATTTCGCCGGCCGCGCGGCGCAATCTGCGGCTCACCGTGGCCTCGTGCACGCCGAGCACGCGCCCGATCTCGAGCAAAGTCTGCTCGTCAAGATAATACGCCGCCAGAAGATATCGCTCTTCGGCGTTACGGTTTGCGATCGCCTGCTCAATTGCCCGCTTCAGCAGCGAAAGCTCGCGCGCCGGTGTCTGCGGCGGCGGGTCGAGCGCCGGCGCGTCATATTCCTCGATTGGTTCCTCGCGGCGCGTGCGCCTGTAGTGGTCCACGTGGCGCTGGGCGAGCGTGGTGCGCAGCCAGCCCATCAGCGAGCCGCGCCCGCGGTAGGAGAGCAGCGGGCAGCGCCGTTGGCCTTCGCGCTCGTTGAGGCCGTAAAGCTCGGCATAGAGCTGCTCGGCCAGATCGCGGCCCACTGTCTCGCTGCCCGTGATGGCGATGGCGGCGCGCGTGAGCGGTTGCCGGTAGATGGCCACAAAGCGCTCCCATGCGCGCTCGTTGCCGCGGGCGCAGGCGCGCGCGAGGACGAGATCGTCTACACAAAAGCCGCGAAAGAACTCCGCCTGCCGTTTTCGCGTCGCCCCGACCGGCGTCGCGGCTTCATCCAGTCCAAAGTTCTGCGCCGTGCCTGCTTCGATCAGGATCTGGTCGAACTCGTTGCGGGTCAGGCCCCAACTGGCCGCAGCGCACGCGCGCCAAAGCTCATCTGCCAGGGCGGGGTCGAGCGCGAGGGTTCCATTCGGGAACCCTGTCGGGGCCGCGCTGGCTACGGATTCGCTTGGCGTCATCCCCACGCCCTCACGATACGCCAAAAATGAGTCTCGAAAAAACTCTGCAAGAAGCTTGCTTCTGACCGTTCGACGGTTGAAAGCCGGCCAGGGGAATCAGGGCCGGCGGAGGAAAGTCATGAAAAACCTGGGCAGAATCGGAATCATCTGCGCATTGCTTCTTGCGCTGGCGGCATGGAAGCACGGGACGCAAGTGAACGCCGCCGGCGGGCCGGGCGAAAGCGCAAGCGGCCCCTACCGCGTGCTGGCGCCCATTGCGAGCGGCAACCTGCTTTTGTTCCCGGTGGTGCGCGCCGATCGAAAATCCTCCATAGAAACGCCGTTCATCACCCTCGACGAAGGACTGAAGAGCGGCGAAGTGGAAGTGACGGAAGCCGGCCGCGCGCGCGGACTGGTGAGGCCGCGGGGAACCGTTGGCGTACCCCCCTACGGCCACGACGGCGGAGTTTGGGATGGCGTGGAGCCGCAGAACCCCAGAGAGCCGCCAAATTACGACCGCGGCGACGAGGTGAATACACTGGTGCTGGTGAATCATTCCAAACGGCCGCTGCTGCTGCTCGCCGGCGAAGTGGTCACGGGCGGCAAGCAGGATCGCATCGTCGCCAAGGACCGCATTGTTCCCGCTGACGCCGACCCCATCGATCTTTCGGTCTTCTGCATCGAGCCGGGCCGCTGGACGGAAAGCTCGGCCGGCTTCGGGGCTTCCGACAAATCGCTGGCGCACAGCTTCATGGTGCAGCCCGCGGTGCGCGAGCGCGCCATGGTCGACCAGGATCAGCAGCAGGTGTGGAACTCCGTGCATGGCGCGATTGCCGAGATGGAAGCGGCCGCGCCGCAGGCTTCTTCCGGTGTGAGCCGCGGGACGTACAACAACGGGCAGGCGGCGGGACTGGGCACCACGAGCTACGCCAAGATGATGCAGAATCCAGTCATTAGCCAGAAAGTGGATGAGGCTGCCGCACCGGTGATGCGGGCGCGCGAGCAGGTGCTCGCCCAACTGCGCGACGAGCACGCCGTGGGCGTGGTGGTGGCGGTGCGCGGCCAGATCGTGTGGGCCGATCTCTTTGC
>Ga0187852_1002071_pt1 | contig 17195 bp, 10 predicted proteins | sample June2016WEW_6_40_FD_134511 | JGI IMG/M metagenome (GOLD analysis project Ga0187852, IMG submission 134511) | Peatland microbial communities from SPRUCE experiment site at the Marcell Experimental Forest, Minnesota, USA - June2016WEW_6_40 | ecosystem: Environmental > Terrestrial > Soil > Wetlands...
ACGATGCGCGGCTTGCGGCTGGAGCGCTCCAATAGCTTGCGCGCCGCGAGAAAGTGCTGCGTTGCCAGAATCTCGGTGGGCGCCATCAATGCCGCCTGGTAGCCGTTTTCCATGGCCACCAGCATGGCCTGCAAGGCCACGATGGTCTTGCCCGAGCCCACATCGCCTTGCAGCAGCCGTCGCATGGGGTTGGCGGCGCGCATGTCGGCCACAATCTCGCCCAGGGCCCGCTTCTGCGCGATCGTGGGATGAAACGGCAGCACCTCGCGGATGGCCTCGCGCACCTTGTCGGTGGTTTCAAAACCGATGCCCGCGCGCTCCCTCATGCGCCGCCGCTTCAGCTCCAGGCCCAGCTCCAGAAAAAACAGCTCCTCGAAGATCAGCCGCCGGTGGGCCGGCGTCGCGGAGGCTTGTAACTGGGCAAAATCAGTTCCTTCGGGCGGAAAATGAACCTCGCGCAGCGCGGTCTCGCGATCGGGCAGGTCGAGCCGGGTCAGCATATCCCGCGGCAGGCACTCTGGCACCGCGCCGCGCACCCCCTCCAGCAGGTGAAAGATCGTCTTCCGCTGCCAGCGCGAGGCCAGCCGCGAGCCGCCCAGTGACTCGTAGACCGGCGTGATGCGGCCCACCTCCAGCAGCCGCGTCTCGGCGTCGTCGCTCGCGTCCGGAAGCACCTCAAACTGCGGCTGGATCATCTTGAAATTCTGGCTGGAGCGCGAGGGCTCGACCTTGCCGTAGACGGCCACCGTCTGCCCGGCGTGAAACTTGCCCTCCAGATAGGCCGCGTTGAACCAGATGCACTTCAAGGCCCGTCGCCCCTGCCCCACGGTCAACTCGAAGATGGGCATGCGGCGGGTGCGCAGCAGGGCCGAGCCGCGCACCTCGGCGATCACGCTGGCCGTCTCGTCTGGCACGAGCTCGTCCAGGCTGCGCGGGTTCTGGCGATCTTCATAGCGGAAGGGCAGGTGGTAGAGCAGGTCCTCGGCGGTCTGGATGCCCTTGAGGCCGAGCATCTCCGCCACCTTGGGTCCAACGCCCTTCACATACATCACCGGAGTGTCGAGGCCGGGCACATATGGATGCTAAATGGCTTACGCGCGCAGGGACAATCCCGCCAGGAACGTTTCCCCGTGCGCCCGCGTACCACGCACAAGGCGCGGTGCGCGCGGAGCGGGGCCCGCGGCGACAGGTCCATCGTCGCTGGGGTGATGAGCTGCCTTTGCTACACTCTTCTGAGACCGTTCCCCCGGTTTACCTGGAACCAGATTGCAATTTGAACTGCGGGAGAATTCATGCCAGTTGTCGAACTCGCGGGAGTGACCAAGGCCTACCAGAGCAAGGTTGCGGTCAGCAACTTGAGCCTGTCCATCGAGGCGGGCCAGATGTTCGGCCTGCTGGGACCGAACGGAGCGGGCAAGACCAGCTCCATTCGCATGATGATGGGCATCACCATGCCCGACTCGGGCCGGATCAGCCTCTTCGGTAAGTCCTTCGAGCGCAAGAGCCTGGAGCGTGTGGGCTACCTGCCCGAGGAGCGCGGCCTCTATAAAAAAATGAAAGTCCTGGAGCAACTGGTCTTCTTCGGCCAGTTGCACGGGATGACCGCTCACGAGGCCGAAAAGCGCGCCAGCGCCTGGGCCAGCCGCATGGAGATTGCCGATGCGCTGCCCAAGAAGACCGATGAACTTTCCAAGGGCATGCAGCAGAAGATCCAATTCATTGCCACGCTGATGCACGATCCTGTGCTGATCGTCATGGACGAGCCCTTCGCCGGCCTCGACCCGGTGAATACGACGCTGCTTCAGGACACGCTCCTGGAACTCAAGGGCCAGGGCAAGGCGATTCTCTTTTCCACCCATCGCATGGATCAGGTGGAGAAGCTGTGCGACTCCATTTGCCTCATCGACAACGGCCATGCCGTGCTGGCCGGCAATTTGCGCCAGATCAAGAGCCGCTACGAGCGCAACCATGTGATCGTCGAGTTTGAGGGAAGCCCGGATTTCCTGAACAGCGACCAGATCGCCGAGGCGAAAAACTTCTCCGGCCACGCGGAGATCAAGCTCAAGCCGCATGGCAACGCGCAGAAGCTGCTCAACGAAGCCGCGGCCGTGGCGACGATTTATCGTTTCGAGCTGATCGAGCCTTCGCTCGAAGAGATATTCATCCAGACCGTGGGAGGCAAGGCCGATGCGTAACGTCCTTCTCATCGCCAAACGCGAGTACCTGCAGCAGATTCGCGGGCGGGCCTTCAAGTTTTCCACGGTGCTGTTGCCGTTGGGGATTCTCCTCATGCTTGGCGCCATGTATTTCACAGGCCGCAACGCCGCAGCTGGCCAGCATGTGGCCATTGCCGCCGACAGCGCGCCGCTGGCAGGCGAAATGCGCCGTCAGTTGCTCGAAGACAAATTCGCGAAGTTCACCGTGGACGTTGTGGCTCCGGCAACCCAGCAGGACCGGGACGCTCTTCTGAAACTCGTCCGGAGCAAGGCCATCGACGGGCTGCTCACCATCGAGAATTCCTCGACTGGATCGCCCACCGCTACCTACGCCTCGCCATCCGCCCTCGATTACGGAACTTCCGTCCGGCTGAAGTATGTCTTGAATCGTGCTTTGCTGCATGAGCGTCTGAACGCCAGGGGGTTGAAACCGGATGAAACCGATGCCTTGTTGAAGGAAGTCTCAGTCGAGAACCTCCATCTGAACAAGGAGGGCAAAGCCGCCAAGAGCACTGGAATGGCGGCGTTTTCCAAGGCTCTAACCATGGCTTTTCTGCTCACCATGCCCATCCTGCTTTACGGCATGGACATGGCCCGCTCGATCATCGAGGAGAAGAGCTCGCGCATCTTCGAGGTCATGCTGGCCGTCGTCCGTCCCGACGATCTGCTCACTGGCAAGCTCCTCGGCGTGGGCGCCGTGGGACTTACGCAAATTGCCATCTGGGTGATTGCGACGGCGCTGCTCACGGGTTCCGCGCTGGCCGCGCCCTTGCTCAGCGGCGATTTTGCTCTTCATTTCTCGTGGGAGGAGGGGCTTCTCTTTCCGGTGTACTATGTGCTGGGCTTCTTCCTCTTCAGTTCGCTCTTTTCCGGCTTGGCAGCCACCTGCGAGTCGGCGCAGGAGTTGCAGATGTTTATGCCGCTGGCTATAGTTCCCGTCTGGCTCAGCTTCGGCATCCTTCCCTACCTGCTCAACAATCCCAGTTCGATCTGGGTCGTTGCCCTATCGCTCTTCCCGCCTACCGCGCCTTTTGTTATGGTTCCGCGCATAGGTTTGGAAACGGTACCGCTATGGCAGATTGCGGCTTCCATCGGGCTCATGATTCTGGGCATCTGGGGCACGCTCTGGTTTTCCTCGCGCCTCTACCGCGTGGGCATCCTCATGTATGGCAAGCGGGCCACGCTGCCCGAGCTCGTGCGCTGGCTGCGCTACAGCTAAACAGCGGAGTTAGCGGGGTTAGCCTTTAGCTCCGCTAACCCCGCTAACTCCGCTAAAATCAAAAGCGTGGCCGCCGATCCCAATCCCCGATTCACCCTCCTCCAGCGCCTGATCCTGGCCATCGTCCCGCCCGTGGTCTCGGCGCTTGTCTGGCTCTGCGGCCTCACCTGGCGCTTTCGGGTCATCGCCCCGGAAGGCGTTACGCCCACCGTCTTTGGCGAGAAGCCCCCGCCGAATATCTACTGCTTCTGGCACCAGTGCGTGCTGCCCTGCACGGTTTACTTCCGCTACTCGCGCGCCGTCATCCTCATCAGCCAAAGCTTCGACGGCGAGCTGGTTACCCGCGTTCTTAAGATCTTTGGATTCGACGCCGTGCGCGGCTCTAGCAATCGCGGCGCTCGTGAGGGGCTGCTTGGTCTGGCCAACGTCATCGAAACCGGCCGCACCGCCATCTTCACCGCCGACGGCCCGCGCGGCCCCATCTATCAAACCAAGATGGGCCCCATCAAGCTCGCCGCAATGACCGGGGCGCCCATCGGCGCCTTTCACCTGCAACCCGAGCACGCCTGGGTCATCTCCGCCGCCTGGGACCGCTTTCTCGTCCCCAAGCCCTTCACCCGCATCTGCGTCAGTTGGGGGCCGTGGACGCGCGTCCCCTCCGATCTCGCTCCCGAAGACTTCGAACCCAAGCGCCAGGAGCTCAACACCGCCATCGAATTCGCCCGCCTCCGCTCCTACGACTACTTCAAGAAGGCGCAGACATGAGTGGCCCGCCTGAAGGGGACGAAGCAGGGACCGCCCTTCGTGTCGCTGATTTTGACTATGACCTGCCACCTGAGTTGATTGCGCAGCAACCGCCCGCTGAGCGCGGCCAGAGCCGTATGCTGGTGATGAACCGCTCTACCGGCGCCTTGCGCGACTCGAACTTCGCCGAATTTCCCTCGCTGCTTCATCCCGGCGACCTGCTGGTCCTGAACGACTCGCGCGTAATCCCCGCGCGCCTTTATGCGCGTCGCACCCTCGTGCGTGAGCGCGAGAAGCCCACCGGATGCGTCGAAGTCCTGCTTACCGAGCCGGCAGGCGAAAATCTCTGGCGTGCCCTCGTCCATCCCGGCAGAAAGATCGGCGTCGGCGAAGTTCTCGTCTTTCCCTCACCCTCCGGCACCATCGAACTCGAAGCTGAAGTCCTCGAGCGCAACTACTTCGGTTCTCGCCTGCTGCGTTTCAACCCGGTCGCCGATTTTTTCGCAGTGCTGGACCGCATCGGCCACACGCCATTGCCGCCTTACATTCGCCGCGACGATGCCGCCGACGATCGCGAGCGCTACCAAACCGTCTACTCCCGCGAACGAGGCTCCGTAGCCGCGCCTACCGCCGGCCTGCACTTCACTCCGCAAATTCTCGATGAACTCACTGCGTGCGGCGTCGAAATCGCCCGCCTCACCCTCCACGTCGGCCTCGGCACCTTCGCCCCTCTTCGTGTGGATCGCGTCGATCAAGTCCGCCTCCACTGCGAGCGCTACACGATCTCGCCGCCTGCCGCGGAGGCCGTCAATCGCGCCGTCCGCGAGGGCAGGCGCATCGTGGCCGTCGGCACTACGGTCGTCCGCACTTTAGAACATTGTGCAATTCAGGCAAATGGCTGCCCTCTGCAAGACCACTCCGGCGAGACGGAGATCTTCATCTCGCCAGGCTTCCAATTCCGCCTGGTCAGCGCACTGCTGACCAACTTCCACCTGCCCCAATCAAGCCTGCTGATGCTGGTCAGCGCCTTCGCCGGACGCGAGCCGGTCCTCGCCGCCTACGCCCACGCGGTCCAGCAGCAGTACCGCTTCTTCAGTTACGGCGATTGCATGTTTTTATCCTGACTATTGACCCCTGTTAAACTCGTTACCGTGACCGACCAAGCCAAGCCGCCCGTCTTTCTGCTCGACACCATGTCGTTCATTTTTCGCGCCTACCACGCCATGCAGCGCTCGCGGCCCATGAGCACCAGAGACGGCCTGCCGACGGCGGCTATCTACGTCTTCGTCAACATGATCAAGAAGTTGCGCCAGGATTTTGCGCCTCGCTACTTTGCCGCCGTTTTCGACGTGAGCGGCGAGGTCTTCCGAGACGAGCGCGCCCGCACTATGGGTCCGCTGCGCAAATGGAACTCGAAGACGCAGAGCTTCGACGAGGTGAGCTACGAGGGCTACAAGGCCAATCGCGCCTCCATGCCCGAGGACCTGCGGCGGCAGGTGCCGTACATACGGAGGGTGCTGGAGGCGCTGCGCATCCCCATCGTGGAATCTGCGGGCTTCGAGGCCGACGATGTGATCGGAACGTTGGCCCGCAAGGCGGCAAAACAGGAACACGAGGTATTTATCGTCTCCGGCGACAAAGACATGATGCAGTTGGTCACGCCTACGGTGAAGGTGCTCAACCCGCAGAAGGACAACCTGATCCTGGACCCCGCCAAAGTGACGGAGACGCTGGGCGTGCCGCCGGAGAAGGTGGTGGACGTAATGGCCCTGCGCGGCGACGCGGTGGACAACATCCCCGGCGCGCCTGGGATCGGCGACAAGGGCAGCGTGGAGCTGATCCAGGAGTTCGGCAGCGTGGAGGCGGTGCTCGACCGGGCCGCTGAGGTCAAGCGCAAGAGCTATCGCGAGTCGCTGGAGCAGAACCGGGAAGCCGTTCTGCTGTCGAAAGAGCTGGTCACCATCGATTGCCATGTGCCGCTGGAACTGGACCTGAGCGCCATGGAGACGCAGCCGCCGGACCTCGAGGCCTGCCGCGAACTCTTTACGGAGCTTGAGTTTACGTCGATGCTCAAGGATCTGGGGCCTGCGGCCGGCGGACTTTCGGTTGAGATTTTGGAGGAACCGACTGCCGACGAGATCGACTCGTTTTGCGTTGCGGCGTGTTCGCAGGGTTTTGCCTTTGCGCTCGATGCGGCCGCGCCCGCTCCGCAAGAGGAAGAAGAGGAAGCGCCGCAGGCGCTATCGCTGCTGGACGTGGCCGAGGCCGCCGAGAAACAGGCCAGCTTCAGCGTGGGCGTGTGCGCGGAGCCCGCAAAGGCGCTGCGCCTGGGACTGACGGCCGAAGTGCGCGCCCTGCTGGAAGACGCCGCCGTTCCCAAAGAGACGCACGACTGGAAGTCGGCGCTGCATGTGCTGGGCGGGCTTGGGGTTACCTTGCGCGGCGCCGTGGACGACACCATGCTGTTGTCTTACGCGCTCAATCCCACCCACGCCACGCAGACGCTGGCGGATGTGGCGGCGCGGCATGGGCAGGCCGCGCCAACTTCGCTGGCGGCGGGGGCAGCGGCCATTCATGCGCTGGTTCCGGCGCTGAGGGCAGAGGCAGAAAAGGCGGGGGTGGGACGGGTTTACCAGGAGATCGATCTGCCGCTGGCGCCGGTCTTGTTCCGCATGGAGCGGGCCGGGGTGCGCATCGACGCAACTGCGTTGAGCGGACTTTCGGACCGATTCAGTGGCGAGTTGGCACGGGTGGGCGAGCGCGTCTTCGAGCTGGCGGGACGGCGGTTCAACATCAACTCGCCCAAGCAACTTGGCGAGGTGCTGTTTACCGATTTGAAACTGCCCGCGCCGGCCAGCCGGGGGAAGGGCAAGGCCGTTTCCACAGCGCAGGATGTGCTGGAGGCGCTGGCGGAGAAGCATGAGGTTCCCAGGCTGGTGCTCGAATACCGGCACCTGGCGAAGCTCAAGTCCAACTATATAGACGCTTTACCGCTGTTGGCCGATGCGGAGTCGCGGGTGCATACGACGTTCATGGCGGCGGCGACGGCGACGGGACGGCTGTCGTCGGTGAACCCGAATTTGCAGAATATTCCCATTCGGACGGAGCTGGGCCGCGAGATTCGGGCGGCGTTTACGGCGTCGCCGGGCACGCAACTGCTTTCGGCGGATTATTCACAAATTGAATTGCGGCTGCTGGCGCACTTCTCGGGCGACCCGCTGCTCAAGAAGGCGTACGCGGAAAACATTGATATTCATACGCTTACGGCCAGCGAGGTCTTCGGCGTTCCGGCCGACCAGATGGATAAACAGACGCGCAACCGCGCCAAGGCGGTGAATTTCGGCATCGTCTACGGAATTTCGGCCTTCGGGCTGGCCGCACAACTGGGGATTCCGCAGGCGGAGGCACGGGCTTATATCGAGCGGTATTTTGCGCGATACGAAGGCGTTAAGCGGTTCATAGAAAAGACGTTAGAGCAGACGCGGCGGGAGGGAAGCGTGCGCACGATGTTCGGGCGGGTGCGGCCGATTCCGGACATCGAGAGCAGGAACCCGAACCAGAGGGGATTTGCCGAGCGGACGGCCATCAATACGCCGCTGCAAGGCACAGCGGCCGACCTGATCAAGCTGGCCATGATCGCGATCGACCGCCAGTTGACGGAGCGCAAGCTCAAGACACGCATGGTTTTACAGGTGCATGACGAGCTGCTCTTCGAGGTTCCCACGGAGGAGAAGGCGGAGGTGGCAGAGCTGGTGCGGAGGGAGATGGAGGGGGTGGTGAAGCTCGACGTTCCGCTGGTGGCCGACCTGGCGTTTGGGGCGAACTGGAGGGACCTGTAAGACAGTGTGCAGTGTGAAGTGTGCAGTGTGCAGTGTGCAGTGTGCAGTGGACGGTGGAAGTTGAAAAGTCGGCCTGTGGGGCGACAAAAGTGTCGGTCTGGAGGCCGACAAAGACCCCGATTTCCTAGCAATTCGAGAGAAAGTCGGCTTGCGGATGGACAGAACAATGGTGAATGGACGCCTGGAAGTCCGCAAATAGGAGTAAAAGTCGGCGAAATAAGGCCAAATTAGGCCCTTATTGCGCCCTTTTTGCGTCGTTTTTGTACACATTTTCCGGGCATATTTGCGGGTTTGGAGGGTCGTCGGATCGGGAAATGCAAGGGCGTTTTTCGGGAGTGATTAGGGTTATCGTGATTCGGTCTCGGCCTGTTGGGATCTGTGGCATCCCCGGTCTCCAAGTGCGAGGGACCGGCCCTCTCATTTGCGGTTTGGGAAGAGTCCCGGCATCGGGGCGCCTGCCCTCGATGATTCCGCGATTCAAGAATCGCTCCGACTGAAACAGCAAAATCCGCGTCTTCAGAATCTTTACAGGTGAGCGACTGACAGCTTGGCGACCGCTCGTCCTGCTTGTAGTTAGCGCCGCTTGTCCTGCGCACGAAGACGATCCAGCAGATGTTCTGCCCCGCGACTACCAAGGTCATGCACACGCATCAACACTGTCATTCTTGGCTTGGCTAATCGAAACGGACGGGTGGATTATCTGCCAAACCGAAGAGCCGGCAAGGTACCACCATCCAATGCCGAGGTAATACAAATCAGCAATGACCCACCAGGATTTTCCGAGCGGAGAATTGCGCAAATAGATGAGAAGAATCACCTGGCTCGCGAAAAGCCCTGCACTCACCAGCGAAGCTGCCGTCATCAGTATCTTCCGCGTCATCGATATTCCCTGCCACGGCGAAGCGGATTTCATGCCACAGGCGCACTCGTTTCGCGGAAGGAAAAAACTTCCCGTTTCAATCTTGCTCCGAGCCGTTTGATATAGCAGGATTGGGGGCAGAAGCAGGCCTTGAACACAGGACGCGAGAAGAATGACCTGCAACGGAAGAGTTTGCAGCGGCAGATGGGACCGTCCGAGATAAGCTGACCCGGCCACGGCGAGAATCAACAAAAGCAAACTGGGCAGATAGGAAAACGCATCATTTGCGAGCCCGGTCCCAGGCATGAAGGTTTCTGCCTTCGCTGCCTGATTCCGAAAGTGCACCCAGTAGGCCGGCGCGTAAAAGCCAAACAGTATGAGCGTTCCAGCCAATGCCACGTACACGCCGCGCATTCCCATTGACGCGTAAGAAAAAGCCAGGAGGGACTCGGTAACCCGCAGGGAGAAGTAAGCCAACGCTACCGCAATCAACAGTGCGCCTATCCAGACAGAGAGCTGCTCCCCAGTCTCAGGCCGTTTGGCGGATTCCTGGTCGGGAGCTTCGGTCATCTCCGATACCCCGGCTTCTTCTTGCTCAAGCTCCTCCAGGTATGCCCCGGCCTCCCCGTAGGGCACGCCTCTATGCAGCCATAGCAGCCTTGACAATTCGCCGCCGAATCCGAGGCGTTTTGCCTGGACTAGCATCCGACGCTGTTCCGCGTTGGGGCTCTCCCTGACTCCGTGCCAAATCCCGTTCAAATCAAGCTCGGAACGCTCTTCATGACCGATGACGGCAGATGGAGATTCGCGTGCGATTTGCTGGAGGAACAAGCGCAGGGCAGGGTGGAGCTTGTTCCATCCAACGACAAGTCGCCCCTCCTCATAGGCCCAATAAACCCGCTGACTTTGGTCAGGCATCCTGACGTCCGGCAGAAAAGATGGGACCTGATGGGAAACACTCTCCGCGACCGCCTGGCCCGGTTCGATCACCAACCATTCAACAATTTTGGGCTCGGGCCCATACACAAAGACTTCCTGAGTGCGGGCCCACATCGAAGCGATTTCTGAGGTTTCGAACATGATGGCATCCGGTTCTCGTGTGTCAGTCCTGCCCTGCTCTCGCTGCATAGCGAGACGAACGAAAACCCGGTCAGCACCTGCGGCCAGAACCCAGTTCGAACGGCGAGATCTTCCGCTCCAAAACAGAAACGCATTCAATGCAAGCAAAACCGCGACGCCGAGCCAGAGCCCAGCCCACACTGAAACAATGCGGCCCACGGCGAAGGCGACCAACAGGACGAATACGTTTGCGGCGCATAAGAAAGCCGGTGTGTGCCGATTTTGGCTAGCCCAAACTCCTGCCGAGGCGATGCAACGAAATACTTCCGGCGAGTCAGATCGAACGAGTTTCATCTTCTTCTTTGAGTCCTCTTGCTTAGAGCAGAATGCGGCGCAACGAATGCATAGGTTCGGCCCCTTCGCCAACAGTCAAGTTCGCATTGACTTTCAATTTGTTGGCATGCTGCAATAATACTCGCGCGGGTGATCGACCGCCCAGAAACAAACATGAAGCAGATCACATCTGGTGGATTCAGTTCCCTTCGTCTTTTCCAAACCACAAATGAGAGGGCCGATCCTTCGCACTTGGGAACGGGATGACGGATGACTCCTCGCTCTTAATGGCCGCAATAATATAACTCCCCTGAAGTCGGTATGGAGGAATTGACCGGATGCCCGGAATCCTAGGCGCTGGATTGTTTCTGTTTCGCGGGCCATACATATGGGTATCTCCCCGAAGCCGCCAAAACTGCAAAAAGCAGGTCCCCTTCGGCTTCGCTCAGGGCAGGCTTTCGACTTGCTGCGCTGCGCTCAGGATGACAGCGGCGAGGATGGGGCACCCGGCGATCCCAGGTCTCAAGAGCGAGACCTGGGGCACCCTCAGTTCGTGGCTGAGCAAGTCCTTGAGATATGGGCCACCCGCCGTTTATCGCGAGTAACCCTTCCATTGGCACGTAAACCACTGGGCATGAGCAGCCTGGAACCATAGCACCGATTCACTGATTTGCAGTTCGCTCGAAAGTCACCCAAATGAGAATTACGAGGCCTGCCTGAGGAGCGACGCCAGCCGCACCACCAGGGCCTGGCGGATGTCCTCCTCAGCGATGGACGGCTTCTCTTCCGCGGCCTTTTTTGCGACTTGACGGACATAAGAATCACAAAAGACCATTGACCACTCGGCTGGTATCAAGGCGGCTTGCCCGTGACCGTCGAGGCGCACGCGGGAAGGCGCAGGAAGATTGTCCGCGAAACGAATCCGCCCTGTAACCGGGGAAGACCTCAACTGATCGGGCAAGGAGGATTCAACCTGTTCGAGAAGCATCTGCGCCGCCACCGCAAAATCCCCGGGAACGGTTTCCAAGAGTATGATTTCGCCGCTATCGGCGTTGATATGTTCCCCGATCAAGGGGTCCCGGGAGTTCCTCGCCTGCGCGTATGCGATGCTTGCAGCGCGGGCTAGATCACGATCAACGTCATCGATGTGTTGCGGGCTGGGAGTCATGCGAGCGTAGTATCGATATCTGGCCAAATAGGAAAGCTCCGCCTCCGTTCCTCGAAAATGCTCATAGTGATAGAGGAGATCTTCTTCAAGCGCCGCGAGCCCTCGGGCCCTTGCGAGGGCGGCATACCACTTGAATGCTTTGTGCAGGTACCACCCGCGTGTCTTGTAAAGACGGTATTCCTCTGAACCTTCACCGAAGATATTGAAGCTCAGCTGGTTGAACATCTCGATATAGTCCGCCCGCTGCTGTGCGATCACATCAGACCACAGCAGATTGGCCGATACCAGATGTTCGTCCATGGAGCCTTCAGGAAAAAAGGCGAAATGGGGAGAGTAGCCGCCATCATGATGAATATTCCCGCGGACAAACCCGGGCTTCATAGCTATCAGAAAGAAGTGAAACCCATGGACGAGCGCAGTCTGGTTGTCGCGGAGTTGCACCTGGGGGAGTCCTTGCGCATCCTTTCCGAACAACAGCGGATAGAGTTCGTACTTATGGAGCTCTTGCGTCAGGTTCCGCTCCAGTTCTGACTTGAAGCCAGACCGATGGCCGACCTCAGGAGGCAAAAAGATTCGCCAATCCAGATCGCGGATGAAATCCCAATCCACCCGCCCCCAGCGGCTGACGCTCAGGCCGATGCTTCCGTATGGGGAAACTGGCGTTTTCCCCACATATTCCAAAAGGTGTGGGATCCCATGCGCGTAACCACGAAGAGTCTCATCTACAACATGGCGGACCAATGATACCAGCGCAACGTCTCGGGACCCTCCGAATCGTTCCTTAGGCAACACGAAAGGTTCCATGCTAACAAGGTTGCGATGTGCCGCGATGACAGGTTGAAACCGCAAACCCTGAAAGGACAAGCTTTCTGCCGCATTTGGGAAAAGGAATTCCAGCGCTTCGAGAAGAATGGGATTTCCGGAGAAAGCAGTGCGCAAAGTGTCTTGCACGATCGATCCGTTGCATTTCGCGGAACTTTGGCGCGTAACCATGTCTCTTCTGACGAACGGTTTTAATTGTAGCCTTCGACGGCGCACTTGTTCTGTCCCGTTTGGGGGTCTCCCTAGCACAAGCCATCAGTGCCATCGATCTCAGCGGAAACTTCAGAGAGGCTCTCTGAAGTCCGTTCAACATGCCTGATTCAGTCGTCGAGGCATTTGATCCCATGAAGCCGGCATGGAGGAGTTGATCGGATGCCCGGAATCCCAGAGGGCCTGGATTGTTTCCGTGTCGCGGGCTTTGCGGAGGGCGAACGAGGGACGGGCCGAATGGCGAAAGACCATAAAGGGCTTTAGATATAGGTATCCCACCTTAATCACAAAGACAAAAGCGTGGCGAAGGTGGGGCACCCGGCATATCCCAGGTCTCAAAAGCGAGACCTGGGGCACCCTCAGTTCGTGGCTGAGCAAGTCCTGGGGGCTGCGCGACCCGCCCCACAGGGGCCTAAGGGAAGACTCCGAAAGCGCAGATCAGATACTGCGTGTTGTCTGGAGCCGCCGATTTCAGATTGGGAAGGGCGAAGTTTGAGGTGCCGTCTCCGCCGTAGTTGATTCCAATCAGCGAGAAGAGAGGCGTATACCCGCTGATTGGCAACAATCTGCCGTCCGCCGGGAGATAGTTTGACGGATATTCGGTGGAAACATTCAGCAGAATGCTTCCTATCGTACAGTCCACTGTGCCGCCGCTGCCTTCAGTGAAATTAATACCTGAACTGACCGTGCCAAAAATACCCGTGACGCCGGAAGGTCCCGCTGGGCCCGTTGGGCCTTCAGGTCCAGCGGGGCCGGTAGGTCCGGCGGGGCCAGTAGCTCCGGCGGGTCCGGCAGGTCCAGTCAGGCCAACAGGTCCCTGAGGGCCGGTTGCGCCCGCCGCGCCAGGCGTACCTTGCGGTCCCTGAGGGCCGGCTGCGCCCGTCGCGCCAGGCGATCCCTGCGGTCCCTGAGGGCCGGCTGCGCCCGCCGCGCCAGGCGATCCCTGCGGTCCCTGAGGGCCGGCTGCGCCCGCCGCGCCAGGCGTACCCTGCGGTCCCTGAGGCCCGGCTGGCCCGGCAGCGCCCTGGGGGCCCGGCGGTCCGGCTGGGCCGGCAGCTCCCTGGGGTCCGGTTGCGCCAGTGGGACCGATCTGGCCCACGGCGGCGGTGAAAGTGTGGAAGCCCTGCCAGTGTCCGGTATCGACGCCGAGAAGGTAGGCTCCGGCAGGGAGATTGGCGGGTAGATCAGCGGTGATGCGGGTCTCGGAGGAGGCGGTGACGGTGAGCTGCGTGGCGCCCAGGAAGACTTTGGGCGTCTCATTGCCGAAGTGGTTGCCGCTGATGGTGATCTCGGTTCCTTGCGCGTTCTCCGTCACGCTGAGAATGGGGGCGGGTTGGTTGAGCTGGGCAGTCAGAAGCGCGGGGCTCGCAAGGCACAGGAGGACCGCGGGGAAGGTACGCAAATGCATAATCGTCTCCTTGGGGTTGGGGAGTGGGAGAGCGCGGCATGCGCGGCGGCTTGGAGGGCGCCGGACAGCGCGCAGTCATTTCCTAACTCGGTCAGTAATCAGAGGGGGCGGGGAAACGCCGGAATCCGGAATATGGAAATCCGGAACGACTCAGGTAAGTATTGCCGGGGGGGCTGGAGGTGTCAAGGGAATTGTCTGTGAAAACGGATAGGTGGGGCGCCCGGCGAAAGACCATAAAGGGCCATAGATATAGGTATGTGTATCCCACCCTAGCCACAAAGACAAAGACGCGGCGAGGATGGGGCACCCGGCGAACGAGGGACGGGCGGAATGGCGAAAGACCATAAAGGGCTATACATATGGGTATCCCACCCTAGCCACAAAGGCAGACACGTGGCTAGGATGGGGCACCCGACCGTGAGGGTGAAGAAAAGTGTTCCAGATCACTGAAAAGCCGCGCGGGTTGCCGTAGATGTTGTTTGTGGCGTAGTTTGAGGCGGCGCCAATCAGGGAAGCTCCGATTCAGTTCTAAGGCGCGCCATCATTCCCTCGGGGGCTAAAGAGGCTGCGGAAAAAACTCGGTATTTCGGGTGAAATTGGCGAAACACGTCCCTCCGGGGCTAAAGCCCGCATTGATTCTGTTGGCTTTATGCGGGGGTTGAAACCCCCGCCTCCCTCCGGGCGATAAGAGCCCCGCCGCGGTGGGCTGGGGACCCCGACCTCCCTCAGGATCGAGTTTTTCAACAAGTTCCAGGTTTGATGGGATACGGTTCGAGGATAAGCGCTTTGCTTTGAATGGTCTTGCCTGAGCGGAGAGAGCGGAACCAGAGTAAACGCGCCCCTTGCTGAAACCGATCCTGGCAGCGGGGGAGTGGGTTCAGAGGAAAACCCTTATGAACACGATGCACATCGCCAGCCGGCGGGAATTTCTGAAGAAGGCTCTCAGTGGGGCCGCGGTTCTGGGCGCAGGCGGCGGGACGGGACTGCTGGCGGCGGCGGAACAAAGCCCGGCGGGGGCGAAATCCAGGGTTGCGATTGCCCACGATGCACTGCTGCGCGGCGCGGGTTCCACGCCCGGCTCCAGCGTAGACGAGCGGCGGATGCTGGCGCTGCTGGATCGCGCCATGCAGGCTCTCTTCGACCGGGATCACGCAATCGAGGCGTGGAAGAAGCTGGTGCGTCCGGGCGACCTGGTGGGGCTGAAGGTGAACACTCTGGGGGGACGCGGAATCTCAACCAACCCGCAGCTCGTGGAAGCCATTTGCGAACGGTTGCAGGAGGCCGGGATCAAAGCCCAAGAGATCGTGGTGTGGGACCGCGAGACGGAGGAACTGGAACGCGCCGGATTCCATATCTCGACGAGTGGCAACGGAGTTCTATGCTTCGGCACCGACCGGGTGGATTACGAGCAGGAACTGGTGGAGCACGGCAGCGTGGGCAGCCGGCTGTCGAAGATTCTGACCCAACGCTCGAACGTGCTGATCAACGTGCCGGTGCTGAAAGACCATGACGGCGCGGGCGTGACGATTGCGCTGAAAAACATGTATGGCGTGATTCATAACCCGAACAAGTACCACCCCAACGGCTGCGATCCATACATCGCGGATTTGAACATGCTGCCGGAGATCAGGAGCAGGATGCGATTGACGATCTGCGATGCGACCACAGCGATGTACGAGGGCGGACCGGCATATAAGCCGGAACACAGTTGGAAAAACAATGCGTTGATTGTTTCGCAGGACCCGGTGGCGCTGGATTACACTGGCTGGCAGATCATCGAGCGCAAGCGGGCGGAAAAGGGATTGAAGACGCTGGAGGCCGAGGAGAGAGCGCCGCGCTACATTGCGACAGCGGCCGACCAGGAACACCGGCTGGGCACGAACGATCCGAAGCGAATTACGACGGTCGAGGTGTAGCCGGGGTACGGGATGGGGAGGTTCAAAATGTTCCGTGAACTGGATGCGCAAGAGGGCAAGAATTTCGATAGCTGCAGCGAGCGAAGCCTGTGCTGGCGTTCGCTCGATCGCCGTTCGTTCCTGAAGTGCGCGCTGGCTTCGGGAGCGGCTCTGGGGCTGGGCGAGGCGGCGCAACCCGCCGCCGGGATCACCGCGGAGGCCGGGCAGGAGAAGCAGGACGATTCGCACTTTGTGGTGGAAGCGAAGTTCTACCAGAAACTTCAGAACCGGAAGATCAAGTGCAAGCTGTGCCCGCGCGAATGCACGGTGGGCGACAAGGAACGCGGCTACTGCGGAGTGCGGGAGAATCGCGGAGGAACCTACTACACGCTGGTGCATTCGCGGGTGTGCGCGGCGCACGTCGATCCCATCGAGAAGAAGCCGCTGTTCCACTACCTGCCGGGAACGACCGCCTTCTCGCTGGCCACGGCGGGCTGCAACGTCAACTGCAAATTCTGCCAGAACTGGGACATCTCCCAGGTGCGCCCAGAGCAGATTCCCGCTGAATATGTTCCGCCGGCGCGGATTGCGGAGCTGGCCAAGTAGTACAGTTGCCCGACGATCGCCTACACCTACAGCGAGCCGGTGGTCTTTGCCGAATACCTGATGGACGGAGCCGACGCGGGACACGAAGCCGGCATCCGCAGCGTGGTGGTTTCGAACGGCTACATTCAGGACGAGGCGCTGAAGACGGCGTACGGAAAGATGGACGCGGTCAAGATCGACCTGAAGTCGTTCACCGAGTCGTATTACAGGAATGTGGTCAGCGGCCAGTTGAAGCCGGTGCTGGATTCGCTGGTCACGCTCAAGAAGATGGGCAAGTGGACGGAGATTGTTTACCTGGTGGTGCCCACTCTCAACGACGGCGAGCAAGAATTCCGCGGGCTGGCGCAATGGGTCAAGACGAACCTGGGCGGGGATGTGCCGCTGCACTTCACGCAATACCATCCGCAATACCTGTTGAAGAACCTGCCCATCACGCCGGTGGAGACCCTGGAACGCGCCAAGGCGATTGCCGACGCCGAGGGGCTGCACTACGTGTACATCGGCAATGTGCCGGGACATCCCGCGCAGAATACTTACTGCCCGCAGTGCAAACGGTTGTTGGTGGAACGGGTGGGATTTACGGCGAGCCAGATGCTGATCGAGAAGGGCGGCTGCCCATTCTGCCATCACGCAATCCCGGGCATCTGGCACGTATGAGCGCGCAGAGGAGGCTTGGCAAATGAACGGCAAGAGCAGTTTCAGATGGTTTTGGCTGGCGGTTGCAGCGATCGCGCTGCTGGCGTTTGCGCCGCTCAAGGACACGCGCGCCGACGGACAGGAAAAGACGGGACAAGCGAACGCCAACGCGGAGAAAGCG
>Ga0187852_1002074_pt1 | contig 17179 bp, 14 predicted proteins | sample June2016WEW_6_40_FD_134511 | JGI IMG/M metagenome (GOLD analysis project Ga0187852, IMG submission 134511) | Peatland microbial communities from SPRUCE experiment site at the Marcell Experimental Forest, Minnesota, USA - June2016WEW_6_40 | ecosystem: Environmental > Terrestrial > Soil > Wetlands...
GGAACCTCGTCAGGGCATTGCGCAAGCTGGGCTACCAGGTCAACCTCCAGCCCACAAGCACCGCCGGCGCAGCTGCATAACGGCGCGAAGGAGCGTCGTACACAGTGATTTTCGGGGGAGCCGAAGGCGACGAGGAATCTCGCAGTGCCTTGAAAACACTCAGAGCGAGATTCCTCGCGGAGTTTACCCTGGGCACCCAGAGCGAGATTCTTCGCTTCGCTCAGAATGACAGTACCCTAGCGTTTTTCCGCAGCCTCTGAAGCCCCGCCCTTCCGTTTCCGACGATTAAGGTCGCTTACTAATTCTGCTAAGCACTAGCTGGTCCGGGCGGGCCCGAAGGCGCCACGATACGCGGCCACCTCAGGATTCGATGATCGCCTGAACTCCTCGGGCGTATACACTCCCACCAGTTTGCCGCCTTCGAGCAACGCGACGCGGCTCGCGAGCAGCAGTGCTTCCCGCAGATCATGGGTAACGAAAACGATGGTCTTCTGAAGCCGCTGTTGCAGTCGTTGAAACTCCTGCTGGATCTCAGCGCGTGTCACAGGATCGAGAGCCCCGAAGGGTTCATCCATCAGCAGCAGCGGTGGGTCGGCTGCGAGGGCGCGCGCCACACCCACGCGTTGCCGCTGGCCGCCGGAGAGTTCCCTCGGGTAGCGAGTGGCGAAGCGCTCTGGTTCAAGACCCACCAGTGCGAGCATCTCTCGCACCCGCGCACGCGTTCTTTCCGCGGACCACTTTTCGAGGCGCGGCACCAGCCCGACGTTGCGCTCCACGGTGAGATTTGGGAAGAGCCCCACTTCCTGTATCACATAGCCGATGCGGCGGCGCAGTAGAATGGGGTCGGTGTCGGTGGTGGCCCGGCCCTCGACCAGAACCTGTCCCCGCGTGGGCGCCAAAAGCCGATTGATGAGCTTTAGAGTCGTCGTCTTGCCGGATCCGCTGCGTCCCAAAAGCACCAGAGTCTCACCGCGACGGACTTGAAGGTCTAATTCGTCGAGCAGTGTCGACCCCGTCTCGATCCGATAGGAAACGCCCCGAAATTCGATCACCACGTCGTTTTGTTGAGCCATGTTCGTAGAAAGTGCCTGCCGCACGAGAGTCGAGAGTCAAGAGTCGAAAGAGTCGAACTCTAGAAGCTGTTTCAAAACGTTCTGTACCCGATTGCAACCTGGATGGTCGAGTGCGCGTAGCCGTGCTCCCCGGAGGGGAGTACATTGAGTAGCCGGGGGTGAAACCCCCGGACCAAGGCTCGCGTCCAGCCCCTGCGGGGCTTAGGGCTCGCGCGGTGCCGGGGATCCTGCGCGGCATTCAGCAATCTCTCCTCCACCAGGCGGTTTTTTGAAACAGCTTCCAGACTCTCGAACTCTTGACTCTTGACTCTCGACTACCCCGTTGACTCGCACGCCCCCCATGCCGTACCCTGAGAAATCGGGGCTACGACACAATTTGATAATTCAACAGCACAGGGGGGTGCACATGTCCGCACGACAAACGCCGACCGATGCCGACCGCACGATTGCCTCATCCTTAATCGAATCCCGCGCCCTCACTGACCAGCTCTTTAGCGTCTTGCGTCCGGAGAGCTTCTATGAGCGGCCTATTCCCGAGCGTCACCGCATTCTCTTTTATCTCGGACACCTCGAAGCTTTTGATTGGAACCTGCTGGGGCGCAACGTTCTCGGGCTCGACTCCTCTCAAAAAGAATTTGACCGGCTCTTCGCCTTCGGGATCGACCCCGTAGGCGGCGGCTTACCCAGCGATCAGCCTTCCGACTGGCCCTCGATCCCGGAGGTCCGCAATTACAATCAGCGCGTCCGCCAAACGCTCGACGCCGCGCTCGAGAAAGTTTCCTTTCGTGATTCGGGCATGCCCTTGCTCCGCGACGGCTTTGCTCTTCATGTTGCCCTGGAGCATCGCCTGATGCATGCGGAAACCCTTGCGTACATGCTGCACCAGTTGCCGCTCGAAAGCAAACTTCGCCAGACAGATGCTTCGCCACCTTCTGCGCCGCCGCCAGTGCCTGGGTTGGCCAAGATACCCGCGGGTGTTGCGACCCTTGGTATGGCGGGGAACGGGAGCGGCGCTTTCGGCTGGGACAATGAGTTTGAGACGCAGGAAGTCGCGGTTCGAGAATTCGCCATTGATGTCTACAACGTCACCAACGGACAGTTTTTGGAATTCATGCGCGCCGGAGGCTACGAAGACCGGAGTCTCTGGGCAGACGCGGACTGGGCCTGGAAGTCGGGGCAGGGAATTGAACACCCAGAGTCCTGGTCGCTTCGCGGCGACCAGTGGTTTTACCGCGCCATGTTCGAAGAGATTCCGCTGCCGCTCGATTGGCCGGTTTACGTCAGCCACTCCGAGGCCTCGGCCTATGCGCGTTGGAAGGGCCAAGCCTTGCCCACCGAGGCGCAATTCCATCGCGCCGCCTTTGGAACGCCTAACGGCCCGGAGCGTGACTACCCCTGGGGAACCGAGCCTCCCCAACCCCACCTGGGTAATTTCAACTTCGTGCGCTGGGATCCTGCCCCCACCGGCGCCTTCCCCGCCGGCTCGAGCGCCTTTGGCGTAGCCGATCTCGTGGGCAACGGTTGGGAGTGGACTTCCACGGTCTTCGGCCCCCTCCCTGGATTTCAAGCCTTTCCTTTTTATCCCGGCTATTCTGCCGACTTCTTTGACGGCAAACATTACGTCATGAAAGGCGGCTCCGCGCGTACGGCGGACCGCCTTCTGCGGCGCTCTTTCCGCAACTGGTTTCAACCGCATTACCCCTACGCGTTTGCGAAATTCCGATGCGTTTCAAGCGCATCCTGAATCAGGTGCGAAACCATGGTAACCACAGCCATTGCTACCCCTGCCCTTTCCGAGCTTGCCCGGGACGTGCGGGCCGGCTTGTCTAAGCAAGGCCAAAAGGAATTGCCTTGCCGGTACTTCTACGACGCGATCGGCTCGGCCCTCTTTGAGGTCATCACGCATCTGCCGGAGTATGGCTTGAGCCGCGCCGGGGAGCGCTTGCTCCGCAAGCATGCCTCAGTGCTTGCATCGCGAATGCCGGCGCCGGCGGTAGTTGCGGAGTTGGGTTGCGGCAGCGGGAAGAACACACGCTGGGTTCTGGAAGCGCTCCTGCGAAAACGCCCTGTGACTTACTGCCCCATTGAAATCTCGGGCGCCGCCATGGCCGCCTGCAGGCACCAACTGGACGATCTCGATTCCCTCACTTTCTTGGGCTTTGAACGTGAGTATCTGGAAGGCTTGGTGGAAGTCGCGGTCTTCCGTCCCACCCACGAGCCTCTTCTGATTCTGTTCCTGGGAAGCACCATCGGAAATTTCTCGCGGCCGGAAGGCGTGCAGTTTCTCAAACAGGTGCGCCGCAATATGATTCCCGGTGATTCTCTGCTCCTGGCCACGGACCTCGAAAAGCCGGTCCGGCAACTGCTTCCCGCCTACGACGACCCGCTGGGTGTTACCGCGGCGTTTAATCTTAATCTGCTGGCCCGGTTGAATCGCGAACTGGAGGCGGATTTTCGTCTTGATCTGTTCCGCCACGTCGCCCGGTACAACCGCGAAGAGCGAAGGATCGAAATGCATCTCCTCTCAACCACAGAACAAACCGTTTCGATTCCGCCAGCAGGCTTTGCGGTGACGCTCAAGCGAGGCGAGACCATTTGGACTGAGAGCAGCCACAAGTATAATCTCCCGGAAATTCTCCAAATGGCTCACCAGAGCGGGTTCCGCTCGGGCGCCCAGTGGGTGGACGAAGAATGGCCGTTCGCGCATACCTTGTTGGTGGCCGAGTGAGACATCAGCAGGCTGCGGAAAAAACCGCCTAGCTGTCATCCTGAGGAGCCGCAGGCGACGAAGGATCTCCGTAGTTCATCGAAACCGCAACTGCCGAGATTCTTCGCTTCGCTCAGAATGACAGTGTCCAACATGTCCTTGCTTTTCTTTGCGAGCTTTGCGTGCTTTGCGGCTTTGCGTGAAACTGGTTTGTCTGTTCATGTGTTACTTCACAAGTCCTGAAGCCGAAACGGCCGTTCATGAATCAGCCAGCTCGCGCCGCATCCATTATTCATGCGCAGAAGACTACAATGAGGATCAGGAAAGGAAGCAAAACAATGGCTACCGACAAAGCTCTAAGACAACACGTTCGAAGTCTCCTCAAGGGCGGGAACGCTCACGCGGATTTCGATGCGGTTTTCAAGGACCTTCCGGTCGAACTTCGTGGCAAAAGGCCCAAAGGCGCAGAGCACTCGCTTTGGGAAGTCCTCGAGCACCTGCGCATCGCCCAGTCGGACATCCTCGAGTTCTCGCGCAATCCAAAGCACAAATCTCCTGATTTCCCGGAGGGCTACTGGCCGCGCGCGGCGGCCCCTCCGGACGAAAAAGCTTGGGACAAGAGTCTCCAATCTTTCCGGGCCGATTTAGAGGCGATGTGCAAGCTGGTGGAGGATGAATCCACAGATCTGTTCGCCAAGATTCCACACGGCGACGGCCAGACTATCCTGCGCGAGGCGTTGCTCGTGGCCGACCACAACGCCTATCACCTGGGCGAAGCCGTGCTGCTTCGGCGCGTTCTCGGCGCCTGGCACTAGGGCATGGTCGATTGACGATTTTCGATTGACGATGGCAACGAGGGCTGCGCACGGCCTTGCTAGTGTCAGTGTAACGCCGACCTTTAGGTCGGCAGGTGCTGACCTAAAGGTCAGCGCTACACGCAAAGGCAATTTACGCACGCAGCACTGGTGTCCTGTCCCAGTTATTCGTGAAGTAAGTCGGGGCGATTCGACGGTGTGTCGCGAGCCCCGCTAGCGTGCTGAGGTTATTCTTAAGCCCCAAAGGGGCGTTCTAACAAAGCCCAGGCCAGCGGCCTGGGTGAGGAATCCATGCCGCGCAATTGGCCAGCCCTGAAGGGGCGTGATGAACCGTGCGAGACGCCGCAGGCGACGTTCCGCGCAGTCCAACGCCTGGTTATTTCGCCCTTGCAGGGCTTGCTACCACAGAAGGATGAGCTCTGCTTCGAAACCCAGGCCTGGGCTTTGTTAGCTCGCCCCTTTAGGGCTCGAAGCATTCCCAACCAAGAATCAATACGCCCCAACGCTGAAGGGCTGACATATACTGCAGACTTCTGGGGTACAACACCAGGAACTGACGGCTGACCCCTGCCCGGCTGTGTTAAAGTCTTATCAAGAACCGAGCACAGAAAGAATGTCCTCCGCCGGTGGAAGGAAGACTTTATGCGCAGCACGTTGACGGTTATATCCATCTTGTTATTTGTATCTTTACAATGGGCGGCAAGTGGCGCAGCCCAAACAGCGGACCAAATTCCGGAAGCTGTGCAGAGCCTGCAACCGGACGCACGGTTCAAGGCCGACATCCTGGTGATTGTCGCGCATCCGGATGACGAGACAGAGGTCACCGGCTACCTAGCGCGCGCGATTTTTGACCAGCATAAGCGCGTAGCCGCTATCTTCGGCACCCCCGGCAACAGCGGCGGCGACGCGGTGAGCAACGCCCAGGCTGCCGCCCTCGGCGACATTCGCATCACCGAGGCGCGCGAGGCGTTCGCGTCGTTCGGCGTGCTGCATGTCTGGTGCCTGGGCGGTCCCGACACGCCGGGGCAGAATGTGTTGCATTCGCTCGAGACCTGGAATCACGGCAACGCTCTCTGGCAGACGGTCCGCCTGGTGCGCCTTACGCGGCCGGAGGTTATCCTTACCTGGCTGCCTGATTTTGTGGCAGGCGAAAATCACGATGATCACCAGGCTGCCGGCGTCATCGCCACTGAGGCTTTCGATATGGCGGGCGACCCAACGGTGTTCCCGGAGCAAGTTGCGGAGCCGGATAACCGCCTTGGCGTTTCTAATCTTGCGGAAGGCCTCGAACCGTGGCAGGCAAAGAGAATCTACTATTTCAGCGACGCCGACAACACCGATTTCCTTGTCGGGAAGGGCCCTGAGTACAACACCACCGACATTTCACCCAGCAAACACGCGCCCTATTACAAGCTCGCCGCGGAAGAGATGGCGTATCACCTGACTCAAGACGATACGGGGCAATTGGCGAAGCACGCACTGGCCACGGGTGACTTCACCTATTTCAAGCAGCCGGTTCGTCTTGCCCTGGGTAAATCAGCGGTGGCGAATACAGCCGTCACTGGCGACATCCTGAAAGGCCTCACCCCCGGCGCGATTCCGTACGTTCCACCACGCGGATACCGGCAGGAAGCGCGCCAAGGGGTCTCGGTTGAATTGGGGGGACCATGGGCGTTCTATCGAGACTTTTGGCGCGCGCATAGTCTCGATCACTTGGCTCAGCTCCTCAATCCTCCGGAAATGTCCGTGGGCAACGGAGAGCAGATTCACGTCCCCATCCTGATCCGCAACGACTCCGACGAACCTGCGGAGGTGATTCTCACCTCCACGCTGCCGCCGGGGTGGAAGGAACTTCACGGCACGGCCCGCTACCCCGTGCGGCCCCACGAGGCATACACTGCTCATACGGCTTACGTAACTGCATCCACAGCCAAGTCCGAATGGCAGACGCTCCAATGGAAAGCGGAATCTGGCGGGCAGGTGATCGGGACCGTCTCTCTGCGCGCGAAGACGGCAAGCCCAGGCCTGCCTCAATGAGCGGGTGAACAGGTCCGTCGGTGGCGTCGGGCTTGGAAACACAGCCCTCAGTATGAAATAGAGCCCTCTCCCTTGGGGAGAGGGTGTCCCGCGACGGCGCTTTCTCCAGCCGTCGCGGGACGGGTGAGGGGTTCCTTCCTTTCGCCAATTCCGCTTTAGGCCTATGCTAGTCACAATTGAAGCCGGCTCACACATCCCCACATCCGCTCGGCACGCAAATCGCTTCTCATGTGCGCGAAATTAGAGTACCTTGTGGTGTTCTCTTTGGCATAACGCCGGTCTTCTGGTAGACAGGCGTGCAGTCGTCGCGACTGACCATTCAAGAGGAAGGAGCCTTGCATTTATGCGTTCACATGTTTTCGAATTTGCTTTGATGTTAGGGATCATCGTTCCGGGTAGTCTGGTGGTCGCCTCTGTGGGACCGACGAGTGATGACGCCTATCTCGGCCGCTGGGACATCACCGCCACGGGTTCGCCCTCGGGGCTGCCCAGGAACTGCTGGCTGGAAATAAAACAGGAGAACGGAGTACTGAAGGGCCGCTTCAATCAGGGCGGCGGCGCGGTGTTCGATCTGCCGGTGGTCGCGATCGAGCATGGCGAACTCAAATTTCAATACCCGCAATGGAAAACGAAAACCCCGCAAGTTTGGCAAGGCGTGATGAAGGGCGCGCGCCTGGTGGGCACGGCGCACGTCGAAGGGGAAACGCTTTCTTGGACGGGTGAGCGCGGGCCGGTGTGGCCTGCAACTACTCCGCAGCGAAAGCCCGGAAAGCCGATTGACCTCTTCAACGGGAAGGACACCTCCAATTGGCTTTGCCAGGACCCGCACCGTCCCATGGGCTGGTCCGTCAAAGACGGCATCCTGATGAACGAGGGCAAAGAGGCCAACAACATCTACACCCGGCAGAAGTTCAACGACTTCAAGTTGGATGTCGAGTTCAACGTCGATCGCGAAAGCAACAGCGGCGTCTATCTGCGCGGCCGCTATGAAATCCAGATACTCGACGACGTCAACCGCCCCCTCGATGTCCACAGTCAAGGAGCCCTGTACGGATTCATCGTTCCGCCGGTCAAGGCCAGTAAGCCTGCGGGGCAGTGGCAGACCTACCAGATAACCTTGGTCGCCAACCGCCTGACGGTGATCCTGAATGGGACTAAAATCATCGACAACGCCGAAGTTCCGGGTATTACCGGAGGCGCGCTCGACGCCCATGAAAAAGAGCCCGGCCCGATTCTGCTCCAGGGGGATCACGGCAGGGTGCAGTTTCGCAAAGTGCGCCTGACACCGCTCATCTGAGCATTAGCAGGCTGCGGAAAAGAGTTATCTGTCATGCTGAGCGGAGCGAAGCATCTGCAGTATCTCCTTGAACACAAGCAAATGCAGATCCTTCGCTCCGCTCAGGATGACAACCCGGGGGACTTATTCCGCAGCCTGTCAGAGCATGCCGTGAATTTCGCGTATACACTTTCGTGCCTCAAGCGATGGAGCCTACCCTCGATAAGTGGCGGACGCGCTGAAGTGAGCGAGCCTGCTCAAAGAGGCGGCGGTCCGCGGTTACGAGAGGGCAGTCGAGTTCAACGGCCAGGGCCAGGAACGACGCGTCGTAAAAGGTGAGGCTGAACTCGCGCCCTAGTCGAAGAGCCTGCTTGAGAAGGGGAGTCGCCGGTGGGGCCACCACGAACGGGAGTGTTTCGAGGCGCTCAATGGCTTTATCCAATGCCGCGGGTCCCAGACGTGTCTTAAGGAGGAGGATGTTCCCGACCTCGTACAGGAGCAAAGCCGGGGCGTGTACCTCCACCTTGTGGCGCTCAATCTCCTCAAGGAGTTGACGGGCCTCTTTCAAATACTCCTCGTCGCGAGTCTTGAACCACTTGATGAGAACCGAGGTGTCAACGACGATCTTTGGAGCCATAGCGGCGGTCGCGGTAGTAGCGGACGATGTCCGTCGAATCCCAGTCCCCAATCCACTGGGCTTCGAGTTCGCGCAGGGGAGCTATAGCCTCTTTCCAGGAATTCCTCGCGCCCCTCTCACCCAGCTTGACTCTCAGGGCTTCCCGGATCAGCCCACTTCGGGACCGTCCCTGCGAGCGCGCGAGGCGATCGACTTTGTTCAGGAACCGGGTTGGAATTGAGACCATTACTTTTGCCATGCGCGTTCGACCTCAGATTTCAGCATAATCGCGTTAGAGATGTGAGGCAATACTTTTTATATAAGGCCAGCAGACGCAAGATGGAATGACCTATCGCCAGGAGGCACAATGTTTCGCACCAAGCACCGAAGCCCCGCCGCGTATTTCAAATGCCTGGCCCTTTGTTCGTGCTTGTTCGGCCCTGCTCTAAGGTTCGCAACCGGCCAAACCGCCCCCCATTACGACAGTGTAGCGATTGATGCGCTGGACCCGGAGGCTTGGAACGGTGTGGTGTTTCTGGCGCGCGCCTTCAGCCAGCCTGCTCCTTTCGCTCTGCGGGTCGGCTCGGCGAGCGGCGGGTTTCTTGACGGCAACCAGGTTTTTGATGCCGTGGGAGAAGTCGGACCCCATGCGCCGGACGCTTCTTACTGCCGCCTGGCGTGGCGGCACAATCCCCGCCAGGCGCTGATTACGCTCGAGTGGTCGCGCATCGACGAGACAACGGTCGTGGGCCGTCTAAGCGCGGCTAAAGATTTCCAGCTTGTCTTGGAGGCCTACTTTCCATCTCTTGGGGCGAGCGGGGGCGCGCAGGGAATCTACTCGATCAGCGAATCCCAGCAAGCCATTCTCGGCGAGCGCTACTTTGACGGCGTGTTCGGCGCCACGGCGCGATTTGTGGTGATGGTGGACAGGCCTCTCGAGGGCAGCGGTATATTTCCTTCGCTCGGCCAGTTGCGCGAAAACATGCAAGGCTCCGGCAAGCTGGTGTCTTCGCTAGGCGGCGAGTCCAACGCGGGCGCGGCCGGACTGCAGTTTACAACCGGCGGCGAGGCGGTACACTTCGTGGCCGCGCTCGGCTGGGACAAGGACACCCTGACCGGCCGGGCCAAGGCCCTGCTCGCTCCCGGCAACATCGACGCCATCCTCAAGGAGAAGTCCGAAGCCTACGCCGCCAACCGTCCCCGCGCCAAGGGGCTGTTCGAGGGCGCGCCGGAAGCCATCGGCAATTCCATGTTCTGGAACACGCTTTACGCTTCCTCGAACGACTTGATCTTTCCCAGCATCAGCCGCCACTGGGCGCAAAACTGGGGCGGCTGGGTGGTAGGCGAATGGGACTGCTTCTTCGGTTCGCTGCTGACCAGCCTCGAAGACAAGGCGCAAACGGCGGCGGCAATTCGGGCGATTCTTCTGGCGCAGACCGATGCCGGTGTCGTGCCCAACATCGCTGCCGCTTCCGGAACAACCCCGGACCGCTCACAGCCTCCCGTGGGTTCCTACGTAACCTGGAAGGTTTATCAGCGAATCCAGGACCGGCAGTTGCTAGAGTGGGCGTACCCTCGGCTGAAGAAGTGGCACGAGTGGTGGCTTCACGACCGGGGCGATGGCCAAGGGTGGCGCGATGGTTATCATGACAGCCTCCTCGAGTGGGGCAGCGACAAAGGCTCTTCTCCCTCCACGGGAGGCCGGGGCTTTCTCCAGGCTGCCAAGTGGGAAAGCGGCATGGATGATAGCCCCATGTATGACGAGGCCAGTTACGATCCGCAGGCCTACACGATGAACCTCGTGGATGTCGGGCTGAACTCGCTATATTCTCTCGACGCGGAGTGCCTGGCTAAGATCGCGACGATTCTCGGCAAAAACGACGACGCCAAGAAATTCACCGAGGAGTATGACCACAGGAGGCAACTCATCCAGCAGAAACTTTGGAACGAAAAGGACGGCATTTACGAAAACCGCTTCTGGGACGGATCGTTCTCGAAGCACCTCTCGCCTACGAATTTCTATCCCCTGTTTGCCGGGATCGCCACTCCCGAGCAGGCAAAGCGCATGGTGGAAGAACATCTCCTGAATCCCAAAGAATTCTGGGGAACCTACGTTGCGCCCACGATCGCGCGCAATGACGAAGCCTTCCCCGACCAGAACTACTGGCGCGGCACCATCTGGGGTCCCACGAATTACATGCTATACGAAGGAATCAATCGCTACGGATTCGATAAGGTGGCCCTCGAGTACGCGCACAAGAGCTACGACCTTTTCATGGATGACTGGAAGACCAACCAGCACGACAACGAGCAGTATCACGCTTGGGGCGGAAACGGCGGCGGCGACACGCATTACACCTGGGGTGCGCTGCTGTGCCTGGTGGGCCTCGAACAATACATCGACGAGAACCCCTGGGAAGGCCTGCGTTTTGGCGCGCTCAATCCGCCTTCGAGCGGCGAGCTTACCGGTATCGCTTGGGACGGCCATCGGTATGACGTGGCGATCGGTCCCGAGAAAACCACTCTTAAGCGCGACGGTTCGGTTCGATTTGAGGCCGGTGGCGGCGTAGTGGTGCGAAAGTACCAAGCGGACGGCTCGCACCTAACGTTCAGCACCAAAGGCGACCGCGCCATCCGCATCACCACTTCGGAGTTTGATTCTGGCGAACTCAATTTGAAAATTGACAAGAAGCCGGCGAGGAAGGTTCGTGTGCGTCAGGGCCATGCGATCTTCGAAGTTCCCGCCGGAGATCACACCGTCGAGATCAGTAAGTAGTGCCTCGTCTCAACAATTCGCAATATAAGTCGAGACGATTCGGCCACGCGTCAGCAGCCCCGTCAGGGGCGCCATAAAGTAGCCCACGGCTCCGTGGGCTACTCGCTTACGCCCGCTCCGCGGGCTGACATATTCAACGAACTTCTGGGACACGACAGTGGGGAAACCTGGCGCCCGAGGAAGGAATTCCGTGATGGCTCGTTCTCCTGGAAACGGAGGCGGCCAAAACGGAGACGATGCTGCGGCCGCGCCCAAAACCTTGTGCGCGGTTGGCAATATTGCAAGTCTCCTCTCTTGTTTTATCACTTTCCCGCTTCGAAACCCGCATACGATGGCCGCAATGATTTCTGCAACCATTTCCCCCGCTTGAATAATCTAAGTAATTGGGCGCCAAGCAAACCATAACCTTGCGAAGGAGACTTCACGCGTCTGTAACAAGTCGGAATTTCGACGCGCGCCGTCGAAATCCCGACAGAGTAAGTTTAGCGTGGACCACTCCACAAGGCGCCGCCGGTTTGTTAAGCCGTTCTTTGCCGGATTGGAATGCACGCGCCGCGGCGCCCGCCGGATTGGCAGTGGAAGTGCCGAGAATCCTGGTGACTGCGAGTTGAAGCTCCCGTGCGGGCGGCGGTATCGAACCAGTGCGGTTGCACGGAGGGAACGGACGGACTGCTTTTGCATAGCGGCGACAGAACCCCTTGGCCTGCCCTATAGGAGATTGAGACCGTCCTCATCATGAACACCGAACTGCCCATCATCTATCTGGCCCGGCACGGTGAAACCGCGTGGAGCCTTACAGGTCAGCACACCGGGGTAACAGACTTGCCGCTCACCGATCGCGGCGAGCGGAACGCGCGCGCCTTGGGCAAACGATTAGACGGACTCGAATTCGCTCGCGTGTTCAGCAGTCCTTCGCTGCGCGCTCGCCGCACGTGCGAACTGGCGGGCTTCAGCGGGGCAGCCGAAGTCGACCACGACTTGATGGAATGGAACTACGGGCAGTACGAGGGGCGGCGCACTTCCGAAATCCGCGCCGAGCGGCCGGATTGGGAACTGTTCCGCGACGGCTACCCGGGAGGCGAGTCGCCTGCCGAGGTGGGCGCGCGGGCTGACCGGGTGGTGAGCCGCCTGCGGGCCGTCTCGGGGAACACTCTGGTTTTCTCGAGCGGCCATTTCCTGCGCGTGCTGGCAGCTCGCTGGCTGGGCCTTGAGCCGGCGGGCGGCAGGTACTTTCTGCTGAGCACAGCCAGCCTGAGCGCGCTGGGCTATGAACATAGCCTGTGCCAACCTGTGATTTGCCTGTGGGACGATACCCGGCATACCGAAACCGAACCGGCTTCCTTGCGGGCCAAAGTTTGAATCCGGTGAACCTCGAGGTGAGATGATGAGAGCGACTCAATTACTTCACAATCTCGGCCAGAGTATCTGGCTTGACAACATCACGCGCGAATTGCTTGAGAGCGGGACTCTCAAGCGCTATATCCAGGAATTCTCCGTAACCGGACTAACCTCCAATCCGACCATCTTCGACCACGCCATCAAGAACAGCACGGCCTATGACGCCGCGATCCGTCAGGGTCTGGGCAAAGGGAAATCGGGCGAAGCGCTGTTCTTCGATCTTGCGCTCGAGGATATCACGCGGGCCGCGGCGCTGTTCCGGCCGACCTACGACCGGACGGATGGCGTAGACGGTTGGGTGTCGCTCGAAGTGTCGCCCTTGCTAGCCTATGACACAGCCAGCACCTTGTCAGCGGCCAAGGATCTGCACGCGCGCGCAGGGCAGCCAAACCTATTTATTAAGATACCAGGCACCAAGGAGGGCCTGCCCGCTATCGAAGAGGCAATCTTCGCCGGCGTCCCGATCAACGTCACCCTGCTGTTTTCGCGCGAGCAATACGTCGCGGCTGCGGAAGCCTTTTTGCGCGGCATCGAGAGGCGCATCGAGGCCGGGCTCAATCCTAACATGGGTTCCGTCGCATCCTTGTTCGTCAGCCGCTGGGATACTGCGGTGATGGACAAGGCGCCGGAGCCGCTGCGCGACCAGCTTGGCATCGCCATCGCCATGCGCACCTACAAGGCGTATCGCGAGCTGCTTGCCTCGCCTCGTTGGCAGCGCGTTCTCAATGCGGGCGCGCGGCCCCAACGCCTCCTCTGGGCCAGCACCGGAACGAAGGATCCGAAAGCGTCCGACGTGCTCTACGTCAAGGCCCTTGCCGCACCCTTCACCGTGAACACGATGCCGGAGGCAACCTTGAAGGCCCTCGCCGATCACGGCGAGTTGGGTTCGATCCTTCCGGCAGACGGGGGCGACTGCGAGGAGGTGCTGGCACGGTTTGCGAAAGCCGGGATCGATGTCGATGCGCTGGCTGCCCAGCTTCAGGAGGAAGGGGCGAAGTCCTTTGTCAAGTCGTGGAACGATCTGATGACGGTGATCACCTCCAAGAGCGCTACGTTGAAAGTGGCCGCGGCGCGATGAAGGTTGTTGGAGTGAGGTCTGTCGACTGACGGGCCATCGACCCTTGCAGGGTCGCGAGGTTTCGTGCGGCCGGTTCCGGGGGCGCTGCCTCCGGCTACTCAATCCTTCCCTTTCAGGGACGACCTGATGCGCGCGCTACCAAAGATGCGGGAAAGCAGCAGGGCAAGCCGCCGCACTGCAAAGAAGGGAGTATTCGCATGGCCACAGACACAGCCACGCCGCCCGCGATGGAAAGCCCCAAATCGCTGCCGGAGCGGAAGGCGTGGAAGGCGCTTCAGAATCACTATAAGAAAGTTCGCAACTTACATCTGCGAAGTCTTTTTGCGGATGATCCTGGCCGCGGCGAGCGCATGACCGCGGAGGCCGTGGGCCTGTTCCTCGACTACTCGAAGAACCGCGTCACCGATCGAACCCTCAAGCTCCTCATCCGTCTGGCCGAGGAGTCGGGGCTGCGTTCGCACATGGAAGCGATGTTCAGCGGAGAGAAGATCAACGTCACGGAGAAGCGGGCGGTGCTGCACGTCGCCCTGCGCGCTCCCGAAGGGACCTCGATTTTCGTCGACGGCGAAAACGTCGTACCCCAGGTTCATGCCGTGCTGAAGGAGATGGCAAGCTTCGCGAACCGGGTGCGCAGCGGGGAATGGAAGGGGCACACCGGCAAACCCATTCGCAACGTGATAAACATCGGCATCGGCGGCTCCGACCTCGGGCCGGTCATGGCCTACGAGGCACTGAAGCACTACAGCGACCGCGCCCTGACGTTCCGGTTTGTTTCGAACGTGGACGGCACAGACTTCGCGGAAGCGGTGCGCGAACTCGATCCGGCAGAGACACTCTTCATTGTTTCTTCCAAAACTTTCACCACGCTTGAAACCATGACCAACGCGCACACGGCCCGCGCCTGGTCGCTCGGGGGTTTCGGCGGAGATGAGATGTCGGTGGCCAAACACTTTGTGGCAGTGTCAACCAACAAGGCGGAAGTGGAGAAGTTCGGGATCGATACGGGCAACATGTTTGGCTTCTGGGATTGGGTTGGGGGGCGCTATTCGATGGACTCGGCGATTGGGCTATCGACCATGCTCGCCATCGGCCCGGAGCAATTCCGCGCCATGCTCGACGGCTTCCACCAGATGGACGAGCACTTCCGCACCGCTCCGTTCGAGCGCAATTTGCCCGTGCTGATGGGGCTTCTGGGCGTCTGGTACAACGATTTCTTCGGCGCTCAAACGGTTGCCGTGCTGCCTTACGAGCAGTACCTGAAACGCTTCCCCGCCTATCTCCAGCAATTGACCATGGAGAGCAACGGCAAGCATGTGACGCTCGAGGGCGCGGAGGTCACCTATCCGACCGGCCCGATTTATTGGGGCGAACCGGGAACCAACGGCCAGCACTCTTTTTATCAGCTGATTCATCAGGGGACGCGTCTGATACCCTGCGACTTCATCGCCTTCGGACAAGCCCTGACTCCGCTGGGCCGGCACCACGACTTGCTGCTAGCGAACGTTTTCGCGCAGAGCGAGGCGCTGGCGTTCGGGAAGACTCCGGAGCAAGTCAAGGCGGAGGGCACGCCGGATTGGCTGGTGCCGCATCGAGTGTTTGAAGGCAATCGGCCGACGAACACGATCCTGGCGGAACGACTCACTCCGGAGACGCTGGGGAAACTGGTGGCCCTTTACGAGCACTGCGTTTTCACGCAGGGCGTAATCTGGCAAATCAACTCGTTCGACCAGTGGGGTGTGGAACTGGGCAAGGTGCTGGCCCAGCGGATCGTGCCGGAACTTGAATCCGCGGCAGAGCCGGCGCTCGGACATGATAGTTCAACGAATAATCTCATCCGGCGCTACAGGAAGCTGAAGGGCGCATCATGACATGATGAGGTTTTGACAAGTCGTCAGTTTGCGTCATATTGCGGAACGCCGGGAAGGGCGGGGCTTTACAGGCTGCGGAAAAACCCGTTTGTCGTGTCATTCCGAGGAGCCGCAGGCGACGAGGAATCTCGCATTGCGTTGAAAATACTCAGAGCGAGATTCCTCGCTCCGCTCGGAATGACAGAGCGGAGGGGTTTTTCCGCAGCCTGTTTAGCCCCGCCATCGAAAACGGCTTATCACTGGGGGCTTTAGCCCCTGAGGCAACTTTGCTTCAGGGCCTAAAGGCCCAACTCGTTGGGTTCGAGCAGGCGGCGGGGCTGAAGCCCCGCCCTTCCAAGGGGCCAAGCTGTCACGGCGGATTCCGTCATTTATTACTGCGACCCTGACGTCGTCCAGCGTTTGCTGAAGTGCCGTGGACCTAGACTCCAACTCTGGGCTACTCGAATTTGAGGGAGGGTTCATGCAACTGGGAATGGTCGGACTAGGACGGATGGGAGCGAACATGGTGCGACGGCTCCTCAAGGGAGGCCACCAGTGCGTGGTCTTCGATCAGTCGCCGAAAGCGGTGGAGGAGCTGGCGAAGGAGAAAGCTGAGGGGAGTTCCTCACTTTCGGACTTCGTGAAGAAACTCGAGAAGCCTCGCGCTGTATGGCTAATGGTTCCTGCGGCGGCCGTGGACGGCACGATCGCCGAACTCTTGCCGCACCTTGAGGCCGGAGACATCGTGATCGACGGCGGAAATTCTTATTATGTTGACGATATCCGGCGCTCCAAAGAACTCTCGGGGAAGCATATCCATTACGTGGACGTCGGCACGAGCGGCGGCGTGTGGGGCTTGGAACGCGGTTACTGCATGATGATTGGCGGGGAAACGGAAGTGGTAAAGCGCCTCGATCCAATCTTCGCGACGCTGGCGCCCGGCAGGGGCAACCTGACGCGGACGCCAGGCCGTGAGCAGCTCGACGGCACGGCAGAACAGGGTTATCTGCATTGCGGGCCCAACGGCGCCGGGCACTTCGTCAAGATGGTGCACAACGGCATCGAGTACGGGATCATGGCGGCCTACGCGGAGGGGTTGAGCATATTGCGTGACGCCAACGTCGGAAAGAAGAAGGACACGATCGACGCGGAGACCGCGCCGCTGCGCCGCCCGGAGTATTACCAGTATGACCTGGATTTGCGCGACATCACGGAAGTATGGCGGCGCGGCAGCGTCATCGCCTCTTGGTTGCTGGATCTGACGGCGGCGGGGTTGGTGAACGACCCCGAGCTTACGCGGTATGCCGGGCGCGTGTCGGATTCCGGCGAGGGCCGCTGGACGATCAAGGCGGCCATCGATGAGGCGGTGCCCGTGCCGGTGCTTACGACCGCACTCTACGAGCGTTTTAGTTCGCGCGGGGAAGCGGATTACCAGGACAAGCTGCTCTCCGCGATGCGTTACGGATTCGGTGGGCACTTGGAGAAGGTTGCTGGCCCCACGGCTTCATAAGGAGGGGCAGCGGGTGATGGGCGCGCAATCCGACTCGTGGTTAACC
>Ga0187852_1002076_pt1 | contig 17163 bp, 11 predicted proteins | sample June2016WEW_6_40_FD_134511 | JGI IMG/M metagenome (GOLD analysis project Ga0187852, IMG submission 134511) | Peatland microbial communities from SPRUCE experiment site at the Marcell Experimental Forest, Minnesota, USA - June2016WEW_6_40 | ecosystem: Environmental > Terrestrial > Soil > Wetlands...
CCAGGGGCGATCCGGAGAAGCGCGCGCAGGGCGGCCACTCGTCCGCGGGCACCGGGTCGACGATGTAGGCACAGACGCCTGCCGCCTGGGCAAAGCGCAGGGCCAGGACCGCTCCCAGGTTCGAGGCATGCTCGCCGCGGCGCGCGAGGCGCAACTCCTCGACCATGGCGTCGTCGACGAGGTAGGTGCCGCACTCCATCGGGGGCAGCAGGCCGCCGCGCCCCGCCACCGCCTCCCAGGGCTCCGCCGTTTTAGCTTTTGGAGTAGGTCCTGCCGGGTCCGCCGTTTGGCCTTTTGGAGTCAATCCTGCTTCGGCGAGGGCCTTCTCGATGGGCTCCGCCGTTTGACCTTTTGGAGTGAATCCTGCTTCAAGCAGCGACTTTTCGATGGGCTCCGCCCCTTCACCTTCTGGAGTGAATCCTGCTTCGGCCAACGATTTCTCGATCAGTGTCGCGCGATACTCCAGCCGGTCCAGCATGGGCCGCCCCTGGAAGCGCTGGATCTCGTCGTCGCCGTGATGAATGTTGCGTTCGAGCACCTGGCCCGCGCGGGTAAAGATGCCGAACTTGGTGGAGGTGGTTCCGGGATTGATGACCAGAACCTGTCCGCACTCTTGGCCCATGCCTCACCTCTTGCGGCCAACAGTGTACCTGAGCGCATACCGGTTGCAGAATTGCTCTTCGCTGGAAGCGCGTGCATTCCCACCCCTTCCGCAAGAAGCGCGGAAAAGGACGGGGCACGGGGGCTGCTATTTGTTGCCGGAGCAATCGGCGCAGTCCTACTGCGGAGTGACCAACTGATGCGCGATGGCGAAGAGCGCCAGTTCGAGGCGCGTGGAGACGCCGGTCTTGTCGAAGATGTTCGAGAGATGGCGCTTGACGGTCTCTTCGCTGAGCGTGAACTGATGGGCGATGTCGCGGTTGGAGCAGCCCTCGACGATGCAGCCGACGACTTCGAGCTCGCGCGGGGTGAGGCCGTAGGTTTTGTGCTGCGGGGTGGCGGCCTGCTGCATCAGGTCGTGCAAAGCGGAGACGAGATTGACCACGCGCTTGCCGCCGATCCAGTAGTCGCCGCTGTGCACGGTGCGGATGGCGGTATGCAGGTGGCTGACGAGCGCGTCTTTGTGCACGATGCCGCGCGCGCCGATGTGCAGCGCCTCGATGATCTGCTGGGAGGTGATGGTGGAGGTTAGGAGCAGGATTTTGGCCGTGGAGGGGCCGTTCATGATGGCGCGCATGGCTTCCAAGCCCGGCAGGCGCGGCATGGAGACATCGAGAAGCAGAATGTCGGGCTGTTTATCGAGGGTTTCGGTGATGGCCTCGTCGCCGTCGGTGGCTTCGCCGACGACTTCGAAGCCGTCAGCTTCGCTGAGCATGTTGCGCACGCCAACGCGGACGACAGGGTGGTCATCCGCAATAACGATTCGAATCGGTCGGTCCATCTTGTTTAACTGCCTCCGCTCAAGCCCTGCCGTGCATTGCAAGACACAACAGGTCAGGCAGGCATCTCAACATCCAGCATATTCTTTAACCTTCGGGCCGCGGTACGCAAATCGCGAAGTAAAGCCTGCCTGTTATCCAAGTGGTTATCCCCGGTCTGGGTAGCCCCGGATTCGAGCATCGCGCCCAGCCGGGCGGCTTCCAGGGCCCCGGCCATGCCGCAGCCGCCTTTAATGGCGTGGCCGATGCGCCGCACCTCGGCGCCGTCGCCTTTGGCTATGGCAGAGGAGAGCGCGTCGATGCGCCGGCCGAGATCGGCGACGACGGACTCGTAGACCTTGCGCACCGCGGGCTCGGGCATCAGCTTGCGGAATTGGGCAAGGACCTCCTCGCTGACCACGGGATCGTTGGCATCGAGGAGCGAAGGCAAGGACTCCGGCTGGCTGCTCTCGAGGAGTTTGCCGAGGGTTTCGGCGCCGAAGGGCTTGAGAAGAAAGCCGTCGGCGGCTGCCGTGACCTCAGGCGGCGGATTGCTGCCGCTCATCACGTAGATGCGCGCCCCGGTGCGCGCGCGGAGCTCGGCGATCAACTCGGTCCCGCTGAGGCCGGGCATCTGCGCATCCATCAGGATGGCATCGGGCCGGAGAGGCTCCGGCCGGCCCTCGGCGGCGGTGAGCAGGACCACAGCCGCGGCGCCATCTTCCGCAGTGTGCACGGTGTAGCCGAGCATGGTGAGAACCGTGGCTATGACTTCGCGGCTGACCAGATCGTCGTCGATGAGCAAGATCAGGGGCAGCGCTTTCTTTGATGTAAGAACGAACATATACCAAGTCTGCAACGCGGGCGCAGCCCAGAAGCGATAAATCCTGCGCGCGGTAATCGAGTTGAATCAAAGGATAGTCTTGTCCACCCTTTTCCGCAAAAGGCGGGGGCAAGGATGGGCGCGGAGGCAGCTCTCTAGGCCGGGCACTAATGCGCAGATTCGGGCGGGGCGGGCAAATCGAGCGCGGCGGCCGCGGGCAGCTCCTGGCCGTTATTCCAGGCGCGTTTGGCGGCTTCAAACCGGCTGGCGCGGCGCTGCCAGCGCTCGATCTCCAGGTCGTAGCGGACGGTGACATTGTTGAGCCAGTAGGGACGGTTTTCGGCGAGCCAGACCTGGCTGTACTGAGCTTTCAGGGCAGAGTAGGCGTCGCGCAGATCCTGGCAGCGGCCGTTCGTGCCTGCGATCTCGTCGAGCATGTTGCCGGTAGCTGTGCTCTGGGCCTTGTCGTGCTGCTGGGCGGCGGCCTGCGCGTAAGCGGAGGCGATCTCCTGAGCGAGCTGGAACTTGAGGCCGATGAGATCGAGGCGGCGCGCGCCCAGGTCCATGGCGGCGAGCGCGCCGGGCTGGGCGAGTTTGGGATTGGCGGCGCGCGCTTCGGCCAGCAACACGAGGGCGCGCTCGGCGTGAAGGCGCAGATCGCGCGCGTGCGGCAGGAGCTTTTGCGAGACCTCCTGCCCCTCGGCGCTCCAGGGATCGAGCCAGAAGATCTGATCGCTCTTCATGGCGGTTTTGGCCGCGCTCAAGGCTTCCTGGGCGGCCATCAGCTCTTTTTCCGCGGCGTCGATTTTGCCAGTGGGGTCGAGATGAAAGATCGCGCCGTAGGCATCCTGATAATCGGCGATGGAACTCTCGCCGGGCTGCCATGCGGCTGTCGCGCCGAAGAGCACGCCGTACCAATCCATGTTGAAGAGGCCCTCGCCGTCGTCGTTCCATACGGTGGTGAGGGCGCCGGTGGATCCCAGGCGCTGTCCGTCGCGAATGAAGCCCTGAATGTTCCAGAGCGCGGTTGTGGCCACGGGGTAGACCTCGTTCCAGTTCGCGTCGCCGGGCGCGACCCAGGTCTCGATGCCGTTTTTGGCGAAGGGCTCGATGAGCTTGTCGAAGCCGGTGCTATCGGAATAGTTCCAGGGCATGGCGATCATGTCCTTGGGCAGCTTGGAGACGGCGTCGGGATTGGCGTCGCCGATGTCGCCCCAGAAGAGCAGGCGGCGGTTGAGCGGCGCGAGCACATCGTGAATCTGGTTGAGGAAGTCGATGTACACCGGGCCCAGGCCCTTTTGCGCGACTGCGTCGTGGGTGCGGCCCGCGCCGAGATCGAAGGTTTCGTCGGCGCCGATGTGGATGAAGGGCGAGGGAAATTCCGCGGCAATCTGCGTGAACCAATCTTTGATGAGCGGCAGGGTGCCGTCCTGGCCGGGGGCGAGCACGTAGCCGTGCGGCGTCTCCGCCAGATCCTGGTAGAGCTCGTAGTTGAGGACTTGATGCAAGTGGCCGAAGGCCTCCTGCTCGGGGACGATGGTGACGTGATACTGGCGTGAGTAGGCAACCAGCTCCGCGGCCTCGGCCGGCGTGAGCGCGGCGCCGGGCGGCGCGGCCAGCGGCTGATCGGGATAGAGCAGCGTTTGCTCGAAGTACGGCGAGTAGATGTTGATCTTGAACGCGGCGAAGACGCGAATCTGATGCTTCTGGAACTCGAGCGTGGGAAAGGGGCCGCGCGAGAGATCGTCGTGGATGCCCCTATATTTCATTGCCGGCCAATCGCGCACCGTGCCCGTGGCGAGCACGCGCGGCGCGCCGAGCAGGGGCAGGAATTGCTTGAAGGTCTGGACGCCATAGAAGGTGCCCGCGCCGGTGACGCCGATGATGGTGGCTTCGCGCGGCTCGACGATGAGGACGTAGCCCTCCGATTCCATCACGGTGTCGAAGGCGAGGTTGGCGCGCGCCAGCATGGCCTTGGCTTCCGCGGAGTCGCTGCGCAGGAGGGTAACGCGATAGGCCGGTTGCGCGGCGGCATGGGATTCGTCAGAGGGCGGCGCGATGCGCTTGAGGGCGTCCTCCAGATCGCGCGCGGCGAATTCGTCTTCCGCATCGTGGCCGGGAACGGCGACGAGAATGTGGGCCGGGAGATCGGCGGTTGGGCCGAAATGCGCTTCGCGCGGCGCAGGCAGCAGCTTGACCTGGGCCTGCGCGGAGGAAATGACAGGGGATAGGCAACAGAGAACAGGGAACAAAAAACATGCGAGGCTGCGGAGTTGGGGAAGAAACAATGCGGGCCTGCTTTCCGATTGATTGTGCGAACGTTCAAGCACCTGATGCGACCATTGTAGACTGAGGAATCGCCGGGGTTGGCTCCCGCGAAGGCCCACTGCGGGCGCCGCGCAGCGACGAGTGAAAGGGGGGATCGAGACGATGAGCGCAACCGGCCCTCCGCACGCAGCGACGTCTATGGCTCCGCCCGATCCGGCCGCGATCGGCCGCTACAATGCGTTTTTGCTGCTTGTGGCGGGCCTGGGCGGCCTGCTCTACGGCATCGACGTGGGCATCATCGGCGGCGCGTACCCTTACCTTGCGGCAACCTCGGGACTGACAGCTTCCGCGCTCTCGGTGATCGTGGCGGCGGTGCTGCTGGGCAGCGTGCTCTCCACGTTGTTTGCCGGATTGCTCGCCGACTGGATGGGCCGCAAGCCGCTGATGATCCTGAGCGGATGCGCATTTGCGATGAGCATTCCGGTCATCGCTCTCTCGCACGGATTTGCCGTGCTGTTCTGCGGCCGCCTGTTGCAGGGCATGAGCGGCGGATTGATCGGCGTGGTAGTTCCCCTTTATCTCGCCGAATGTTTGTCGGCAGCGCATCGTGGCAAGGGCACAGCAATCTTTCAATGGCTGCTGACGCTGGGCATTGTGGCCGCAGCGCTGGTGGGAATGTTCTTTAGCTATCGCGTGGCCGCCGTCGAAAAGTTGGGTGATGCCGCGGCGCTCTCGACCTTTGAGAATCGCGCATGGCGGAGCATCTTCTGGGTTTCGCTGCCGCCGGGACTTTTGTTTGTGCTGGGTGGATTCTTTTTGACCGAGTCGCCGCGATGGCTCTTCCGGCGCGGCCGGAGCGAGCAGGCCCGCACGGCGCTGCTGCGCTCGCGCAACGCCGAACAGGCCGCACTGGAGCTTGAAGAGATGGCGGCCACGGCTCACGCGGCGGCGGCGTCACACGGGGAAAAGGTTCGCGATTCGCTGCTACGGCGCAAATACGTGATTCCCTTCCTGCTGGCCTGCGTGATTCTGGCCTGCAATCAAGCGACGGGAATCAACTCGATCATTCAGTACAACACCGGGATTCTGCTGGAGAGCGGGATGAGCGATCTCGTCGCCCACTGGGGCTACGTGATCTTCACGGTCGTAAATTTTCTAGCGACTGCGATCGGCATGGCGCTGGTCGACCGCAAGGGACGCAGATTTCTGCTGGTGATGGGCACATGCGGAGTGATTGTCGCCATGGCGAGCGTGGGAGTGCTCTTCCGAAGCACGGAAAGATTCGCAGTGGACTGCCGCGATGCCGTGCAGGCGCTCGCGGGACCCGGCCAGGAGATGACTCTGCGCTTCGATGCGGCGGAGGCGCAGAAACTTCTGGGCAGTTCGGTTGCGGCGGGCGATGCGGGCCGCGCCAAACACGCCGGCGAGCCTGGATCGCCTGTCGCGGGTTCCGGGATCGACAGCCGCCGCGCTTCGCTCGCGATCATTTACTCTTACGGCGATTTCACGGCCGCCACCAGCTCCGTGCGCTCGGACGATGCTGCCGCCGCGCCGATTGCGATCACGCGCTCGAGTTGCGTGCCGGCAAACAGGGTCGAGGCGATCTTCAAGAACCCCTTCGCCAACTTCAAGGCCGCCGAGACCGCGCCGCTCCGGATCGAGAAGGCGCTCGTGAGCCAAGTGCCCGAAGCCGGCCACGGCTGGCTGGTGGCGCTGGGGCTTTACCTCTACGTCGCGTTCTTTGCCCTGGGGCCGGGCGTGGTGGTGTGGCTGGCGCTGAGCGAGCTGATGCCCACGCGCATTCGCTCGAATGGCATGAGCATTGCGCTGGTGCTTAACCAGATGGTGTCGACGACGCTGGCCGCGATCTTTCTGCCCTTCGTAAGCCAGCATGGCTATTCTTCGATGTTCTTCCTGTTCGCGGGCTTCACGGTGGTGTATCTCATCTCCGCGGCATTCTTTTTGCCGGAGACCAAGGGCAAGACGCTCGAAGAGATTGAGGCGCATTTTGAGGGAGAAGCAGCTTCCAGCTTCTAGCTACTAGCTTCTAGCTACTAGCTGGCGGATGGTAGGTTAGATTGGGGCCTATGAAGACAAGTGCTCAACTCGGCGGGTGCGAGCCGATTCTATGCGCGCCTCTGCTGCGCAAAGTGGATGGAGAGCTCATCGATCTGTTGCGCTCGCTCAGCGCGGAGGAGTGGGAGTTCGAGACCATTGCTCCGCGTTGGAAGGTGCGCGAGGTGGCGGCGCACCTGCTGGACACCGCCCTGCGCAAGCTGTCGATGGTTCGCGACGCGTGGTTCGCGGAGAAGGCCAATCCGCAATCGCCAGAGGACTTGATCGCTCTCGTCAACCGCTTGAACGAGGAAGGGGTGACGGTCTTCCGGCGCCTGAGTCCGGCGGTGCTGATCGAACTGATGACAACGGCGTGCAATCAATCGGCGAGCTTCCATGAGTCGCTCGATCCGTTTGCACGGGCCACTTTCGCCGTCAGCTGGGCGGGCGAAGAAACATCTCCCAACTGGTTCGACACCGCGCGGGAGCTGACAGAACGCTGGCACCACCAGCAGCAAATCCGGCTCGCGACCGGCCGGCCCGGCATCATGACGCCCGAGCTTTACCATCCGGTACTGGACTGCTTCGCGCGAGGCCTGCCGCACGCCTACCGGCGCTGCGTGGCTCCGGCCGGCACAAGGATAGTTCTCGAAATCTCCAGCGACTGCGGAGGAACGTGGGTTCTGGAAAAGGGCGCCGTCGGCTGGAGCTTCGTGAGGGAGATGCCGGAAGAAGTTGCGTGCACGGTGACGTTGCCCGAGGAGATTGCGTGGCGCGTTTTCACGAAGGGCATCGCGCGGGATGCGGCCCGCGCCGCGGCGAAAATCGAGGGAAATCGCGATCTCGCGGAAGGAATCCTGGGGCTGACGGCGATCGTGGGGTGAAGCCCCGGCGAACTTCCTCGCGCCGTTCCCGCCCCTCGTCCGCTGGCGCGGACGGAAGGGTGGGGCAACCGTGCTGCTACGCGCTACTAGCTGCTAGAACAGGTGAAAGTCCACCTCATAGATAATCGTCACCGGCACGGGCTTGCCGTCTTTTGTTCCCGGCTTGAAGCGATAGCTGCGCACGGCTTCGAGCGCTTTCTCATCGAGCCCCATGCCCAGGGAGCGAATCACGCGCACATTTTGTGGATTGCCGTGGGTGTCGACAATAAGGGATAGCAGGCAGACGCCCTGGTATTTCTGGCGGCGCGCCTCGTCAGAGAACTCGGCCTCGGGCGCGTAGACGACAATTGGCGCAACGACTCCGTGGCCGGGAACGTAAATCGTGTTTCCGCTGCCGGGCCCCCAGCCCGGACCGTTGCCCGGGCCGTCGCTGCCGCCGCTTCCCCGGCCAATGCCGTTGGGCCCACCCGGGCCGTTCGAATTCAGAGTCACATTTGCCGAATTGTGGACGCCGATGTTGGGCATCGCCGAATCATCGGGCAGGCGAATGTCGATCGTGGATTCGGCAGGCAACTTCGGCTGCTGGATGAGTGGAACCATGGGCGGCGCGATGGGCACATTGGCGAACTTCGGATTTCTGCCCTCGCTGGGGTCGATCAAATCGTGCGTGCCGCCGCCATTGCCGCCGTCGGATGGCTTTGCGGCAGGCGGGGCGAAGATGTGCAGATCGCCGATGTCGATGTGGGAGCCGGTGGGCGAAGGCGGGAAGTGACTCCTTGCGGCTCTCATGCCGAACAGCAGGACCAGCGCCATGATGCCGCCGTTGACTAAGGTCGCCGTGCCGATGGCCCAGGGATTGGTTCTCGCCGCCATGCGATCGGGAACCTGAATGGGTTTCGACGAAAGTTCGAGCGGCGGAAGGCGCGACGGAAAGAGAGCGTCATGCAGGTCTTGGTAGAGCGCCACCCAGAGCGGCTTGTCGTCGAGCGCCGCGCCGCGAAAGAAATCGAATGCGGAGTCTTCCTCGCGCGAGTTCGCGCGAGGATGTGAGGAACCGGGCCGTTGCATACACACCTCTCCACTGCTCTGGCCGCGCTATGTCGTAACGATCCCTGGACGGGTGCGGGCGCGGACGCCCGCACTACAGCCGGTCTGGAGACCGGCGGTACGCTGGGTCGTTACTTAATTACGCGGCCTCAGTACTACAGTTGTCTCGAGTCCTCGATGCTCAATAGACGGAATGCGGAGAGAGTGGTTATCCGAGATCGAGGTTGAGGTTCGCGCGATCCCACCCAAGCAAAGCTTGGATGGGGCACCCATGTTCGGGCTGAGTTGAAGTGGTAGGTTTGGGTTCGTGCTTTCCCGGGTCCCAGAATCGGGACCCGGGGCACCCATTTTTCGTGCTGGCTTGAGGCGGGATGGTTGGGGTTCGTGCTGAGTTGAGCGAAAAGAACGCGCAAACATCTGGAACTCAATCTGCCGCGGGACCGTAATCGTTTCGTAGGAGGTTGACATGCATGACACAAGGGAGCGGTTGTCTCTATTCTGGATCTTCGCGTTATTGAACTACCTGTATGCGGACGTGCTTGCCCTGTTCGCTTTCGTTGGCTCGCCGAATTCAGCCCCACATCTCCCACAATGGGCTCTGCTGAGTTCAGCGGTCCTGATGGAAATACCCATCGCCATGATTGTGGCGTCTCGACTGCTTCCGTTTAGAGCTAACCGACTGGCGAATATCATCGCGGGTGGCATTTTGACCCTTACCAACGGTTTCCTGACCTTCGTTCTGCCTCTGACTGACGGAGACTTTCGGGACCCCGTTTATCCAGCGTACGTGTTCTTCGCGACGATCGAGACTGTATGCACCTCGGTCATCATCTGGCGGGCATGGACTTGGTCACCCAAGAATGCCGAACCGAGTACGAATTGACGCAAAATCGCCGAGGCGCAAAATGGGCATCAGCGAGACGAATTCCGAGTTTTTAGCGAGTCGCCCGCCATCCGGAGACTGCCATTCCCGGGAATGCGAACAGCGCCAAAGGCAAACGCAGATCCCTCGCCTGCGCTCGGGATGACAACTGCTTGCGCGGTCATTTGTGAAAGGGTGGGCACATACGCCAGGGGCGTCCGCCGTGGCGGACGCCCCTGGATTGGCCCCGGAGGAGGGCTACTTGTTGGTGTGGCCGGCTCCCGTCTTCTCTTCGAGAGCGGCCTGCGCCGCCGCCAGCCGCGCCGTCAACAGGCGGAAGGGCGAGCAGGAGACGTAGTTGAGATCGATCCTGTGGCAGAACTTGACGGACTCGGGATCGCCGCCATGCTCACCGCAGATGCCGACTTTCAGATTCGGCCGCGTGTTGCGTCCCTTGGCCACGGCCATCTTCACCAGCTGGCCAACGCCCACCTGGTCGAGGGTGGCGAAGGGGTCCTGCTTGAAGATGCCGAGCTTGAGATACGCGGGCAGGAAGTTGTTGATGTCGTCGCGCGAGATGCCGAAGGTGGTCTGCGTCAGGTCGTTGGTGCCGAAGGAGAAGAACTCGGCCTCCTCGGCGATCTGATCGGCGGTCAAAGCAGCACGAGGAATCTCGATCATGGTGCCCACCTTGTAGTCGACCTTAGCCTTCTTCTCCGCGAAGACCTCATCGGCAACGCGACGGACGATGGCGGCCTGGTTGCGCATCTCCTCGATGGAGCCGACCAGCGGGATCATGATCTCGGGATGGGGCTCCCCGCCCTTCGACTTTACCGAGACTGCAGCCTCAATAATCGCGCGCGCCTGCATCTCGGTGATCTCGGGGAAGGTAATGCCGAGGCGGCATCCACGCAACCCGAGCATGGGGTTCTGCTCGTGCAGCTCTTCAACGCGCGCCAGCAGCGTACGTAGTTCCTTGAGCTTTGGCGAGCGCGGCTTGGTGTCTACGAGGTGTTGGATTTCGACGAGCAGATCCTCGCGCTTGGGCAGGAACTCGTGCAGCGGCGGGTCGATCAAACGGATGACCACGGGCAGCGATTCCATGGCCTTGAAAAGGCCGGCGAAATCGGAACGCTGCATAGGCAGTAGTTTCTTGAGCGCTACGCGGCGGTCCTTCTCGTTGTCGGCCAAAATCATGGCGCGCATGTGCTCGATGCGGTCTTCAGCAAAGAACATGTGCTCGGTACGGCAGAGGCCGATGCCCTGGGCGCCGAATGCACGCGCCGTTTTGGCGTCGCGCGGAATATCGGCATTTGCCCAAACCTGGAGCCGCCGAACCGGATCGACCCAGCTCATGAACTTCACGAGATCGGGATCGTCGGGCTGGGCTTCGAGGGTCTTGAGCTGGCCGGCGATGACGCGGCCGGTGGTGCCGTCGAGCGAGATGTAATCGCCCTGCCTGAAGGTCTTGCCCTTGACGCGCAGTTCCTTTTTGGCTTCGTCGACGACGCAGTCGCCCGCGCCGGCCACGCAGCACTTGCCCATGCCGCGAGTGACGACGGCGGCGTGCGAGGTCATGCCGCCGCGCGAGGTCAGGATGCCGTCGGCAACTTCCATGCCGGCAATGTCCTCAGGAGTGGTTTCGCCGCGGACCAGAATAATGGACTTCCAGCCCTTCTGGTGCTGCTTCACGGCTTCCTCGGCGGTGAAAACGATTTGGCCGACAGCCGCGCCGGGCGAAGCCGGCAGGCCGGTGGCAAGCACTTCGATCTTCTCGCCCTTTTCCACCAGGCGCGGAACCAGGAAGTCGTAAAGCTGGTTGGGCTCGACGCGGAAGATAGCTTCTTCCTGGGTGATCAGGCCTTCGCGCACCATATCGATGGCCACGCGAACCGCGGCCAGGCCGGTGCGCTTGCCGTTGCGCGTCTGCAGCATGTAGAGCTTGCCATCCTGGATGGTGAACTCGAAGTCCTGCATGTCGCGGTAGTGCTTTTCCATGCGCCGCGTGATGTCCTTGAGCTGCTCGTAGACCTTGGGCATGGCCTTCTCGAGCTCGCTGATGGAAAGCGGAGTGCGGACGCCAGAGACCACGTCTTCGCCCTGCGCGTTCATCAGGTACTCGCCGAAGAAGACATGCTCGCCGGTGGCGGGATTGCGCGTGAAGCCCACGCCGGTGCCGGAATTCTCACCCAGGTTGCCGAAGACCATGGCCTGCACGTTGACCGCGGTGCCGAGCCAGTCGTCGATGTGGTTGATGCGGCGATAGGTCTTGGCGCGCTCGTTTTGCCAGCTGCGGAAGACGGCGTCGCGGGCGGCCGAGAGCTGCTCGAGGGGATTCTGCGGGAAGTCCTTGCCGGTCTCCTTCTTGACCAGCTTCTTGTACTCTTCGATGATCTTCTTGAGCGCGTCGGGCTGGAGCTCGTAATCGAACTTCACCTTCTTGGCGGCCTTGACGCTGTCGAAGATGTGCTCGAACTTCTTCTTGGGAATGTCGAGAACCACGTCGCCGAACATCTGGATAAGGCGGCGATAGGAGTCGAAAGCAAAGCGGGGATTATTGCTGCGCCTGGCCAGAGCTTCCACGGCCTGATCGTTGAGGCCGAGGTTGAGAATCGTGTCCATCATGCCGGGCATAGAAAACTTCGCGCCGGAGCGGACCGAAACCAGCAGCGGATTGTCGCCCGCGCCCAGCTTCTGGCCCTGTAGGTGCTCGAGCCGGGCGAGGGCCGCGAGCATCTCTTCGTCGATTTTCGGGCTGAGCTTGCCGCGCATGTATTCGCGACAGGCCTCGGTCTGGATGGTGAATCCCGGAGGCACCGGCAGGCCCGCGTTGGTCATCTCGGCCAGGCCGGCGCCCTTGCCGCCCAGCACGTCCTTCATCTTGCCGTTGCCGTCGGCCTTGCCGCCGCCAAAGAAGTACACATAGCGTTCCGTTGAGGTTGAGTCCGCCTTGGCGGACGACTGCTCCAAAACTGCCTGAGTCATCAGATCAAATCTCCATGGTTGGATTCCGCGACGCGGTCCATATGAAAGGGTAACGGAACGGAGGCCCAGCGCGCCAATTGGAAGCGGAAAACAGGCTGAGCGAGCGAGGCCCCTCAAGAATATGGGACTGCGCCAAGCGGGCGTTGTCCCAACTAGGAATATCGTTTGAGGGTTGGGATTGCCTGTGCCATGGGTCACAGCGGATGTGCGGGGGTGGGAAGGGCTGTTCCAACCAGAGGCACGCAGTATTGCCATTTGAAACAACTGTTGCGGGCCGGCGCGATTTCCGCCGGGATTTCGCGCGGAATCAGGCCGCGGTTTCCTGAAATTGCGGCCTGAAGCAGCAGAATTCTTCCGTGTTCCCGGCCACAAGGATCGCATCCAGCCTGACCAAAGCGAGGATTTGCCGCACATGCGGCGAGGGATTGGCGACGGCGAAACGGTGGCCGGACTTGCATGCTTCGCAGTAGAGCGCAACCAGCGCGGCAAGGCCGGCCGCGTCGATGCGCTCGGTGTCTTCGAGATCGAGCGTGACATTTTGCCGCATCACAAGCGGTTCGAGTTCCCGGAGAAACTCCTGCTCCCGACCTCGGACGAGCTCCTTGACACCGCTGACGAATTGCGTGGATGAACGAAGGGGATGATTCATCTCAAAACTCCTTGGGCGACGACGCTCCGACTCATTTGAAGCGTCAACGCTATAACGGGCCATCAGGTGTTCTGTTATCACCTGGCCTACAAGATGCACGCGGAAGACCAAACCTGAAAAAGACGCCGCGGGCGGGGAATATGCTGAATTTGCAGGGCCTGTGAGCGGTCTTGCGCTCGTCCGGCGCGGCGGCTGGTGTTCGATCTTGACCGGCCGAGTCCGGAAATGAACAACACTATTCTTTACGCAGGCCAGGAGAAGAGAGTTCCCTTGGGAGCCAAAGTGCACAATTCGCCGGGTTTGCTCGCGAGCCGGATGCGGGAGCTGGCTCGGGAAGCTGGTTTTGCCGAAGCCGGAGTGACGCCATTGCCGTACGAGGCAGAAGATCGCGACGCGATGCGGTTTCGCGAATGGGCCGGCAAAGGCCGCGCGGGGACGATGCGCTATCTCGAACGCAAAACCGAAGACGGACGGTTGGCGCGGGAACGCGTGGCGACGCCGTTTCCCTGGGCGCACTCTGCAATTGTCTGCTTTGCGAGTTACCTCTTCCCTGAAGCGCCCCTCTCAACCAAGACACAAGAGCGCGGGAGCGCCTGGATTGCGCGGTACGCGTGGAGCAGTCGCAGAGATGAGAAGGGCGAGCGGCGGCCGAGCGACTATCACAAGGTTCTGCTCAAGCGGCTGCGCCAGTTGGACGCGCGGCTGCATGAGGAGTTCGGCGAGTTCGAGTCGCGCGCGTATGTGGATACGGGTCCGGTGGTGGAGCGCGCGCTTGCCGTAGCGGCCGGCGTGGGATGGACGGGCAAGAACACGTGCCTGATTCATCCGCAGTTGGGCTCGTGGGGATTTCTGGCGGTGCTGTTGACGTCGCTCGAAGTGAGCGAGGGAGCGAGGCACCCCAGCGGCAGAGCCGCCAGGGGCCCCGGCAGGGAGCGAGGGAGCGAGGGAGCGAGCCAGCAAGTCCGTGGTTTAACACTGGTCCCCGACCGCTGCGGCACGTGTACGCGCTGCATTGAGGCTTGCCCCACGCATGCGCTCGACGCGCCCTACCAGATGGACGCCACGCGGTGCATTGCCTACCTGACCATCGAACACAAAGGCCCGATTACCGAGGAGCTGTTGCCCGGCATGGGCCGCCAGGTCTTCGGCTGCGACATCTGCCAGGATGTTTGCCCGTGGAATCAAAAGGCGCTGGGCAAGGCGCAACGGACAGGGCCAATTCTTGTCGATGCGGAGCTCGAGCCGCGGCCGGAGCTTGTGAATCCGGCACTGGGCTGGTTGGGCTCTCTGGACGAGCAGTCCTTCGAGGGGGAGTTCAACGGCTCGCCGGTGCGGAGAGCGGGATTCCCGGGCTTCAAACGCAACGTCGCCATTGCCATTGGCAATAGCGGGCTCAAGGAGTTTGTGCCGCAACTTGAGGATTGGGCGAATGCCGCAGACGAAGGCCTGCGCGCGGCCGCGCGGTGGGCGCTGGGCCGGCTGCGCAAGTGAGCTCCGGCGAAATGGATCGCGCGCTGCGCCTTGCGCCATTAAGACGCGCTACGCGCACGAAGAGCTATCCTTGAAACAGTGTTCCGTGCAATGGACCCGCAACGATGCCTGATGCAAGAAGGACGATCACTTGGCTGATGAATTGAATTCCGTGTCCGGCGTCGCTTCCGAGGTCGCGACCGGCATCGAGAGCGCGGGCGCCGCGCTGGCTAGCGCCGCGGCTGGCCCCGCGCAGCCGGTGACACGCACCAAATGGTACCAGTGGCGTAAAGACGGCACCGCGCTGATCGCCTACCTGCTCGACAGCGAGGTGCACACCTTTGCTTTCAGCGTGGCGGCGAACGCGATTATCTCGTTTATCCCGTTTGCGGTGCTGCTTTATACGCTTGCGCTCTCGGTCTTCCACTCCGATGCCATGAAGGGCGTGGTCGACGAGATGGTGAATTACTACCTGCCGACCGCGGCCAGGAATAAGGATTGGCTGGTCAACACAATCGTGTTTGAAGCAGTCATGCCGATTCTCAAACACAAGGGCGCCCAGGCCTTTTCGCTGGTGATGATTCTCATTGCCTGCACGGGTATTTTTCTGCCATTGGAAGTGGCTCTCAACCAGGCGTGGGGCGTGACCAAGAGCCGCAACTACCTGTTCAATCAGAGCATCGCCTTCGGGCTGGCGATTCTGATGGCTGTGCTGGCGCTGCTCAGCATGTTTGTGAACGTGGGAGTGCAGGACGCTGTCGGCTTTGTCTTTTTCCACCACACCGACAACTTCGTTTTCAATACCATCAGCTACGTGATCCTGGCGATTTCTACCGGCGCAGCATCGATCCTGTTTCTTTTCTCGGTGTATTACGTGCTCCCTAACCGAAAGGTGCCGTGGCGACCGGTCTTGCGCACCTCGATTATTACCGGCATCATCTGGCTCGTCGCGCGGTCCATCTTTGCCCTGGTGATTCGTCATGTCGATCTGAGCATGTATGGCCCGTTCTACATCTCCGTGAGCCTGCTGTTCTGGGCGTATATCTCGGGGCTGATCATGTTCGCCGGCGCGCAGTTCAGCGTGGCGAAGTGGAAAGACAGAGAGTAGCCAATAGGGAATAGGGAGTAGAAAGCCGATCGCCGCTCACAGGTTTTCCATGCGCCTCGTTCCCTCGTTGCCTTGGCGCATGTTTCTTCGCCTTGTATTCGCCACCCTGCCGCGTTAATCTCGTGAGAGCACCATGGCTCCGCAATCTCCCAATCCGGCCCAAGCCTCTGACCCATTTGCCTGTTTTCACCCGGTGACGGCGGCATGGTTCAAGGCGGTCTTCGACGCGCCCACCGCGCCGCAGCGGCTGGGCTGGCCGGTGATTGCGCGCGGCGAAAATGCGCTGATTCTGGCGCCAACCGGCACGGGCAAGACGCTGGCGGCGTTTCTGTGGTGCCTGGACCGGCTGATGCTGGAAGACAGGGAGCAAGCGAGCAAGGGAGCAAGCCACCCCAGCGGGCACAAATCGCCCGCCGGGGGCCCCGGCAGGGAGCAAGAAAGCAGGGATCAGGGGTCAGCCACCCCAGCGAGCACGGACCGCTCCCCGGGGGCCCCGGCAGGGATCAGGGATCAGAAGACCGCTGGAGCCGCACGGAAAGGCTGCCGGATTGTTTATGTTTCGCCGCTGAAGGCGCTGGCCGTGGACGTGGAGCGGAACCTGCGCTCGCCGCTGGCGGGAATGGCCAATATGGCGCGGCGCATGGGCGTCGCGTTTCGCGAGCCAGAAATCAGCGTGCGCACCGGCGATACGCCGCAACGCGAGCGCACCCGGTTTGCGCGGCACCCGGCCGACATTCTCATCACCACGCCTGAATCGCTCTACCTGATGCTGACCTCGCAGGCGGCCGAGGCTTTGCGCACGGTGGAAACCGTCATCGTGGACGAGATTCACGCGTTGGTTCCCACCAAACGCGGCTCGCACCTGGCCCTGACTTTGGAACGGCTGGAGGCGCTAACGGCGCAGCCACTGCAGCGCATCGGCCTCTCGGCAACGCAACGGCCGCTCGAAGAGGTGGCGCGGTTTTTGGGCGGGATCGAAATACCGGGAGCAAGGGAGCAAGGGAGCGAGGGAGCGAGGCGGCCCGCTGCTGCCGATGGTTCGGCTGGAGGCGATTCCTCAGATGCGGTTGCTCAGAGAAGCCATGCATTTTCGGGAAACCGGCAAAGAGCAACCGCAGATCCTTCGACTCCCTCCCCCTTCGACTTCGCTCCGGGTTCGGTCGCTCAGGATGACAGCCTTGATTTGGGCGAAATTGCCGATTCCGGCGCGTTGCGCTATCGTCCCGTCACCATCGTGAATGCCGCGGCGCGCAAGCAGCTCAAGCTGCGCATCGAGGTTCCGGTGGAAGACATGGCGCGGCTGGGTGAGTTGGAGGATATTCCCTCGGGGCCGGCTTCACAGACGCCGCGGAGGGTCTCGATTTGGAATGCGATCCATCCCCGGCTGCTCGAAATTATTCGCGAGCGCAACTCGACCATTCTTTTTGTGAACGCGCGGCAGACGGCCGAGCGGCTGGCCGGGGCGCTTAACGACCTGGCCGGCGAGCCGATTGCCCGCGCGCATCACGGATCGCTGGCCGCGGCGCAACGCGCGGTGATTGAGGAGCAACTCAAGGCCGGGCAGATTCGCGCGCTGTGCGCCACGTCGACGCTC
>Ga0187852_1002081_pt1 | contig 17121 bp, 9 predicted proteins | sample June2016WEW_6_40_FD_134511 | JGI IMG/M metagenome (GOLD analysis project Ga0187852, IMG submission 134511) | Peatland microbial communities from SPRUCE experiment site at the Marcell Experimental Forest, Minnesota, USA - June2016WEW_6_40 | ecosystem: Environmental > Terrestrial > Soil > Wetlands...
CTCTGACCACTGACCACTGATCACTGGCGGCGAAGCCGCCCCAAAAGATGGGCTGTGAAACTGTGCTGCGGGGAAGTTATTCTGAATCAATCACCTAAAGCCAATCCTGAGTAAAGTCACAGAAACTGTGGAACTGTGCCCCACATCCGAATCGCTTCTTCGCGGAGACGTTTCTGCCTTCAGCTGATGGCTGAAACCTGATGGCTGAAAGCTAAACGCTGAGAGCTGAAAACCCGCACTAGCGCAGGAACATCAGGGCCAGATGATTGACGGCGAAGGCAGCGCCGTAGGCGAGGACGAGCATGTAGAGGAATTGCACGGCGGGCCACATCCAACTATTGGTCTCGCGCCGGACCACGGCGATGGTCGACGTGCACTGCATGGCGAAGGCGAAGAAGATCATCAGGGCGAGCGCGCCGCCGAGCGTCATGTCGTGGTGCAGAGCGGTCTGCAGGTTGAGCGCTTGCGTGCTGGGGTCCGCGCCGTAGAGCGTGCCCATGGTGCTCACCATGACCTCGCGCGCCAGCACGCTCGACAGCAGGCCGATGCCGATCTTCCAGTTGAAGCCGAGCGGCGCGATGACCGGCTCGATGAAGTGGCCGAAACGGCCGATGACGCTGTCGGCAAGCTGCGGCGCGGTGAACGAACCGGCGGCCGTGCGCAGCACAGGCAGATGCGCAAGGACCCAAAGCGCGAGCGTGACGCCGACGATGATGGTGCCGGCGTTCCTCATGAAGATGCGCGCGCGATCGAGCAATCGCAGTGCCAGCGAATAAACCGTGGGCATGCGGTACTGCGGCAGCTCGAGAATAAAGGGCGTGTCGCTGGACTTGAGGATCGAGCTCTTCAGCAGGCGCGCGGTGGTGAAGGCGGCGACGAATCCGGCTAGATAGAGGCCGAGCATGACCAGCGTCTGCAGGCCGAGGAATCCGTGGAGATAGTAGACGTGGGGAATAAAAGCGGCGATCAGCAGCAGATAGACGGGCAGGCGCGCCGAGCAGGTCATGAAGGGCGTCACCAGAATTGTCGCCAGCCGGTCGCGCTTGTTCTCGATGGTACGCGTAGCCATGATGGCCGGCACCGCGCAAGCGTAAGCCGAAAGCAGCGGGATGAAGGCCTTGCCGTTGAGGCCGATGGTGCGCATCACGCGGTCGGCGATCAGCGCTGCGCGGGCCAGGTAGCCGGTGTCTTCGAGGATGCCGATGAAGAGGAAGAGCAGGAGGATCTGAGGGAGGAAAACCAGAACCGAGCAGATGCCTTTCCACACGCCGTCGAGCAGGAGCGACTGCAACCAGCCGGTCGGCAGCAACGGGCGGACCAAATCGGCCGCGCGGGCCAGCAGGTCGCCGAAGCCGTTCGAGAGCGGCTGGCCCAGGGAGAAGACCACCTCAAAGACGCCGACAACGACCAGCAGAAACAGCAGCGGACCCCAGATGCGATGCAGCAAAACGTTGTCGATCTTGTGCGTGTTGACGGCCGAGATCGGCACGCGGTAGCCGGTGCGGCGGCTCACCTGCGCGGCCCAGTTGTGCGTGCTGGCCGCGTTGCCGATCACGGGCAGCTCCACGCGGCGGGCCTCGGCGTAGCCGTTCTGTTGATTGAGGAAGAGCGGGACGGCGTCGAGCCCCGTACCGTTGACGGCGCTGATCTGCGCCACCGGCGCGCCCAGTTCGCGCGCCAGTTTGAGCGCGTCGATCTGGCCGCCGCGCGACTCCATCAGGTCCGACATGTTCAGCAGCACCAGCGTGGGCAGGCCCACGGCAAGCACCGGCATGGCCAGCATCAGTTGCCGCGTCAGATGCAGCGTGTCCAAAACCAGCAGAACCGCGTCGGGTTTGGGCGTGCCGGGCATCCGCCCGCGCAACACGTCCACGGCCACGCGCGCGTCTTCGGAATACGGAGTGAGCGAGTAGATGCCAGGCAGGTCGATAAGCGTCAGGTCTTCGCGCCCCACCCCCGCCATCAGTCCCATGCGCTGCTCGACAGTGACCCCAGGGTAGTTTGCGACCTTCTGCCGCAGCCCTGTGAGCTTGTTGAAGAGCGTGGACTTGCCGGAGTTGGGCGGGCCGATCAGAACCACCGTCTTGAGAGTGCTCTCAGCCGAATTGGCAATAGTAGGCTTAAAAGCCGGCGTTTCGCAGCAGGCGTTCATCGCGCAGCCTCGGCCAACTCGGGAGCTTCTTCGCCGGTGGCGATTGCGGTGGCCATGGCCCCGGTGCAGGGGCGCACCTGGATGCCTGCGGCGGTCTCATGGCGCAGGGCGATCTCCATGCCGTCAACACAGTAAACCGTAGGGTCGCCGGCCGGGGCGCGGCGCAGCGCACGGATGCACGAGCCGGGCACAAAGCCCATATGCATCAGATGGTTCTGGACCTTTTCAGGGAGGTCGAGAGACTCCAGTATCCCACGTTCGCCCACACTCAATTCGCTCAGCGTGCTCACCTGCCGGACCCCCACGTGCCGCCTCCGAAAAGGCAGCAATCTGAAAATGCGACCAGATTGGTCGGATTTCAGTATACGGCCAAGATGCCTCGGCCTGCAATCCCGGTTTTCGGGGATTGTTGCATTGGGCACTCCCATCGCCAGATCTCAAGGAAGGGGATCATAGTCTGTGAATCCCCAACTGTCCCTGGCCCCCCTGGCGGACCCTCAACTTATCTCATCGGAACGATGCTTCATTTGTAACAGGGGCTATTCCATCTGAAAGTGACCTAAATCACATCAGCCGAAAGATCCCATGCCGGGAAAAGCCGCGAGGAAATCTCGGTGAGCAGCCGCGCAGCGGGCGAAATACGGTAGCCCCAGTCGCAAGACTGGGGAGAAAAGACCCTCAGGCGCCTTGCCCACTCACGCGGGCGTGAGAAACGCTGGTGGAGCTTTCCCCTATAGCGGGTCGAAATTCCTTCGGGCACCCCACATCAGGAACCCTCCGCGACATTGGCTGAAACGCTTAGAATGAGAGCCGCGTCAATCTTTCATATTCCCTGGTCCGGTTCGCAGCTCCTGATGGGCGAGCGTTGGTGATTTCGTGAAGAGACTGAAACGCTTGTCCGTTTTCGCGGCGGTTTTGTATTTGAGCGTGTTGGCGTTCTTCTTCTTTGACCAGCGGAACCTGCTCTATTTCCCGACCCACACCTACACTCCACTTGCCGAGGCATACGCCAACCACGCGTTCAAGGAGATCGCCGTAACAACCGAAGACGGAATCCGTCTGAAAGCATGGTATGCTCCCGCGGCCGGGAAGCCTTGCACCATTGTCTTCTTCCACGGCAATGGCGACAGCTTGCTAACTGCCGCGCCGGTTGCCGATCCGTACATCGATGCCGGTTACGGCTTTCTGCTCGCCGAGTATCGCGGCTACAGCGGATTGCCGGGCACTCCCACAGAGGCCGGCCTTTACCGCGACGCTCGCGCCGACCTGTACGAACTGGTGGCTCGCGGAGTTCCAGAGCGACACATCATCTTGTTCGGCCACTCGCTGGGTACGGGTGTGGCCGTCGAAATGGCCACCGAGTTCCATGCCGGCGGGGCCATGTTGCTTGCGCCCTACCTGTCGATTCCGAAGGCCGCGCAGGCTCACTATCCTTTTTTGCCGGCGACCTTACTGGCCCTCGACCGCTTCGATAGTGAGAAGAAGATTCGGTCGGTTCACGTGCCGCTTCTCATAGTGAATGGCGCACTCGACCAGGTGATTCCGCCCTCGCAGGGGCTCAAGCTCTATTCCCTGGCCAATCAGCCCAAGGAGTTCCATTCACTCGCCGGTCGCGGCCACAACGACGCCTTCAGCGACTTCACTCCGCTAAGCCTGAATTGGCTCGATCGAGTCTGTCCAAAGAATTAAGAACCTATCCGCAAAATAGGTAGCGCCGTGCTGGATACAGCGTTTTGCTGCCAGGTTTCATCAAGCCTCGAAGATCCGTCCCGTTCGCTGCAGACAGCGCCCTATCTCTTGCCCTTTGCGCTGCTTTCTTGTTTCTGCGTCTCCGCAAATTGCGCCATCAACCGGTCCCAGGTCGGCTGCAGCTGTTGTGGATCGCGGATGGGGTTGAGAAACATGAGCCGGCCGTCTCCGGACAAGGGAATGCTTGCGAATTCGCGGTAGTTCTCAGGCAACGGCGGACCGCCAGCCGTTCCCGCCGGAGGAATCTCGCCCGGCAGTTGGAAGGCATACATGCTGCCGCCTGCCAGGGCCTCGTGCGGATACCGCAAAAGCCAGGTACAGTTGTGGCTGTCCTCAATCAGGTCGGCGGAGACAATGGCCCACTGGCCGCCATCTTGCGGAGTAGCCACCTGACAATTCCAAAATTGTGCTTGAGGGACATACACCGTGGGCTCGGAAAACCCATACTCATCGATCAAGACGTGGGTCAAACCGCGTTGCCGTACAAAATTCTCGACGTCGAAAAAGCCCTGGTTCCAGTCAAGATTGGAATCGCTCACCAATTCGTAGCCGGGACGGCCGCCGCTCAATGAGTTCAAGAAGGGAAGATAGCAGGGATAGGCGCGCACGGCCGTTACCACGGACGCCAGCGCCAGCGCGGCCGTTAGCCAGACGCCGGCGCGGGCGGCAGGCCAACCCGAGTGTCGCAGCAATTCCAGCGTGCGCGGCAGCGGCGCAAGCAAGAGGATCAGCAGCGCCAGGGAAACAGAGAAGTGGCGGATGCTGAACTGGAATCGGCTGAGGAAACATGCGCCGGTGTAGATCGCAAGAAAAACCCACACCGCCCGCCAATGCAACTCCATCCCTTCAGGGATCGCGGCGAGGCGTACCGGACGAAACTTGGCAACCAGGCCGACGGCCAGCGCCAGAACGAGTAAAAGAAGAAAGGCCAGAGGGGACTTCAGCAGGAACAAGACCGGGAAGTAGAACCACACCCCATGCGGGTACGAGTGCCCCAGAATGAAAGCAGCCGGCTTCCCGGTAAAGGTGAAGATCGCCAGACCGCGCAGGTAGATCCAGGGTGGCATAAGCAATCTGCGCAGCAGCAGGGCCGCCATGTTGTGTCCCAGAATACTCAGAGAGTCGGTTGGCTCATTCCACGAGAGGATAAAGTAAAAGGCATAGACCACGAGCGCAGCCAGGAAGATGCCTTTCGCGAGACTCCGCAATCGTAAACGGCGCCATGCCTTGAGCGCCGCCTTCTCTCGCGGCTGATCCGGCGACGGACGCCAGCGGAGGCTGAGAATGAATGCTGGAAAACAGAAGAACAAGAGTCCCGCGGAAAACTTCGAAAGCAGCGCCGCGCCAAAGGCGAGGCCGAATCCGAGGATCGTCCCACGCGACGGCGACCGCCACATGTTCGCAAAGGCCCACAACGTCAGCACGAAGAACAATGTGATGGTGATGTCGGTCAGGACCAAAGGGCCGAACGCGAGCATCACAGGCATGGTGGCATAAGCGCAAAGGCAGAGCAGTCCGCCCCACTGGTCGCCCAGGCGTGAGCCATAGAGAAAGAGCACGATCCCCAGAACAAGCGTCAAAAAAAGCATGGGCAGCCGTGCCCAGAAGACCGTCGCGATCGGGTCATTCCATCGCGTGATCAGCCAGTGGCCGAAGACCCATTCGCCGAGCATCTGCTTGAACATTCCGCTGCCGCTGAAGGTCCACGATACGTGGGAATAGTCGGCGCGCACGCCGCGAACCACAAGCGGCGTTGCGGCCAGAACCTTCGCCAGCGGAGGATGTTCCTCGTTCATCCGCATGTCCAGCTTCTGGAGATAGCTCACGCCCGCCCCGATGTGCGCCACTTCATCGATGGTGACGGACTCGCGTCGCGCAGACCCGCCCGCAAGCAGAGTCATGAGTGTAAGGAGCAACACCACTCCGGCAAGAACAATTCTTGAGGGTTGTGTCTTCATTTGTGTCTTCCAGATTCTCGAGAATGATTTTGAAAGGCCAGAACGCCAGACCAGCTTCGCGGACCCACTAGGACGAATATTAATTTACGCGGCCTCATGCAGCGAAGCATGAAGAGCTTATCCGCAAATAGGTAGCGCCGGCCTCCAGACCGGCTGTCGTGCGGGTCTCCTGCCCCGCCCATCGCCGCTGAAGGCGTGGACGCCGCCAACACAGCCGGCTTCCCACCCCGTCGAAAAAAATCGTTCGCTGGGGAACCCGGTCCGGAGGCTGGCGCTACTTCAACTGCTAATTTATGGATGAGTTCTAAAGATGTCCAAACGGATGCCTCGCTCGACAATCTTGATGCTGTTCTACGCGAACATCCCTCAGTTGAGCTCGCGATTACGCGGTCAACTCTTTCCGACTCGAAAATGCTGCGTCAGGCGATTTGAGCTGCGCTCCTGAGCTGGCAATTCCGGTGAGGAGTGGTGGGCTTCGCACCAATCGGTGCGGGGCAGTAGGCCTCTCATTCACTCTCGTTGATAGCATTCTCTCGCAGCTGCGCCAGCAATGCGAGCAGCTCATCGATTTCCGTCTGCGTTCGCAGGTAGTATCGGGCGTGGGTGCGCTGTTTTCTGCCAATGCGAACGGCAACGACGTTCCCGCCAACAGCGAAGGCCTCCTCATCGTTCTCATCGTCGCCCAGGTAAATAACCCAGTCACACTTCAGGCGTTCGCGTTCCGCAGCCAGGGCGTCCCCTTTATTCGGCGCCAGTCTTGCCATCACGTTTACGACCTGATTGCCTCCGAACACGCGAACGTTTTTCAGTTTTCTAGCAGCGGCAAAGACTCGCCGCCGCGCCTCTGCCGGCCGCGGGGATTGACGGTAATGGATAGCCAGGGAAAACTCCTTCTCTTCGATCCACGTTCCAGGCAAGGAACCGAGTTCAAGTCTCAAGGCAGCCTTCCAACCCTTTACATCCTGGCGTGGCTCGGGAGTCTTGCTTGATTCCGCACCGTGATTTCCCAGAACCCGAGCTACATGCGCGCCATTTAGCTTATGGACAACGTCTCTGCGGCTGCGTCCGGAGATCACGATGCATGGATATAACGACGCCAGGCGGCGCAGCAGATCTCGAGTCCGCTTGCGCATCCGCGCCTGACCGGGATGCTCGGCAATCGGGGCCAATGTCCCGTCGAAGTCGAACGCGCAAAGTGTCCGCTCCCGGGCCAGCCGCGCAACCGTCGGGAGCGAAGCTCTTGACAGTAGATACCTCATGGCCAATGCGCGGGCGACACGTGCGCGCGCTCCTCGGCGGGGCGTCCAGCCACGCGCTCTTGATTGCGTAAGCGTGCCGCATCCGTCAGCATCGTTCCTGCCCAGCGGTATACGTTGAACTGCACCAGAAACGACCGCATCGATCGCATGCGATCCTGCTGCTCGTCTCGCGACATTGCCAACCCCGAGGCGATCGCGTCGCTGCTGCCCTCCAAATCGTAGGGATTTACGATCAGCGCTTCCGTCAGTTCTCTTGCCGCTCCTGTGAACTCGCTCAGTACCAGCACGCCCTGCAGATCGGTACGCGCCGCCACGAATTCTTTGGCCACCAGGTTCATGCCGTCGTGCAGGCTACTCACATAGCAAAGATCCGCCGCCCGATAAAAACGGAAAACCTCTGGCGGCTCATGATGCGATCGAAACAAGATGATGGGCCGGTAGTCCTTGGTTCCGAACCGCGTGTTGATGCGTGCCGCCAACTGCTCAATGGTTTCGTTGAGTTCTCTGTATCGCTGAATCTTGGTCCGGCTCGGAGCCGCCAGTTGCGCGAAGCTGAAGCGGCCGCGATATTCACGATGCCGTTCCAACAGAACCTCCACGGCCAGCAGCCGCTCTTCAATGCCTTTGGTGTAGTCCAGTCGATCGACTCCGACCCCCAATAGGGCATTCGGCTGCAATCCCAGATCGCGCCAAACCTCGGCGCGGCATTCCTCGATGCTGGGCGCGGTCTCCACCCAGTGCACCGGCCATTCCAGCGAAATCGGATACGGGCGCACCAGGGTGCGGTGTCCCTGCATCACCACCGCGTGATGCTCCTGGTCTCGGCGCGTTTCCAGATACCTGTCCACCGAATCCAGAAAATTATTGCAGTGCAGTTGCGTGTGGAAACCCAGAATGCTGCTTCCCAGCAAGCCGCGCAACAACTCGTTGCGCCAGGGACAGATGCCTATCTGCTCGGCGTTGGGCCAGGGAATGTGCCAGAAGACGATCACCGTCGCGGCCGGCAGGCGCTTGCGAATCATCGCGGGCGCCAGAGCGAAGTGGTAGTCCTGCACCAGGATGATCGGGTCTTTTGAATCCACTTCGCTGCACACCGCGTCGGCAAATTTCTGGTTCACCGCGCGGTACTGCTGCCAGTCCTCGGCGCGGAAGATGGGCCGCGCGTGCGCCACGTGGCAAAGCGGCCACAGCCCTTCGTTGGCAACTCCGTTGTAGTAGCCCTGCAGTTCTTCATCCGTCAGCCAAACCCGGCGGATGTGATACGAATTCTCGTCGGGTGGCACGCGCACGTGATCGTTGCGGTCCACTGTCTCGCGATCGGCGCTGCCGCTTCCGTGAGCAACCCACACTCCGGAGCAGGCGCGCATGATGGGCTCAAGCGCGGTGACCAGCCCGCTCGCAGGATGCTGTACTTCGATGCTGCCGTCGTGCGCGCGATTGTGAATGTATGGCTCGCGGTTGGCCAGTATGACGATCTTCTCTCCGTGCAAATCCCGGTTCAACGTTTGTTTCAGGCGCTCTGCCGTCCACAGCCCGGGATCGGCCTCTCGCTCGCTGGCCATGCGCTCGATCAGCTCGCGCACGTCGCTGAGCAGAGGTTGGAATTTGCCGCTCTGCTTGCCCCCTTTACGCAACAGGCCTTGCAGTTCCAGCGCCCAATCGACGCGCACCCGCCGCGCCACTAACAGAAGGATACCCAGGGCCATGACGGCAAGGATGCCGGCCAGAACCAGCAGAAATGTTTGCGCCCTGGCCTCGCGCCGCTCGATGTAACTGAAATCGTGAACCAGAATCGCAAAGCCCAGTTCCTTCCCCTCGTCTGTGACCGGCATCGCGGTCACCAGCACACGGCCTGCGGGCAGTGTGGCCTCAGTGCTCCACTCCTGCAATCCTTCCTTCGCATCAGCCGTGGATGAGTCGTCCTCGCGGATGCGAGGTCCCACCGCGAGGCAACTGAACTCCTGCGGAAATCCCGGCGTAATGGAGCGCGTGGTGAAATCGGAATCGCAAGCCGCCACTCCGATCACGCGCGCATCCTGCGACAGAGCCGCCAATTGCCTATGCAGTTTTGCGGAATCGTACCAGGCGTCTGCCAGAGAAGGCCGCGCTCCGATCAGCACCAATTGCGACCGCGATTGCACGTCGCGTTCGAACCATTCGCGCGCGGTCGTCTGCACCACACCGGATGCGGCCCAGGTCAACAACGATAGACCCACGATCAGGGCGAACATAAGTCGCGCCACTCGTGTCATACTTCATATTGAAGCATAACTTCCCTGCGCCAAGGCTTCTTTCCATGCGGCTTGAAGATCTAGGACTGATTGGGAACTGCCAGTTTTCCGCGCTCGTCGAAAACAGCGGTGAAATTGTCTGGTGCTGTCTCCCCCGTTTCGATTCCGAGCCGATCTTCTCCACGCTCCTCGACAGCCAGGATGGCGGGCGCTATCGCATCGGTCCGGCAGGCGGAGAATCCGGCTCGCAACGCTACCTCGCCAACACCAACATCCTTGAAACCACATTCACTATTCCGACTGGCTCGTTTAAGGTCATCGACTTTGCTCCGCGCTTCATGCAATTTAGCCGCGCCTTCCGTCCCACGCAACTCATGCGCATTGTGGAACCCATCGAAGGCACGCCTCGCATCGCAGTCTCATGCGAACCCAGGTTGGGATGGTCCAAAGCGGAGCCCTTGCGCTTGCAGGGTTCTCACCATGTCCGCTTTGAAGGCTTCGCCAGCCAGTTGCGTCTCACCACCGACATTCCTCTCTCCTACCTTGGCGGCCAGCCCTTCACGCTCACCGGCCGCCAGCACCTGGTCTTGAATTGGGGCGCGCCCATCCAGGAACCCCTCGCGCCCTTGTGCGAGCGATTCCTGAACGAAACCGCGCGCTACTGGCAGCGCTGGGTAAAGCAGTGCGACATTCCTCCCTTGTTCCAGCAGGAAGTCATTCGCTCCGCGCTCACCCTCAAGTTGCATTGCTTTGAAGACACCGGCGCCATCATCGCCGCCATGACCACGTCCATCCCTGAGTCCCCGGGAAGCGGACGCACCTGGGACTACCGCTACTGCTGGTTGCGCGACTCCTATTACGTGCTCAACGCCTTCGGCCTGCTCGGTCAGTTTGAAGAGCGCGAACAGTTTCTTCAGTATCTTTTGAATGTTGCCGGCGGAGCGCCGGGCCTGAATCTGGCGCCGCTCTACCGCGTCGATGGATCGCAGAACCTGGAAGAATCGATTCTTGAGAACTGGCCCGGCTATAACGGCGAAAAACCTGTGCGGATCGGTAATGCCGCCGCTTTGCATTCCCAGAACGACATCTACGGAGAGATGGTGCTGGCGCTGACTCCGATCTTTCTTGATGAGCGTTTGAGCGCGGAACGCTCGCCCGCGGCTCTGCATCTGATCGAGGGACTCGCGCGGAAAGCGATCTCTCTGACGGGAGTTCCAGACGCCGGCATTTGGGAATATCGCACGCCGTGGAAGCCGCAAACCTTTTCCAGCCTCATGTGCTGGGCGGCTGCCGAGCGCATGGCGCGCATCGCCGACCAGCACGCACCCACTTATGCCGCCGAGTTTCACTCCGCCGCCCAACGCATTCACGACGAAGTCATTGCCCAATCCTGGAATGCGCCCAGAAAGAGTTTTGTCGGCCACTATGGCGGAGATGATCTCGACGCTTCTCTCCTGCAGATGGTCCGCTTGCGCTTTCTTCCCACCGCCGATCCGCGCATGACCAGCACCATCGAGGCCATCTACCAGGACCTCTCCATGGGAGGCTGGGTGCGCCGCTACAGCTTGAACGACGGCTTCGGCAAACCCTCGGTCGCTTTTGTCATCTGCACCTTCTGGTTGATTGAAGCCCTCGCCGCAGCGGGCCGCCGGGAGGAAGCGAGAGAGGCATTTGACCGAATTCGTGCTTCGCTTTCGAACCTTGGGCTCTTGGCCGAGGACTACGATCCCGTGGAGCCGCGCATGTGGGGCAATTTTCCGCAGACCTACTCGCACGTCGGCTTGATCAACGCCGCCTTCGCTGCCTCGCCACAATGGGCTGACGTGCTATGAAACCCTGCTAAAAGGCCGCGTCCCAACTTCAGCGGCGAATCCCGCATCGTGAAACTAAGAGACCAGCTCACAGCCCCGCCGCGCCGTCGGGTGTAAAATCCCCTGTTTGCATCGGAGATGCAGAAGAGGCGGTCCATGCGATATCGCAAATTTGGAAAGCTGGTTTGGAAGGCTTCGGCGCTTGGCTTTGGCTGCATGAGGCTCCCGTGCGCCGATGGCAAGCGCGGTAGCGCCGATATCGATGAAGCGGAAGCGATTCACATGCTCCGAAAGGCCATCGACGCGGGCGTGAACTACGTCGACACGGCGTACCCCTATCACGAAGGCAAGAGCGAACTCCTGGTGGGCAAGGCGCTCAAGGATGGCTACCGCGAGCGGGTTCGGCTGGCGACGAAGCTGCCCACCTGGATGGTCGAGGGGCCGCAGGATTTCAAGCGCTTCCTGAATGAACAGCTCGCGAAGCTCCAGACCGATCGCATCGACTTCTACCTGATTCACTCGCTGAACAGGGGCTGGTGGTCGAACATTGTTGTCAAGCAAAACCTGTTGCGCGAAGCCGAACGGGTGATGGCCGACGGGCGCATCGGGCATCTGGGCTTTTCGTTCCACGACAACTATGAGAGTTTCGCTGAGATCGTGAGTGCCACCGACCTGTGGACCTTCTGCCAGATTCAATACAACTACATGGACACCGAGAACCAGGCGGGCACGCGCGGGCTCAAGCTGGCTGCGGAAAAGGGTCTGGCCGTGGTGGTGATGGAACCGCTGATGGGCGGGCGGCTGGCCGATCCGCCGCCGGCGATTCGCGAGACGCTTGCGGCCGGCCCGGAGCGGCGCAGCCCGGCGCAACTGGCCTTTGACTGGGTATGGGATCAGCCGGAGGTCTCCGTGGTGCTGAGTGGCATGAGCACGATGGACCAGGTCGTCGAGAACCTGCGCTTCGCCGATGAGGCAGGTGTGGGCAAGCTCGGCGCCGCAGAACAGGAGCTGCTTGCGCGCGTGCGCGAGCAGTACCAAGCGCGGGTCACGATCCCCTGCACGCAATGCGGCTACTGCATGCCGTGCCCCAACGCGGTCAACATTCCGGTCAACTTCGATCTCTTCAACTACGCCCACACCTACGACGACGTGGGCGCGGCGCGCTTCCGCTACAAGTTTGTGCTCAAGGAAGAGCAGCGCGCAGGCGCCTGCATCGCATGCGGCAATTGCGAGGAACTCTGCCCGCAGCACATCGCGATCTCGGATTGGATGCCGAAGGTGGAAGCGCTGCTGGCGTAATCGGATGCTGACCGCGGGCGGACCTGCGCCGGATGCGATCAGTGCGTCAGAGCGCTCAAGTGGGCGCCGATATAGTACGGCCACAAGAGGATGGCCAGAAGGCCTTTCCAGAAACTCAGATGCAGATACCCGATGGTGAAGAGCCATGCGCCACACCACGCCATTCCCATGAAGGTGTGCTGCTGGATCTGAATCCTCTGCGGATGCTTGCACTCGTCGTTTGCCAAGATCTCCTCCGTGGGCCCTCCGCGCCAAGGTTCATCACCTTGGGCGGAGGCGTTGATATAGTGATCTCCCGGGTGATTGAAGATATGGTACTCCCGGCGATGGAGAATGAAATGAATTCGTGCGCTTTTTCTTGCCTTTCACGCGGCCAGTAAGCCTGGCCTTTGAACTGGGCGCCGCCCCAGGCTCATTTGTGATACACATTCTGTCGAGGAAGTTTGAACATGGAAAGCAAAGCTCAATCGCCTGCGTTCGTCATGCGTGTCGTGAAGTATGCCTTTGTTGTGTCCGCATTTCTGTTCATTTATGTGCTGACCATAATCCCAGCTCGAGATGGTCCACCTGTGAGCTGGCCTTTCGAACTGGCAATCACCATTGTGGCCCTCGCATGCATTGTGGTCGGTTTTCTAGTGCCGCGATTCGTCTTCCGGGCCGCGGAGAGCGCATATCAGGGTAATCCGGCGTTGACACCGCTCAAACGATGGATGACAAAAGGCATTATGAGCCTTGCGTACTTTGAAGCGTGCATTCTCTTCGGACTTGCACTACATTTTCTTAAAGGAAGTCTTCGCCTGGTTGAGTTACTCTTCGCCGCAGGGATCGCTGCGGAGCTGTTCTGGAGCCCTGGGGAGCCACCAAGCGCAGGAAGCGGTGAGTTTCCCCAAAGCTGATGTGGAGTTCGCGCTCCGCTACCCCATCCACACGGCGTTGCACGCTGTGAATAACGTTTCACAATACGGGATTCTGGCCCCTCCTTGTGCCTCCCATCACTGCGGCTAACCGCTTCATTGCAGAGACTCAACGTAGCGGCCGATCTTCCCAACTGCCGCACTGTGGAGTGAAACGAATGAGTGAACCTAAGACTGTGATTTTGGACGGGAACGAGGCTGCGGCTTCGGTCGCCTATCGACTCTCGGAAGTCGTTGCCATCTACCCCATTACCCCCTCCTCACCGATGGCCGAGTGGGCCGATCAGTGGCTCTCGGAGGGGAAGAAGAACATCTGGGGCGCATTGCCCATCGTGGAAGAAATGCAGAGTGAAGGCGGCGCGGCGGGCGCCTTGCACGGCGCGTTGCAGGCCGGGGCCTTTGGCACCACGTTTACGGCCTCGCAGGGCCTGTTGCTGATGATTCCCAACATGTTTAAGATTGCCGGTGAGCTGACCCCGGCTACGATGCACGTCTCGGCCCGCACCCTGGCCACGCACGCGCTCTCGATCTTCGGCGACCACAGCGACGTGATGGCCTGCCGCGCGACCGGCTGGGCGATGCTGGCCTCGAACTCCGTGCAGGAAGTGGCCGATCTCGCCACTGTGGCGCAGATCGCCACGCTCGAGTCGCGCATTCCGTTCATTCACTTCTTCGACGGCTTCCGCACCTCGCACGAAGTGGGCAAGATTGAGCCCATCAGCGACGAGACGCTTCGCGCTCTGCTGGACGACAAGTACCTGATCGCCTTCCGCCAGAACGCTCTTTCGCCGGATCGCCCGTTCATTCGCGGCACAGCGCAGAATCCCGACGTGTTCTTCCAGGCGCGCGAGGCCTGCACGCCGTTCCACGCGGCCGTTCCCGTCATCGTGCAGTCGGTGATGGATCGTTTTGCCAAATTGACAGGCCGCAGCTATCGCCTCTTCGACTACTACGGTGCGAAGGACGCAGAGCGCGTGATCGTGCTGATGGGTTCAGGCGCCGAGGCTGCCGAGGAAGCCGTGGACGCGCTCGTGCGCCAGGGCGAAAAGGTGGGCATGGTGAAGGTGCGCTTGTACCGGCCCTTCGACAGCAAGGCATTCCTGGCCGCGCTGCCCGCGACCGTGAAGTCGATTGCGATTCTCGATCGCTGCAAGGAGCCCGGCGGCGCGGGTGAGCCGCTCTATCAGGACATCGTGACGGTGCTGGCCGAGAACTCCGCGAGCCTGCCCTTCGCCGCTGCGTCGGCGGTTATCGGTGGCCGCTACGGCCTCTCGTCGAAAGAGTTTACACCGGCCATGGTCAAGGGCGTTCTCGATGAACTGACGAAGCCCGCTCCCAAGAATCACTTCACCGTCGGCATCAACGACGACGTGAGCCACTCGAGCCTCGACTACGATCCCGAATTCTCTACCGAGGATCCGAAGACGGTGCGCGCACTGTTCTACGGACTTGGCTCCGACGGCACCGTGGGCGCCAATAAGAATTCGATCAAGATCATCGGCAGCGAGACGCCGAATTACGCGCAAGGCTACTTTGTGTACGACTCGAAGAAGTCTGGCTCGATGACCACGTCGCACCTGCGCTTCGGGCCGAACCCGATCCGGTCGACCTACCTGATCACCAAGGCGAGCTTTGTGGCCTGCCACAACTTCAGCTTCCTCGAGAAGATGAACGTGCTGGAAGCGGCGGTGCCGGGCGCTGTGTTCCTGCTCAACTCGCCGTACTCTGCGGCCGAGGTGTGGGACAAGCTGCCGCGTAGCACGCAAGAAGAGATGCTGCGCAAGAAGATTCAGTTTTACGTGATCGACGGTTACAAGGTGGCGCGTGAGGCCGGCATGGGCACTCGCATCAATACCATCATGCAGACCTGCTTCTTCGCCATCAGCGGCGTGCTGCCCAAGGACGAGGCGATCGCGCAGATCAAGAAGTCCATCAAGAAGACCTATGGCAAGCGCGGCGAAGCGGTGGTCGAGAAGAACTTTGCCGCCGTCGATCACGCGCTGGCACATCTCGAGAAGGTGGAGTTGCCCGCGGCCGCGACCTCCAGCTTCGATCTCACGGGTGCGTTCTCCGCGAAGGCGCCGTTGTTTGTGCATGACGTGCTGGGAATGATGGCTGAAGGCAAGGGCGACCTGATCCCGGTCAGCGCCCTCCCTGCCGGGGGCGCATTTCCCTCGGGCACGGCGCAGTGGGAGAAGCGCAATATTGCGCAGTTTATCCCGGTGTGGGACAAGGACCTTTGCATCCAGTGCGGCAAGTGTGTGATGGTGTGCCCGCACGCCGTGATTCGCGCCAAGATCTACAGCCCCGAGCTCGCCGACAAGGCGCCGGCGACGCTCAAGTGGGCCAAGCCCAAGTGGAAGGGTATGGAAGACCAGCGCTATACGCTGCAAGTAGCGCCGGAAGATTGCACCGGCTGCGCAGTGTGCGTGGAAGTGTGCCCGGTCAAGAACAAGAGCGACGCCAGCAAGAAGGCCATCAACATGGCGCCCCAGGCTCCGCTGCGCGAGTCGGAGCGCGAGAACTGGGATTTCTTCCTCTCGTTGCCCGAAGTAGACCGGTCCAAGCTTTCGCACACGCAAGTGAAGGACCTGCAGCTTCTTCAACCGCTCTTCGAGTTCTCGGGCGCCTGCGCGGGCTGCGGCGAAACGGCGTACATCAAACTGCTCACGCAGTTGTTTGGCGATCGGCTCTATATCGGCAATGCCACGGGCTGCTCGTCGATTTACGGCGGCAACTTGCCGACGACGCCTTATACGTCGAACGCGCAGGGCCGCGGACCGACGTGGTCGAACTCGCTCTTCGAGGACAACGCCGAATTCGGATTCGGCATGAGGGCAGCGCTCGATCAGCAAAAAGCCTTTGCGGAGAATCTCGTGACGCGGCTCGCGCCGGCGATCGGTGCGGAGCTTGCCGCCGATCTGGTCGGGGCTTCGCAGAAGTCCGAATCGGACATCAATCAGCAGCGTGAGCGCGTCAAAGCTCTACGCGAGAAACTCGCTGGGAACGAGTCGTCGGACGCCAAGAATCTGCTGGCTGTCGCCGACACCCTGGTTCGCAAGAGCGTTTGGATCCTGGGCGGCGACGGATGGGCCTACGACATCGGATTCGGCGGTCTCGATCACGTGCTCGGCTCAGGCAAGAACGTGAACGTACTGGTTCTCGACACCGGCGTCTACTCGAACACCGGCGGCCAGGCCTCCAAGTCCACACCGCGCGGTGCGGTCGCGAAGTTTGCCGCCAGCGGCAAGCCGAACAGCCGCAAGGATCTGGCCATGGAAGCCGTCAGCTACGGATCGGTGTATGTGGCGCAGGTGGCGCTGGGCAGCAACGACACCCACGTCATCAAGGCCTTCCAGGAGGCCGAGGCGCACGACGGTCCGTCGATTATCATCGCGTATTCCAGTTGCATCGCTCACGGCTACGACTTGGTGCATGGGCTGGAGCAGCAGAAGCTGGCCGTGCAGTCGGGTTACTGGCCCTTGATGCGCTACAACCCGGCGCTGCGCGAGGACGGCAAGAATCCCTTCCAGCTCGACTCGAAGGCGCCTTCGATCCGGCTCAAGGATTATGCTTACCGCGAAGCTCGTTACACCATGCTGGCACGCAGCAATCCGGAGCTGGCCGCGAAACTGCTTGGCGAAGCGCAGGACGACGTGGAGCGCGGGTGGCGCGTCTACTCCGCCCGCGCCGCGATGCCGGGCCGCGGCGAGACGCCGAACATCGCGCCGCCGGAAAAACCTGAAGA
>Ga0187852_1002082_pt1 | contig 17113 bp, 16 predicted proteins | sample June2016WEW_6_40_FD_134511 | JGI IMG/M metagenome (GOLD analysis project Ga0187852, IMG submission 134511) | Peatland microbial communities from SPRUCE experiment site at the Marcell Experimental Forest, Minnesota, USA - June2016WEW_6_40 | ecosystem: Environmental > Terrestrial > Soil > Wetlands...
CTACGCATGCTGACTTCAACATAGCAAACAGTGAAGTTAAAGTCAGCATCTAAAACGTTCCAAAAAGCCCGTCAAATAAGGAGAAAACCACATTCACCATGAGTTTTCACGACTGATATAAGTTATACCGGAAGTCGAAGTGACTGCTACGAACACCGCGACAGGTGTTGAAACACGGATGAAAACAGACTCCAGCGGTGTCTATGAGTTGAGCTTCCTGGTGCCTGGACCGTACTCGATGACTTTTAGCAAGTCCGGGTTCAAGACCTTTGTGCGAAGCGGAATCGCACTGGAAGTGCAAGTGATCACGGTGAATGCGTCGCTGGCGGTCGGGTCAGTTGCGCAGGAAATCAACGTGAGCGCGGAAGTGCAGCTGGTGGAAACGGAAACGTCGAAGAAAAGCACAACGCTGGACGTCTCAACGGTTGAAGAGCTTCCCAGCGTGGGAGCGAGCTGGTATAACTTTACGGCCCTGATGCCTGGAGTTAGCGGTGGTGGTGGCCAGAATGCCAGCGGAGAGGGAGTCTCGGTCAATGGGGCTCCGTCGTACCAAGAAGTTTGGATGATGAACGGGGCCAACGCCAGTCAACCACAGAGCCAGAATGCCATTGGGTGGACGGCCAACCAACAAGATATTGAGGAAATCAGCTTTGACACCCACAATTTCAGCGCCCAGTATGGAATGGGTACAGCTATCTTCAATATCATTGCTAAAGGCGGCACTAACAGCTTCCACGGCTCGGTGTTTGAATTCGATCAAAACGATGCGTTCTCAGCCCGAAACTTTTTCGCCTCAGGCGTGCAACCACTGCGCTGGAACGACTACGGATTCAATCTGGGCGGGCCGGTCAAGCGTAACAAGGCTTTTTTCTTTGTGAATTACGAGCGTGTACCCTCCATCACGTATCCAATTGCCATCGACACATTTCCAACTCCAGCGATGCGGCAAGGCGACTTCAGCGCCGCCGGGCTGCCGCCGATCTACGATCCCAGCACGACGGCCGTCGTGAATGGGCAATACGTTCGCCAGCCCTTTTCTTCGGGCCAGATTCCATCAGGGGAGATTGATCCCGTGGCGGCCAAGACTCTGCAATACATGCCGCTGCCCAACCTGCCTGGGCTTGTGAACAATTATTACTTTCCCACTCGCCAGGACATACACACCTACTTTCTGACAACGAAGGAAGACTTTGATCTTACACCCAGTAACCGCGTTGAAGTGGTGTACAAGATCACCAGTTCTCCTTTCACCCGGTACGCGCCAACCTCCCCCGTTGGCAACTCAACGCGTTTCGGCGAAAATTCCTCGGCTCAAGTCACCGATTCGTGGAGCATTCGCCCAACCCTGGTGAATGAGTTTCACATTGGTATGGTTCGTGCCGGGCAGGGGTGGCATGACGGCGACTTGGGTAAGGGATATCCGGCCCTCATTGGGCTGCCGAATCTCACCGAAAACGCCTTTCCCAACATGACGATCTCTGGAACCATTCCGACCAGCATTGGCACGGGAACCAATGCAATCATGGGGCAACTGGGATTAACCCCCTCTGACACTGTCACTTGGGTAAAGGGGAAGCACATTCTAAAGTTGGGAGGCGAGGTCTTTAGGTGGCAGACCAACGTCGCATGGCCGAATATCGACCCCGGAGATTTTGCGTTCAGTGGCATTTACAGCCGCAACCCGTCGGATCCCACTAGTACCGGCGTAGGCCTCGCTGACTTCATGCTTGGCTTGCCCCAGACCTGGTACGTTAATGACCCAACAACGCCCGGAGGACGGATGTGGTCAGTTCAGCTCTTTGGCCAGGATGACTTCAAGCTCAAACCCAACCTTACGCTGAACATTGGCCTACGGTGGGGGACACAGCCGGGCTGGAGCGACAACCAGGGCAGGCAAGCCGATTTCGATCCTACGTTGTTGAATCCGGCAACCAATACGCCAGGGGCAATCTTGTACCAGGGTCAACTCGGCCGAAAAGCGCCACAGGCTACTGCTTATGATCTGTTTGCCCCGCGGATTGGCTTTGCCTGGTCCCCCAAGAACGCCTGGTCTATTCGCGGTGCCTACGGGCTCTTCTATATGCAGGAGGGAGCGGATACCTACGGAAATCAGCTCGGGATCGGCTGGGCAATTCAAGGCTACGATACGTCCCCGGATTTGATCTCTCCCATCTTCACGCTTTCCCAAGGTCCTCCATCACCCATCTACCCCACGGCCGCTAGTCGTACTCCCGCTCTCTTGAACGGCCAGTCAATCACCTATATCCCATATCACGCGCCTGTTCCATACCTTGAGGAATGGCAATTCGATATTCAGCACCAGCTTCGGGGTGGGGTCATGGTTGATGTGGGCTACGTCGGCAGCTACGGAGTGCATCTCACGCTGAACCGGGACATCGACACGCTTCCGCAGAATTTGATTTCCCAAATCAACACAGGAGCGAACCTGCAACTGCTTCGGCCTTACCCTCAATACTACGGGATTATGAGTACCCAAGACGGGGGCGTGTCGAACTATAACTCCCTGCAGGTGAGCGCCCAGAAACGCTTTTCCTACGGTCTGCAGTTCATTGCTAATTACACCTGGTCCAAAACCATGGACATGGACACGGGAAGCGGTTGGAGCGGCCCGATGGCCGAGGGCGATGTGTGGCAAGATAATTACAATCTGCGCTCCAATTATGGTTTGTCGTTGCTGGATATGCCGCAGGTCTTTAACGGTGATTTCATTTACCAACTCCCTGCCGGTCGCGGAAGGCGATTCCTGAACCAGGGCGGTGTCCTCAACGGAATCTTGGGAGGGTGGCAACTGTCTTCCCTTTGGCAGGTGCATTCGGGCATCCCCTTCACTCCCATCGTGGGAACTGCTAATTTGAGCGGTTCATTAGGCCAGTATTGGTATCCGAACAGGGTTGGCAACGCGGCTGTCAGCCATCCCAACGTTCAGGAGTGGTTTAACCCCAATGCGTTCGCCGTTCCGGATGCGGGCACTTTCGGAAACTCCGGGAGAGACGTTCTTTTTGGGCCACCATGGAAGGAAATGGACATCTCTCTAGCCAAGCATTTCGTTATCAGCAAGCTCGGAGAAGCGGGCAATCTTGAGATTAAAGCGGACGCCTTCGACGCGTTCAACCACGCCAATTTCGGCCAGCCCAACCCTAATATCGGAACGCTGGGAGCTGGAGTGATCACCAGCGCCAATTTCAATAACGGGAATTACCCGACTCCACTTGGGAGGACAATCCAGCTTGGTGCAAAGCTGAGCTTCTAAACATTGTGGGCACTTGCACCGGTGGACAGCGCGAGCCCAAGGTTGGTTCATACGACGGTTGACAAGAATATGCGAGTTAAGTCACTCTTTGCCGGGTGGTAGATTGAGGATCGGCAATTTGCTTCGCCACCTGGCTGCTTGCGCTGGTTTGCCCCACGCCTGATAGAGCTGGACAAGCCAAACGCGCGCGCGTTCCACGTGATCCCGGTCCCGGACGCCGGTCAGGTCTTTCCGCGCCTCCATCGGCTGGTATCCTTCAACCAGCAGCGGCTCCGCTTCGGCATATCGCTTCTGTTCACCCACTGCTCGCGGGCGACATTTTGTACTTGTCATTTGTTTTCATATACATTCTGGCTTTGTTCCGCCAATATTGGGACGTGTAGCGCGGAGGTAGCCGCAGTCTGGCTTCCTCCGCGGCCTTTCGACGGACCGAGCACTCCGAACCGGTCAGGCGCGTGCGAAACCAAAGAACCGCGGAGGAATGCCAGAACCGCGTACCTCCGCGCTACTTCGCTCGTTTCGCGCACTTTGTGCTCAAAAACAGGTTCCTTTTGGGTTCGTTTCTGCACCTTGTAACAACCGCCATCCTTTGTTTTCAATAACTTCCTAGCTTCGTTCCCACGATTTTTGTATAAGATGCCACCAACGGCCCTCTCCCCGGGGGAGAGGGTGGCGAGAGTAGCGAGCCGGATGAGGGGTTTCTTCGGGTCGTGCCTGCTCGACATTTTTACCTCTTCCTTTGTTTTCATATACATTCTGGCTTTGTTCCCTCGATTTTCAACATCCTTACACCGATTTCACGCCAAGGCGCAAAGCGTTCAAAGGCCACAAAGCCGCACCACTCCCGCCCCTCCTCACCCGAGGAGGGGAGTTTGGGATTCCCCTCCTTAGTTAAGGAGGGGCAAGGAGCGGTTGATTTCTCAGCCGATCCTTTGTTTTCATACACATTCTGGCTTTGTTCCCCCAATTTTTTAGCGCGGACCGCCGCCTTTGCGGTCCGCGGCTCGTCCCAGGTCTTGGAAAAGCCGCAGACCGCAGAACCGGCGGTCTGCGCTACCAAACTGCACAAAAGGAAGGAACCACTAGGAGTGATTACCGACGAAAACGGAAGAGGACTTTCTGGCATAACCTGTACGGCAGGGCCGACTGCCTTCTGCGACCTTGCTCAAAGATTCTAACCGATGATATAACATTTGTCAAGTATCAACAGAGTTAATTATCCCGATGGCACCTCGCCCGGCGCCCCACGCGTTGTTTGAAGTATTCGACGACCTGAAAAGGCGTCGCGGAAGTCGTCGGGCGGCGGCGACACTGGTTTTGATGTCGCCGACCCTGCATGCCGCCTTCGACCCAAGGTCCGGTACCACCGCCCAGCGGAATCAGGGTCGAAAAACCAGTCTCAGGCCGACACCCCCGAAGGCTGGCGAAACGCAGAGCTTCGCTCTGCGCCAGCCCGGGATTGCTGCCCCCGCCGAACTGGTACAGCGTCGTGAAGGTCTGCGCACGTAACGACCCCGACGCACCCAGCCAGAGCGCCACTAACATCACAGAAATTCCAGACTTCCTCATGGTGGACATTTAGTTTTCCTCCTTAACGACAAAACCAGTTCACAACCGCCAGCATAGCCAGACTCACCGGACCGCTTGTCATAAGCTTGTTAAGGGATGGTCAAAGTATCTGTCGCTTTCTTGATACCCTTGCCGCAGGCGCCCGCCTTGGAACCTGAATCGGCGGAGCCTGCGACTCCGCTTTGTCCAGGGCGAAATGATTGTGGCGTGACCGTCGCTGATTCTATACATGCGATTCACGGAGCTCTATGGCAGCACCTGGAAGGGCACGTTGCTCGAAAGCGCGCCAGTGGGCGTTACCACCTTGACCTCGCCGGTGGTGGCGCCCGCGGGCACGGCGGTAGTGATTTCCGAAGCTGAGACCACGTTGAAGACAGCCGCCGTGCCGTTCAAGGTGACGCTGGTTGCGCCGGTCAGATCGGTCCCCAGAATGTTGACGGCCGCTCCCAGCGCGCCAGAGGCAGGCTGTGTCGCTACAAATGGACCCAGACCTACAGACAGGCTGTAAAGCCCTTTTGCTTGACATCGCGCCTGCCCGGCGTAAAGTTGCATCGAGCGGAATGATCTCGGGCTGCCTTTTAGCCTTGCGGCTGGAATATTTTGCACCAGCCCTTCGGGCTGATTTCCCCTTCAACCGATGTGCAGGCGCTCGGCGACTGAAACAGTTTGCACTTGTCACATTGCTGGTCGCCTTTCGGCGTGTCCTGGTACGCGGCCTGCTTCTGCGTCATCTTGGCCTTCGCTGCTGCGGGCTTCGGGCCCAGGGTGAGGAGGACCACTGCGCTCAGGGCAGTGGTCGCCGAGCGCTCGCAAAAAGAGCGCCGTGAAAGTTCTTGAGATTTGGTTGCCATGGACATCCTCCTGCGTTATTGGCTTCAGGTACTTCCGTTTCTCCAGATCTCCGCCCAAATGACTATGCCTATATTCTTCGCCATTCGTACCCGGTTCGCAATCTTCTGTTCCGGTAAGTGCGGTTCCGCCGTAGCAATCAAGGGGTCTCACCCGCAAAAACGGTTAATACCTCTTGTGCTCGCCCGACAGGGGCACCTGCTGCGGGCTGCCGCCGCCGTTGTCACTGACGGAGACATCGCCGCTGAAGCTCCCAAACCCTGTTGGCTTGAAGGTCACGGTGATTGTGCAGGACCCTCCCGCCGCAACACTGGCGCCGCAGGTGTTCGTCTGGGAAAAAGTAGTAGAACCTGTGATCGTGATGCTGCTAATGCTGAGCGCCGTGCTGCCCGTGTTGCTCAGCGTCGTGGTCAGCGTTCCGGAGTTACCAAAGCTCAGGCTGGTCGGATTGAATTCCACCACCGTGCCTGTGCCCGTCAGGCTGATCGTTTGCGGGCTGGCCGGCGCATTATCGGTAATCGACAACGTCCCCGTTCGGGTTCCCCTCTGCGTGGGTTTGAAGGTCACGCTGATGGTGCAGCTCGCATCCGCCGCCAAGCTCGAACCGCAAGTGTTCGTCTGGCTGAAGTCCCTGCTCGCGGCGATACTGGTGATACTGAGCGCCGTCGTGCCCCAGTTGGTCAGCGTGACCGACTGCGCTGAGCTGGAAGTGCCCACAAGCTGCGTGGCAAAAGTCAGGCTGCTGGGTGAAGGAGTAGCGTTCGGTCCGGAAACGAGTCCGGTGCCGCTCAAGCCGATCGTTTGCGGACTTCCCGCGGCGTTGTCCGTGATGGTAATCGAGGCACTCCGCGGCTCAATCTGGGTCGGCTTGAAGGTTACGGTGATGGTGCAGCTCGCGCCAGCCGCGAGGCCCGTGCCGCAGGTATTGGTTTGGCTGAAATCGGCCGTGTTAGTTCCTGTGACCGCTATGCTGCTAATGGTCAACGCGAGACCGCTGGGATTGGAGAGCGTCACCTGGTCCGGCGCACTTGTGGTCCCGACCACCTCATTGCCAAAATTCAGGCTTGTGCTCGAAAGCGAAGCAAGGGGGATCTGCAGCAGGACGGAGAACGAATAGACATAGTCGGTGACGGCCATACCGAGCCTGCCCTCACCATTGAAGTCTCCCACCGCCACCGACATCGGCTGTGTCCCCGCGCCGTAGTCGACGGCGGCCTGGAAGGTGCCGTTGCCGTTGCCCAAGAGCACGCTGACGTTACTGCTCCCATCGTTCGCCACCACCAGGTCCAGCTTGCCGTCCCCGTTGAAATCTCCCACCGCCACCGCGTCGGGGTAGGTCCCGGCGCCGTAGTCGACGGCAGCCTGGAATGTCCCATCGCCGTTCCCCAAGAGTATGCTGACGTTATTGCTCCCCTCGTTCGCCACCACCAGGTCCAGCTTGCCGTCGCCATTGAAATCCGCCACCGCCACCGAAAAGGGCTCGGTCCCGGTGGCGTAGTTCACGGCAGCTTGGAACGTCCCATCTCCCTTGCCCAAGAGTATGCTGACGTTGTTGCTGCCCGAATTCGCGACGGCCAGGTCCAGCTTACCGTCCCCGTTAAAATCTCCCACCGCCACCGAGGTGGAATAGGTCCCGAAGCTCCCGGTGCTGTAGTTCACGGCAGCTTGGAACGTCCCATCGCCGTTCCCCAAAAGTATGCTGACGCTGCCCGCATAGTTCGCCACCACCAGGTCCAGCTTGCCGTCACCGTTAAAATCTCCCACCGCCACCGAATAGGGCCCGGTCCAGGTGGTGGCATAGTTCACGGCAGCTTGGAACGTCCCATCTCCATTGCCCAAGAGTATGCTGACGTTATTGTCGTTATAGTTCGCTACGGCCAGGTCCAGCTTGCCGTCGCCCCTAAAATCCCCCACCGCCACCGACTCCGGAAGTGATCCGGCGCTGTAGTCCACGGCAGCCTGGAAGGTGCCGTCGCCGTTCCCCAAGAGTATGCTGACGTCGCCCGAAAGATTCGAAGAATTCGCCACGGCCAGGTCCAGCTTACCGTCCCCGTTAAAGTCCCCTACCGCCACCGATGTCGGAAACGACACGCCGCCGAAGGCTGACGGGGCACTCAGTGCGATCGAGGAAGTAGAGGGAGTAACCTCGAAGAACATCACATTCGACGTGCCCCCGCCTGGACTCGGGTTCACCACGGTCACCGAAGCGGTGCTAGCCGCGGCGATGTCCGAAGCCGGTACGCTGGCCGTTAACTGTGAGTGGCTGACGAAAGTGGTCGCGAGCGAGCTGTCGTTCCAGTTCACCACCGCGCCCGAGACAAAGCCCGTGCCCTTCACCGTCAGGGTGAATCCCTTCCCGCCCGGCGCAGTGGCGTCAGGCGCCAGGGGCTGGTTGATCAGGGGTACGGGGTTTTCAGCGGCAAAGGCCCTCGAGCTCAAGATCTCCAAGGGGCCGAAGGCGGCCAACGCCACCCCCAAGAGAAGTCCATAAGTCAATCCCTGCTTTTTACGCGTCGACATGACATCCTCCTTATGTTTGGTGCGGGCTCGCTCCCCTCGGGGATCCCCCAAAACAGTTCGCAGTAGCGGCTTATTCATGGTGTCTCTTTGTTTTCTAGTTTCTTAGCAATCATCAACAGGTGCCAGATTAGCGAGACGCGATGGCAGGCTTGTCACCGCTAGGTCAAAAGATTGTAATTTAGAATAGTCACGGTCCACCTTGCAGCCGTTGACCCCGCCAGTCGCCGCTGTTCCGTAGAAGTTCCCATGGATGGCCTGGACCAGCCCCGCTGCATGCACGCGTCAGAACCTTGCTCAGGCTCAGTTGTGTATTCTGCCCCTTGCGCGGACGCCAATTGTCAAATACTTGTTTAGGCCTTGCAAAACTGTAGTGAGCTCTAATTGATCGGAAGCGCCCACTATCATTAGGGCGGCGACCGAACTGAGGCTGCGCGAGGGGTTGGCACGGCACCAACCCCTGCGTCGCAGGAGTGCGAGCTAGAGTTCGCGACGAGCCCTGTCTGCGTCTGCGGCCAGATCGCGCAGAAGGGCGAAGAATTGTCTCGACTGGCCGATGAAAAGTCCCATGGCGGTGAGGAAATTCACCACTCCCATAGCAATACCATTCGTCGCAGTGGGGCGGATGATCGAGACAGGCGGAAGTTCTCGGCTCAAGAAGGGGCAGGGTTCCGGCATGATCAGGTTGGTTTGGAACTCCTCCCCGCCGAAAGGAGCGGAATTGAGGTTCGGAAACACCAGACCATTCGTGGGATCGGTCAGAGGAGGCGCGTTTCCCGCTTTGTCCGACCAGGTCTGAAAGTGCATGGTCTCCGTGGGGCCGATGCTGATCAGGATTCGCAAGACTTCGACGCTCGTAGACCTCTGCGCCATCGCAGGATAGAGACTATTGCCGCCTTGCTCGATAGTCGGCATGTGGAATCCTGCGGTATTGGCGATGGCCTGGATATGGTCGCTGGGCGATAGGTCGGCATCGCTCCGGGGAATCGCTGGAAACTTCCCGGCGAACAAGCCCGGCACGGCTTGAGGAAATACGAAATTGGGGTCAAGATCAGGGTTGTTTGCGCTGCTGCGATACCGCGTCCACCAACTAGTGTCCAAGGTCAGTTGCATCAGGTTTGTGAGTCGTCCAATCTGTTGGGCGCCGCTTGCCGTACTACTCGGCAAAGTGCGGAACTCATCCAGATTGGCAGGGGCTGCGCCCTTCGACTCCAGATAGGCATTGAGAAACGTGAAGTGGGAAATTTCGTCGTCGGTGTTATCGTGAACGTACTGGGCAAAGTCGCTATCAAGCACTGCGAGGGCAGCGGTATAAACGGGATTACCACTGCCACCCGGCACTTCGTCGTCTTGAATTCCTCCGAGCTCGTTGTATTGTTGCCAGAAATCACTTTCCAGAATCTCGGCTGCCGCCGCGAACCGGAGCATGGCCGCGTCCCCCTTAGTCATCGAGTTGTCGTCATCATGCATTTCCTCTTCGCCGAACAGTGGTAGCCGGCCGGCCAGTAGTCCGCTGGTCACAGTTGCCGTGCCCACCGCCAGGCCAGTCTTCAAGAATCGGCGCCGCGCGGCGCCTCCTTTGGCTTTCTCGCACAGTTCTTTCATAGTCGTCTCCTTTTTCAGCTTCGCTGTCAAATCTAAGACTGCGAGCGTCCGTTCGAGTCAGCACGGCCTCGTCGGGCAAGTTTCGATACAAGCGCGATCCATGCGTTTGGAGGCTAATCCCGACTTCCTCTAAAGATCGGTGTGCATCAACCCCCCCCGGCGACCGTCACAAGCGACCTTAATGGAATCAGGCACAGGTCTTGTCAGGGGCATGTCGCGGTTCTGTTATTTGTTTGTCCAAATCGCTGAGGTGGGCTCGTGCGGGATTCGCTACGTGCAGACAATTCGATGACATTCGCCTTATCTGCACAGGACCAGGGAAAGCCAATTTGATCAGCCGTAAGTTGGCCGAGTCTTCTTAAGCCCTCTTCACACGCGAACCATCGAGATGCCAGTAAACGCAGGGGCCGACCTCATCCTGTCACCTCGATGATCATAAGGATCAACTATGTCGGTGGTAGAGTTCGAGGCCTCGAGACCTTTCGATGGTCAAGCCCATTGTGGGTCTGCCGCACTGATCCTGCCGTTGGGGTGAATTCGCGTATAACGGGAAGACGGCGCCGCACACCTGATACGACGAATTGACCGGTTATTGACTCAGAACGCGCTTCGCATACAACTGAAGGGCCGAGGTGCCCATTTTACATATCGCTTGCCGTCTGACAGCACTCAACGCCGCAGAGGCGAATTCGCCGTACGTGGCACTCCGGCACTCTCTCCACCGTCCACGCCAACTCTGCCGCCCAGGCACTCAGCCGGTTCACCACCTGCGTGCTCCAGAGCGAAATGGAGCTTCCCTCCCGCGCCATCAAGAGCAACATCGCCGACTCGCTGCACCTGATCGTCCATATCGAGCGTCGCCCAGGGCGCCGCTTCGTCTCCGAAATCCTGCAAGTGAAGAAGTACAACCCCGAAACCGATCTCTACAGCCTCACACCCGTATTCGCTCGCAAGGAGGAACCATGAGTAGAGACGCCAGCGACAATTTCCGTGTCCAATACGAAAGTGAGGAGCGCGACCGTGACCTCATCCGTCAGGAGCTCGAGCGCGGCGTACCGGAAGACCAGATCGAAGAACACGTTGCCCTGCAAAGCGACTTCGTCCGCCTCAACCCCGGCAGCGACGTTCGCGCTTACGCCCGGCACTTGATTGAAGATGAGAATACCGCCTCGTCTCTCGACCTCTCTCCTTCAGACCAATGGAAGCAGGACTTTAAGAGAGAGTTCGGAGTTGAGCCCCGCAAACCCGACTTGGAGGCTTCGAACGATACGCACCCAGAGCCGACGCCTACGCTTTCCGAGCGGATTCGCGCCGCTGAGGAGTCCGTGCGCAGCTACATCAACGAGAATTTTAAGCCGGACGATTGGCTCGCCGTTGTCGCGCTCAATCGAAAGAGTGGCGAGGTCGTGCAGCGCATCAGTCCCGCGAAGAATATTGCCAGCCCCGACTACCAACGTTGGCTGCGCCACCTGAATGCCACGGGCGCGGACGTCTACATGAGCCTCAATACGTTTAAGGAGCACGCCCGCGGGAGGACGAAGGGAGACTTGAAGGAAGTGCGACACCTCTATCTCGATTTGGACCAGGACGGTGCGCGCAAGCTCGAAGCCATCCAGCATGACAGCGCGGTTCCGGCGCCCAATTACGTACTCAATACCTCGCCCGGGAAGTATCAGGTGATCTGGCGAGTAGAGGGCTTTGGCCAGGTCGAGGCCGAGGCGGCGCTGCGCACGCTTGCTCAACGCTTCGGCGGCGATCCCGCAGCGACCGATTCAACCCGCATCTTCCGGCTGCCGGGGTTCAACAGCAAGAAATACGCCCAGGATTTCCAGGTGACCGTGGCAAAGGAAGCGCCCGCCGCCCACGTGTACCGCCCAGAGGACTTTAAGGTCCAGAGTGAGGAGCCAGAGCGTACCCCGTCCGGCTCAGTGGCCACGCAGCGGCGAGCGGAAGGCGAGCCATTGAGCCAGTCGGAGCGCGACTGGAGGAATCGATGAGTAAGAACGGAAGGCCAAGAAATTTGTCCGGAACCGTATTTTCTCGCAAGGAATCCGCATTCCTCTGGGTGCGCCATGCGGACCGCACCGGCACGCTCAAACGGGAATCCGCCGGAACGGCAGACCCAGAGGAAGCAGAGCGCTTTCTGCAAGCACGCCTTGATGCCCGCGACGAAGGCAAACTACCAAGCGTGCTCGCGGGCAAGACTCTCACCCTTGGTGAATGGGCGGACTGGTTCCTAGAAATGAGGTCAAAGCCACCATTTAGATCGGAGAATACCCATGCCCAAAACTTGAACGTACTCAAACATCTCAAGCTGGCCTTCGGAAGTATGCTTCTGGCGGACATCACACTAGAATCCATTGAAGACTACCTGCGCGGCCGCCTTAAGGCAGACAAGACCGTCCGTACCAAGCTGGGGCTGAAGGTCGTAGGCAAGCTCAAGCCATACAGCGTTCACCAAGAACTCCGCGTGTTGACCCGAATACTGAATCTCGCCGTTCAGCAGAAGCGGCTTCCTGCTAACCCGTGCTGCGGAGTCGAATTTCCGGCGTCTATTAGTAAATCGATCAGAAAACCACACTACATGACATCGAGTGAACAGGTGCGGATTGAGTTAGTAGCTCCTAATTACCTAAAGAACCTGGTGATCATCTTGACCGAAATGGGACTTCGTCCCTTTAAGGAACTGCTCCCTATGAAGAAGTTCCAAGTAGATCTTGATAACTCAGTTGTCAGTCTCTCCGATTCCAAGACCCCCAGCGGAATCGGCGATATGCCGATGACGGATTCTGCCCATGGTGCGTTCAAGGCGCAAATCGAGGCGACACCAAAGTCCGACTACCTTTTCCCAAGCCCCAGCAAAAGAGCTAAGAAACCACACATCACATCATTGCGCAGAATTTGGGAAAAAACGTTACGCCTAGCCGGCGTTTCTTACTTTCCGATATATCGCCTTCGGCACACCTTCGCGACGAGACTCAGCGCCGGTGGAGTGGCAGACCATTTTGTCACTCAGATGCTCCGTCAGGGAGATTCGCGCGTGTTCAAGCGGTACAGCCAAGCGAAACTCATGATGATGCGCGAGGCGCTTGAAAAGCTCGACCGCAAAGCTAACGAACACAGCGGGACTTTTAGCACAGCAGCGCCAAACTGAGGCACTTTTAGCACAGTTTTGGTACAGTAAGGGCACTTTTACTGGTTATGGAAAATCTTACGTCGATGAATCGGAAGGAATTAGTTGGTGGACCTGGAGAGGTTCGAACTCTCGACCTCATGACTGCCAGTCATGCGCGCTCCCAACTGCGCCACAGGCCCAAACTGTTTAAAACTCAGTAGATATTGACCTCAACGGGACGTCTTTCCGCCCATTCTCCGTCTCTGTGAACCCATGTGAACGCAAAACGTGATTCAGGCTTTTTGTCCCCTGTTCTCCACTTCGAGTCGCAATCGGCGGTCCTCGCGCTTGCGGGCTTCATACGCGGACACTTTCTGCATGGCGTCTTGCACATCCCCGGCGTCCACAATCTTGTACCTCGCGATTATCTTAGCATCCTTGTGACCAGAAATCAACATGGCTGACTGCGCCACGCCGGCCCGAATCAGGTTGCGGACACCTGTCCTCCGCAAGTCGTGGAAAAGCCTTCCTGGGCAGCCTACCGCCTTCGTGACTGCGGCCCACGCCTTCCTGAAGTCGTGGATGGGCTCCGGGCCGCGGTGGAAGGCGTGGACCAACCTCCGAGTACCCGACGTTCCTCTTGCAACACCTGCTCACGGGTCTGATGAACAGCGAGCTGCGAACTTTCATCAACGGGAACCGCTGATGGTTCAAATCCGTAGGGAAGAGTGTGCGGATGCTTCGAGTGTATATGCTCGTCAGTCTTGGTGTTCCGGCATTGCTGATCTGTGGGTATGGTCAGGTTGCGGTTGTGTCTGCCACCGCCAAAGGGGATTCAGCCCCGCCGCTCTGGGGAGATCTTCGCCCCGGAGCTTACGGCGTTGGTTTTCGCTCTGTCTTCCGTTACGACAGTTCCCGAACCTGGAAATCGACACGCAGCTATGAGGGGACCTTCTCACCCGATCTGGAAGGCCGGCCCATTCAGGTCAATATCTGGTATCCAGCCTCGGTGGACAGGTCGTCAAAGAAGATGTGTTTCGGCGATTATGTGGACCAGAACGCGCCCGTGGCCTTTTCTAAGCTCAACAGCATTATGAAGCAGCGTAGTCGCGATGATGCAATTGGCTCCGTTCCTCGCACCGAAATCCCCGCCTTACAATCAGCGGAGATGAATGCGTATCGGGATGCACCTTTCGCAAAGGGACAGTTCCCGGTGGTCCTCTACTTCGGGGGTCTGAGTGCCTCGGTCAACGCGAATGCCATCCTGGCCGAGTACTTGGCTAGTCATGGATACCTCGTCGCGAGCATCTCGTTAATCGGACCGTCCGACGAACAGACGTTTCAGTCCCGAACCGCGGATGATCTTGAGTCGTCCGTCCGGGATATGGAATTTGCCTGGTCTCTGCTCCAAACCGAGGCGCATGTCGATCGAACCAGAGTCGCCGTGATGGGACACAGCGTAGGGGCCATCGAAGCGGTGATTCTCGGCTTGCGCAATGGCGATGTTTCCGCAGTCGTGGCGCTGGATGGAACTTACGGTTTCCAGGGGCTTTCAACCGTTCTGACACAATCTTACGGATATGCCCCGGAGAAGATGAGGGCGGCCTTCCTCGACCTTCGGCGGGCACAAGGTGCGCAAGGAAACGAGCCCTTCGACCTCTCCGTTGTAGAGTCCTTCCGTCATTCAGATCGCGCCTTCATTACCATCGAAAAGATGCACCACAGCGACTTCACCTCATTCGCAATGGTAGGAGCGCAGTTTCACTCGCCTCTGCCCACAAACTATCCCCTGAATGGCTGGAACCGGGAGACTGGACGCGCCGGATACGAACAGGCATGCAGGATCATACTCGCCCTTCTAAATGCCAAAGTAAGGTCGGACTCCCAAACCATGGAGGAAGTCGATCATGAAGTTCGTCAGATGCCGGGAGTCGTCCTTAGGCATAAGGATGCCATTCCGCCGCCGCCATCGCCCCTGGAAGCCGCGGCGCTGGCAAATAGAAAAGGACTGGATGCTGCGAAGACTGCCTTCATCACGAGCTGTGGGAAAGACGGTGTACCATCCTGCATGGATGTCGACCGCTTTAACGCCTGGGGATATAACCTGCTGGGCCAGCAGCGTCCGCAGGATGCGCTTGCAGTATTTCAATTGAACGCCTGGGCACACCCTCAGTCAGCAAACGCACAGGATAGCCTTGCGGACGGCTATCTCTCCATCAATGATAAGGAGAGCGCAAAAAGAGCCGTGGAACGTGCGATTGCTCTTGCACCGGGGGACCAAACACTCGATCCAGCAGCGAAATTATCGTTCTTGTCCGAAGAGAACGTCAAACTCCAGCGGATCAAGTAATTCGGCTAATGGCCGCGTTCTCGATCGTGTTGGGGGAGCGCCTCTTCCCGCAGTGGCATACTCGGAGTTGATCAGTAAGCAGCCGCAGGCGGTCTGCTGGGCACGTTACCTCATTACCCCTGCCTGACGGCGTAGTGGCGAGTGATAGGTTGACGCCGGATAAGTCTACCCTTGGCGACGCGGGAGGAGCCAGCCGTGGAAGCTGTGGGCTAAGTGACGCGCTAGGGACGACCATCGCTGATCGCCCCCGCACAGATCCGTACGAGCGCTTTGACGCATACGGCTCTTACCGCGGATGGGTAGCGGCGAAGCGGGCCTCGGGATAAGGATGCAGAATGCGGGGTGGAGGAATCCACCGGGTCAAGACTGGAGAGAGACGACCCCAGCGCACTCGGGCGCGTTGACTGCGACGGATGAGGACACTCCGCCACAGCCGGCAAACGCGTCGGCGGAAAATGCGCAACTGAGTCGAGTTGCCCGGAACAGCGTGGTCTTGGTAGTAGCTCAGCACAGCTTTCCGCAGCCATGCACCGACCTCGGTCGTACGATGATGCTGCAGGCGTTGAAAGCTCGGCCTTAAGGGCCTTGAGCTTCGCCACCATTCGCTTCTTCGGCGTAATCCGCCGGATGGTGAAGGCTACGGTGGTGAGCTGCCCGCAGAAGTGGGTGAAACCTTTTAAGTAGCACCTGCCACGAACCGCAGCAAGGCCGTGACTTGCTCTGGCCCGTGATTTCTACAAAAGAGGTTTGCAGCGACGACCACCACGGACCTCACGACGGGAATCTCTTGACTTTGACGCCCGATTCCAACGTGCTAACCTACCTTGCATGAAGCTCAGGCCGAGGGAGCAGCTTATTCTTGATCACGCTCAAGACATCAAATCGGCTGGGCTCATCATGAATGGCTCGAAGGATGACATGACCGAGCCGTGGCAGGCCCGCGATCTGGCGGAAGCTATTAACAGGGATTTTTGGGTAGTGTCCTAATTTCCGCGTAGCGCTGGCCTTCAGGCCAGCATCTGCCGACCTAAAGGTCGGCGCTACCAGTCAAACTAGGACACTACCGATTTTTGCTGCTTTCTGACGTCCGAGGCGGACTCAACACATGACGGGTGACAACATGTTCAGAATAAAACCCAACTTCGCTAAGACCTCAATCATTGTTTTCATCGTGGCCCTGGTTGCCTTCGCTTCGCTAGAAGCGGGCCAGTTCGACCCCGCTTTGTACGGCGGCATGCAATGGCGGCAGGTAGGTCCCTTTCGCGGGGGTCGCGTTTCCGCGGTGGCTGGGGTGACCGGGGAGCCGGGTATCTACTACATGGCGAGTCCCGGCGGTGGCGTTTGGAAAACCACGGACGCTGGGGAGGTCTGGCAGCCGATCTTCGACCAGGTGCCTGTGGCCTCGATCGGCGCGCTCGCAGTTGCGCCGTCGAATGGCAGGATCATTTATGTCGGTACCGGCGACTTTGGCATCGCCAGCACCTCCTGGGGGGCGGCGAACCTGGGAGACGGAGTCTGGCGCTCGGATGACGCCGGGGGCACCTGGTGCCATATTGGTCTTTCCGAGACCGCACACATCGGGGCGATACTTGTGGACCCGAACAACCCCGATGTGGCGCTTGTGGCGGCGCTCGGGAACGCCTATGCACCCGATCCTCATCGCGGCGTCTATTTAACCACAGACGGCGGCCAAACCTGGACCAGGACTCTTTACAAGAATGACACGACGGGCGCCATGTCACTGGCGTACGACGCCGCTCTCCCTGGGGTGGTGTATGCGGCTCTCTGGCACCATCAAGCCGCTCTTCCGCCTGCGCCGGCGGATAATGACCAAGCC